>OLLN01000119.1_pt1 | contig 33114 bp, 30 predicted proteins | sample 1604281 | NCBI WGS metagenome assembly OLLN01 (sample SAMEA104055716, study PRJEB20765) | soil metagenome | biome: Arctic tundra; feature: Polygonal ground; material: soil | place: USA | collected 2011-09 | depth 0-0.5 m | reverse complement strand
GGCGAAGGATCTCCGAATGCGAGGCATGTGGCATGTGCATCGTAATTAGAGATCCTTCGCCGTCCTCCGCCGCCACCTCGTGCAGCGCGAGCGGTTCGATCAGCGATGGCGGCTCCGGCTGTCTTAGGATGACACTAATAATGACTACGAAAGCGCGGAGAGATGGCGGGCGACGAATACTCGCCTAGCTTCGATAATCGGTATTCAGCGAGATGTAGTCGTGGCCGAAGTCGGAGGCGAGGATGATCGTGCGGGCGTTGCCGCCGCCGAGGTCGAGGACGATGGGGACGCGCTCGCGGGCGAAAACTTTGGCGGCCTCTTTTTCCTGATAGACAGCGGGCGCACCGTCTTTGACGAGTTGCACGCGGCCGGCCCAGAGTGAAACGCGTTTGACGTTGAATCGAGCGCCACTGCGGCCGAGGGCGGCAAGCATGCGGCCCCAGTTCGGATCGCCGCCGTGCAGCGCGGTCTTCACCAGCGGCGACGTGCCGATGGCGTGCGCCGCGAGTCGGGCATCGCGCTCGCTTTTCGCGCCACGCACTTCCAGCTCCATCACGCGTGTGGCGCCTTCGCCATCGCGCACGATCAGCCAGGCCAGGTCGCGGCAGACGGCGTCGAGCGCCCGCTGGAAGTCGGTGGTGTCGGAACGCGGTGCGTTGCCGAGTTTTCCGGAGGCCATCACGAGGACGGTGTCGTTCGTCGATGTGTCGCCGTCGACGGTGATGGCGTTGAAACTTTGATCGACTGAAGTTCGCAAGGCCCTCTGCAGAGTGGTGGAATCGAGCGCTGCGTCGGTCATGACGAAGCCGAGCATCGTGGCCATGTTCGGATGGATCATGCCGGCGCCCTTGGCGACGCCGACGATGCGTCCGCGTTTGCCGCCGAGCGTGAAGGTTGCCTGCGCAATCTTCGGTCCGACGTCGGTGGTGAGAATCGCATGCGAAAACGCGTCGATGCCGCTTGTCGAAAGGCGTGCGATCGAATCGGGAAGCGCTTCACGAACCTTCTGATCGGGGAGTACGACCCCGATCACTCCGGTCGATGCGATGAAGACTTCCTCATCGCGGCATGTCAGCAATTCAGCGGCGCGCGAACGGACGCGCTTCGCGGCATCATTCCCCGGTTTGCCGGTCACCGCATTCGCGCAGCCGGCGTTGGCGACGACGGCTTTGACACGTCCGCCCGTTTTCTTCAGCGCGTTCTTCGACAACGTGACGGGTGCGGCCTGGAACCGATTCTTCGTGAAGACGGCAGCCGCGTTCGCACCGTCAGGTACGACGATGAGGCCGAGGTCCGGCCGCTTCTTGCGGATCCCGGCGCGAACGCCGGAGGCGAGAAAACCCTTCGGAAGTTTCATGATCGGGAACCCAGGAGCACAGACAAGAGTGTCTGTGCCACATTGAGGCCACTGTATGGACCTGGTAAAACTGCCTGTGCCAGACACCGGGCATGATGTGGCACAGACACTCTTGTCTGTGCTTCCCCATCTGCAACCATCGTAATCATGATTTCAAGGACTCCCCGCACTCAAGAAGTGCGGCCTTCGCCGCAACAACGACCCGCTCCGGCGCGGTGCCGCCGAGCGCGTTCTTCTTCGCCAGCATGCCGTCGAGCGTGACGCCGTGCTCCTTCGCCAGCGACCCGAGGTTTGCAAGATTGCGGCTGACTTGATCGTGCGCTTCGCGGAACGGCATACCGGTCGCGGCGAGTGCGTCGGCGACAGCAGTGGCGATGAGCGCGTCGCTGCCGGCGGCGGCACGCATACGATCGCGATCGAGCGACAGTCCGGAGATCAGTTCGCGCAATGCAGGGACGAGCGTTGCGATCACGCGGCGGGTGCGGAAGAGTGGTTCTTTATCGAGCTGCAGATCCTTGTCGTATGCGAGCGGTAGGCCTTTGAGCAGCGCCAGAAATCCCGTCAGCTCGCCGATGCCGCGCGCTGCGTACCCGCGGGCGAGCTCGAGAACATCGGGATTCTTTTTCTGCGGCATGCGCGACGAGCCGGTGGCCATCGCATCGGGAAGCTCGGCGTACGACGCTTCGTCGCTGGTGAAGAAGATGAGGTCTTCGGCCATGCGCGACAGATGCGTCAACATCAGCGATGACGCGAACAGATACTCGGCCGCGAAATCGCGATCGGAAACGCCGTCGAGCGAATTCGCGGTCGCTCGCGCAAAGCCGAGCGAGCGCGCCAGCGCATCGCGATCGATCGCCAGCGGCGTACCCGCAAGTGCGCCCGATCCGAGCGGGCATTCATCGCCGCGTCCGACCGCGCTCGCAAAACGTTCGCAATCACGGCGCAGCATCTCGACATACGCCAGGCACCAATGTCCGAACGTGACCGGCTCGGCTTGTTTCGAGTGCGTGTAGCCGGGCATCGGCGTGGCCGCTTCTTCGAGCGCACGCGTTGCCAGCGTCGTTGCGAGCGCGCTCACGATCTCGATCGCTTCGTCGCAGGCGCGCTTGAGCCACAGTTTCAGATCGGTCGCGACTTGATCGTTGCGCGAACGTCCGGTGTGTAGTTTTCCAGCACCGGCGCCGATCAATTCGTACAGCTTCGCCTCGACGTACGAATGCACGTCTTCGTAATCGCCATCGGCCGGCGTTTTGATCCGCACGAGCGCGCCGAGAATCGCGTCGAGCTCCTCCTCGGACAGCACTCCTGCGTCCGCGATCGCGCGCGCCCAGGCGATCGAGCCTTCGACGTCCTCATCGAACAGCTCGCGGTCGAACGCAAATGAGTCGTTGAGCCGCCGCAGCAACTGCGATGGCTCCGACACGAAGCGCCCGCCCCACAGTTTCTGCGTCAACCAGCCGCCTTCCGCAGCCGCGCGGCGGTGACTTCGTCGCCCGGTCTCGTATCGTCGAGACGTTTCTGTTGTTCGATGCGATACCGGCCGCGCGTAGGCAGTCCGAACACGCGAATGAATCCTGCGGCATCACGCGCGTCATACCCGGTCATGTTGAAGCTCGCCAGCGCCTCGGAGTACAGCGAGTTCGGCGACGTGCGGCCGATGACGGTCGCGTTGCCTTTGTACAGTTTCAGCGTCACCGTCCCGCTCACCGCCTCGGACAGCGCATCGACGAACGCGTCGAACGCCTCCTTCAACGGCGAGAACCACTGGCCGAAATAGACCAGCTCCGCGTAACGCGTGCCGATGCGCTCCTTCTCGTGCGCGCTGTCGCGGTCGAGCGTGATCGACTCGAGCGCCTTGATTGCGTTGACGAGCAGCGTGCCGCCGGGTGTTTCGTACACGCCGCGCGACTTGATGCCGACGAGGCGGTTCTCGACGATGTCGATGCGTCCGACGCCGTTGCGGCCGCCGATCTCATTCAGTTTCGAGACGAGTGCTGCAGGCGACATCGCTTCGCCGTTGACTGCGATCGGCACACCGGCAACGAACGTGATCGCTACTTTTTCCGGTGTGTTCGGTGCTTCGATCGGATCGACCGACAGCTTGAACATCGACGGCTCCGGCTCGAACGACGGATCTTCGAGCGGCCCGCCTTCGTGCGAGAGATGCCAGAGGTTGCGATCGCGCGAGTACGGATCTTTCTTCGTCACCGGCACCGGGATGCCGCGCGATGATGCGTAATCGATCGCGTCTTCGCGCGAGATGATCGACCACTCGCGCCACGGCGCGATGACGGCCAGCTCCGGCGCGAGTGCCTGATACGCGAGCTCGAAACGGACCTGATCGTTGCCTTTGCCCGTGCATCCGTGCGCAAGCGCATCGCAGCCGGTGGCGAGCGCGATCTCGACCTGCTTGCGGGCGATGAGCGGCCGCGCGGTTGATGTGCCGAGGAGGTAATCCTTCTCGTATATGGCGCCGGCTTTCAGAACGGGGAAGAGATAGTCGCGCGCGAATTCTTCGCGTGCATCGATGAGATGGAAGTCGCACGCACCGGTCTGGTACGCCTTCTCGGCCAGCCCCGACGTCTCCTCGGCCTGGCCGACATCGACGGCGACCGCGACGACTTCGCAGCCGTAGTTTTCCTTCAGCCAGGGAATGATGATCGAGGTATCGAGTCCGCCCGAGTAGGCGAGTGCGACTTTCTTGAAGTGGGTCATGAGCTGGTTCCTTTGGATCTGGTCTGCTACGCGACTTTTCTTTCTAGTTTTCCGAGGATCTGTTCCAGTGTTTCGACGAATTCGGCAAACGCCTTCTTCGGCGTGACGTACGGCGGCAGCAGGCGGATGACGTTCTCGCGCGCGCTTCCGACGACGAAGCCTTTCGCGAGCAACTCAGCCACGACCGGCTTGGCCGGGCCGTCGAGCTCGATGCCCCACATGAAGCCGGAGCCGCGCACTTCGACGATCGATGCGTTGCGTTTCTTCAGCTTGGCGAGCTGCGTCCCGAACCACGCGCCGAGTGTGTTCACGCGCTCGAGAAGTTTCGATTCTTCGATCTCGTTGAGCACAGCGAGGCCGAGACGGCAGGCAACCGGATTGCCGCCGAAGGTCGTGCCGTGATGTCCTGGCTTCACGAGCCCTTCGATTGCATGACCGGTGATGACCGCGCCGAGAGGCAGGCCGCCACCGAGCGGCTTCGCCAGCGTGATGATGTCGGGAACGATGCCGCTCTGCTGAAACGCGAAGAGCGTTCCGGTGCGCCCGAGGCCGCACTGAATCTCATCGAAGACGAGGATGGCGCCGGTGCGATCGGCCACACGGCGCGCCGCAGCGAGGAATTCGTGCGTGAGTGGGATGATGCCGCCCTCGCCCATCACCGGCTCGAGGAAAATCGCGCCTGTCGTTTCATCCACCGCGGCTTCCAGCGCGGCAACATCATTCGGCTCGACGAAGGTCACACCCGGCATCAGTGGCTCGAATGGCTTGCGATACGCCTCGTGGCCGGTCATCGACAAAGAGCCGATCGTCCGTCCGTGAAAGCTTTCGTTCAACGCGACGACGCCGGCCCGGCCGGGATTGGCGAGCCGCGCGAACTTCAGCGCTGCCTCATTCGCTTCCGTTCCGCTGTTGCAGAAAAACGCGCGGCAGAGTCCCGAAGCTCGCACAAGGCGCTCCGCGAGCAGACCCTGCGACGGGTGATAGTAAAGATTGGAGAGGTGCAGCAACGCGTTCGACTCGTCGCGCAGCGCTTTCACGAGGCGCGGATGACGATGACCGAGCGCGTTGACGGCGATGCCGCCGAGCAGGTCCCAATATTCGCGGCCATCGGCGTCGGTGATGCGCGCACCTTTGCCGCTACGCGGATGGAATGTCGTGCGTGCGTAGGTGCCGAGGATGAACGCCTTCTCGCGCTCTTCGACGGCGGCGGGCGATTCGTCATGCAGCAACAAGGTTCGTTCCTCCTTCTTCTCCAATCGTGATTCGCTGCACGCCTGATTCGAGCGCGTGCAACGCGGCCTGCAGTTTCGGACGCATGCCTCCAGTGACGACTTCGCTGACGAGCAGCGCTTCCGCTTCCGGTGCGTGCAGTTCGGAAACGACGTTGCCTGTCTCATCGAGCAAGCCTGCAACGTCGGTGATGAAGACCAGCTTCTCCGCGCCTACCGCGATGGCGATCGCAGCGGCGGCCGTGTCCGCGTTCACATTCAACAGCGACCCGTTCGGCCCTTCAGCGACCGACGAAAGGACAGGCATGATGCCGGCGTCGATCACGGCGTTGATGAGCGCAGGATCGCCGCCGGTGACGCGTCCGACGTGGCCGAGTGCCACGCCCTCGATCGGCTCGTGCAGTTCCGCGACGAGGGTCGATGCGTCGCAGCCGCTGAAGCCTGCCGCGCGAACGCCCATCGTCGCGAGCTCCGAGACGAGCATCTTGTTCACCGATCCGGCCAGCGTCGATACGACGACATCGAGCGTGGCGTCGTCGGTGATGCGCAGACCGGCATGCGTCCGCTTCGCGATGCCGAGGCGCTTGAGATTCGCATCGACATGCTTGCCGCCGCCGTGCACGAGCACGATCTGCTCGCCGCTCTTCCAGCGCGCGGCAATCGCGCCCAGAACCTCAGCCCGCCGCGAAGGATCATCGAGAAGGCTCCCGCCGAGTTTGATGACGTTCATCAGATCAAGGCCTCCGTTTCCGCGAAATCGAACATCCGGTTGAAGTTCTGCACGGCCTGCGAGGCAGCGCCTTTGAGCAGGTTGTCGATGACCGAGACGATGACGGCGCGGCGGCCACCCTGCAGAAGCTGGAAGCCGATCTCCGCGCGCGGCGTGTTGACGACGTTCTTCAGTTCCGGCAATTGGCCGGGCGGCAGCACCCGCACGAACGGCGCGTTCTCATAAACCCGCGCATACGCCTCGGTGATCTGCTGCTCCGTCATTGCGTGCGTGAAGCCGACGTGCATCGTTGAGAGGATGCCGCGATGGACCGGCAGAAGATGCGCGACGAAGACGAGCGGCGCGCGGTCGCCGAGGTGAAGCTGCTGGCGGATCTCCGGCTCGTGGCGATGATTGCCGACACCGTACGCTTTGAAGTTGCCGAACAGCTCCGCGAACGAGAAGTTGACGTCCGCTTTCTTGCCCGCGCCGGAGACGCCGCTCTTCGAATCGCAGATCACCGGCTGCTCCCGGTCGATCGCGAAATTGAGCGGGCGCAGCGCGAGAAGGATCGACGTCGGATAGCAGCCGGGATTGGCGACGAGGCGCGCTTTCTTCAACTCGCCGTTGCAGTATTCGGTGAGTCCGTAAACCGCCTCGCCGAGAAGTTTCGGGTTCTCGTGCGCGAAGCCGTACCACGTCGGATACATCGACGGCTCCTCGAGGCGGAACGCGCCGGAGAGATCGATGACAGTCATGCCGGCGTCGAGCAGTTTCGGCGCGAGCTCCGCGGAAACCTCGTTCGGAGTGCAAAGAAAAACAACCTCGGGACTCGCGGCGATCAGCGCGTCGAGCGTGAACGGCTCAGCGATGAGTTTCGGAAGGGCCGGCGTGACCGGGCCGCGCGCAGTGCTGCTCGATGAGAAGAGCGCGACCAGCTCGACGCCGTGGTGGCGCGCCATGATCGCGGTCAGCTCCGCGCCGGAGTAGCCGGTCGCGCCGACGATGGCGACGCGCTTCTTCGGCGCAGCCGCAACCGGCGCGGCGGCATCAACACGATCAGCAATTGAAATAGGTTCGTTCATGGCAATTCTCTGGGAACGCGCTCAGCGGACGTTGCGGCGGCGGACGCCGATGATCCGGCGCAGCCGCTGCGCGAAGGAGGTGGCGGCGTCGGTGGTGCGGAAAGCGACGAAGATCGTGTCGTCGCCGCCGATGGTGCCGAGGACGCCGTCGATCTGCGCGGCATCGATGGCGCTGGCGACCGGCTGCGCACTCGCGGCCGGCGTTTTGATCACGACGAGGTTGCCGGCGGTGTCGGCGCCGGTGACGTACTCGGCAACGGCCTGTTCGAGCCGCGTCTCGACGACATCGCGCGGCGCGAAGGCAACAACCGCGCCGCCCGCGAACGCGTCCTGGGTAACGTATCCGTTCGGCGACTTGGCCACGCCGAGCTCGCGCAGATCGCGGGAGAGCGTCGGCTGCGTGACGCGGAAGCCGCGTTTCTTCAGCAACGCCAGCAACTCGTCCTGCGAATGAACGGACTGCTCCCGGACGATCCGCTGGATCTCATCGCGTCTCCGCAGTCCGTCGCCATGCGCATGATTATTCATCGGTACGAATGTTTATTCATTCCTCGGTGGATGTCAACAGTGTTGTGGGTTCCATATTCCGGTGGTCGGAGGCCGATCCGCAGATGACGCAGATAAGCACAGATTGAGACTGAAACGATCTGCGCCTATCTGCGTCATCTGCGGATCGGCCTAACCCAATAGAATTGCCCCTTCGAATGCCCTTCCCACGATGGCACTTTCGCGAGATGAGTCGCGGCGAGATCAATGTCGATCCGGTGCACGACGAGTTTTTCAAGGCCCAGGATCTCGCCGACGCATTGGTGCGGGAGTCGATCCAGAATTCGCTCGACGCGCGTGGGCGCGGACGCTCGATCGTGCGCGTACGATTCCGGCTGGCCGGCGGGGATCATGCTCTGGCAGCAGACTCCGCGGCGCGCTATCTTCGCGGCCTCGAGCCACATCTTGATTTACCGTCATTCGCGGCGATGCCGTTCCTCGTCGTCGAGGACTCCGGAACGCGCGGCCTGGTCGGCGATCCGGGAGAGGATCCTGAGCTCGACGACCATGGCGGCGAGCGCAACGACTTCTACTATTTCTGGCGGAACGTCGGCCGCTCCGGCAAAGGCGAGATCGACCGCGGCCGATGGGGCCTGGGAAAAGCGGTCTTCTCGGTTTCCTCGCGCATCCACACGATGTTCGGCCTCACCCGCCGCGCCGACGATCACCGCCTCCTCCTACTCGGCCAGTCTGTGCTCAAGACGCATGTGATCGCAGGACGCCGCTTCGCACCCTACGGATTCTTTGCCCATACCGGCCGCGATGATTTCCCACAGGCCATCGAAGAGCCACGGGAGCTTGAACGCTTCATCGCAGACTTCGGGTTGGAACGCGACGACTCCGGGCTCTCGATCGTCATCCCCTTTCCTCGCGAGGAGGATCTTCGCTTCGAGGCGATCGTGGCATCGGCGATCCGCCAGTACTTCTACCCGATCACGCGTGGCGATCTGGTCGTGACAGTCGAGGAGCAGCATCGGAAAGTCACGATCAACAGCCGCACGATCGAGGGAGATGCGACCGATCCTGGAATCGCAAGACTTTGCGCGCTGGCACGCTGGTCGATGACGCTGCCGGAACACGAATGGATCGTCATTACGGAGCCAGCCGCTTCCGGCGCCCCAAAATGGCGGGATGACCCATTTTCCGACGCCGTTCTCGATGCAGTCCGGCGCCGTTTCGAACAGAGCGAGCGCCTCGCCTTTCGCGTGCGCGTTCCCGTGCGCCGCAAGCGCGGCCGCGCGATCGCGCATTTCGATGTCGTGCTGGAGAAAGATGACGCGCTTCGGCGGGGCGAACATCACTTCATCCGCCGGGGAATCACGATTCCCGAGGTGAAGAGCGCGCGCGACAAACCGGTGCGCGCACTCCTCATCGCCGACGATGAAACACTGTCCACCTTTCTTGGCGACGCAGAGAATCCCGCGCATTCCGACTGGTCCGAGCGCAACGACAGGATCCGCAACCTCTACGAACAGGGCGCGTCGACGCTACGCTACGTGAAGAACGCCATCGCGCAGATCGCAGCGATGCTGAGCACCCCGGCGGCAGGACGCGCTCCCGATCTTCTGTCCGACATCTTTTCCATCGCCATTCCGGATGAGGACGACTCGATCGCGGCCGGCGAGCAATCGACTCGTGAGCTCGACCGCGGCGAAAACCCCGCGCATGGCGAGAGCACAGACGCGCGTTCAGGCGCTGTGCGCATCGTTCGAATCGCCGGCGGTTTTACTCTCCAGGGGACCAGAAACAACGGCGACGTAGCGAGGCGCTGGATCCTCGAAATGGCGTATCGGACCCGAAGCGGCGACCCTTTCCGCAAGTACAGTCTTTACGACTTTGCAATGGGACGGAACGGTGTGACGTGGAAGAGCGATGGCGCCGTCGTGGCAGTAGCGCGCGACAATCGCCTGGAGCTCGCGGCGCAACGATCCGACTTCCAATTGACCGTGACGGGGTTCGACCACCGGCGCGATCTGGTCGTACGCGTTTCGAGAAAAGACGACGATGCTCCGGAAGCTGAACTTCACTGAAAGAACCAGAGTCCCGCGCTCGGCGTGCAGCGTCGAGCTGCGGCGCGAGCCGGACGGCATCCTGGCCTTCGATCCGAAGTTCGATCTCGCGGGGATTGCCGCGCCGGGCGAAGCCCGCATCTACATCGAAGCGCAGTACCGCACGTCCTACATGCGCTTTGATTGCGGATCGATCGGCGCCCCGGCCATCCCGCGGGAGCGCCGGCTGACGGAGATCGATTCCGACCGCGTCGTACGGTTCCGCATCAAGGTCGTCGGCCAGTCGGGCGGCGAGCATCGCATCATCGCGTCGTCCAACGATATGGTGATCTCCTGCGATCGGGGCGGCTCCGGCGCCCGGCTTCCGCTCCTCCCGGTCAACTTCGGCGACCTCGGCGATCAGGTCTGGCGAATCCACTTTGAGGCAGATCAGCCAGTCCTCGAGCTCAACAACCGCATCGACGCGATCGAGCGTTTGGCCCGCAGCGATCCTCAATTCTTCGCTCTGGTGTATCCGGCTGCGGTTCGCGAGGTGCTGACGCACTACGTCATGATCGAACGGCGGGAAGAGGGCGATGACGAGAGCGAGTGGCCGGCATTCTGGATTCGTTGGGCGCGCGAGCTGACCGGAGAGGCCCTCCCTTCCGACGCAGACGACCGCAGTGCGTGGATCGATGATGTCGTCGTGGCCTTTTGCAGCTTGCACCGGACGGCCGAAAAGATGAGGACGGGAACAGAGGAACCGCTGTGACTGCGCTTCGGAAACTCAATCGGAAAGGGATTGCTGCGTTCCGTGAGTATCTTGCCAGCATCCGCGCAGGTGCCGAGTTTCATCCCAGTCCTGCACTGCTGTATGTTGACGACTTCTCGACGCCGGTGCTCCCACGAATCGACGTAGAGCCTCGCACGCTGAAGACCAAACTCGCCGCCGCGAAGTATCTGACATCGGTGCTCGAACCGCTCGAGAGTCCCTCGCTGAGTTCCGACGCCGAGCTCTGGTCATGGCTGGCGCTCTTCTTCTTCGACCAGCTCTCTCCGATTCGGGGCGGGAAGCGGCGCCCGCGCGATGACTACCACTACATTCCGAGCAGCCGGCGACCGCAGCGGCATCTCCTCGCCGGCGCTTACGGGCTCTATCGTCTCCACGGCGAGCACGCACGCGTGCTGCTCCATCCTTCGGTTCATCAGCACGGGCGGTTCCTCTTCGATCTCGATTACCGCCGCGATCTCCTAACCAACCGCGGACTCATCGAGGTCGTCGATCGACTGTATTGGAACCCGGCCACCAGCCGTCCCAAACGCGGAGCTGCGAGCGACAACCAACCCGGAAGTCTCCGCCGCCTGATCGCCGTCGTCCAGCAACTCGATCTCAACTACGACCTTTACGGGATGAGCGCGCCCGAGATCGAAGCGCTGCTGCCCTCGGAGTTCGAAGCCTGGCGCAATGGAATTCCGCTGTCCGTGGCAGGGTAGCGGGCAGTCAGCGCAGCAAGAAACTATCATTGGCTCATGCGCACATTGATCCTTGCGTCGCTCCTCGCGTTCACGGTCAATATCGGCGCGCAGACGCCGGAGACTCCGATCGGATTCATCCCTGAGGCAATCGCGTTCAAAGACGGTCCGCCGACGCTGCCGCCGGGTTCGAAGATCTCCGTGCTCGAGGGCAACCCGGGCGCCGAGGGGATGTTCACGATGCGCGTGCGCATACCGGCCGGCTCGGCGATTCCGCCGCACTGGCATCCGCGCCAGGAGCGTGTCACCGTTCTCGCCGGCGCCGTTGACCTCGGATTCGGCTCCGTTGCAGACAAGAGCTCCGTCACCCGCTACCGCGCCGGCAGCTTCTACCTGAACCCGCCGCGGATGATGCACTACCTCTTCTTCCCCGAGAACACTGAGATGCAGATCACGGGCGTCGGTCCGTGGGAGTTGTTGACGAGCGACCCCAGCGAGAAGCCTGCCGCGGCCGCAGCCGCCTCGGTCAAGGTGCGAGACATCACTCCGGCTCCGGGCAGCGAGCTGACTCCGACAACAACGATCAAAGCGACCGTCGATTACGACATCCAGAATTTCCGGCCGGACACCTACTTCCTCGACTTCGTCTTCGAGTCCAGAGTGCCCAACCGAACCATCGGCATCGCTCCCACCGTCATCCCCTATCGAAAGGGAGCTACACAGTCACATTTCGTCGAAAGCGCGGCCGGAACCATCACGCTGATACAGGACCTCGGTCGCTTCCTCGATCTTCCCGATCTCAAGCACCCCGTCCGCCTGCGCGTCTACGTTCACGAGAAACGCTCCGAGACCTCGAACCACGTGGTCGGAATGAGCGACTGGATTGAGTTCCACTGACCAGCGGCACTCAGTTTGCTACGACGTTCGCACAATGAAAAAACGCACGCTCGGAAAGTCTCTCGAAGTCTCCGCCATCGGCCTCGGATGCATGGGCATGTCGGAGTTCTATGGCACAGGCGACGACGCCCAGTCCATCGCCACTATCCATCGCGCGCTCGACCTCGGATGCAACTTTCTCGATACGGCCGACATGTATGGCCCGTTCAAGAATGAAGAGCTGGTCGGCCGCGCCATTCGCGGCCGCCGCGACGAAGTCGTTCTGGCCACGAAGTTCGGCAACATGCGGGGCGGCGACGGCGCGTTTCTCGGCGTGAACGGGAAGCCCGACTACGTTCGCAAAGCGTGCGAAGGCTCGCTCAAGCGGCTTGGCGTCGATCACATCGATCTCTACTACCAGCATCGCGTCGACCGCACGACGCCGATCGAAGATACGGTTGGGGCGATGGCGGAACTGGTGAAGGCTGGGAAGGTCCGGCACATCGGACTGTCGGAGGCGGCGCCGGCCACGATTCGACGCGCGCATGCCGTGCATCCGATCACTGCGCTGCAGACCGAGTACTCGCTATGGAGCCGCGACCCGGAAGACGAGATCCTGCCGACGGTGCGCGCACTCGGCATCGGCTTCGTTTCCTACTCGCCCATCGGCCGCGGATTTCTCTCTGGCCGCTTCAAGAAGATCGACGATCTCGAGCCGAATGACTTCCGCCGCAACTCACCGCGATTCAAAGGCGAGAACTTCGAGCGCAATCTGGACCTCGTTCGCGACATCGAAGCAATCGCAAAGGCAAAAGGCGTCACGCCCGCGCAGCTCGCCATCGCCTGGGTGCTCGCGCGCGGCAACGACATCGTCCCGATCCCCGGCAGCAAGAGCATCGGCCACCTCGAGGAGAACACTGCCGCGGCTGAGATCACGCTCACTGCTGCGGAGCTGGCGCGGATCGATGAAGCGGCGCCGAAAGGTATCGCCGCGGGTGACCGGTACGCGAGCATGGCCACCGTGAACGCGTAAGTCCTGTCCTCAGATGAAGACCAGTGGACCTGCGTCGATCTGCGTCTCTGCGGACTTATACTTTCCGCCATGCAAAGCAAGGCGACGACTGTTCAGGAATACCTGTCCTCCCTGCCTGCCGATCGACGAGAGGCAATCGAGCGCGTTCGCGAAGTCATCCTCGCGAATCTCGACAAGGACTACGAGGAAGGGATGGCCTACGGAATGATCGGCTACTCCGTGCCGCACCGCATCTTTCCCGCCGGATATCACACCGATCCGCGGCAGGGGCTGCCGTTCGCCGCGCTCGCTTCGCAGAAGAACTTCATGGCCGTCTACATCATGGGTCTGTACACAGGTGGCGACGGCGCGAACGAATCCGCGCTGGTTCGCTGGTTTCGCGAAGCGTGGGCGAAGAGCGGCAAGAAGAAACTCGATATGGGAAAGGCGTGCATCCGATTCAAGAAGGTCGACGATCTGCCGCTCGACGTCCTCGGCGAAGCGATCCGGCGGATACCCGCGAAGGTCTACATCGAGAATTACATGAAGGCACGACGCGACATCAAGAACGCAGGCGGAGCCCGCAAGGCAGCCGCGAAGAGGCGCAAATCAGTATGAGAACTTCCGCACGAATCGCCACGCTCGCAGCACTTCTGTTCGCAACTTTCGCCTGGGCGGCGCCGCCACCGCCTCCGTGCACGACGATCATCATCGTTCGCCACGCCGAGCAGACGGATCCCGCCGCCGCCGACCCTCCGTTGAGTACCGCCGGAACTGCGCGGGCGGCGGCGCTCGCCGCAGCGCTCGAACATTCGGGCGTGCAAGCTATTTACGTCACGCAATTCAAGCGAACGAAACAAACGGCGGCGCCAACGGCTGCGCTGCTGCACGTCCCGCTTACCGAAGCTTCCGTCGACCTCGCGCACGTCGCGGGTTATCCACGTGAGCTCGCGCGCCGCGTGCTCACCGAGCATCACGGCGGCATCGTGCTGATCGTCAGCCACAGCAATACCGTCCCCGGAATCGTGAGCGCGCTGACGAACGTGCCGGTCCATCCAATCGCAAGCAGCGAGTACGACCGGTTCACCGTCGCAACCGCGGGCCCAGCCGGCTGCCAGCACGTGATTCAGTCGCAGTACGGGCATTGAGTTGTCGCGCGAAGGCGCGAAGACACGAAGAGATCGTCCCCCTCTTCGCGTCTTCGCGTCTTCGCGTGACACCCTTCACCCCAAATTCACAATTAACCCTACGATGGAGCCATGCGCCGCATCCTCATCGTCGATGACGATCCGAAAGTGTGCGAGACGCTCGATCGCTATCTGGCGCATGCCGGTTACACGACGGCGTCGGCGCTGGATGGGGCACGGGCGCTGGAACTGGCGCGGACGTTCGCGCCCGATCTGATCGTGCTCGACCTGATGCTGCCGCGCGTCGACGGGCTCGAAGTCTGCCGCACGCTGCGCGCGACCTCGCAGGTTCCCATCATCATGCTCACCGCGCGGACGACCGAGCGCGACAAGCTCGCTGGTCTCGCGCTCGGCGCCGACGACTACCTGACCAAGCCGTTCAGCCCGCGCGAGCTCGTGGCGCGCGTCGAAGCCGTGCTGCGCCGGGCCGGATCGTCGGACAAAAAGGAGTGCGTCGCGGCAGGCACGCTAGTGATCGATCCCGATCGTTGCGAAGTCACCGTCGGCGGCGAACCGGTCGTCCTGACTGCCACCGAGCTCAGGCTGCTCCTCTCGCTGGCACGTTCCCCCGGCCGCGTCTTTCGCCGCGACGAGCTGGCCCGCCTCGCCCTCGGCGACGACTTCGACGGAATGGACCGCACCATCGACGCACACATCAAGAATCTGCGCCGTAAAGTCGGCGCGGACATCATCGCCACGGTCTTCGGCATCGGCTACAAACTGGTGGCCTGATGCGCCTCTTTCCCACACTGCGCGGCCGCCTCATCGCCATGGTCGCGGCACTCGTCGCCGTCATGATCGGCAGCGTGGCGGTGATCTCCACGCGCGTGGCGCACTACGAGATCCGCAAGTTCGACGTCGCATTGGCCACTGGAGGGAGTCCTCGCCCGACCTCCATTTTGTCTTTTCAGAATGAACGACTGTCGCCGCCCACACCGGGAACGATTGCCGTGTACTACCGCGAGCACGGCACGTGGGCCGGCGTGCAACCGGCCATCGACCAAATGGCGAAGAGTGCGCGAACGGACGTTCTTCTTTTCGATCGCGAGCGGCGACTGGTGGCATCGTCGAGCACACAGCTTCGCAACGCACGGGTCGATCTCCTGGCCAACGGCATCCTGACGATCGAGCGCAACATTCCGTCGGGCAGGACGCACGAGCTGATCCGCGGGCCGCAAATGATCATGCGCGATGCGAGCGGCGCAATCGCCGGCTGGCTCTTCCTGCTGCCCCACCGAAACATCGCGCTGGAACTGCCGCAGACCCGCTCGCTCGATCGCTCCTTCTTCTGGATCTTTCTCGCGGCAATGCTGTTCGGAGTCGTCATGGCCGTCGCCATCGCTCGCGCGATCAGCAGCCCGGTCGAGCGGCTCACCGCTGCGGCGCGGCGGATGGAGTCGGGCGATCTTGCTGTGCGCGTCGAGCCCGCCGGCGGCGCAGAGCTCGAGGAGCTGGCGCACGGCTTCAACGCCATGGCCGCCACGCTCGCCCGCAACGAAGAGCTGCGGCGGCGCATGGTGAGCGACGTTGCTCACGAGCTGCGCGCACCGCTGACGAACATCCGCTGCGAGCTGGAGTCGATGCAGGACGGCCTGACCGCGCTGACGCCCGAGCGCATCGCCTCACTGCATGACGAGACGATGCACCTCACAAGCCTCGTCGACGATCTTCAGGATCTCGCTCTTGCCGAAGCAGGGCACCTCGACATCGATCCGCAGCCGATCGCAGTCGCTGCGCTGGCGTGCCGCGCGGCCGCGGGGATCGAGCCGCGAGCGCGCGAGCGTGGCGTTACGGTTCGATGCGAAGGCGATGTCGATGTCGATGTCGATGATGATCTCATCGTCCTCGCGGACGCGCGCCGCGCAGTGCAGATCCTGACCAATCTGCTGACCAATGCCGTGGCTCACATGGAAACCGCAGGCGAAGTTCGGATTGCCTGGTCGCGCGGCGATGGCGAAGCGATCGTGCAAGTGATCGACAGTGGCGTTGGCATCCCGGCGGACGAGCTTCCGCACATCTTCGAGCGCTTCTACCGCGTCGACGTCTCCCGTTCCCGTACCACCGGCGGCGCAGGTCTCGGCCTCTCCATCGTTCGCCAACTCGTCGCCGCGCATGGCGGTCGCGTGTGGGCGGAGAGCGAGATCGGCAAGGGCTCGACGTTTTCGTTCACGCTGCCGATGGCGAAGATGAACCACAGAGACGCTGACGTCGCAGAGTAACTCCGTGATCTAGGTTGATCGTTCATCAGCCCTTCACAACTGCGCGGTACTTTGTCCCCGGAGGCACTGATGAAAATCAAACTGCTACTCACCGCCCTGCTGATCGCTGCGTCGGCGCTCGCTCAGAACACGACGGACGAACAGCGCGTCACTCAGCTCACCGCCGCCGTCGACAAAGCGGTGGCCGAGGATCGGTTTTCGGGCGTCGTGATGCTGGCGAATGGGGACAAGCCGTTACTCGCGCGCGCCTGGGCCATGGCCGATCCCACGAAAGGAATCGCCAACCGCCCCGATACGAAATTCAACCTCGGCTCGATCAACAAGTTCTTCACCAAGATTGCGATCGGACAGCTCGCCGCCGCCGGGAAGCTGTCGCTCGACGACACGATCCGCAAACATCTGCCCGACTATCCATCGCCGGTTGCCGACAAGATCACCATCGCGCAGATTCTCGAACACCGCTCCGGCCTCGGCGACATCTTCGGCCCGAAGTTCATGGCCTCACACGGATCGCTGCGCAAGCTCTCCGACTATCTCCCGCTCTTCGCCGATGCGCCGCTCGAGTTCGAGCCGGGCACGTCGCAGCGCTACTCGAACGCTGGCTTCGTCGTTCTCGGGCTGATCATCGAACGAGTGTCGGGACAGAGCTACTACGACTACGTTCGCGACCACATCACGAAGCCGGCAGGCATGAACGACACCGCGTCGTACGCCGTCGATGAAAACGTTCCGAATCGCGCCATCGGCCAGACCAAACGCGGTCCCGAGGGGCCGTTGCCGCAACGCGGGAACAACACTGCGTCGTTACCCGCGCGCGGAAGCTCGGCGGGCGGCGGCTATTCGACGGCGCCCGATCTTCTCCGCCTCACGCAGGCGCTGCTCGCCAACAAGATCCTGTCAAAAGGCTGGACCGACTGGCTATTCACGAACAAGGTCGACTCCGGCGGAAAGCGCGGGCTCGGCGTCGCAGGAGGCTCGCCCGGCGTCAACGCAGTGCTCGAGATCGCACCGCCCTACACGCTCATCGTCCTCTCCAACTTCGATCCGCCATCCGCCGAAGAGGTGGCGCGCGAGGGACGCAAAGTCGTTGGCATGGGCGGCGAAATGAAGGAACGTCGCCGCGGAGGTCCGGAACCTCCGGGCGAAATCATGATCGGCAAGCCTGTCAAGATTCCGATGGACCTCACGCATCACGTCCCTGTCATCGAAGCGAAGATCAACGGCAAAGGACCGTTCCGATTCGACGTCGACAGCGGCTTCGGCGGCATGATGGACATCAGCCACGCGCTCGCGGAAAAGCTGTCGCTGCCAGTGATGGGCGAAGCGATCAGCGGCGATCCGAGCGGCAAGAATCAGAAGACGGTCCGCATCCTCCACGTCGAATCGATCGACATCGCCGATCTGCACCTCGGGCAGGTCGATGTCACCGAGGCGCCGTCCGATGGCCCGCAACGCGATGTTGACGGCGTGATGGGACTACCGCTCTTCACATCGCTGCTGGTCACATTCGATTACCCGAACAGCCAATTCGCAGTCGATGGCGGAAAGCTCCCCGCAGCGGATGGCAGCACTGTTCTCGCGTACTCCGTCGAGCACGGCGTTCCGACGATCGAGATCGATGTCGCCGGCACGAAAGTGACGACCGACATCGACAGCGGCAGCCCGGCGCTCCTGTCGATGCCGCTTTCGCTCGCGAAGTCCTTGCCGCTCGCGGAAGAGCCGCGCGTCATGGGACACGGACGAACCGTCGGCAACGAGTTCGATATCTATGCCGCACCACTCAAGGGCGCCGTACACGTCGGCGGAATCACGGTCGCCGATCCGAAGGTCGATTTCGTCGACATCTTCCCGCGCGCGAACGTGGGGTTCCGCTTCCTGAAAGATCTCGTCGTGACGTTCGATCCGGCGGGCAACCGCGTGAGGTTTGTGAAGCCGTAAACTTCAAAACAAAGAAGAACCACAGAGACACTGAGGACACAGAGGTTGACAACGTACTCTGAGATCTCTGTGTCTCTGTGGTCGATGGTCTGAAGCTCAGCGCGACGCGTTCGTGATCGCGCTGGCAACCTGGGTCAGGAACGCCGAGGTTGAGAGCCAGCTCTTGTCGGGATAGTAGGCGAAGACCGGACTGCCGCCGCGAATCGTGTCGATGATCTTCTGCGACACTGCCGGCCGCACTGCCGGGCAACCCCAGCTTCGTCCGAGACGCCCAAGCGCTTTCACCGCTTCCTGGCTGACGTACGACGCGCCGTGCAGCACGATCATGCGGTCCCAGGCCATGTCGTTGACTCCTGCTTCCAGACCGCGCAGCCGGAGCGAGTAGCCGTTGCCGCCGTTGTAGGTGTCGGCGGTGACGAAAAGGCCGAGGCTGGTGGCCAGGCTTCCGGGCTCGTTGGAGAAGAACGAAGCGACATTACCGCCGCTCGCTTTTCCGTGTGCAACCAATTCGCGGAAGAGGAGCTTGTGCGCGGCGAGATCGAAGATGAAGAGACGTGGTTGCGACGACGGCAGCGAGTAGTCGATCACCGTCAGAAGGTTCCGGCGCGGAACGAGTCCCCGATCCTCAGCGCGCGTGGCCGCGTCGAGCGCGAGCTTCAGAACGTTGGGGCGAAGGCCCGGCGCCTGCGTTACGAGCGAGGCGACGACGGCGTCAGATGAGTCCGCCGCGCGCATCGGCACAGCAAACGCGGCGGTCACAGCAAGGGTGAGGAGCAGTCGCTTCATTGGTTTCCCGGACTATCGGATTTGGACGCGGATGATAACAAATAACCTCGGGGAGTATTGCGTGAGGCGTGACGCAAAGCGGCAGGAATTCGGTCGACGACTCTTGACTTGGTACCACCAGTGGAACCATTCTGTCAGTGGCGATGGGGAAATGCGAGAAGCTGCTTCTGCAAGCGTTGAGCGGACCACAGAACCTGAGGTTCGAAGATTTGTGCGCGTTGGCGGAGTGCCACGGATTTGTGCCGAGGCGAGGCAGCGGAACAAGCCATCGCATTTTCAAGCGCCCAGGCTACTTTCGAATACTGAACTTTCAAAATGCTGGCGGGCAAGCCAAACCGTATCAAGTGAAAGACTTGCTCAATGCCTTGCGGGATCTGGGTGAAATCGATGACGAATGAAAAAGGTGAAATCAAAATGTCTGAAAGGAAGCTGGCCGCGTACAGCATGCGCATTTTCTGGAGCGCCGAGGACGATGCGTTCATCGCTGCGTGCCCGGAGCTTCACGGAATCTCGGCGTTCGGAGCTAGTCCCGAAGAGGCGGCAAAGGAGCTACGACAAGCAATCACTCTGGCTGCCGAGGTGATGGTCGAGGACGGAGATCCACTCCCCGAGGCTGCGAAGGTTCACGATTTCAGCGGACAGTTGCGCCTTCGAATGCCAAAGTCACTTCACGCGCGTCTCTCCGATGATGCGGAGATTGAAGGTGTTTCGTTGAATTCGCTGATCGTCACACGCCTTGCCGAATCAGCTGGCAGTCACAATGCCATCAACCGCTTTGCTTCGGAGCATACCGATCGAAGTGGCACTCAGGCAGTTGCAACGAGAAGAAGCAGAGTTACCCGCTGACGGCCCGAGCGTACCTTGCCGTGCTCCTGCAAAAGGTCTACCTCGAATAACTGGTCCATCTCCTGCAAATGACCGCGGCATGAAGCGTCTCCTGCCCCCGGTCATCTTGATTTTTTGCCTCTCAACTCTCCCGATTCACGCCGACGTCTTTCGTCTGCTCGAGGATCCCCGCGACGGCGCTCAGGCGCGCGTCGATCTCATTCAGCAGGCCCACACCGAGATCAACGCCGTCTACTTTCTGGCCTACGACGACCGCATCACGCTCACCGCGCTCGGCCTGCTTCGCGACGCGCGGCGGCGGGGCGTCGGGCGCGTGCGGCTGATCGTCGACGCAAACTTTCAGCACATTCCCAAGCCCGTTCTCGCGCATCTGGCCGATGAAAACGTCGAGGTGCGGGTCTATCACCCGTTCACCTTCCGGCATCTGAACTGGCTCTTTCACAGGATGCACGAGAAGGTGGTCGTCGTCGACGGAAAGCGCTACATCACCGGCGGCCGCAATCTCGCCGAGTCGTACTTCGGGCTGAAGAAACGCAACTACATCGATCGCGATGTCTACGTCGAAGGACCCTCGGCGGCCGCTGCCCAGCAGCACTTCGAAGATCTCTGGAACAGCAGCGATGTCTGCGAACTGAACGTGAACGTCTCGCCCGCGGCAAAGGCGAAGGCGGCGCGCATTTTGGACGACGCCGCGAAGGGAAAGGGGCTGGAGGGCTTCGTCACGTTGAACACAGGACGCGACTGGTCTCAGGGATTGGAGGAAATCGCCGATGTTCGCTTTCTCTGCGATCCGATCGCACCAGCGAAGGGACCGCGCCTGGCGGTTCGGCTCGCCGAGGTGATCGAGGGCGCGAAAAAATCGGTGGTGATCGAGTCGCCGTATCTCGTTCCGTCACGCGAAGTTCTGGACCTGCTTCGCAGAAAACGCGCCGAGGGCGTTCGCGTGCAGATCATCACCAACTCGCTGCGCTCCTGCGATGGCGCGTTGCCGTACGTCGCCTACCTCAAGTATCGCCACAAACTGCTGCGGGCCGGAATTGACATTCGCGAGTACCGCGGGCCCGACACACTGCATGCCAAATCGCTCGTGATCGACGGCCACATCGTTCTGGTAGGGTCGTACAACATCGATCAACGTTCGGAGAACCAGGACAGAGAGGTGATGGCCGAGGCGGACGATGACGACGTCGCGCGAGAGTTGATGGACGCGATCAGACATCACATCGATCACTCATGGGCCGTCGGGCGCGGCACACAGGGCCCGCACGCACCGCGCTCGTGGCGTTTGCGCGCGTGGGCGTCGAAGCTGCTGCTGATTCCTTTCGTCGAAAAGCAGTTGTAGAGCGTGGTCTAATCGCAGCGATCCATGTACGAGAACCGGCGCGAAAAACTCCTGACACGTGCGGAATTCGCGTTGCGCGTGCTGTGGCACTTCAGCTTTGGATTGGGCGCCGCAGCGATCGCCCTCTTTGCCGGAATGCTTGGATATCGTTATCTCGGCGGCTTATCGTGGGTCGATTCCCTCCTGAACGCGTCCATGATCCTCGGTGGCATGGGACCCGTCGACACGCTGAAGACGGACGCCCCCAAGATCTTCGCGTCGTTCTACGCGCTCTTCTCCGGCCTCGTTTTCATCGGACTGCTCGGCTTGCTGCTGGCGCCCTTCATTCATCGCGTCATGCACAAACTCCACCTTGAGAGCGTCGCGGAAGAGAAAAAGGCGAAGAGTAAAGAGTGAAATGACTCCATAGTTCGCGTTCCTCGTTCATCCTTCCTCGTTCATCCTTCATCCTTCATCCTTCATCCTTCATCCTTCATCCTTCATCCTTCAACAACCCATGGCCCTCACCGCAACGATGTACCGCTTCGGCATCCAGCTCTCGGATGTCGATCGCGGCGTTTACGAGACGCTCGAATTGCCTATCGCGCGGCAGCCGTCCGAAACCGCAGAGTACATGCTGACGCGCGTGCTGGCGTGGTGCCTCGAGTTCACGGACGGCATCGCGCTCACCGAAGGCGTGGCATCGGGCGATGAGCCAGCAGTGCTCGTGCGCGATCTCACCGGACGCATCACAGCCTGGATCGAAGTCGGTGCTCCCGACGCCGACCGCGTGCACCGCGGAAGCAAGCTCGCCGGCCGCGTGGCCATCTACACCCATCGCGATCCCGCCATGGTCCTCGGCCAGCTCGCCGGAAAGAAGATCCATCGCGGCGACGAAATCCCGATCTACACCTTCGGCCGCGGCTTCATCGAAAGCGTGGCCGCCATCCTCCCCCGCCGCGCGTCGCTATCGATCACAGTCACCGAGCGCCAGCTCTATCTCGACGTCGACGACCAGTCGTTCTCGACGACGATCGAGGAACGAAGAGCGGGATGAACGCGGTGGTAGTAGAATGCTACCGGTGAGGTGACGTCATGGGAATGCCGGTAAAATTATCAGAAGATCTCGTGAAACACGCTCGCGCAGAAGCAAAAGTGTCCAGCCGATCACTCACCGCTCAAATCGAGCACTGGGCGATGATCGGCAGCTCCGTCGAAAACGCACTGGGACATGACGACGTCCTGGCTCTAAAACGGGGCGACGACGTGAACGCGGCATTCCCCGAAGCCACGGCGCGCCAGACTGTCCTCGCCGTTCTTCGTTCCGCCACACGGCAGAGCGGTCGGGGCGATCTCGCTGCGGCTCTCAGGCAGGGCCGAACCGTTTATCAGAGTGACCCGCGCAACCAGGAGACGATTGAGCAAATTGATGCGGCTGGAAGACGGACGAAAGGACGGTTCGAAAACGGCCGGTTCGTTCCTGCGAATCCGTCACGAACCCGCGGTCGATGATTCCCCGCAGCAAAGAGGCGGCAAGCATCGCCGACCGTTTGATGGCCGAAGAACCGGCTCTCGTCGTTCTCGCTGGTCCGAACGGTGCTGGGAAGACAACGTTTGTCGCAACCTTTCTCCACTCGTTAGACTTTCCGTTCATAAACGCTGATGTCATTGCGAAACAGCTGTGGCCCAGCCAGCCGGACGGAGTGGCGTACGAAGCAGCCAAGATCGCCGACGGGATGAGACGGAGTCTTCTGGCGACCGGCGCGTCGTTCATCATGGAAACCGTCTTTTCCGATCGCGAGGGGTCGAAGCTGCAGTTTCTTCGAGACGCACAGAAGTCGGGCTACACGGTATGCCTCGTATTCATAGGGCTCGGAAGCAGCCACCTTGCACTCGCTCGCGTCCTTGAGCGAACCGAGGAGGGCGGACACGATGTACCTGACGAAAAAGTCGTCAATCGCTTCCCTCGCACACACGAAAACCTGCGCGACGCGCTTGCGTTTGTCGACCACGCATTCATTTTCGACAACAGCTCGTCTTACACGCCGTACCGATTCATTGCGGAAATGGAGTCAGGAAGAGTGATTCGAAGCGGACGCTATCAACCCCGATGGTGGAAGACGATACGGCAAGCGCCGCGGGAATGACTTCATCAGCTATCCTTCGAGGCCGACCCCTTCACTGTCAATTGTCAATTGTCCATTGTCAATTAACCCTCACCGCCACACGGACAGGATCATCCCCGCCGCGATGAACGACACGAGGTTGTAAGTCGAGTTGATCAGCCAGAGCGGCTTCTTCGTCATCGAGAAGATTGCAGTGGCGAAGCTCGTCGGCGCGGCGAATCCGATCCAGCAGATCGTTCCCACCATCGCCCCGCGCACGAGCGAATACGGGAAGAAGTGATTGATGATGATGGCCAGAATGTACGACTCCACCAGCGCGCAGAGGAACGCCATCAGGAAGAGAAGCGGCATCGCGCCTGAGCCCTCTTTCATCTTCTCTTCCGGGATGCCCATGAGCGCGATCCACGGCTTCTTGAAGATCACGGAGTACCAGAGCCCGCCGAGGATGAAGATGACGACACCACTGACGAGAACAGCAAGATAGTTCACATGAGGAAAAGCCAAGGGAGCCTCCTTCTGCGCAGTCGTTGGGGTCTATGGCAAAGATACCACTCGTGCGGGCGTCGGGTGTCGGGTGTCGGAGAAACCGAAAGACTTGATCTCCGACCCCCAACCCCCGATCCGCGACTCCCACTCGAAAACCAACGCACCTCGCGTTAAGATCCCGTTTCTCATGTCCGCGCTTCGATCTGTCATCGCCGCCTCCGGGAGCTACATCCCGCCGGTCCGCGTTCCCAACTCGGATTTTCTGAATCATGACTTCCGAGGGGCGGATGGCGCACCGATGTCCAAAAGTAATGCCGAGATCGTCAAGCAGTTCGAATCCATCACCGGCATCCAGGAACGCCGCTACGTCGAGAACGGCACAGTCACGTCCGACATGGCATACGCCGCAGCGAACGATGCCCTGACGTCGTCGCGCATCGATCCCGAATCGCTCGACCTCATCATCGTCGCTCACAACTTCGGCGACGTGCAGAAAGGCGGCGGGCCGCCCGATCTCGTTCCCTCGCTGGCTGCTCGTGTGAAGTCGAAGCTGCGCATCGCCAAGCCGCGCGCGGCCGCCTTCGACCTCGTCTTCGGCTGCCCCGGCTGGATCCAGGGTGTCATCACCGCCGACGCCATGATCCGCGCCGGCGACATCCAGCGCGCCATGATCATCGGCGCCGACACGCTCTCGCGCATCTCCGATCCGCACGACCGCGACAGCATGATCTACGCGGACGGCGCCGGCGCCACGGTTCTGGAAGCGCGCCAGACCGACGCCGGAATCCTTGCGCACGCGTCACGCTCCGACACGCTCGATCACTCCGGCATGCTGTCGATGGGACGGTCCAACAAAGAGGAAGTCTTCATCGAGGCGCTCTTCCTGAAGATGGAAGGACGCAAGCTGTACAAATACGCGTTGCAGACCGTGGCCAGCTCGATGAAGGAATGCCTCGTCAAAGCCGGCATCGCGCTGACGGACGTCTCGAAGATCCTCATCCATCAGGCCAACGGCAAGATGGACGAGGCAATCGTCACGGCGCTGTACGAGTCCGAGAACCTGAAACCGCCGCCGGATGTGATGCCGATGACGATCTCCTGGCTCGGCAACAGCTCCGTGGCCACGGTGCCGACGCTGTTCGACCTGATCTCCAAAGGCCGGCTCAACGGCCAGTCCTTCCACCCCGGCGAGATCGTCCTCTTCGCCTCGGTCGGCGCCGGCATGCACATCAACGCCTTCGCCTACCGGATGCCGTAACTGCCCCCGAACAACGCGCTCTCATCGCTGTCATCCTGAGTCGCCGCAGCCGCCGACTCTACGCTGCACTCGCCCCCGCCAGGCCTCGGCGGCGAAGACAACGAAGGACCCCCTACTTATCTGCGGGGCCGGGCGGTGAAAAAAACTCGCACAAAATCAGGGGGTCCTTCGATCGTCCTTCGGCACTTCGTGTCCTTCGGCGACTCAGGATGACAGCTCTCCTGCAACCTGCTCCCCCCTCCGTCGTATGATTCCCCGACTAACCTTCCTCGCGGTACCAAACAATAAGGAGAGCTGCATGCGCCGAGGCTTGTTCGGAATCGGAATTCTGTTCCTGGTGGCGGTGAATGGGTTTGCCCAGACCGCCGATGAGATCATCGCCAAGTACGTCAAGACGGTCGGAGGCATGGACCGCATCACCGCGGTCACATCGCTCAAACGCACCGGCAAGTTCACGGGCGGCGGGGGCTTCGAGGCGGGAGTGCTCGAGCAGAACGCCCGCCCCAACCACGTCCGGCAGGAATTCGCGATTCAGGGCATGACCGCCGTGAACGCGTACGACGGCAAGAACGGTTGGAAGATCGACCCGTTCGAAGGGAAGAAGGACGCCGAGTCGCTCAGCGAAGAAGAGCTGAAATCGATCATCGAAGACTCCGATCTCGACGGCCCGCTCGTCAACTACGCCCAGAAGGGCAACAAAGTCGAGCTCATGGGCACGGAAACGGTCGAAGGCTCGGAGGCCTGGAAGATCAAGGTCACCACACCTGCCGGCGACGTGCGCAACTTCTTCATCGACACCTCGACGAATGTTCCGATCAAGATCGAGACACGCCGCATGGTTCGCGGCGCCGAGCGTGAGTACGAAACAGTCCTCGGCGATTACAAAGACGTCAACGGCTGGTACCTCCCCTTCTCGATCGAGAACGGCCAGAAGGGAAATCCGAACCGGCAGAAAGTCACCTACTCGAAGATCGAACCGAACGTGCCGATGGCGGATGCGATCTTCGCGCGGCCGGGGACGCCGGGCGCGGTGAGCACCACAGCGGTTGCCGCGGCACCCGCGAGCGCGACACCGGTAGCGCAAGCCTCATCCTCAACTCCCCCCAACACCCCACCCTCCACCCCCCAAACTCCCGTCAAAGTTGACTCCGAAACCATCTCCGGCCTCGGCGCGCGCAACATCGGCTCGGCAGCGATGAGCGGCCGTATCGCCGCGATCGACGCCGTCCACGAAGGCAATCGCCTGACCATCTACGTCGGCGCAGCCAGCGGCGGCGTCTGGAAGTCCGTCAACGGCGGCACGACCTTCAAGCCGGTGTTCGACAAACAGCCGACGCAGTCCATCGGCGCTGTGGCCATCGATCCGAAGAATCCGAAGACCATCTGGGTCGGCAGCGGCGAAGCGTGGACCCGCAACTCCGTTTCGTACGGCGACGGCGTCTACAAATCGACCGACGGCGGCGACAACTGGACCAACGTCGGTCTGCCGAATTCGGAGCGCATCGCCAAGATCGCCATCGATCCGACCGACACGAACACCGTTTACGTCTGCGTTCCCGGAAAACTGTGGAGCGACAGCGATGACCGCGGCGTTTACAAGACCGCCGACGGCGGCAAGACGTGGACGAAGGTGCTGAAGGGCGCCAACCTCTCCACCGGCTGTTCCATGCTCTCGTTGGACCGCTCCAATCCGAAGACGCTCTTCGCCGGCATGTGGGACTTCCGCCGCAAAGGCTGGACCTTCCGCTCCGGCGGCGACGGTGCCGACGCGGCGAGCGGAAGCGGCCTTTACAAATCGACCGACGGCGGCGCCACATGGCAGTCGCTCGACGACAAATCAGCAGCAGGCCTTCCGAAGAAACCGTGGGGACGCATCGCCGTCACGGTCGCACCGTCGAATTCCAACATCGTCTACGCGCTCGTCGAAGCCGCGCCGCCAACCAACGGCCTCTATCGCTCCGAAGACGGCGGCAAGACGTGGCAGGCTCGCGACCGCAGCCAGATGATGATCTGGCGTCCCTTCTATTTCGCGAACCTTCTCGTCGATCCGAAAGACCCGAACAAACTCTACAAAGCCGGCGGTGGACTCATCGCCTCGAACGACGGCGGCAAGAGCTTCAGCGGCGTCGGCGGCGCCGGCCACGGTGACTGGCACGACGTCTGGATCGATCCGAACAACACAGACAATCTGATCGCCGGCGACGACGGCGGCCTCTGGTATTCATACGACGGCGGCAACCGCGTGTGGAAGGCGGACAACCTTCCCGTCTCGCAGTTCTACCACGTGAGCGTCGACATGGACCGGCCCTATCACGTCTACGGCGGCCTGCAGGACAACAGCTCGTGGGTCGGCGATTCGCAGTACCCGGGCGGCATCACCAGCAGCCGCTGGGAAAACTTCTACGGCGGCGACGGATTCTGGATGTTCGCCGATCCCAGCGATCCCACGTACATCTACGCCGAGGCGCAGGGCGGCGAGATCGGACGAATCAATCGCAAGACGCATGAGACGCGGCCGATCAAGCCGCTGCCGCAATACAAAGAAGGAAAACTCCGCTTCAACTGGAACACGCCGATTCATGTGTCGCCGAAGGGCACGCTCTACATCGGGGCGCAGTTCCTCTTCCGTTCGAATGATCACGGCCAGACGTGGGAACGCATCTCGCCCGATCTCACCACGAACGATCCCGCGAAACAGAAGCAGGAACAGTCCGGCGGCGTCACGGTCGACAACTCGTCCGCCGAAATGCACACGACGATCTTCGCGATCGCCGAGTCGCTGAAGAACAGCAACGTGATCTGGGTCGGCACCGACGACGGCAACGTCCAGGTGACGCGCGACGCCGGCAAGACGTGGACGAACGTCACCGCCAACATCACCGGCCTCCCGAAGAACGCATGGGTGACGTCGGTCGAGCCCGGCCATTTCGATGAAGGCACCGCCTACGCCACCTTCGACATGCACACGTTCGGCGACATGCAGCCGTACGCGTACAAGACGACTGACTTCGGCAAGACGTGGACATCGGTCCTGGCCTCCGACGCGCCGGTTCATGGCTTCGCGCACGTCGTCAAAGAAGATCTCGTCAATCCCAATCTCCTCTTCCTCGGCACCGAGCTCGGTCTCTGGGTCTCGCTCGATGGCGGCAAACAGTGGGCGCAGTACAAAGGCGGCGACATCCCGAACGTGGCCGTCGACGACCTGGCCATCCACCCGCGCGACAACGATCTCGTCATCGCCACGCACGGCCGCGGCATCTGGATCGTCGACGACATCACGCCGCTACGCGCTCTGACTCCCGAGGTGCTGGCGAAGGATGTGGCGTTCATGCAGGGACATCCCGTCGTGCAGACCATGTCCGCGCAGGGCGGCTGGGCCAACGGCGACGCCGCGTACGTCGGACAGAATCCGGCCGGCGGCGCGGTCATCACCTACTACCAGCGCACCCGCCACATCTTCGGCGACCTGTCGATCGACGTGTTCGATGCGAACGGCAAGAAGATGGGCAATATCCCAAGCAGCAAGCGCCGCGGACTGAATCGCGTCACGTGGGCGATGCGCCTCCCCGCGCCGAAGGTTCCCACTGCCGCAACCGCCGCCTTCTCCGCCTCGGCAGGACCAAGAGTTCTTCCCGGCACGTACACGGTGAAGATGACGAAAGACAAGAACGTCTACACGACGCCGCTCGTCCTGGTTCCCGATCCGCGCGCGACACACACTGACGGCGACCGCCAGGCGCAGTGGGACCTCTCGAACAAACTCTACGCGCAACTCGGCGAGATGACGTTCGCCGTCGACCGCATCAACGGCGTCCGCATCGCCCTCGACGACCGCGCGTCGAAGCTGCCCGCAACCGACGCGCTGGCCAGGAAGCTCCGCGCTGCATCAGCGGACGTCGACACGCTTCGCCGGAAGATCGTAGCCACCAAAGAAGGCGGCATGATCACCGGCGAAGAACGCCTCCGCGAAAACCTCACGGACCTCTACGGCAACGTAGTCTTCTACGAAGGCCGCCCCTCGCAATCGTCCGTCGAGCGCACCGACGCCCTCGCCCACGAGCTCAAGGATGTGGTGCAAGACTTCGACGCCTGGACCACCAAAGAGCTCCCCTCAATCAACAGCGCCCTTGCGAAAAAGAAGCTCGACCCCATCACCCCCCTGACCCGCGAGAAATGGGACGCCGCCAACGGCGGCTCCCCGGGCGCCACCGCACCAGCCGAAACCGGGCGAACAACAAACCTCTTCGAACGCGACTAACCTCAGAATCACCACACTCGAAATTCGAGCCCCTTCTCCCCATCGCTTTTTGATGGGGAGAAGGGGTTTTTCATTCATCCGCAGATGTCGCAGATGAACGCAGATCGATAGTCTTTTATCTGCGCTCCATCTGCGTCATCTGCGGATAAGCTTTTAACCCCATGCTCAACCGCCGCGACTTCGCCAAACTCTCCGTCACCGCCGCCGCAGCGATCACCACGACGAGAAACATCAACGCCGCAACGCCGAGCACCCTCAAACCGAAGAAACTAAGCCCAGGCGACACAGTAGGCCTAGTCCTCCCCGCCACCGCCGCCTTCGAAGCCGACGAGATCCAATTCGCCAAAGAGCAGATGGAAGCGATCGGCTTCAAAGTCGTCATCGGCAAACACGCCTTCGACAAATGGGGCTACTTCGCCGGCCACGACCGCGACCGCGCCGACGACATCAATCAGATGTTCGCTGACGACAACGTAGCGGGCGTCGTCTGCTACACCGGCGGCTGGGGCTCGCCCAGAGTCCTCCCCTACCTCGACTACGACCTCATCAAACGCAAGCCAAAAGTCCTCATCGGCTACAGCGACATCACCGCCCTCCTCAACGCCGTCCATAAAAAGACAGGCCTCATCACCTTCCACGGCCCCGTCGGCGGCTCGACCTTCGATCCCTTCACGCTCGAAAACTTCCGCAAAGTGGTCATGACCGCCGAGCCGGCCGGCCTCCTCCCAACGCCATCAAAGAAACCGAACGAACTGATCGACCGCACCAACCGCATCCTCAAACTGACCACCGGCAAAACAACCGGCCCACTGATCGGCGGCAAGCTGACGATGATCGCCACGCTGATGGGCACCCCCTACCAACCCGACACGTCAGGCGCAATCTTCTTCCTCGAAGACGTCCACGAAGAGCCCTACCGCATCGACCGCATGCTAACCACCCTCGCCCTCGGCGGGATGTTCGATAAAGCAGCCGGCATCGTCTTCGGCCGCTGCAGCGACTGCGGCATCAAAGGCCCCAGCCTCAGCCTCGAAGAAATCCTCCGCGACCGCTTCGGCTCGCTCAATATCCCCGCCATCTCCGGCCTCTCCTTCGGCCACATCGAACAAAAACTCGTGTTGCCCATCGGAGCAAGAGCCACGCTCGACGCGGATGGGGGGACGGTACGGGTGGAGGAGGGGGCGGTCAGCGTAGGTTGATCGCCTGTTGTGGTTGGATTTCGCCTTGCCCCCCATTCTCAACCAACGGAAACGGATTCTCTGGAACCAAGGGGATTGACAATGGCGCACATGGCCAGGACCCTGAGCAAGGAATAGATCTTTCAGATGTCGGCTGAAGCGCGGCTGCACTTGATCGAGAGTCTGTGGGACAGTCTCGTTCAGATCGACCTCCGACCCACGACCGCCAGACTGAAGTACCGGTTGGCCCTTCTTCAGCTGTATCGATCGCAAATCCCAGCAGGTTACTTCGCCATCACTTTCCGGAGCCTCTCCGCTTGCGTCGCCGCGCTCGCTGCGCAGTACAAGGCATACCAAGTTCGGCTGGGCGTACTTGGACTGTCAGAAGCCGACATCTCGTCAGCGATTCCCGAGGCGTAACGTAACATCCTAAGAGCAACCGCATATAGGTACTCGACAATACTGTGCTCGTTGTTTTGAGCACCGACCGCGTCGAGCGCGGCTCGCCGGACGTGCATTGTCGCCAGCAAAGTATTTCTCAGATCGCTTGCCTTCGACGGAATAGCGCGATAATCAACGAAGTCACCGAGAGCGCTGACGCTCGACACTCGATCAGCCGCTCTTTGCAGTAGGTCAAGATCCTCTTCGTTTGTACAGGCCATTCGGATGCTCACTTCCAGTGCGGCGAAATCCCGGAACACATGCCCAAGAGATGTGTCGCCAAAATCGATCAACCGCGGCGAGTCGTCTGGCAGAACAAAAATGTTTCTTACATGAAGATCGCCATGCACCGGGCAGTAGCGAGTGAACGACAGGGTCGAACCTGGCCCTGTTGACAGCCAACGCGACGGGTCTACCAGCTTGCCGGCACTACCGAAGTCCCAATACTCTCCCGCGACGCGAATGGAACTGGCAACGTCAGCTGGCAGAGCGCCATCGCTGAAGGGAACGCCACGACAATCCCCATCAGTGCCGACATAGTAATCAAGAAGCTTAATCGGCCGCTCGACAGGCGTGGCGTTGCGAAATACCTTGTACCATGGGTTAAGCGAAACCGCGAACAGCCGATCAAGCGCGGTAATGCGACGTGGCCAGCTCAGGCTCTCACCGCCGCGCACCGGGCCAAATGGTACCCCGTCCGCTACAGAATCACCAACCCACGAATATGCAATTGCTGCCACTGACGGCATCTCCTTTCGCCATCTGAGATGTGCGGCAACCCCGTCTGGCAGTGGGCCCACATGCCGGTCATATCTTATGGCCTCGCTTCGAATTGCGGCTTGGTGGCCATACTTAATAGCGACATCCTCCACGACCGGCCCATCCCCTGAGGATACCATCGCACGGAATAGCGCAGCACCACCGTGCCCGGGAGGAATGTGCTCAAGCTCCACGCTTGTGACACAAGTCGGAATCAAACTGCGAAACAGAACCGCGCACTCCTCGCGGCTCACGTTCGAAATGCCATCTTTGACCTTGTCCCAATCCGCACCCACAAACGTCTGGTCGGAGTCCTGACCGCTCCACCGAAAACGTGCCACACAATTAGGAAAACGATGACTCAGAGAAAACTCCTGAACACAGGCTGCTAATTCGGCGATGTCGAGCGCCTTGGGTGCAACGCCAGTGAGTTCACCGGTGCGGAGCAAATCAAAGAGTTTCGGAGGCAGAAACCCGGTAACAAGCACGGCTGGCGTCCCCAGCTTACAGAGTTCTATCGCAAATTCTTGCCCCGACTCATCGAGATCATCATTGTCATCATGCGCGCGCCGATCAACGAGCGCAAGGTCATATCGCTCCGCATGTAGGGTGGTGGCTGAAATTTCGTCGGTGTTAGCGAACGGCATGACGTTGTGACCAAGCGCCTTCAATAGCTTGACCCATGTCTGTCGAAAGCCCGGATCGTTTTCTATAACTACTATGCGCATGCGTTTTACAAAGCCTCCGCTATTTTGATCACGAGGGTGGTTTGACCGGCACAGTGAGAATAAAGTGGGTTCCGCATGCTGAGGATAAAAGCACTAGATCGCCTCCATATTGCAGAGCTGCGCCGCGAGCGTAAAGAAGCCCAACGCCCTGGCCGGCTGCCGAGGCCACCGGGACTTGCAGCACGTGGGCCCGTAGCTCCGCCGGGATGCCGGGGCCATCATCCACGACATCTATGCGACAAACGGGACCATCGGTAAGTGCCGACACGGCAATGACCGAGCCCACACCGGAGTCGCGAATCGCACGCACGGCATTGTCGACCAGGATCATGAGCACTGCCCTAAGGAGATACTCAGGGATCGCGACCTCACGTACATCAGTCACTTTAAAGGTTGGGGTGGGTTCGCTCTGAGCGTAAATCGACCGCAACCTGACAAATACGCCGTCGAGCGAGCAGACGGGGATCTGCGTGCGCTCTGGTCGAGATGCATTAATACCGGTAATTACGTCGCTGATCTGTTCCAGAATCCGAATCAGCTCGCCGCCACCGAGGCGCTCGTGTTCGTGGCGGGCGAGCGCGACCAGGGCGGAA
>OLLN01000466.1_pt1 | contig 33155 bp, 28 predicted proteins | sample 1604281 | NCBI WGS metagenome assembly OLLN01 (sample SAMEA104055716, study PRJEB20765) | soil metagenome | biome: Arctic tundra; feature: Polygonal ground; material: soil | place: USA | collected 2011-09 | depth 0-0.5 m | reverse complement strand
CACACATCCACCCGCGTTTCCCACACCTCCCACAGCGACTACCACTGCCGCTTCAATCGGAAAAGACCCACAGATTCTGCGCGGGAGGCGGAAAAGGCTGCGAAGGCGAGCCGCAAGGCCCAGTTCGAGACCATCTTTGTCAACGGAAAGCAGAAGAGAGTACGGCGTCGCGATCTGATTGAGGGAATGACCGTGGGAGACTTCATTCGTGCGAACGCTGATCCAGTCTGGCTGCATCAGAACGAGATGTGGGAGTACATGGCACCTGAACCGCGGGACGATCGCGCGGAATCAATTCCAGCCGAACAAGGGGATGAGCCCCCATTTTGAAAGCTTGAGCATTCTTCGGAACGGGCGTCACGCACTGTGTGACCGCCGGTTCCGCACTATGTACCCGGGCGTCACCCAGCGTGTGACCGCTAGATGATCTCGTCTGGTTGGAGCTCGAACTTGCGGTATCAGAGGTAAGCGGTCGATGGGATGCGTTAGGCGGCCAGAAAGAGAAGCGATAGAATCGTTTCGAAGTGGCCGACCGGACCCTGCCGCGCCTTCGCGACCTCGTCCGGCAGCATCGATACTTGGTCTCCTCCCACGCGGCTGACGAACTGGAAGATGACGAACTCGACATTCTCGACCTCGAAAGCATCGTCCTCACGGGCGAAATCATCGAGCGTCAAAAGGACCACAGGACGGGCGAAGCAAAGTACGTCATCCGGGGCATCACGCTCGCGAACGCGGCCGGCTGCGTTGTCGCGAAGTTCGACTCAGTCGGACGCGCGGTCATCATCACCGTCTACCTCGAGTGAGCCTTGTGCGTTTTGCGGAAACGCCGAGGTATTACTTCGCCACGTTACAAGGAGCTACGGTAGCGGCGCGACTCTCCTCGTAATCGAGAACATTCCGATGTTTTCTTGCCCGAGGTGCGGCGAGAGTTACTTCACAGCCGAAACGCTCCATGAGGTATCGCGAATCAAGGCGAAACGGCGCAGCATGGCTGCTGTGCGGCCGGTTCCCGTCGCAGTCTTTCCGAAGCGCCCGAGCGCGGCTGCCTAACCGGCCGCTACAGACCACCTTGGCTCTGCATCGAGCTCGGAGCCTACGCGTGCGCGAGGCGAGGCGCAGTCGTCTCGCCGAACACTTCGTACCAGAACTTGGCCATGATGTTCTCCGCCAGTTGCAGGCGGTAGTCGGCGGAGCCGCGGACGTCGCTGATTGGTTTGATCTCGGTGCGGGCGATGCGGCCGGCTTGCTCGAACGTTTCGAGCGTCGGTGATTTGCCGGTGAGGAATGCTTCCGTGCGCGGAAGGCGGATCACGGTTGGCGCCACGCCGCCGTAGGCGATTCCGGCGCGGTCGATTCGATCGCCGGTCATCGCCAGGCGGATCGCGGCGGTGAAAGCAGAGATGTCGAGGTCTTTGCGCCGCGAGACTTTGTAGAGTTTGAGCGTTTCGCGGACGATGGAGAGACGGACGCGCGTGATGATCTCGTCCGCTTGCAGATCGAATTTGCGGTAGTCGAGGTAGAAGCGGTCGATGGGGACGGAGCGGGTGCCGCCGTTCATCTCCAACATGGCGCCGGCGACAAAGAGGTAGGGCAACGTATCGCCGATCGGGGAGCCGTTGGCGATGTTGCCGACCAGCGTTCCGGCGTTCTTGATCTGCGGCGAGCCGAAGATGGCCATGATGCCGGCCAGCTCGGGGATGCGGTCGGCAATGAACGTTTCGAAGTCGGCCAGCGTCGTGTTCGCGCCGGCGATGATCGTGCCGTCTTCTTCGCGAAGCTCGCGCAGCGAATCGATCTTCGCCAGCGACAGCATCGCGGGCGACTGGTAGCGGCGCTTGTTGACCCAGACGCCGACGTCGGTTCCGCCCTGCACGATCGTGCAGCCGGGATGATCGCGCTTGAACGCGATCGCTTCGTCGAGCGTGGCCGGCGCGCAGAAGGTGCCGACCTGAACGGAGTTGTTTGCGTCAGGCAGCGATGGGTAACGCTGGCGCATCTTCGCGGCCGGCGCGCCGTCCACCGCCAGCGCCGCTTTGATGATCGGCTCGTAGCCGGTACAGCGGCAGAGGTTTCCCGTCAGTCCGTCGCGAACCTGTTTCTCATCGACGCGGTCGCAGCGCTCGAACATCGCGGCCATCGCCACGACAAAGCCCGGCGTGCAGTAGCCGCATTGCGCGCCGTGACACTGCACCATCGCTTCCTGCACGGGATGCAGCGATTTCTCTTCGCGCAGACCTTCGACGGTCACGATCGATGAGCCATCGAGCTGCGCGAGATTCAAGATGCACGAGTTGACGGCGCGATAGTCGTCATCGGCGCTGCGCCGCGTGAGCACGGTGCAGGCGCCGCAGTCGCCTTCTTCGCAGACGATCTTCGTGCCGGTGGCCGCGAGATCCTGCCGCAGATAGTTCGCCAGCGTCTCGAACGCGGCGTCGCCGTCGATGCGATGCGGTTTGCCGTTGATGTGGATGAGGATGTGGTCGCGCATGGTGCTTCGGCAGTTTATCCTGCGCGAAGACGCAGGATCTCAGGTTACACCGCGCAGCGTTCGCCTACGAACGACAAAGGCCGCCAAACGGCAGCCTTTGCGCTGTGTGACCGGAGATCCTGCGTCTTCGCGCAGGATGGGTTCTACAACCGCACGATCCCCGTGTATGTCTCCGGGCGCCGGTCGCGATAGAACTGCCACGTGTTGCGCACTTCGCGGATCTTGTCCATATCGAGATCTGCGGTCACCAGCGCATCGGCGTCGCGCGGACCGACGGCGAGCATCTGGCCGCGCGGATCGCAGAAGTAGCTCTGTCCGTAAAACTCGCCGATGTTCCACGGCGCTTCGTAGCCGACGCGGTTGATGGCGCCGATGAAGTAGCCGTTGGCCACGGCGTGCGCCGGCTGCTCGAGCCTCCAGAGATATTCGGAGAGCCCGGCCACGGTGGCCGAGGGATTCATCACGATCTCCGCGCCGGCCAGCCCGAGCTCGCGCGCGCCTTCAGGGAAGTGGCGGTCGTAGCAGATGTAGACGCCGACTTTCGCGTAGGCGGTCTCGAACACCGGGTATCCGAGGTTGCCCGGGCGGAAGTAGAACTTCTCCCAGAAGCCGGGAGCGACGTGCGGGATGTGGTTCTTGCGGTACTTGCCGAGGTACTTGCCATCGGCGTCGATCACAGCGGCGGTGTTGTAGTACACGCCGGTCTCTTCCTCTTCGTACAGAGGGACGACGATGACCATGTTGTATTTCTTGGCGTACTCCTGCATCAGCTTCGTGGTCGGACCGTCGGGGATTTTCTCGACGGAGTCGTACCAGCGCGTGCTCTGCTCGGCGCAGAAGTAAGGACCGGTGAAGATCTCCTGCATGCAGAGGATCTGCACGCCTTCGGCTCCGGCCTGATCGACGTACTTGAGGGTGCGCTCGGTCTGGGCCTCGCGAATTCTGTCGAGCGATTCGCTGGTATCGCAGGCAAGAGACGTCTGAATCAAACCACCTTTGACGATTCGGGACATGTGCGTTCTCTCCGATTTTGGTCCGCGCATTATAGCGGCGGGCACGGCCCGCAGCGCTTGTTGCCTCCGGCTTAGCCTACCTGTGGGCGTGAATATCTGTTTGGGCGGTCGCGTGGGGGCGACGATGATCGTTGGCTGGGTTGGCTCCGGCGGTGGCGGCGGTTCGGGAGCTGGTTGAGGCTCGGGTTCGATGATCGGGAGTGGCTCGGGGTCGGCGTCGGGTAACGGCTCGGGATCGGTGACTGGCGGCAAATCGGGGATCGTGGGCGGTTGCGGCTCAGGATCGGACATCGCCAACGGTTCTTCTGTCGGCGATACGACGTCCGATCGTAGAGCAGGCGTCCCTGCCTGCTCCCGCCGGGCGTCCCTGCCCGGCGGTATGTCGGAGCGAAACGCTGGATAAGGAGGCGATTCCGCCGTCCCTGGTTCGATCGGGGTGGAAGGAAGTTCCAGCGCTGGCGACATGACTCCCGCCTGCCCTTGCTGAGCGTTCCCCTTCGCCCGGAAGTCGATCGCTGCTGATGGGACTTGTGCCTCGGACGTTTCTCGCGTCTCGTCCGGGTTCGTAACCACCGCCGGGCGGGGACGCCCGTCGGGAGCAGGCAAGGACGCCTGCACTCCATTTTTCTTTCGCTTGAGCGAGGCGCCTGCTACGAGCGCGGCCACTGCGGCGCCGCCGAGGATGAGTAGTGTGATCATGCCGGGGCTGGAGTTGCTTCCACGATCCCGCGCGGAGGCATGGCCTTCATCAGAATGAGGTGCGTGACTGCGGCAACGCCGAAGCCGATGAACCAGGCGTAGTCGTAGAGCGGGCGCAGGGCGGGGACGACGAGGCCGATCCACGCTGCGGTGCAGCCGAGGAGGGTGGCGATGACGGCGCGCCAGTTCCAGCCGCCCGCGTATCGGTACATGCCCTCGGTGCGATAGAGATCGCCGAGGACGAGCTGCTTCTTTCGCACGATCCAGTAGTCGACGATCATCACGCCACCGATCGAGCCGAGCCCGCCGGAGTAGCCGAGGAGCCAGGTAAAGATGTAGCCGGACGGGTCGGCGAGGAGGCGCCACGGCTGCATGGCGATGGCCAGCAGGCCGGTGATCAGGCCGCCGGTGCGGAAGGAGATCCACTTCGGAAAGGCGTTAGCGAAGTCATTCGCGGGCGAAACGACGTTCGCGGCGATGTTGACCGACAGCGTAGCGATGACGACGGTGAACATCGAGATCGCGACAACGAGCGGCTGCTTGAACTGCGCAACGAGTTTGAGCGGATCCCACAGCTCATTGATGCCCATCGTCGGATAGATAACGACCGCGGCAGAGGTGATGATGACGCCCATCGCCGCGAAGACGGTCATCGTCGTCGGCAGCGCGACGGTTTGACCGATGGCCTGCTCGCGCTGGCTGCGGCCGAAGCGCGTGAAGTCGGGCATGTTCAGCGACAGCGTGGCCCAGAAGCCGATCATCGCCGTCAGCGACGGGATGAAGATCAGCCGGAACTGCGCCCACGTCTCGAATTTGCCCTTCTCGTGCAGCAGGTAACCGAGTCCGTGCGCGCGCCAGACGGCCCATCCGAGGAGGAGCGCGGTCATGACGAGAACGAACGGCGCCGCCCAGTTCTCGAAACGCCGCAGAAGGTCCATACCGCGGTAGATGATCAGGATGTTCAGCACCCAGAAGAGAAGAAACGAGATCCACTCTGTCGTCGGATGTCCCGCGAACTTGCCGAGAAGCGACGGCCAAGCGGGAAGGATCGAGGTGAAGAACGTGTGCAGAGCCTCGCCGCCGATCCACGCCTGAATGCCGAACCAGCCGCAGGCGACGATGGCGCGCATGAGGGCCGGCAGGTTCGAGCCGATCGTGCCGTAGCTGGCGCGCGCGAACACGGGAAAGGGGATGCCGTACTTGGTGCCGGCGTGCGAGTTGAGCAGGATCGGAATGAGCACGATCGTGTTGCCGACGAGGATCGTCAGAAGCGCCTGCCACCAGTTCATCCCCGCACCGATGAGGCCCGACGACATCATGTAGGTCGGGATGCAGTGGGCCATAGCGATCCAGAGCGCGGCGTAGTTGTACGTGGTCCAGTTCCGCTGCGAGACCGGCACCGGCGCGAGGTCGTGGTTGTAAAGCGCACTGGTGCGAATGCCTTCGTCTGAGCGAAGCTCGACACGTCCGTCTTCGTGTTGAATGACTGCGTCAGTCATCGATCGCCTCCCGTGCGGGGTTCCCAAAGTGAGGGGAAGGGCGACATTCTGCCACACGCGGTTTGTGGGGGATGGGGTGTGGAGGGTGGTAGACAAGGCAAGGCAATCCGGGGACGCCGTGCGTGCGTATCATCAGCCACCTGGAGATGTACGACGATCAGGAGCGCTACTTCCGCGAGGTGGTGAAGTTCATCAAAGACGTGGAGGCGGGGAAGTTGAAGCGAGCACGGGGAGGTCAGTGAATCGAATCCGACAGCGGCTGAGCGATCTTCGGGAAACGATCGAGGACACGGCGATCACTCGTGACCAGCGGCACGCCCAGAGCTTCCGCAAGTGCGACAAACTCGCAGTCGTAGGCCGAACATCCTGATTCGATCGCGAGCCGCATGACCGACTCCGCATCGACCATGTGCTCATGGTTCTGCATCTGCTCCTCGGCGCGCTCGATCGCGTACATGACTTGATCAAAAGTCATCATTTCTTTGCGCACGTACAGTAGCAACGCATTGCGAAACTCGGAACGCCAAAGCATCGGTGCAATCCACTCAGGATCGCGGGCATACAGTTCGTCCACCTCGCGGCTCTGATCCGTCCGTAGCCACAGGTAGAGGAGGACGTTCGTGTCGACGACGATCATCGACGCCCTTGCCGCTTCGCGTTGCTGACCTCTTCTTCCGTGGCTTCGAATGTAAGCGTGGAGCGAAATCGGCGAGCCGTCTCGAGCAGAAGCGCGGAATCGACTCGCCTCGGCTCTATCGATTTTTCGAGGCGATCGATCACTTCGGAGTTGAGACTACGGCGATGTTGCTTCGCCAGCAACTTCAGTTGATTGTGAAGTTTAGAAGGAATCTCCTTCAACGTAATGGAAGACATAGAGCCATTATACAACCAGATTGGTGGCGTATCAATAATGCTCTCTGCTTTGGCGAGTATGTCATTCCTGTGATCGGAACGTCCGTCCGGCTGCCGCTATCATCGGCTCGTGAAGCTGCCCAAACACGCCGCAGCGGCCGTCCTCTTCGCGGTTCTCGCCATCTTCATGACGTGGCCGCTGCTGCCGAACCTCAATCGCGCCGTTGCTTATCCGGGCGATCCCTACATCAACACCTGGATCCTCGACTGGGACTATCACGCCACGTTTCATCAGCCCGGACGGCTGTTTCAGGCGAACATCTTCTATCCCGCCAAGTACTCGCTTGCCTTCAGCGAAAACCTCTACGGCATTGCGGTCGTGCTTTTCCCGCTTCGCGTTGCCGGTGTGCCGCCTCTCACGGCGTACAACGTGGCCATGCTGCTGGGGTACGCGATGTGCGGATTCTTCGCTTACCTCCTGACGAGAGAGGTCACCGGAAGCACCGCTGGGGCAATTGCAGCGGGGATCTTCTATGCGTTCGTTCCCTTTCGCTTTACGCACTCGTCACACGTGCAGTACGTCTGGGCGGGAACGTTGCCGTTGCTGCTCTATGCGTTGATCCGTTACGCGCGGATCCCTGACTGGCGTCACGCCATCGGCTTCGGCGCCGCCTTCTTGTGGAACGGCCTGTCGAACGTTCATTTCTTTTTTTTCGGCAGCATCGCTATTGTGATGACGATCGCGTTGTTGCGGCCGCCGCTCCGGCGCATCGCCGTCACGCTGACTGTGGCTTTGTTGCTGCTCGCGCCGTTTCTCTACCCGTATCACGAAGCATCGAAGTTGTATGGGATGGAGCGCTCATGGGACGAGACATTGAGTTACTCCGCGCAGCCGGCGGATTGGCTGGTCGACAACTTTGCACATCGTCCGTATCCGACGCATAGCGATCCGACGGTCAACCCGGAGCGATGGCTCTTTCCGGGTGCATTGGCGCTCTGCCTTGCACTGGTGGCGCTTGCCTCGCGACAATGGAAATCACTGTCTCTGGGATGGAGCTGGGTTCTTCTCGGATTTATCGGCTCACTCGGACTGCACACGCCCTTCTACCGGCTTCTCTTCAACTACGTGCCGGGATTTCACGCCATTCGTGCGCCGGCGCGCTGGGCCGTGATCACGCACGTCGGGCTCGCGCTTCTGGTCGCAGTCGCCGTCGGCTGGATCGCAAAGCGCGCCGCATGGGCTGGCGTCGTTGCGTCGATCGCGTTCGTCGCGGAACTGCATGGCCCGATTCGCTGGTATATGGCGCCGACGATCGTCCGCCCCGTCGATCGCTGGGCGGCGACGGCCCGCCCCCACGCCATCGCCGAGCTGCCGTTGTCCGACCAGAACGACGAGTACGGAGTCATGCTCAACGCCACCGTGCATCACCGGCCGATCGTCAACGGGGTCTCCGGTTTCGCGCCGCCCGAATACGTAAAGGTCGCGTCGCTCGCGCAATCGTGGTCGGATGACCTTGTGCCGGAGCTTGCGCGCATCGGCGTGACGCACGTGGTCGTGCGAGGCGTCGGCCTCGATGCTGCTGGCCGTGCATGGCTGGGCCGCATGGTCGACCGCGGCCTCCTCGGCGTTGTACGACGCTTCGACGATGGCGCCTGGGGCGACTGGGTCTTTCGTATCGGGGTGCGCGGTGACTCGCCGGAGCTGCGGTCGATGCTTAGCGGTCACGTGACGTACAACGAGTCGACGTTCGGCGCGCTTGTTCTGCCGACAGGCCACGAGCCGCTCAAGGGACGGACGACGTTCTCCGGTGTCGCGCTGTCGCCGTTCGGGGTGCGCGAGGTGAATCTCCTGTTCAACAACGGGAGGGTCCGGTTCCCGGCGACGCTCGTTGCGGATCCTGCCACCAGCCGCTGGTACCGCTTTTACGACGCCACGACGAAGCCGTCCTACTCGCGGACGTTCGAGGCGCGGCCCGCGAATGTCTGGCTTCTTACTGATGTGCAAGTGGAGATCGTCGACGGCCGGGGCGAGCGGACGTTGCTCGACGACCGCTGGATTGATTGGAACTGATTGTAAATGCTTTAGTAATAGCGCTTCACGAGAACGACAAACGCATCGATATTGATTGCCACTGCGGTGAACGCATACAGAGCGAGAGTGGCAACGCGCGCCCTCTCATTTCGCACGATGGACACAACCGGCAGCAAAAGGACCACAGCCAACGGCAGAAAGTAGCGTCCCTGAATGCCATCGACGTAATCCACGCCGGGCGGCGTCCATGCGACGTATTGCGAGAGGCTCACCGCGAAGAACAATGCGAGAGTCAGAAGCAGCGCGAAGAGCCGCGCGGCTGGCGTAATGGCGACATCCCTTGTCACCGCCACGGCAAAAAGCAGATAGAACGCGGCCGCTGTCAGGAAACCTGACAAAGGGACGTCGACCCACCCAAGGCGGCCTACAAACTGATCGCGGTAGCCCCCGTACTGGGCCACGAAGTCTTTAGCTACGAGACTCGCGACATGGGCGGTGTGCGCTGCGATTGACTGCAATTGCATCTTCGGATTCGCATCCGGCCGGAGCGGATGATATTGGCGCGACACCATTGCTGCCGACAATGCCAACCCGATCGCGAGGGACACGAACAGCGAAATCGCCCGCCGCAGCCTGTTTGGAGATCCGCCGTAACCGCGGGCGCGCGGCGCAAGCGCCAGCAACGCCAGGGGCGCATAGAGCATCTTGCACAGCGCCAGCGCCGATGCAGCAACGCACAGCCTGACCCACCGCCGCGTATTCATGGGGTCGTCCGAACGCGCGCGCCAGGCTACGGCGGTCGTATAAATCGCAAGGCTGATTGTGACGGCATCGGCCGAGAAGGAACCGAACATGTAGAGCGTCATCGGTAGAACTGCGATTGCAGCGATGATCGCGGCGAGCTCTCCACATTCCAGCATTGCGGCCGCGATCAGCAGTACGCAGGCCGTTGCCGTCACGATCCGTCCGGCATAAAACGCGATGAATGGCCGCACGTGCAGCGAATCAGCAACCAGGCTCGCCAGGGTCCCAGGCAGGTAGGGAATCGGCGTATAGAGCGCGGGAAACGAGCGGAAGACCGGCTCGGGCTGATACGGCAACTCGCTGGCCGTGCGCAATCGCGCGATTCCGATCTTGTTCTCCGGCTTGCCTGCGGTCTCGACCCACGTCAGGTAAACGAAATCACGAGCGCTCTTCGGGACGTACGTGCCCATCCGCTCGTTCTGCATCACGTGAAAGACGTTGCCGTGGGCGATCGAAACCGCGTGCCAGTAGTGCGCGACCTCGTCCGGCACCTGAAACGGGGGAGTGATGACCGCGTAGCCCACTGCGAAGAGCCAGATCGCCAGACACGTCCAGACGATGGCCCGCCGATCATTCCTCATTGACCGCATCTTACCCGGCGTACAGTTGCGCATGCAGAGCAAGCCTTACAATCCAGGCATGGTCGCCATCGTCACCGGAGCGTCGAGCGGGCTCGGGCTGGAAATCGCGCAACAGTTGCGCGCTCGCGGCACGCTCGTTGTCGGCGTTTCGCGGCGAGCGAATGCTGGCATCGCCGGCGACGCCTCGAAACGCGAGATCGCTCTGCGCGCCATCGAAGCAGCCGAGCGCCTCGGCGCCATCGATCTGCTCGTCAACTGCGCAGGCCTCGGCATCTTCGGTCCGGCCGGCTCGTACGATGAACCCTCCATCGCCGCGGTGATCAACTCGAACCTCATCGCCACCATCAATTTCTGCGAGTTGCTTTTCCCGCGTTTCAAAGAGCACGGCGGCACGATCGTCAACGTTCTCTCGACGGCTGCTCTCATCGGCAAAGCAAACGAGAGCGTCTATTGCGCGGCAAAGTGGGGCGCGCGCGGATACGGCGAGTCGTTGAAAGCCGAGGCGAAGGGAACGAAGGCGAGGATCATCGCGGTCGCGCCGGGTGGAATGAACACGCCGTTCTGGAGTGAGCCGCGCAATGGCTTCATGGATGCCGCGGATGTTGCCGCGGCGATCATCGATGCCATCGACCGTCCCGTCGACATCAGCGAGATCGTGATCACGAGACGATAATTAGCTATCATCATGATAGGGGGATCTCTCGAATGAATTCATCACGCCGGTCCGTTCTAGCGCTTGTCGTCCTGTCGTGGTGTCTCGCCCTTCCTTCAGTCGCGCAGACGCCATTCCCTGCGCCGTGGCCGAAGCCGTTGGCTCCCGAGGCGTATTGGCAGACGCTCATGACCGGCAACGCCACCTACATGGCCGGCGCGCTTCCGTACACAGGACTGGGGGCAGAGCGCGAAGCAACCGCCGGGGGCCAGCATCCGCCGGTGACAGTTCTCTCCTGCGCCGACAGCCGCGTCCCGCCGGAACTGATCTTCGGCCGTGCAATTGGCGATCTTTTCGTCGTTCGTGTGGCCGGCAATGTGGCCGGTCCCTTCGACATCGCAAGTATCGAGTACGCCATCGACCACGAGTGGACGAGGCTGATCGTCGTGATGGGTCATGAGGATTGCGGCGCCGTCAAGGCCGCGCTCGATCCGGACGACCCGGGAACGCCGAGCCTTGTCTCGCTCGTGCAGCGGATCCGCGAATCATTCCTCGGGCTGCCGACGTGGACCGGACCCGATCGCGTCGAAAGAGCAGTCAAGGCCAATGCCCGCAGCTCGGCCGCCTACCTCCTCGCGCACAGCACGGTCATCCGCAAGGCAGTGCTGGAGCATCACGTCGGATTGATAGTCGCGTACTACAACTTGAAGAGCGGCAAGGTGGAGGAAGTGAAGCAGTAGGCGTACCATACCCCGGCGATGACCGAACTTCTGGTTGACGAAATCGAGGATGACGTTTTGGAGAAGCTCCAGAAACGCGCGCTCTCTCACGGCCGGAGCACCAAGGAAGAGGTTCGCGAGATTCTTCGGAACGCCGTCAGAACTGAAGACAATACCCGTCCGGGGTTGGGGACGCGCCTCGCCGATCGCTTTCGCGGTATCGGCCTCGAACAGGAGATTCCGGAATTGCGTGGCTATCCAGCCGAGCCCGCGGATTTTGACGATCAGTGATCTTGCTCGATACGAACGTGATTTCGGCGCTTATCAGGCCGGAGCCGGATCAGGCCATCACGTCGTTGCTTGATATCCAACCGCCCGAGTCGATGTGGACCACATCGATCTCTGTTTACGAGCTCCGTTTTGGCGTGGAGCTCCTCGCGTTTGGCCGGCGCCGTCAATTGCTGGAGGAAGCGCTTAACCAGGCTCTGAAAGAAGACTTTGACGGGCGCGTGATTCCCTTCGACGAGTCAGCCGCGCAGGCCGCCGGAAGAATCTGCGCCGCCCGAAGACAGTTGGGCAGGACTATTGAAATCCGCGACGTGCAGATTGCCAGCCATCGCACTCGCGCGCAAGGCGGCCATCGCCACGCGCAACATCCGCCACTTCGAGGGACTCGGCATCCCGCTGATCGATCCTTGGTCCGCGTGAACCGAAACTACCTTCGCTTCCACACCTCCGCTACCTTCGCCCCCATCTCACTCGGCGCTTCGACGACGTGAATTCCGGCCGCCTTCAGCGCGGCCATCTTTTCCGACGCCGTTCCTTTGCCGCCGCTGATGATGGCGCCGGCGTGGCCCATGCGGCGTCCCGGTGGTGCTGTCTGGCCGGCGATGAAGGCAACGACCGGCTTGGTTACGTTTGCTTTCACGAAGGCCGCGGCCTCTTCCTCCGCCGAGCCGCCGATCTCGCCGATCATGATGATGGCCTCGGTGGCAGGATCGTTCTCGAACGCGGCGAGGCAGTCGATGAAGTTCGTTCCCGGCAACGGATCGCCGCCGATTCCGACTGCGGTCGACTGGCCCATCGTGCGCGTCTGGCCGACAGCTTCGTACGTCAGCGTTCCCGAGCGCGACACGATGCCGATCGGTCCTGGACGATGAATGTGGCCCGGCATGATGCCGATCTTCGCCTCGCCGGGCGTGATGATGCCGGGGCAGTTCGGACCGATCAGGCGCGACGGCGTTGCGCCCGATTCAATCGCCCGTGCATTCGACTTCTTCAGAAAGTCGTGTGCGCGGATCATGTCGTTGACCGGAATCCCTTCCGTGATGCAGATGATCAGCTCGATGCCGGCATCCGCGGCTTCCATCACTGCGTCTGCAGCGAACGGAGGCGGCACGAAGATCAGCGAGCAATTCGCGCCCGCTTTCTCGCGCGCTTCACGAACGCTGTTGAAGACCGCGAAACCCTCATGCGTCGTCCCGCCCTTGCCCGGCGTCACGCCGCCGACCATTTGCGTCCCGTACTCGCGGCACTGAATGGCGTGAAACGTTCCTTCGCGTCCGGTGATGCCCTGCACGATCACTCGTGTGTTCTTGTCTGCCCAGATAGCCATAATGTTGGTCTCTATTTTCCCTGCGCTGCAGCGACGACTTTCTGCGCGGCGTCCCACATCCCATCGGCGGTGATCAGCGGGAGTCCCGACTTCGCCAGGATCTCTTTCCCGAGCTCGACGTTCGTCCCTTCGAGGCGCACGACGACCGGCACCGGCAACCCCACTTCCCTTGACGCGCTGACAACACCCTCGGCGATGCGATCGCAACGCATGATGCCCCCGAAGATATTGATGAGGATCGCTTTCACGTTGGCGTCGGAAAGAATGATGCGGAACGCGTTCCTGACCTGTTCCGCGCTCGCGCCACCGCCGACGTCCAGGAAATTCGCGGGTTGTCCACCTGCGAGCTTGATGATGTCCATCGTGGCCATGGCCAGGCCGGCGCCGTTGACCATGCAGCCGACATTGCCATCGAGCTTGATGTAGTTGAGGCCGAACTGCGAGGCCTCCACTTCGAGTGCATCCTCTTCCTTGAGATCGCGCATCTCGGCGACGTCTTTGTGCCGGAACAGGGCGTTGTCGTCGAAGTTCATCTTGCAGTCGAGCGCGAGAACGTCGCCTTCCTTCGTCACGAGCAGCGGGTTGATCTCGGCGAGCGACGCATCCATCTCGATGTAGCAGCGCATCAGTTTCTGGACGAAGTCGATGCACTTCTTGTACGAGTCGCCGGTGAGGCCGAGGGCGTTCGCGACGGCGCGCGCCTGGAATGGCAGCGTGCCGAGGACGCCGTCGATCGGCTCGCGATGAATCGCGGACGGATCGCGCTCGGCCACCTCTTCGATCTCCATGCCGCCCTGTTTGGACGCCATGATCACCGGCATGCCGATGCGGCGGTCGAGCGTGATGCCGAGGTAGAGCTCCTTGTCGATGTTGAGCGCTTCTTCGATCAGCACCTTCCCGACGAGGCGTCCTTCGAGGCCGGTCTGGTGAGTGACGAGCGTCATGCCGATGATCTTCTTCGCAAGCTCGACGGCTTCGTCGGGATCTTTGGCCAGCTTGACGCCGCCGCCTTTGCCGCGGCCGCCCGCGTGGATCTGCGCCTTGACGACGACGCGTCCGCCCAGCTCTTTGGCGGCGGCGCGCGCGGCTTCGGGATTGTCGACAACGATTCCGCGCGGCGTCGGTACGCCGTAACGGCGCAGGATTTCTTTGGCCTGATACTCGTGAACTTTCATAGGGCGGCGACTTTTATCACATTGAACGACGATGCGCGGGTGCGCCCGGAAGTTGCATTAAACTGCCGCGCCCGGAGGTACCCGATGCCGATCGATGACGCTCATTTCAGACTGGCCATGTCGCACTTCGCGAGCGGAGTCACGATCGTCACGACCGAGCATGAAGGGCGGCCGTTCGGAATGACCGTGGCATCCTTCGCGTCGCTGTCGCTCAATCCCAAACTCGTTCTCGTCTGCATCGAAACGTCGGTGAAGACTCATGAGGCCATCGTGGCGGCCGGAAAGTTCGGCGTGAGCATCCTCGCCAGCGATCAGACCGATATCTCCTCCAAATTCGCATCGCGCAGCGACGACAAATTCAGCGGCGTCGACGTCTTTCGCGGTGCGCTCGATCTGCCGATGATCAATGGGGCACTGACAACGATCGAGTGCAGTCTGCAGGCACAGCTTCCCGGAGGCGATCACTCCATCTTCGTCGGTGAAGTCATCGACATCCAGACCCGCGAAGGCGATCCTCTCCTCTATTTTCGCAGCGGCTATCGCGAGATGCGAAGCTGATGCAGCCGATGCGCGACACATTGCGCGCGGCGTTTCTTCGCGTACTGCGGCTGGACAATCGCCGCAAAGAGACTCGCCGCGGCTCGCTCGATCACATCCACGGCTTCCACTCCGACATCCTCGACAACGAGCGCGACATCACCATCTACCTGCCGCCCGGCTATCACGACCGCGACGAGCTGCGCTATCCGGTGCTCTACATGCACGACGGGCAGAACCTCTTCGAGCCGGAGCGGGCGTTCATACCCGGCCAGCACTGGCGGCTTGCCGAGGCGGCGGACGAAGTCATCGGCGGACGCGCGGCGCGGCCGATGATCATCGTCGCCATCGACAATACCGGCCCTTCGCGCATCGACGAGTACGCGCCGACGCGGGACATCAAACATCATGGCGGCGGCAAGGCAAACGACTACGGTCGGATGCTGATCGAAGAGCTGAAGCCGGTCATCGATGCGCAGTTTCGAACGCTGGCTGATCCGTCGAGCACGGCCCTCGGCGGCTCCTCCCTCGGCGGCCTGGCCACGCTTCACCTCGGACTGAAGCATCCCGATTCTTTCGGCGGTCTGGCCGTGATGTCGCCTTCCGTCTGGTGGGACAACCGCATCATTCTTGACGACGTCGAGCGCTTTGACGGCCGCAATCGCCCGCGCATCTGGCTCGACATGGGCGGGCGCGAGGGGGCCGATGGGTTGGCCAATGCGCGCATGTTGCGCGACCGGTTGCTCGCGAGCGGCTGGCGGTACGCCGGCAACTTCCGTTACTTCGAAGACCGCCGCGCCGATCACAGCGAGCGCTCCTGGGCCAAACGCGCGCCGGCGGTGCTGGAGTTTTTGTTCCCGCCGGTCGAGTTGTCCATCCCAAATGGCAGTTGACGCCCTCGGCCGCCCGCTTCGCGATCTGCGGATCTCTGTCACCGACCGGTGCAACTTTCGCTGCATGTACTGCATGCCGAAAGAGGTCTTCGGCCGCGACTTCGCCTTTCTCGAGCGCGCGGAGTTGTTGACCTTCGAAGAGATAGCGCGTCTGGCGCAGCTTTTCGTGCGTGAAGGCGTCACGAAGTTCCGCCTCACCGGCGGCGAACCGCTGCTCCGCCGCGACATCGAGCGGCTCGTCGCAATGCTGTCGCGCATTCGGGGTGTGGAGGACATCGCGCTGACGACGAACGGCGCGCTGCTCACGCGCGAAAAGGCGCTGGCCCTGCGCAATGCCGGCCTCAATCGCATCACGCTCAGCCTCGACTCGCTCGACGACGCGGTCTTCCGGCGGATGAATGATGTCGAGTTCCCCGTCGCGCGCGTGCTCGACGCGATCGATGCCGCGTCCGATGCTGGTCTCACGCCGATCAAGATCGACATGGTCGTCAAGCGCGGTGAGAACGACGACAGCATCGTGGCGATGGCCTCGCGGTTTCGCGGCACCGGCCACATCGTCCGCTTCATCGAGTACATGGACGTTGGCAACACGAACGGCTGGCGGATGGAAGACGTCGTCTCCGCGCGCGTGATCGCCGAGCGCATTTCCGAGCAGTGGCCGATCGAGCCGGCGCAGCCGAATTACTTTGGCGAAGTAGCCGAGCGCTGGCGCTACATTGATGGCGCCGGTGAGATCGGCATCATCTCGTCGGTCACACAACCGTTCTGCGGAAGCTGCACGCGCGCGCGGCTTTCGGCCGACGGCAAACTCTACCTCTGCCTCTTCGCCGGCACCGGCCACGACCTTCGCGGCCTCCTGCGCGGCGCCGCGGACGACGAAACGATCGCCGCCGCCCTCCGCTCACGCTGGCACAAACGCGACGACCGCTACTCCGAGATCCGCACCGAAGCGACTCCAGCAACGAAAGTGGAGATGTCGCATATCGGAGGGTGAGTTGGAGAGCACAGACAAGAGTGTCTGTGCCACATCATCTGCTTCTATCTGCTTCATGTGGCACAGGCACCTCCACCAACAACTGCTCCATGCGGCAAAGACACTGCCACAAGCGCTGCTCGATGTGGCACAGACACTCTTGTCTGTGCTCTCCGGTTAACGATTGTGATCTCGCGAAATCGCTTCCATCCCCGCCACGAACTTCGTCTTCCCACCTTGCGACGGATGCCGCACCTTGTCGTGCTCGACTCCGAGCCGGGTGAGGGTCAACGACGCCTGATTCCCGATGGCGGCGATGCGCGAAATGCCAAACAGGTCGATCAAACGCCGCACGAAACGCTCACCGATGCGCAGCTCATCGGGTGTCGGCATCCGATTCGATAGCGGGTTGCCGGCGACGAACGGGTGGAACGGGAACGCGTTCCAGAGAATTGGCAGCGGGTCGATGTTGCGGATCGTTCCCCATACCATCGTGGCGCTGGCTTCGGTCGATCGGGGTGTCGAAAGGTCCGCCTTGCGATAGCCGCGATCTTCACCGAGGACGCGCGCTCCGTTGGCGAGCTCCACGCCGGATAGCATCACCGACTCGCTCACGAAGGCGATTCCAGTGAGTCGTCCGCCGCGATGCGATACCGCTTCACCGACGAGCAGGAGGCGCGGTCCGATGGCGTCGAGCTCCTCGAAATAGAGGCGTAGATTGCGCCGCCGGATCGCGTTTCCGGCAACGTCAGGGCCTATGCGCGCGAACTGGTTGCAGGCGCGCGAGCTGAGCTCCACGCGCGAAAGATCATCGACGAAACGATCGAAGCGCCGCGACACGGCGCGCATGATAGCGGCGGCCAGTACAATCCGCGGCGATGCCGCTCGTAACCCTGACCACATTCCGCACTGCCCAAGACGCTCATCTCGCCAAAGCCGTGCTGGAGGACGAAGGCGTTCCCGCCTTTCTCGGCGACGAGAACGTCTCTTCGATCGCGCCCTACGTCGTACCGAATGGCGTGCGTCTGCAGGTCGCGGCGGATGATTTCGATCGCGCCGAGGGGATTCTCAATCGCATCGCGGGGATGGATGTTGCCGAGAAGAGCACGGCTAGCGCCGAGCGCGCCATTCGCCATCCCGAGCAATGTCCCCGCTGCGGCTCACCCGACATTCGCCGCACCCGCCGCCTCCTCGGCTTCTCGATCGCCGCAGCGCTGCTCTTCGCCGTCGGCGTCGCCGTCGATCAACTGGTCATGACCTTCTATCTGGCCATGGCCATCTGCATCTTTTTTCTCGTGGCCTCGCCGTTCCGCTGCGCGAACTGCGGCCATCGATGGTGAATCGTGATTCGCGCCTTCGTTCCTGACAGCGTCAACGCGCTCGGCTACGTGCTGCTGCTGTTCGTGGGCGTGGTGCTGCCCGCGCTGATCTTCCGCTCGGCGCGAAAGCTCGGATCGAGGCCGCTGCCAATCTCGCGATCACGATTCTTCCGCCAGACGATCATCTTTCAGTTGGTGCTGGCGCTGATGTGCGCCTGGGCCGCGTGGGTACACGGAATCCTGATCATGCCGTTGCCGGAGTGTCCGCTGATCTCCTTCGGCGCGGCGGTGATCCTCTATCTCCTGATGCTCGCCACATTGAAGCTTCGCTGGAAGAGCCGCAGCAGCGCCGCGAAGCAGCGGCTCTACGACATCCTCCCGCGAACGTCGGCTGAATTCGGCGAGTACGTGCTGCTCTGTATCGTGGCGGGCGTGGCTGAGGAGTTCATCTATCGGGGTGTTCTGACCGGACTGCTGCAGCGAATAACAGGCATCACTCTCGTGACCATCGTCACGCTTTCGATGAGCTTCGCCGTCGCGCACTCGATGCAGGGTCTGCGCAGCGTGGCCGGGATTTTCGTCATCGCGCTGGCCTGTCACGCGCTCGTATGGTTTGCGCAATCGCTGATCCCGATGATGGCCGTTCACTTCGCGTACGATCTGACCGCGGGGTTGCTCATCCCGCGATGGGTGGAAGCGGAAGCGCCTACGTGAGTCAGAGATCAGAAGACAAGAGATCAGAGACAAGAGATCAGAGACAAGAGATCAGAGTTGGTGTGTCCTGATCTCTCGTCTCTGATCTCTGACTAACGCACCGCCCGGCGCCGCGCTCCGTTGCGCGGCACGATCTTGTAGACGATTCCTTTCGCCACATCGAGCACGTACAGCTCGCCGGCGACATCCTCCCCGAAGCTGCTGATGCTGATCGAGGTCGTGAGGAGCGTCTTCGGTGTCCAGGTCGCGCCCGTTTGCGTCGCGCTCGAGATCGTCCCGGTGCAATAGTCGCCGTAGAGATACGCACCGCGCAGCGCCGGGATTTGCGTGCCGCGGTATCGATAGCCGCCGCTGATCGAGCAGGCTCCAAGCGTGTGCGGGTACTCGATCACAGGCATCGTGAACGAGGGATCGACGCAGTTTGTGGTGGGGTTGTAGCAGTGGAAGCCTTCCATCTTCCGCCAGCCATAGTTCTCGCCGCCGATGCTCGTGGCCGGCTGCAGGTCGACCTCTTCGTATTTGTCCTGGCCGACATCGCCGATCCAGAGGTCGCCGGTTTCACGATCGAAACTGAAGCGCCAGGGATTGCGAAGTCCGTACGCCCAAATCTCATTCTGCGTGAAGCTCAGCCCAAAGAACGGGTTCGACGCGGGAATCGTGTAGGGCAACCCGTGATCGACGTCAATGCGCAGGATCTTGCCCAGAAGCTGCGTCAGATCCTGGCCGTGGTTGTTCGGATCGCCGCCCAAGCCTCCGTCGCCGGTGCCGATGTAGAGGTAGCCGTCCGGGCCGAACTGCAGTTGGCCGCCGTTGTGGTTCGCGAAGTTCGGATGGGGAATGGTCAGCAGAATCGCGCCCGACGACACATCGGCCAGGTTTGGATCGGCGGCCGAGACTTTGTAGCGGGCGATGGAGTTGTCACCGTTCCTGTTCGTGTAGTAGACGAAGAAGAACCCGTTCTGGCTGTAGTGCGGATCAAAGGCCACGCTGAGCAGACCGCGCTCGCCGCCGCTAAGCACGAGCGAGCGAATGTCGAGGAAGGGCGTGGCACGAACTCCGGTCCCGTCGTAGATGACGATCGTCCCGATCTGCTGGGTGATGAATAGCCGCGTGTCGCCGGCGTGGGTCAGCGCAACAGGCTGATTGAGTCCGACGGCGAGTTGCTGCAGCAGGACATCCTGGGCAGCGGCGCTTGTACCAACCAGGAGCAAAAGGATCGAGAGAATCCGGGTCATGGGTTGGTCGATGCAATTGGGTGGCCGGGCGTCGGTTTTCGGGGGTCGGGAGTCGGAGTAGTTATGCGAGACGCGTTTCCGAAAACGACTCTTTTGGGAGATCAGAGACAAGAGATACGAGAGATCAGGAACCGCAACGCGCTGCGAGATTCCGGGAGTTTCGCGAGTTGCCAATCTCCGACCCCCGACCCGCGAAAACCGACCCCCGCGAAGGCTACGCTCTTGCCGCCTCCCCGCAACACCTCTCCACCTCGGCATCCATGCGCCCGGCCATCATCAGGAAGAGCATCCGGTAGTCGGCTGCCAGCGAATAGAACGGATGCTCGAACGTGGCGGGGCGGTTGTGCTCCACGAAAAAGTGCGCGTACCAGGCGAAGGCGTAACCGAGCAGCGGCACGCCGACCAGAAACCACAGATTGACGGCAAACGCGAGGCCGAGCATCACCACGGCGAGCACCGAGCCGGCCGCATGCAGCACGCGCGTCCGCGCTCGGGAGTGGGCGCGAACGTATTCCGGCCAGAAATCGGCGAAGCCGCGGCTCTGCATGGAAACACCACGATTCTCCCACGTTCCTCCATGGCACTTCAATTGCTGCGCCTGGTGACATGCCCACCGACTTCGAACAACTGCTCAAAGACGTCTTCGGCGATTCGCTCGACCGCCTGACGCAATTCTCGTCCGAACAGAAGCAACGCCTCCAGTCGCGCCTCCAGGAAATGGCCCGCGAAGCCCTGAAAGACGAGCTGACAAAGCTCCACGCCGAAGTCAACGACCTCCGCGAGCGTGTCGCTACGCTGGAGAAGGAGAAGATCGACGAGGCGGCGGAGACGGTGTGATTCGCGGTTGCGGGACCAACCGCTCCGCTCTACGGCGCTTCGATCGCGTTCTGGATCTCCTTCGCCGCCAGTTTGAATCCGGTCTCCTTCGGATGTAGCTCGTTCGCCCAAAGCGTCTTCGTCGCGGGAAGAACATTGCGCAAATCGACGTAGCGGACGTGATCGAAGTCCGCGGCGACGCCCTTGACCATGTTGTTGAAGCGGTCCATGAGAGCGTGCATCATGTCCGTATTCTGCGCCAGGCTGTCGAAGCCCTTCTCGATGAAACCGGGGCGGAGCCACGGTCCCGGCAGCGGTCCCCAGCCACCGAGGACACCGACTCCGTCGGGAATGGGATAGCCGTAGCCGTGCAGGATGATCCGCACTTTCTGCTTCAGGGTCTTCTGACACAGATCGGTGATGGTCCGGATGATCCACTGGTAAGCGTCGCGCACCCGCTCCTCGATGACGCCGCGCACGACGCTGTCGTTGAATCCCTGCTTTGGCGAGCCGGCGTGATTGATGAGGAAGCCGAACTCGCTGCCTGCGATGTCGTTGCCGCCGCCGGAGAGCAGAATCGCTTTGGGAGTGTTCCCGTTGCCGATGATTTTCTCCACGGCAGCGGCGAAACCATCGAGCTGCCCTCGGCCGAAGGCCATCATCTCGACGCGATCGCCTGCGCGCGCGACCGACTCGACGTCGTACGCGGATTGTTCCAGCGCATCGAGGATGTCCGTTCCCGGATAGTCGAACCAGGAGTCACCTTCCGCGATCAACCATCCCTTCGTCGTCCCGGTGTTCGCGGCGAGCGCGAGCTCCATGTGGGGTGTGGACTTCGCCTTCGGCAACGCCTTGAGCGCCTTCGCCGCAGCCGGCGCCGGCATTTCCGCGAGCGCCTGCGCGCGCGCACGCAACGCCCGCGCGCGGCGCCTCAGCACATCGTCGACGACATCGCTGACCGTGGGTCTCGCAGGTTTCGCCTTCTTCTTCGCCGCCGTTTTGGTCGCCATTTGTTCTCTCCCCTGTTATGGAGTGACAACCCGGCGACTTTCCCTACCCCTTGGCGAGTCGGAATCAAGAAGGACCGGCCCGAGGCACACGTCGCTTGTGTGATTCGCGGTCGCGGGGTCGCGGCGTTTGACTGACAAGCGGGACCTGCGTACGCTAACGATACGCAGGAGGGGCTGACCCTGACCATGGATACGTATGACAAGCTGAGAGCAGAAGTTCGCCGTCTCCGCGCCGCAGGTCAAATCTCCGGATCGCCAACGCCGGAAGAGCGCGCCGATTGGGCATACGGAACTACCAAGATCGAAAATGACGACATCACGCGCGAAATGACGGAAGCCGCGGTCCGCGATCGCGATCAGAAGTAGTCTCGTGCACGATTCGCCGTTGCTTTGTTCACGCGAGGACAAACCCAAGCTGGAGGCGCGCAACGGCGTCGATCAAATCGGGTACATCGACTACCTCGTGAACAAACTACAGGCGGTGGAGCTCCGCGATTCGCACGTTCAGGAGTTTCATGCCATCGCTGTGAACGAGATCTATCCTTGCGGCGGAAAGTACCGGCATGCCGGGATGGACGTCGTCATACGAGGCAGCGCCCACCAACTGCTTCCCGCCGCTCAGGTGCCATCCTTGGTGACGGACTTGATCACGAGGATCAATAACGAACGCGACGTGGTCCCCGCGCTCGACCGCGCGGCCTACGCTCTGTGGCGGATTAATTGGATTCACCCGTTCGCTGGCGGAAACGGCAGGACGGCGCGTGCACTCTGTTACTCGGTTATATGCATGGACATGGGTCTCATTCCGCCGGGTACTCCGCAGTTTCCGACCGTCATCTACGAAAACAGAAGAGCGTACGTTGAGGCGCTGAAGGCTGCGGATTCTTCGGAGGCCAAAGACGGAGAGCCCGATCTTACGGGCATGCGCGAGATCGTCGAGGACGCGATTACTCGACAACTTGCTTCGGTATTGGACTCGCTGAGCCGGCGCCCGTCTCAATCTTGATTTCGTCCGGTTGTTCACCGCGGTGCCACGCCAACACACGAGACGGAACAATCAAAACGCATACCCCAACGTAATGAAGTACGCGAACGGCTTCTCGTACACCGCTTTGCCACTCTCGTTGTAGAAGAGGATCTGGCGTTTCAGTTTGTAGCCGAAGTCGAAGCGGATGGGGCCTACGGGCGACACGTACCGCATGCCGGTGCCGACGCCGTACTTCAGATCGCCGAAGCGGATGTTGGTGTCGGAGAACGTATTGCCGGCGTCGGCGAAGAGCTGGCCGCCGAAGGAGCCGGCGATCGGGAAGCGGTACTCCGCGTTGAGAATGAGGAGCGCGCGACCACCCAGCGGCGCGGGGTTGTGGTGGCCATTTAGATCGACGACGTCGATGAGCGTCGGGCGGCAACCGGCATCGATCGAGGCCTGCGTCGGGCACGCCGTGCCGAGGGAATCGAGAGCGTAGGCGCGGTTCGATGTATCGCCACCGGAGGTGAAGCGCTCCGACAGCGGCACGCCGCTGGTCGGAATCAGGTTCCCGGTATCGGGATCGACCTTCATGCCCAGGCCGAGGTCCTGGATCAGACCGATGCGTCCCGACATCGCAAACGTGCTTCGCTCGGTGACCGGCAGATACCACGACGTCTGCGTGAACTCCTTCAGGAAACGCGCGCTCGCAGCGACGAGCGGGAACGCGTACTCGACCGATTCCGTCGTGAAGAATCCGCGGTGCGGATTCAGCGAGTCATCGCGCTTGTCCCAGAAAAATGCCGGCGTGACGCTGGAGATGGCGACGTTGGTGGCGTTGCGGTCGAGCCCCGGCAGAAGAACGTTCTGCGCCAGCGCGCAAAGATCACCCGACTTGCATTCGGCAATGCGGTACTCGTAGCGTAGCGACCAACGCGTCTGATTGCGCGTGATGCGTGAGGCCTCGATGAACCCACCGCGCTCGACGATGTGCGTGTGCGGCCGCAAAACATCGGTCTGGAAGGCGGTGACCTGGATGGGAACATCGAACCTGCCGATGGACGGCTCGCGGTAGGTGAGGAAGGCGTCCTGCCGGTTTGGGCGCGCGTAGATCAGTTCCAGGCCGAGGTAGCGCCCGGTGCCGAAAAGGTTGCGGTGCGCGATCGATGCGGAAACGAGCGGAGAGATGCGGTTCGCACCGGTGTCGGCGGTGATCGGTGCGGTGCCGCCGAATGAACCGGCCACAGTCAGGTCTTTCCCCTCGGCGATTGAAATCGAGACGTTGCGTTCGGAAACGTTAGTCGAGGCCTGCGCCGGCTGAATGTCGACGCGCTGGAAGATACCGAGCCTGTAGAGCCGCTGCTGCGCTTCGAGAATCGCGGTGTAGCTGAAAGGTTGTCCCTTTTCCAGTTCGGCTGTGCGAAGGATGACGTTGTTGTTGGTGTAGGTGTTGCCGCGAACGACGACGTCGCCGAGGCTGATCTTCGGCCCTTCCGCGATCGTGTAGACGACGCGCGCCGATGCCTTGTCGGTACTCACTTCCTCCCGCACGTGCACCTGCACCTCGGCGTTGCCGCGGTCGCCGTAGAACGCCTGTAGCGCGATGACGTCGTCGCGCTCGATCGTCGGACTCAGCGCGTCGCCTGGCTTCAAGGTGAGCTTCGGCAGGTCCTTCGCCGCGACCTGCTCGTTCCCCTCGATCCCCACCGACGCCACCATCGTTCGCGGCCCCTCGGTGTTCGGGAAGTCGATGATCATGTCGCCGCTGGCGGCATTCAGGCTCACGCCCGGCGTGCCGACCGTCGCACTTTGGAAACCCTGAAGCCGGTAGTACGACTCGAGTGTGGTGCGATCGTCTGCGAGTTGCTCGTGCGTGACGCCCTGCGGCCGGCGCAGAATTGAGGCGAGCAATCCTTTGACTCCGCCACTCGCAGACGTCGTGACGACGCCCTGCAATTTCTTGTCGGGAATCGAGGCGTTGCCGGTGAACGTGACGGCGGTGAGGTGGAACTGCTGACCAGGACTGACGTGGAAGGTCGAGGTCCAGACGTTGCCGTGCAGCGACTCCTCGGTGTCGACGGTGGCGTTGTAGAAGCCTCGCTGCTGCAACGTGGTCACGATGGCCGCCGCAGCGCGTTCGATCGCGTCACTGGTGTACGGCTGATTGCGGCGGTAGGGAAGGATGCCGCCGATGGAACGGCGCGGGATGCCGGTCACTTCGACCTTCACGATCGGGCCGGCGGACGCCGTGTAGTGCAGCGCGACTTTGTGAGTGGCCGCGTCGTACGTGTTGCTGACGTAGCGGACACCGGCCTTGCGATACTCCTGGCGAACTAGCCACTGCCGCATGCGGTCAGCATCAATGCGGGCCTCGTCGAGGTCGAACTTCTTGCCCGAACCGCGCTTCATCTGGCCAATGAGTTGTTGCGGCGTGAATGGTGACGTGTTGCCGTCGATGATGACGTCGCCGACCGTTGCCACCGTGCCGCGCGTGACATGGAAGATGACGGTGGCTTTGCTCTGCACGCGGACGAATGTCGTCTCGGGATCGACGGTGGCGTCGAGATAACCGGAGCGTTTGAGCTGCTCCTGCACGGCGTCGGCACCGTGGTCGACGGCGTTCAGCGAAAGGACGTCGCCGAGGTGGAAGGTCAGGGCGCGCATGGCGCGGTCGCGATCGGGTCCGGTCAGTCCTTCGAGCTCAATCGACGCAACACGGAAGTTCGTGTAAAGCGCGAAGACGATAGCGACGCCGTTTCCGGACGGCGTGGAGTCGACGCGGATGTCGCGGAAGTTGCCGGTCGCGAAGAGGCTCTTGATCGAGCTCTGAACGTTTCCGATCGACAACGGCTCGCCGATTTTCACGGCAACGTACTGATTGAACGTGGAAGTGTCGACGGACGAATCGGCGCGGAACGCAACGCTCGTGACGATTGCTGCGGACGGTGGAACGACGGTGGTTGTGGCAATCGAGATCGGCGGCGGCGCGGGAACGCTCGCAGTCGCGACACTCGATGACGTCAGCAGCAGGAACGGATTGCGGCCGCGCGATCCCCAGGCCCAGCGTCCGTCGTAACGCCGCCGGAAGCGAGCCTGAATGTCGTACTCCTTCGAGAGTTGATCGCTCGTGAACTGGAGGACCCAATCGGGAGTGACCTGCCACTCCAGCGAGATACGATTCCTGGAGTCGCGTGTGTTGTAGATGACGAGGATGCGGACGGTGTTGGAGATCTGCTTCTCGAAGGAGACCTTCGTGCCGGGATCGCCGGTCTTGTCGAGATCACCGGCGTCGGGTGAGATGGCGAAGGAGTCGAACAGCGACAGACCTTTGGAGTTGATCAGACGGCTGACGGACTGAAAGAGCAGCGATCTGCCGGCCGTTCCCGCGGTGAGCGGCCCGGTGGGCGTGTTGCGCGTCAAAGCACCGAGTCCGAGGAGCGAGAAGAGGGTGATGTCGCTGGCGGGTGGATCGCTCGTGATCGAAGGGGTCATCCGGTCGAGCGTTCCGGTCAGCGTCACCGTTACATCGATCGGCCCGGACTCGACTTCAGAGATGCCCCCGCTCACGCGCGCTTCGAGCGCGATGTCGAAGAACGGGTCGATGCGGAACGGATTCTGGAAGTTGATCGAGCCGCGCACGACGCGGTAGTCGATGTCCTGGAAGCGCACCTTGCCGCCCTCGTTGAGCGTAACGAGCCCGAGGATGGCGGGGTTGGCGAGCGTGCCATTGACTTCGATGTCCGCGCTGCCGGTGACGTCGGCGATGTTGTTGCGGATCGCCAGCGTGTTGTCGCTGGTGAGGTGAACGCGCAGGCCGACCTTGTCCTGCCACGAAGCGCTGACGACCGGCGTGACGCTGCGCCGGGCCAGCACGGCGTTGAGCAGGGCTGTGCCGATGTCGGTGTCTTTGAAGTAGAGCGCGCGATTGACAGTGACGTCGCCGGTGAGGATGGAGCGCTCGAGATCGCCGCTGAGGAGCAGCGTGAAGTTCGCCTCGAGCGTCAAGCCCTCGAAGTAGCGGATGGCCACTTCCGTTCCCTGCATCGTGATGCGGACGCTCTTCGGCGCCATCCCTTCGAGCGCAACCGATCCGCCGAGAACGATCTGTCCTCCGCCGAGCCGAAGGCGGATCGAGTCGATGTCGATCCGGTCTTCGCGAAATACGAGCGTGCCGGTGATGGCGTCGAGCGCTTGCGGAAATCCGGGGATGCGCGCCGAGGCGTTTTGGAATTCCGCGGTACCGGTGAAGCGCGGCGCGGCCATTGTTCCGGCGAGGTTGCCGGCGACGACGATCTGGCCGCCGGCGCGAAGGTCGGGAACGAAGAGCTGCAACAGCGCGGCTTCGAGCGTGCCGTGCAGATCGATCTTGAGCCGCTTGGCGCCGGTCAGCTCGGCGAATCCGGCAATCACGAAGGTTGATGGCGATGCGCCGCCGAGTCCCTGCGACAGCTCGAAGTCATCGAAGCCGATGCGGCCATCGTGAAGGCTCAAATGGAGAGGACGGGCCGGCGTGAACGCGTGCTCCGAAACGCGGACATCGAATTCGGGGAAGGTGGCGTCGACGCGTAGCGTCTCGATCGAGGTCAGCTTGCCGCCGAGCTGCAGGTTCATCGTCAGCTTGCCCGACGCGGGAAGCGAAGCCGTCTTCGGCGACATCGCCAGCGCTTTGGCGAGGTCGGTTACCTTCACCTGCACGAGTCCCGAGAGCGTGCCGTCCGTGGCAACGCTGCCGTTGCCGTCGATCGTCAGCAGTCCTGCAGCCGATCCTTTGACAATGAGCTGGCCGTTGCGGATGGCGATGTAGAGCTTCGGCGGCGGTGCGTCGGCTGGCAGATTCAGTCCGCTTAGCGTGGCCTGATTGATCGTCGCCTCGAGCACGATCTCCGGTTGCTCCAGCGTGCCGGCGCCCGTTGATGAGAGCGTGATGTTGCCGCCGAGGATGTTCGCCAGCGACGACAGAAGTTTGATCTTCGAGAGATCGATCGACGATGACTTGATCGTGTACGAGAACTGGTTCGTGCCGAAATCAATCTGCGCTTCGCCTGTGATCGTGCCGGCAGGCGCGACGACGGTCACGTTGGCCGCTTTGAGCGCGCCCTTGGTGAAGGTGATATCCGTGCTTGCACTTGTGACAGGCTCGCCGTAAATCGTGCCGTCGGTAATCGTTACCTGGCCGGTACCGCCGAGAGTTGCTTTGGGTCCGGAGAGGTGCAGCTTACCGCTCACGTCGCCGGTGATGGGAAGCGTGCCGAGGTCGAGGAAGGTGATGATATCGGCGACGGGGAACTTCGTTGTGGCGATGTCGAGATCGAAGTTGGTCGTCCCTTTTCCGGGCGCCCAGGCAACGGTCCCGTTGAGGCGCAGATCGCCCTTTGCCTGGTGCACGAGGAAGTTTGCGAAGGTCACTTTGCCGGCGTCGGCTGTGCCGGTGACGACGAGGTGTCCGGTGCCTGCGCCCTTGATCGCCAGCTTCAGATCGACTGCTTGCATGGCGCGCTCGACGTTGTAATTCGCGGCGTCGAGGGTCAGATCGAACTGCGGAGGACCCGTGTCGGGGAAGAAGATCGTGCCGGTCATGCCGAGTCGTGCGGCGCCGTCGCGGATCGTGGTCTTCTGGAACGTCAGCAGATTCGTTTCGATCGTGAGGACGTCACCACGCTTATTGAAGCCGAGAGCTCTCGAACCCTCATACAGCAGGTCCATGTCCAGGTCACCGAGAAGAACGTTGTTGTACTTCGCTCCGGTGCTCGTAATCCGTGCGTTCACCCTCGGCGATTTGAGTACTCCCTGCATGCCACCCGTGATGGTGCCGCTGCCGCCGAGACCGAGCAGCGTGTAGCTGCTCTTGCCGGCAGAGTGGGCGAGGTTGTAGCCGATGCGATCGAGCTCGCCGAAGTCGCGGCTGTCGATCTTCGTCCAGAGTTGGGTCCAGCCGGTTTCGAGCTCAAAGGACGCATCGTTAAGGTCGATGGTCGAGGCGTCAGTGACGAGTTCCGCGCGCTTGAATTTGATGTACTTGTTCTCGAACTTGAAATCGACCGAGCCACCGAGCGGAATCGGATACGCGGCGTTCGAATACGGCGTGGCGCTTTTCGCCAGCGTGGCCTTCCCATCGCCGATGCCGGCGAGGACTCGGTCTTTTTCCCAGTAGTGATTGATCGTGCCCGTTACCGCGCTGCGCAAGCCGGTGTCTTTGATGCCGAGGTCGTTGAAGAGTTTTTCGAGCCCGATGTTGTTGTAGCGAAGCTCGGCGCTCATGGCGTACGGCTCGTTGTATTGGGGCAGCGCGTATTTACCTTCCACCGTGCCGCCGGCGTATGTGGCGCGCTGAATGTCGACGTCCGTGCGGTCGCCGGTGATCTTCAACGTCCCGCGGGCATCGGTGAGGTCATAGGCGTCCGCTTTGATCTTCGGTGAAAGCCAGCCGCCGGTGAGCGCGAATGTTCCGGCCTTGCCGCGCAGCATGCCGTCGAGATCGATCGTGCCGTCGAGCACTTTGTTGACTTTGAAAATCTCACGAACGCGATTGAGTCCGATCTGCGACGTAACGTGCAGGTTGTACGCGGCGTCGCTGAGCGGCGCGACGTGTCCATTGAGAAAGACGCGTAGATCAGGTCCGCCATCGAGCGCCATCGACCGCAGCTCGAGGTTGTCGGGCGTAAAGCGAAACTGTCCGCGCAGACTCGTCGTCATCGGAAAGTAGTCCTGAATGCGCACTGTGAATTGCGGACTACTGACGACGCCGGCGTAGAGGTCTTCCAGCGGCGTGACGTTGATCGTCGAGGTAATGTCCGACGTGGCGGCGGCGATGTCGTGGCGGCGATCGAGGAAGTCGAACGCGCCGCGCGTGACGTAGAGATTGCCGAGGTTGAGGTGATAGATCTCGTAGCGCGATGGCGGACCGGAATTCCAATGCGGGAAGTTGTGCGTCAGCTTCGCGCCGGCGGGATAGATCTCGAAGTAGAGATGCGGTTCGACGATGTCGACGCGCCCGACGCGGATCTTGCGTCCCCAGAACGAGTCGATGCCGCCGGTGACGATGATCTGCGACGCGGTGGCAAAGTAGGGATGCTTCGCGCCGGGCGCGTTGGCGATACGCAGACCATTGATGATGATGCGGCTCTGGCGTCCGCCCTCGATGGTGACCGGCCCGACATAAACGTCGCGGCCTAGGCGCGCTTCGAGCGTCTTCTCGATGCGCAGCCGCACCAGTCCGGCGAAGCTCGAAGATCCGAGATACCACCAGCCACCGACGATGAGGATGGCGAGGAGCGTAAAGAAGCCAATCGCGGTGCAACCAACGCCGCGCAGGCAGCCCCACATCGGGCCTCTCCGCTGCCGTTCACGCGCGGAGCGGTGAACGTGCTCGGTGTGCTCCGCGTGTTCCTCAGGTGCCGGGAAGATCGTCATTTCGTTGAGGCCGTCAGTCTCCTGCTAAGTGCGAGCCAAAAGATAGAGGTCACGGAGGTTATTGCCGGCCGGGGGAATCATAACGGTCTTCCCGATCTCCTCGGCGACGATCAGGCTGTTCGAGCGTTCCAGCTCGCGTTCCGCTTGGTTTCGATTGATCGACGCTGGGAGCGTGAGCGCAACCGCAGCGACGCCGCTATTGCCATCGACGCCGTCGGAGGTGCCGAGGAGTGCGTGGAGCGACGGAAGGTTTGACGACGATTGGACTGAGGTGTCAAAGGCTGACGTAGGTCGGACTCTCCAGTCCGACAGTTCTCTCTCTGAACCGACGGGCAGTCGGACTAGAGAGTCCGACCTACGTTCGCCTTCCGCGAGCGCCATGCGCACAGCCAGCTCGATGCACCTCCCGCCCTTCCCATCTCCTCGGCGGACGAGCGTCGGCTCGCCGCCGGCGATCAGCACCTCGCCGCCTCGCAGACGGCTCGCTCGCTCCAGCAGATCGTTCGCGGCATCGCCGATATCCGACTCGATCTGCTGTTCGACGACAATCGGCACGAACCCCATCGACGCCGCAATCTCCGCGGCCGCTGCGACCAGCGTGCGGTTGTCCGCGATGAGCGCGAAGCGCGAATCATCAATGCGCTTGACCGTCTCCGGACACTCTTCATCGCGCAGCTTGGCGACGATCCGGTCACATCCGCCGATGCGCTCGAGGATGGCGATGGCATCGGCCTTCGTCGTCGTGTCAGCCAGTGTCGGCCCGGACGCCACATCCGCCAGCGCGCCGGTCGATACATCCGAGTAGACGAGCGTTACGCTCCGCTTCACCCGCGCCGCCAGCCTCCCTCCCTTGATCGCCGAGAGATGCTTGCGGACGCAGTTGATGTCGCCGATCTTCGATGCCGAGGCGACGAGACGCGCGTTGGTCTCGATCAGATCCCGCTCATCGAACCACGGAGTCAGCGGCAGCTCCACGCACGCCGAGCCTCCGCCGGAAATGAGAAAGAGAATCTCATCGTGCGCGTCGACGAAGGCTCGTAGTTCCTTGCCTGCTTCAAAGCTCGCAGCCGTGATGTCGGGATGACCGCCGACCGCGATCCGCGCCCGCCTCACCGGCAGCCGGTACCCCTCGGGGACGACGACGAGCGCGTCATCAACGTCATCGAGCCCATCCCGCAACGCCCCCGCGCACTTGCCGATCGCCACCACGTTGCGCGGCATGTCGCGCGTGATCGCCGCACGCACGAGCCGCTCGGGCGCACACGCGTCGAGCGTGCGGAGGTAGATGGTTTTCAGTTGATCGAGCAAAGCGGGAGGATCTTAGCCCGCATTTCTCACACTGTTTTCAGCGACTCCTTTTCATCGAGCGCCTTCTCCCCTCGTGCTTTTCGAGGGGAGAAGGTGCCGAAGGCGGATGAGGGGTGTCGTGCAAACAGCAGACATTGAGGTCCTTGCCCCAGTGAATCTTGCGCAGTTGCTGCGATAGTCCACTGCCCCCTCATCCGGCCTTCGGCCACCTTCTCCCCCACTGAAAAGCGTGGGGGAGAAGGCGCTCGTGGGAGAGGTAACGTAGCTGCATAATCACGCGCTCGATGGAAACGCGCTGCCGACAATTCCCTGCAAGTGTGAGAAATGCAGCTCCTCCTGAACGTGCGAGCCTTCTTGAGCCTTCAGAGCTCATACAGTCGTCTTTTGAAGATGCACGACGAGCTCTTCGCCACTGGAAGAACTACGATCACCAACCCGTTTCGAACTCGCGTAGGCACATTTAACTTTATCCTTCTTGGTTTGCACTACTGCTGACATTCGCAGGTGTCAACTACCAAACAGTCGTCGAAGGAAGTTCCGCAGCCGGAGAGGATTGCTGTCACTGTGAAAGACAACAAAGGCATCATTGCAAGAATCGTTGAAGGCAGCTTCCAGAAAACTGCCGCCGGACCGGATGTAGTAATGCTTCCTCACGGCTCGCAGACAATGTCTACGGAAAAAGCAGAGAGACTTGAGAAAGCAGGCTGGAAACGCGGTGATGCGAAAGACTTCCTCGAGCTCGATGCTTCCGAAGCGTGGGATCACGACGATGTTGATTCTGACTAGGTCACCTTGGGTGTGACCCGCATCGAAGTCCTTTGCGCGGCATCTGAAGCCCCCCGGAAACCCAAATGCGCGGGCGCGCCTTCGGACGCGCCCGCGCGGGACTTACTGCACGTGACCGGCTACTTCGTCGTATCCGGTGTTACCGGCTTCGGGGCCGGCTGGGGCTTGGAATTCCGTCCGCGTCTGCCGAGGGCCTTGCTCATGTCTTCGACATGGGGAAGGAGATCGGCTGTCTCGGGACGCTTGGCCAGAACACGCGCCATGGCGTAGGTAGTGAGCGCTGAGCTCCCCACCTTGCTTTTTGCCACGGCTACGCTGTAGCGGACGAAGTGAGCCTGTGCTTCCAGCTCATCGGCCACCGCGGCATAGGCCTCGGCATAACTCGTACGGTCGCGGTCCTGCGCCAGATCCTGGCCGGTCGGAAGAACGAGTGGTGCGTTGTTTCTGACGGCCACGGCCGTCAACTCCGCGAACTTCTTGGGAACCGAGGCGGTACTGATCAGCCGCCGGCCGGCCCCTTTGGAAGTGGGGATCACAAGATTCGGGATCTTCTGCACGATGGCACGAATCTCTTCGATGCGCGCCTGTGCAGAATCAGTGTGGGACTGCTCGGGTGGAACGGGTACTTCGGTAGACATGGGTTCTCCTTTATCTCTCATTTCAAACTGCTGTGATCAGAGCGAGCAGGTTGAAACGAGCGGAGGAGCACGGCCTCGGAAGATCCGTCTTGCAGCCTCGGCCACGGTCAAACAAACGGACCGTTGACGCCGATTAGGAATGCGTGGAACGTCGTTGCTTTCGTACGGGAACCAATCGGGCGGAAGGATGGGTGGCGCAATCAGCCGGAAGGTGGTGGCGCTCTTACGCGGATCCGCACCCTGCTCCTCGATAGGGATCGCAATGCTGCCGCTCTTCACTCCATCGAGCAGCCATGCCGAGGCGCGCTCCAACCGCGCGGAGAACGCGTCCAGCTCAATTGCCGCCTTGGCCCACTGTACGGTCGCCTCGGCCAGCTTTGCCGGCGCGTCGAGGGCAAGCTCCGGCGACTGCGCCGC
>OLLN01000331.1_pt1 | contig 33815 bp, 27 predicted proteins | sample 1604281 | NCBI WGS metagenome assembly OLLN01 (sample SAMEA104055716, study PRJEB20765) | soil metagenome | biome: Arctic tundra; feature: Polygonal ground; material: soil | place: USA | collected 2011-09 | depth 0-0.5 m | reverse complement strand
GATGGTGGGGGCGGTGTTGCGGTTGGCGAGGTTCGGGGCGAGGAATCCCTGGGCGCCGGGTGGGGTGGTGGGTGGGGCGGGCTTCGGGGCTGCGTCTTTGCGGAGGTTGATGCTCTTGCGGACGGCGCGCTGCATGATGGCCAGGTACGGACGGAGACCGGCGCCGGCTGGGCTCTTGGCGAAGTGCTTGGCATAGGCGTAGCCCTGCAGTGCCTCGGTGCTCGTGTCGGCGAGGTTACTTTCCAGCGTGAACTCGAAGCCGTCGAGGAGGGCGGAGAGGCGGTGGGCGACGGGGCGAAGTGCGCTCTCGGATTGCAGCGTGCTCTTCGCGCGCTCGGCGTCGAACACTCCCCGTTCGGCCAAAGGGGCGAACGAGGTCACAGCGGAGATCATCGCCGGAATCAGCTCCCTGCCAAAGCGGGCGGCGGTGGCGATGCGGCGGATCTCTGCGGCATCGTGGGGCTGAAAGTTGGGAATGAGGCTTTCGAGCTCATCGAGAAGGGCGGTCATCCTTGCGGCGAGGGCTTCCGGGGAATCGTCGGCGGGCGGTGGGGTGGAGGGTGAGGGGGTGTTGTGATCGCTCATGGTGGTGATCAAATCTCCGTTACTGGTTGAACCTACATCGACTCGTACGCGACGGCATCGGACGCGCTGCCGGGCGGGCTCACATCTGTGCTCCATTCCGTAGACGCGGCAGGCGCCCGGGAGGTTACTGAGGGCGTCCAAGCTTCCCGTCGATGGGCCATATCGGCCTCGGAGATGCGAAGAGCCGCCTCGGAACTAAATAGCTCGGCCTCGGAACTCGATAGTTTGATCGGGGAACTGAGTAGTTCGACCGGGGAACTAAATAGTTCGACCGGGGAACTAAATAGTTCGATCGGGGAACTAAATAGTTCGATCGGGGAACTAAATAGATCGATCGGGGAACTAAATAGATCGGCCGGGGAACTATTTAGTTCGACCCGGGAACTATTTATCTCGATGCGGGATATGCGTAGTTCGCCTTCCGAACTATGCAGATCAGATAATGCCGCACGTAACCTACTGACTGTACGTCAGTTATCGTCATCTCACGCGAAGGCGCGAAGACACGAAGAACGGCGTGATGTCGCTTCACTTCCAGATCGCGTCGAGCAGCGGAGCTTTCATGTAGAACGTGCCCGTTTTCAGCGCGTCGTCCTGGCCGTCGCTGTTCCAGGTCACGCTCTTCAGCCGGACGAGCGGTAACTTCTTGTAGCTGCGGAAGTTCAGCTCGACGTAGAGAGGCATGCCGCGGATGGAGCCGATCGCCGCTGCGGTGGCGGGGGAGATTCCGCGCACGAGCTCCATGATGACCGCGCGGAGCTGAGGGTTTTCGGGGATCGTGTCCGTCGTCCAGACGTCGATCCAGGCTTCGGGTCCGTACGAGAGGCGATGGCGGCGGGCCGGGATCCCCTTTACGTTGCCGCTCATCAGCGTGATGCCAGACGGCGCCGCATTCTCGACGCCGCTCGTCGATAGCTTGCGCAGCGTGGCGCTGATCTCAGCCACGGGAATCTCGGTGTACATCCTCCCGAGCGGGTTTTCGACCGTCACGGTGCTCGCTCCGTTGCGCGTGAAGCCGCTGAGCCAGAACGTCTCCGCGCGGATGCCGGCGGGGTAGACGTGGAGGGTGACCGTTCCGAATTTGCCGAGGTAGGGAAAGGGCGACGCCGGATTCGCTTCGATCTCGAGGTGGTATGCCTTCGGAGGCGCGGCGTAGAGACTTCCAGCGCAAGCACAGAGGAGGATCAATCGTTTCAACATGAACGTCGGCAAACAAGAAGGGCGGCCGATGAGGCCGCCCTTGCATTCTATGCTGATAGAGGTTGATCAGAACGTGGAGTCGAGGAACGGACGCAGCTTCTTCGACCGCGACGGGTGCCGCAACTTCCGGAGCGCCTTCGATTCGATTTGGCGGATCCGCTCGCGGGTGACGTTGAACGAGCGGCCCACCTCTTCGAGCGTGTGCTCGGAGCCGTCGCCGACGCCGAAGCGCATCTTGAGGACCTGCTCCTCACGCGGGGTGAGCGTGCGCAGGACTTTGCCGGTCTGTTCCTTGAGGTTCGCGACGATGACGTGATCGATCGGGGAGATGACGCCGCGATCCTCGATGAAATCGCCGAGGTGCGAGTCTTCCTCTTCGCCGATCGGCGTCTCGAGCGAGATCGGCTCCTGCGCGATCTTCATGATCTTGCGCACCTTGGCCACCGGCATGTCCATCCGATCCGCAATCTCCTCGGCCTGTGGCTCGCGGCCGAGCTCCTGCACGAGGGCGCGCGACGTGCGCGTGAGCTTGTTGATCGTCTCGATCATGTGAACCGGAATGCGGATCGTGCGGGCCTGGTCTGCGATGGCGCGGGTGATGGCCTGGCGGATCCACCAGGTTGCGTACGTCGAGAATTTGTAGCCGCGGCGGTACTCGAACTTCTCGACCGCCTTCATCAGGCCGATGTTCCCTTCCTGAATGAGGTCGAGGAACTGCAGCCCGCGGTTCGTGTACTTCTTGGCGATCGAGACGACGAGGCGGAGGTTGGCGACGATCAGCTCCTGCTTGGCCTGATCGGCTTCCTCCTCGCCGGCGCGGATCTCGCGGATCGTGCGGCGCAGCTCATCGTGCGGCGTTCCGTAGAACGTCTCGAGCTCACGAAGCTTCTCCTGGTACTTCTGCAGACGGCGGCGGTAGAAGTCGCGGCGCGTCTTGTCCTTCTCGCGCTTGAGGGCGGCGTCGTCCTTGCGGACCATCGAGGCCGTCTGTGCCAGCTCGTTGTCGATGTCCTTCAGCTTGTTGATCATGCGGTTGCGCGTCTGCGGCGTGAAATCCACCCCGCGCAACTCGGTCGCCAGCTCGATGGTGAGCCGTTCGATCGAACGTTGGGTCTGCTTCAACGTGCGCTCCGAAAGCTTCTTCGGCTCGAGCAGCTTCGTCTTGGCGTCTTTGATCTTCTTGTCGTGCTTGGCGACCTTCTCGAAGATGGCCATGATGTCGGCGATCTTGTTGATTGTTGCAGCCGGCAGCTTCGGCTCGCCAGTTTCATCGGAGGCGACGGCGATGGTCTCGTCTTCCGGCATCGCCAGATCGATCATCTCTTTGATGACGCGCGGGTCTTTCTTGGCGCTCTCGTAGATCTTCAGGATCTCTTCGAGAATGATGCGGTTCTGGGAGAGCGACTTGTAGACCTTCCGCTCGCCCTTTTCGATGCGCTTGGCGATGTCCACTTCGCCCTGACGGTCGAGGAGCTTGACCGTTCCCATCTCGCGCAGATACATGCGGACGGGGTCGTTGGTCTTGTCGACGATGCCGCTGGAGGCCGCGATGATGTCCTGCTGGACCTCTTCGCGCTGATCCATCTCCTTCTCTTCGATGGTGCCATCGATGGTGACGATGGACTTCGAATTGGTTGGAAGCGGCTTTTCGGAATCCTCGACGACGTCGATGCCGAGGTCCGCAAAACGGATGTAAATCTCGTCGAGCTCTTCCGGGAGCGAGGTGATCTCCTCAGGAAGAGTCTCGTAGATCTCGTCGTAAAGCAGAAAGCCTTTTTCTTTGCCCACGATGATGAGCTGCTTTACTTCCGCGTACTTTTCTTCGACACTCAACTCGCCGACCCCCTCGTCAAAATTGGTCTCCTGTTCGAGATTCGCTGTCCGCAGACGTGTCGTCATTTCGTTCTTCGCTCCTCAGATTCAGCACCATAGCTTTTGGTCCGAACGAGACCTTGACGCGACGGTCAGAAGCGGCTGACCACCCCGTCAAATCATCGTCCGCGAAGGACACCAACGTAATCGGCAGGTGACGATAATTATTTCGCTTCGTTCAACATACGGAGGATGCGTACCTTCTCCATGCCCAGTTGTGCCGCCTGTTCGCCATCCCCCTGGCGCTGTGCTTCGCTAATGGCTTGTTGGATTTCCAGATTGCGACGATCGAGGAACGCCCGCTCCATGGGGCGAAGGTTTTCATCGATTCGCTGGAGGATCTGATCGTCGATGTCCTCGGTGAGAGAGATCTCCGAGAGGAGATTGAGCTCGGCCTCGCCCTTAAGATGGGTCGCAACCTGTTGAAAATCAATAGGTGCACCCGACAGAAGGTCAGCTTTCATGATGGAAAAAATCGTCTTGCAGGCCGGTTCTTCGAAGTATTCCTCTCGCAGCCGGGCCAGATCAGACGCCACTAGTTTCCCTTGAATTGCAGCGGTCAAAATCGTCTTTTCGGCGCTGGCAGTGCGGCCGGAGGGCTGCCGTTCGCGCTCCGGAGCGGTTGAAGCCTTCCCGCGAACCCGTGACCAGATCGTCTGGAACTCCAGCCGGAAGGCGTCCGCGATCCGCTGAGCTGCGTCGTTGCGGACGACGGGATCAGAGACCGCGGACAGAAGCGGCACGAATTGCTCAACCCGCTCCGATTTCTCGCGTCCGGTGAGTTTGGCGACGTCCGTGCCCCATTCACCGAGGGCGAACTCGAAGATGTCGGTGGCGCTGCCGAGAATCTCCAGGAAGCGGTCAACGCCGTGCTTTTGAACGACCGAGTCGGGATCCTTTTCGCCCTGAAGATCGAGCGCGGACACGCTCAGTCCGGCGGCGAGAAGCACCGGTGCGGCCCGAAGCGTGGCCATGCGGCCGGCATTGTCCCCGTCGTAGGCGATCACGACGCGCGTCGTGAACCGCCGCATCAACGAAGCCTGTCCCGTCGTGAGAGACGTTCCCATCGATGCCACCACGCCCGGCACGCCGGCATGATCGATCGAGATGGCGTCGAAATACCCTTCGACGAGGATGGCGCGGTCGATGCGCCGCATCGCATCCTTCGATCGGTGCAAGTTGTACAGCAGCCGTGACTTGTTGAAGATCTCCGACTCCGGTGAATTGAGGTATTTGGGGTCGCTGCCGTCGAGCGATCGTCCCCCGAATCCGACGACGGTGCCGCTCTCGTTGTGAATCGGAATCATCAGCCGGTTGCGGAAGCGGTCGTAGTAGCCATTGCCGGTTTTCCGCGGCATGGCTAGGCCGGCGGTCTCGAGCTTCTTCTCGCCATGCTTCCGCGCCAGCCGCGTCAGGATGTAGTCCCATGAATCAGGTGCGTACCCGAAACCGTATTTGTCGACAATCTCCTGGGCGACGGCGCGCTCGGTGAGGTAGCGCTTTGCCGGGTTGTCGCCCCATCCAAGGGCCTGATGAAAGGCCTCGGAGGCCTCGTCCATCACTTCGAGCAGGTCGTCTTTGTCGCTTTCGCGCGCCGTTCGCTTCTTCTTCGGCAGTTCGATCCCGACCCGCGAGGCCACATGCTCCACCGCCTCGGGGAAGGTAAATCGCTCCGTCAACGTGAGGAACTTGAAGACGTCTCCGCCGGTGCCGCATCCGAAGCAATAGAAGAGGCCTTTGCCTCGATCGACGGTGAACGACGGCGTCTTCTCGCGATGAAACGGGCAGAGGCCTTTGTAGCTCTTGCCGGCGAGTTTGAGCGGTGTCACCTGCCCGATGAAGTCGACGATGTCGGCGGCCTGGCGCACCTGCGCGATGACGGAGTCGTTGAGGTCGGAGAAGGCCATGGTTTCTTAGTTTACGCAGCAATCCGACGGATCGGACCGATCGGACCGATCCGTCGGATTGCTCATTCCAGCACAGCGATCGTCGCTCCGTCGCCGCCTTCATTCTCACCGCCCGGACGCCACGATTTCACGGCGGGATGTTTGCGCAGGTGATCGCGAAGCGCCTTTCGGAGCGCGCCGGTACCGAAGCCGTGAATGATACGTACGGCCTGCTTCCCTTGCATGAGCGAACGATCGAGAAACTTGTCCGACTCGTCGATGGCGTCGTCGACGCGCTGGCCGATGAGGTTCAGCTCCGCGGAGACTTCGGGGACGAGCGAGTCGGGGCTCGCGGGCCGTACGCCGGTTTTCTTCGACTCCCGACCCCCGGCTCCGGCCTCCCTGGGCACGAGATCCTTCACCTCGACCGTCATCTTCCGTCCGTTCACGTTCAGAACAGCCCTCTTGCCGTCGATCGAGACGATCGTTCCGGTCACTTTGAACGAGCGGTGCTCGGCTTTTTCGCCGACGTGTACCTCGCGTTGTTCAACGGGAAGAAAGTCGAGGGCGCGCTCGACGGGCTTGGTCAATGTCTTGATGATCTCGGCAGCGTTGGCGCTCGCGCGCGTGTTGCGGTCCGATTCGCGGAGGTTCTTCAGCTCCGCGGCAACCTGTCTTTGCACGTCGTCGCGAAGACGGTCGAGCTCCTCGCGGAACGAGCCACCGAGTTTTGCACGCTCTTTCTCCAATCTCCCGCGCTCCAGAGCCAGCCGGCCGAGCTCGTTCTCGAGCGAGGCTTTCAGGCCATCGGCTTCGTCTCGCGCAGAGAGAACCTCGGACATTTTCTTCTGCAGCTCTGCGATCAACGTGTCGGTCTCGCCGTATCGGTCGCCGAGGTGCTGCCGGGCGCGGTCGATGACGGAGGAGGGGAGACCGATGATCTGCGCCACGTCGATTGCGCGGCTACGGCCTGGGATTCCGGCGATCATCCGGTAGGTCGGCTGCGCAGTCGCGGAGTCGAACTCCATCGAGGCGTTGACGATGCGGGCGTCATTGACCGCGAAGCTCTTCAGCGCGGAAAGATGCGTCGTCACGATCATGAGCGCGCCGGTGGCGAGCAGATGTTCGATGACGGCCGTAGCGATCGCCGATCCTTCCTCGGGATCGGTGCCCGAGCCGAGCTCGTCGAGCAATACGAGCGAACGCGCCGTCGCGTTCTCGAGGACGCGGCGCAACCTCACGAGGTACGCAGAGAACGTCGAGAGATGTTCGAGGACGCTCTGGTCGTCGCCGATGAGGACGTGGAAGCCGTCGACGATCGGAATGATCGTGCTGTCCGCGGCAGGAACCGGTAGCCCGCTCATGGCCATGGCCACGAGCAGCCCGGTCGTTTTGAGCGCCACCGTTTTGCCGCCTGCGTTTGGCCCGCTGATGACGAGTGCCGTGCTGCTCCGATTGAGGCGCACGGTGATCGGCATGACCCGTCGATCCGAGGGCTCTTCGCCGAACGCTTCCGCGCGCGCAGAGGCGAGGCGCTCGTCGAGCAGCGGATGACGTCCGTCGATCATTTCGAGAACGTGATCGTCGTTGAAGGCCGGCCGCGATGCTCCGACGGTCTGATGGAATTGCGCGCATGCCTGCAGAGCATCGAACTCGCCGCCGACGCGCGCCGCGTCTCGAATGAGATCCGCCTCTTCGGCGATGGCCGCGGAGATGAAGCGCGTGATGCGGGCGATCTCCTCGCGCTCCTGGATGAGCAGATCGGCCAGATCGTTGTTCAACTCGATGGCCTGCATCGGCTCGATGAAGAACGACGCGCCCGAGCCGGAGCGCTCGTGAAGGATGCCGGTCACGGCGTTGCGGTGATCGGCGCGAACGGGGATGCAGTAGCGGTCGCCGCGCATGACGATGAGCGGCTCCTGGATGGCGTCGGCGGTGCGGTTCATCACGTCGTTCAGGACGCGCTGGATTGCCGATCGCTTGCCCTGCATGCGCTGACGGATCGAGCGCAGTTCCGCCGACGCTTCTTCGCGCAGCTTGCCGTCCTGTGTGAAGTACTTGTTCAGCTTCGAGATCAGTGACCCGAGGTCGGGGATACCGTGGGCATGGGCAGCCATGCGGGGGAATGTGTCGGTGCGGAGGAACGTCTCGCGAATCGCCTGGGTCGCGCGCACGCAGCGGACGACGATCCACGACTCGTCGATGTCGAGGATCGAGTCGCGATCGAGCAGGGGAGCGACATCGGTCAGCCCGGCCAGAGGAAGCAGGCCGTCCGTGAGGAAGAAGCGCACCATCTCGGCGAGATCAGCCTGCGCTGCTTCGCACGCAGCGAGCGTTCGATGCGGCCGTCGGCTGGCAATGCCTTCTTTGCCGAGCGAGCTCTTTGCCTCCATCGCGATGAGCGTGAGGACGCGGTCGAGCTCGAGTTGCTGGAGAGGAAAAAGGCTCACTGTTAAAAAAAGGACCCGCGTTTCCGCGGGTCCTTCGTTTTGGTGATTGGATGGATCTCAGTAACCTGTACGACGTTCTTCGGCGAGTTTCCGCAACACTTTCTTCCGCGCAGCGATCGCTTTTCTCTTACGCTTCATGCTCGGCTTTTCGTAATGCTGCCGTTTCTTCAACTCGGAGAGGATCCCCGACTTCTCGCATTTCCGTTTGAACCGGCGAAGCGCGTTTTCAAAGCTCTCGTCCTCTTTGACGTGCACCAGAGGCAATCCCAATCCCCCCCTTCTGCGTAGCGGTCCCGTGGATGTGATTCTAAGGAGCACCGTGGCTGCGGTCAACGCGGCTACGGCAGCTCACCGAAACGGCCGGAGAGCGCCTCTCCATTCCGGCATCCTGTGAATTTTGTAAGCTGCTGAAAGACTGTCGCTTGCGGTCGGCAGGAACGCGAATAACTATGCGAGGAGGTGTTCGACGCGCGAAATGATGGCATCGAGCGCGACCTGGTTTTCGCCTCCTTCCGGGATGATGAGGTCGGCATGGCGCTTGGACGGCTCGACGAACTCCTCATGCATCGGACGGACGGTAGTCAGGTACTGATCGATCACGGACGTCAGGCTTCTTCCCCGCGATTCGATGTCGCGCGTGAGACGCCGCAGGAAGCGGATATCGGCCGGCGTGTCGACGAAGAGCTTGATGTCGATGCGCTTGCGCAGCTCCGGTTCGGCGAGCACGAGAATGCCCTCGACGATGATGACCTTGCGCGGCTCCACGCGGTGCGTCTGGTCAGGATTGCGCGAGTGCGTTGCGAATTCGTAGACGGGTACGTCGACCGATGATCCCTTCGCCAGCACGTCGAGATGCCGCACGAGCAGCTCCGTCTCCAGCGAGTCTGGGTGATCGAAGTTGATCTGATGCCGCTGCTCGGGCGAGTAGCCGTCGAAGTTGCGGTAGTACGAGTCGTGCGAGATCCACTCGATCCGGTCTTTCCCGACGCGGTCGTAGATGGCCCGCGCCACCGTGGTCTTTCCCGATCCGGTTCCGCCGGCGATGCCGATGATGACGGGAGTCTTCATGGTCCGGTGTTCTCTTCGAGCTCCGCTTCGGTCATGAAGTCGGAGATCTCGTCAGCGCCGCAGATGTTGCAGATGGCCGTGGCCAGCTTGCCGTTGGCGTATTCGAACTGATACGTCGGACTCTCGCACTGAAGACAGATGAGGTACTCGGGCTCGTCGTCCATGAATGCGAAGAATACAGAACCGGGCGCACGTTCTCTACTGATTCTGCGCTTCCCGGATCAGCGGAGCGCCGATCGCGGGTTGGATGAAGTGCGTTTCGTTCGTCTGGTTGTCGATCACCGAGGCGTAGATGTAGGTGTCGGGAGAGCTGGTCTCGACGATGACGATGAAGTCATCGCCCTTGGTGATCATCGGAAAGAGCGACTGCACAGCGGTGTGGATGAGTGTGCTGGCGCCGACTGGGAATCTCGTCACGGCCAGGTTGCGGCCCGGGACTCGCTGAATGGCGAGCGTGAAGAGCGCTTCGTGCTCGCCGAGGTTGGCCAGGCCGATGTTGGTGCGAAATGCGTCGCTGAAGGAGAGGCCATTCAGCGTCCGGAGTGGACCATAGCTGGGCCCGTATGTCACGGCGATCGATGCAGGGGGAGAGACGTCCGCATCGCGAACGCCATAAACCGTAGCCAGGACGCGGACGGAGCGCGCGCTCTCGATCGTGACGATTTTGAGCGGCGAGAGGGTCTCACTCATTCCGAAAGTCTCGGCGACGATGTCTCCGAAATGCTGCCCGGAGGCGGGCGGGATTGCCACGAGAATGAACGGCTGATCGGGCGCCGTCGGCAGTGAGAGCATCACGTTCGCTTCGGTACGGCTGTCGTTGTAGAGATCGATGTCGGTCTTCCAGCGGACGTTGTTCATCCCCATGACGCTCCCGACGATCGGAACGAGCACGCTGACGCTCGGCGGTGGCGGCGCATCGGCGGCGTTCGCGGCGGCCGCGCTGAGGATCAGGAGAATCGATGTGAGAAGTCGCGCCATGTCGTATCTACGACGAAGCATGATCGTCGCACGTTTCAAACGAAGCGAGGGCGAACGAGACGCCGTGCGACGACGATGATCTTCTCAACACGGCTGAGCGACAGCCGCTTCCTCAGTACCACGAGCGGATTGCGGCGAAGTCTGGACAGCACCGTCGCGTAGATGCCGCCCATCAGGAGCGTGGGAAAACGTGCATCGAAAGAGAGCTCGCGAACGAGCGGCTCGGCGGCGCGAAAGTAGCCTGACGCGCGCTCGATCTGGAGCTCGATCAGGCGGCGCATGGCGTCGCTTTCTTTCCGCGCGAAGAGATCGGACTCCGTCACGCCAAATCGCGCCAGCTCTTCCTGCGGGAGATAGACGCGATCGCGGTCGAGGTCGTCGCCGACGTCGCGAGTCACGTTCGTCAGTTGAAGCGCTGTGGCCAGATTCCGGCCGTACTCGAGAGCTGCCGGCGTCCGATAGCCGTAGATGGCGAGGGAGATGTCGGAGATCGATGACGCAACCAGTTCGCAGTACTGCAGCAATTCATCGAACGTCTGGTATCGCGTCTTGATCATGTCCTGCCGGCAGCCGTCGATGAGTGCGACGAACGCGCTCTTCGGGATGGCGAAGTGCCGGAGCGTGTCGGCCAATGCGATCGTGATCGGATGCGACGGACTGCCGGCATAACTTGCCTCCAACTCGCTCTGCCACGCAGCCAGCCGATCGAGGACGGATTCCGCGGAATCACTCGGCTCGTCGGCGATGTCGTCGGCCCAGCGGCACCATGCGTACGCGGCGTAAACCGCTTTCCGCTTCACCGCCGGCAGGAAGCGGAATCCAACCGAGAAGTTCGATCCGTAGCGGTGCGCGATCTTGCGGCACAAGGCATATGCCTCATCAACGGTCGGCGTGACCGGCAGCAGCAATGCCTCGGCAGTCATAGGGCCTCGGCAGTCATGGCGTTTCGACAGGGCCGAGCGGCGGCACCCTCATCTCCGTGTCGCGCGAACGGCACCAGTGGATACCCGGTTTATGTAGACAGCGCCCGTCGTGCTTCCAGAACTTCTTGACGGCGGGAGAGAGCATCTTCTTCCACCAACTGCTGCGATGCCATCCGCTCAGATAACGATGAAAGTCTTTCGCGCGTGATGCTTGGCGGACGAACATCGACAGGCCGAAGTTGCCGCCGCTCTCGTAGAGGAATCGATTGACGAGACTGGTCTCCTGCTTGGTTCCGAGCTCGTGCCGCCAAAGCTCGTCGAAGTCGCGCTCCTCGAGGATGCTGCGCGCAGCGAGCGAGCCGCTCGTGAGTGCGTAGCGGATGCCGAGGCCGAAGAGATAGTCCTGAAAGCCCGCAGCCTCGCCGACGAAGCGCGAGCCGTTCGACGTCGATTGCTGCTTCAGGTGAAAGTTCATGTACGAGTAGCCGGTGCGCGCACCGGCAGGAATCTCGAGATTGTGCAGCCTCTTCGCGGCCGCGAGCGAGTGATCGAAGTAGGAATCGATGCGCTTGAAGTCTGCGACGATCGCACAGCCGAACGTCGCGACGCCGTCGAGGATAAATAGATACGAGTAGCCGCCCGGAGCGAGCTTGTGATTGAAGTAGACGTCGATGGTTTCGTCGGTGTGAGGCTTATGTAGGTCGGACTCTCCAGTCCGACTTTGGATGGCGTCGGACTGGAGAGTCCGACCTACGTTTCCCCCCACCCTCCACGTCATCTCCTTCGCCAATCCATCCGGGGAAGCCGGGCCGGTGGCGACGATGTCGGCTTGATCGGGCGAGAGGCGGCTGTTGAAGATGACCTTCGCGCCTGCGGCTTGCGCCTGCGCGAGGAGGCCGCGGTCGAGCGTTCCTTCTTCGGCGCCGCGATGGATGAACCAGCCGTATGGCTTGTCGCTGCGGATCACGCGGCCTTTGTTCCGGTGGTCGTAGAACGTGGCCCAATTGGCCGCGCGGAAGTAGAAGTTGCGCTCGATGCCCAGACGGTCGAGAAAATCGGGGACAGGCTCGCTCTCCGATGCTCCTTCGATGATCTGCAGGTCGCCGATGAAACGCGTGCCGACGTCGCGTTTTGCCTCATGAACTTCGACGTTGCGTCCCGCACGCGCGAGCGCGATGGCGGCAGCGAGACCCGACGGTCCAGCACCGGCGATCCGTATCAGACGATCATTCGGCATCACTTCCCGGTATGGTACCGCGCGATTCCTGCGCGAATTCCGCGTTAGGCTTGCGCTTTATCGATGAGCATCGATCCGACCAGCACGAACGTTCCGCCGAAACCGAAGCCGCGCGCCGCGGGTTTCGCGGTGCTCGTCGCCTCCGGGATTCTCCTCAGCCGCATCGCCGGTCTCATTCGCGTTCGCGTGTTCGCGCACTACCTCGGCAACTCGCCCGCCGCCGGTGCCTACAACGCCGGCCTCAAGATCCCGAACTTCCTGCAGAACCTCTTCGGCGAAGGAGTTCTCTCCGCATCGTTCATTCCGGTGTATGCGCGTCTGATCGCCGAGGATGACGAAGAGATGGCTGGCCGCGTGGCGGGCGTGATCCTCTCGCTCCTCGGCGTGATCGTCATGATCATCGTCACGGTCTGCGTCTTCATCACGCCGTGGATCATCGATCTCATCGCGCCAGGCTTTCACGGTGACGTGCGGCAACTGACCATCCGTGTCGTGCAGATTCTTTTTCCGGCAACAGGACTCCTCGTCTTCTCCGCGTGGTGTCTCGGTGTCCTGAACAGCCATCACAAGTTCTTCGTCTCGTATGTCGCGCCGGTGGTCTGGAACGCGGCGATGATCGCCTCGCTCCTTTTCTTTGGCGGACGGACGTCGCAGAGCGGCCTCGTGATCGCGCTTTCGTGGGGCACCGTCGTCGGCTGCGCGCTGCAGTTCGGGATTCAGGTGCCGTTCGTTATCAAGTACGCACCGCGGATCAAACTTTCTCTGCAGACCGCGCTGCCGCCGGTGCGGGCCGTCATCCGCAGCTTCGGGCCGGTCGTCATCAGCCGAGGAGTCGTGCAACTGAGCGGCTATGTCGATCAGATCATCGCCAGTTGGCTCGGTACCGCTGCCGTAGCCGGACTGTCGTACGCGCAAACGATCTACTTTCTCCCGATCAGTCTTTTCGGCATGTCGGTGGCTGCGGCGGAGTTGCCGGGAATGTCGGGGGCCATCGGCACGGACGAGGAGATCAACGCCTCGCTGCGCAAGCGGCTCGAGCGCGGGTTCCGGCAGATCGCATTCTTCGTCGTGCCGACCGTCACCGCTTTCATTTTCATCGGCCGAGTCCTCGTCGCGGCGCTCTACCAATCGGGCGAGTTCCACAGCGACGACACGCTCTACGTCTGGTACATCCTCGTCGGCTCGACGTTCGGCCTGCTCGCCGCGACGCTCGGCCGGCTCTACTCCTCGGCCTTCTACGCGTTGCGCGATCCGAAAACGCCACTCCGCTTTGCCATGCTGCGCGTGACGCTCACCGCCGTTCTCGGACTGCTCTTCGCCTTTCCGCTGCGGCCGTACATCATCGACCTGATCGTGTTGCTGCACATGCCCGTGCCGAATCTGCCGGAGGGACCGTCGCTCCTCGGCGTGATCGGTCTCACGGCGTCAGCGGGAATGGCGGGATGGATCGAGTTCGCGATGCTGCGGCGTGCGCTCACGCGACGCATCGGGAGCGTCAAGCTCGCGCCGTCATTCCTCGGGCGGCTCTGGATCTCAGGATTGAGCGCGGCGCTCGCGGGCGTTGCCTTCCATCTCATCGTTGCGCCGCGCATCACGCCACACCTGCCGTTCCGCCACATCAGCGAGGCAATCCTGGTCTCCGGTACTTTCGGACTCGTCTACTTCGGCGCCGCGATCGCCCTCGGCGTCCCCGAGGCACGAGCGACGCTGCAGCGGTTCACGCGGCGTTAGCCGGTCGAACAAAACTGAACCACAGAGACACTGAGGACGCAGAGGTGAAGCCCTCTCTGCGATCTCTGCGTCTCTGTGGTGACAAGGGTTTAGCCTTAGGCCCTCTCGCTCTTACACCATCCGCATCACGGCGAACAGCGAGGCGCACGAGATCACGATCCAGAGCACGACGCCGAGGATCAGCGGGCGCGCACCGACGGCTATGATCGATTTGCGTGAGAGGCCGGCGCCGATCAGGAAGAGTGTGATGGTGAGGCCGATGCGAGCAAGCATGGTCAGCGTCGACCACACCTCAGCCGGAGCGGTCACATACGTTCGGATGACCGAGGCGACGACGAACCAGAGGATGAACCAGGGGAGAGCGACTCGCGCTGACTTGCGCTTGAAAAAGAAGGCAGTACCGAGTGTCAGGGGAACGATCCAGAGTGCTCGCGTCAGCTTCACCGTCGTCGCGATCTGCAGCGCCTCGGCGCCATATTTTGCGGCAGCGCCGACGACGGAGCTCGTGTCGTGAATGGCGATCGCAGCCCACACGCCGAACTGCGGCTGCGTCAACCCGAGGCGATGGCCGATCATCGGAAAGGCGAAGAGCGCGATCGAGTTGAGGATGAAGACCGTCCCGAGCGCGACGGACATCTCCTCATCGTTGGCATTGACGACCGGACCGACGGCGGCGATGGCGCTTCCGCCGCAGATCGCGGTGCCCGAGGAGATGAGATGCGCTGTGGTGCGGCTGATCCCCATCGCGCGTCCGAGCAGGAATCCGAGGAGGAGCGTGCCGATGATCGTCACGATGGTAAAGAGAATTCCGGTCCGGCCGGCCTCGATCACCTTCTGCAGGTTCATCCCGAAACCGAGCAGGACGACGGAGGCCTGCAGCAGTACCTTCGTTACTTTCGAATTGCGGGCCGGATACGGGTGTCCCAGCGTCAGCGCCAGGACGAGGCCGAGCGCGAGCGCGATCGGCGGCGACGCCCACGGTGTGAGGCAGAAGAGCAGGAATGCGACAAACGCGACGATGCGCAGGGTCTGCACTACTTCACGTTGGCGCGGAAGAATTCGATCGTCCGCTTCCAGGCAGCGGCGGCAGCCGGGGCGTTGTAGTTGCGGCCGGTGTCGTTGAAGAACGCGTGATTGACGTTCGGGTAGACGACAAGCTGAACATCCTTACCCATCTCTTCGAGCTGCTTCGCGAGCGCGCGGCCCTGCTCGGCGGGGACGCCCTGATCATCTTCCGCATAGATCAGGAGAATCGGAGCGCTAAGATTCTTCCAATCGAAGGCGACCTTCTTGAAGCCGCCGTAGAAGCTGACCGTCGCACCGGCATTGCCTTCTTTCGTCGCCGTGTACTGAGCGAGGGCGCCTCCCATGCAGAAGCCGACGACGCCATACGATTTCGACGTGCATTCAGGACGATTGAGCAGAAACTCGCCTGCGCCGGCAATCTCCTTCTCGGCACGGTCGGCGTCGAGCTCCATCAGCATCCGTCCCGCTTCGTCGGGTGAGCTTGCGGTCGCACCGTGGTAGAGGTCAGGAGCAATCGCGGAGAAGCCTTCGCGCGCGAAACGCTCGACGATGTCTTCGATGTGCGGCACGAGGCCCCACCACTCCTGGATGACGACGATACCCGGACCTTTGCCTGCGAGATACGCGCGGCATGAATGGCCGTTGGATGGAAACTCGACGTGCTCGCCCATGGATCACCTCCTGAAACAGGCGCGGATTTTAATGCACCCGTGACAATCTGGTGACCTGGGATACATCTGTTTCGTATTCATGTGACAATAACGATCCATGAGAGGGGTTTCGATGACGTTTACAAAGGAGCAAGTTTCCGGCCTCGCGAAAACACCGCGCTGTCCGCGATGTGATCTGAACAAGACGATCGGTAACGCGCTCTGCCGCAGTTGCCGGGCCAAGTTGCCGGAGAACATGCGGATGGCGCTGGAGAAGATCCCGTCGAAGGATGCCTGGATCGTCTCCCGTGCGGTTCGCGCCGCAGCCCGCTATTTCGACGTGCACTTCCAGTCGGTGCGCAATTTCGGCGGCGGACGGCCGCGCTGACGACGCGAGCTACCGGTTCCGCTCGACCCGTTCTGCCAGGTCGGCCAGATCGTCGATGTGCGCTTCGCGCGCCCGCACCACAATAGCGTCCGCGCGGCTGCGTGACTGAAGCGTGCGCGCCCAGGCGGTGGCTAGCGAGGCGCGCTTCATCCGCGTCGAGGCGAAATTCCATGGATGGAGGTCGCTGCCGCGGAGGGTGCGCGTGACTCCGCCAACCTTCACCCTCGCGATCGTCTGATCGGGAGTGGCGGTCCGCTTGAATTCGATCTCGTACAACGCGGTCTCATTCGGAGCCAATGCTCCGGTCAATGCTCCGATCAGGGCGCGGTGCGATTCGATCGCGTCACCGAATGTGAGAGTGATGTCCTCGCGGCTGGATGCGGGTGCATCCACGGATACGCGGAGAAGTCTCTTCGTCGCATCGAGCGGCGCTGACGACGCTTCGAGCTCGACCCGAATACCGGAGGGGACATTCTCCGGAGCGGAGAAGTGACGGACGATCACATCGAGATCCCCACTGCGCGGTGTTTCGCCTCGGGCAATTGACTCTTCGATCGCAACGAAGTTTCTTGTCGCCGCATCATGCGCATCGTCCATACGATGCGCGGCGGCGGGTGGGGGAGGCGGCGAAACTCCGGTTGCCTGTGCGGATGCGATCGATTGCGCCGCCGAAGTCTTGGCGGTGGCAGCGAGGTCGCTCTTAGCACGCTCAGGAGCGAAGCCTTCCATTTCCGCAGCCGCTCCTGGCGATGGCGCTGCGTTCGTCACGATCATCGGTTCCGTCGCGGCGGGAGCTGCCTCGACGGTGTCGACGTACGCAGGAGCACCGGCCGTCATCCCGACCGCCTCTTCGTGTTTCTTTTCGGCGAGTCTCATCGCTGGTTGTACGGAACCGATGCTGCTCGGAGGGGCGCCAGACAACGTCGGCAGATCCGCCGCCTGCTGCGGATGGACGCTTCCCGGCTGTGGCGGAGTATTGGGGAGCGTCACGTTTGCCTGGCGCATCGGTGCCGGCGCAGACGCGCGCTCCTGCAGCGCAACCGCGCTCGTATTCGATCCCGAGCGGGAGAGCAGGTGCAATGCGAAATAGAGCGAAGAGACGAGCAACACGATCGACGCGGCGATCCGGAGGTTGAACATTGCCGACTGCCGCATCTGTTTGCGCGCGCGCTCCGGCGCGAATCGGAGATCATTCGGGATCTCGTTCTTGATGCGGTCGGCGAGACCATCAGGCGGTGTCGCCACCGCGGCCATGGCCAGCTTCCGCTGCAGATCAGCTTTCCGGTTGCGTGTCATCGTTCTTCTTCCTCAACAGCCGCGCCGAGGACTTCTTCCAATAGGGTGAAGGCCTTGTGCAGACGCTTGCGAATGGCAACGGTGGTGATTCCTTCGATGGAGGCGATCTCCTTGACCGCCAGCCCGCCCCAGAAATGTGCGGTCACGGTGAATCGGAGATCCTCGGATAGCGTCAGCACTGCGTTGCGAAGCCGTTCGCTCTCTTCGGAACTGCTCAGCACGTCTTCTGCTGACGGAGCGCTATCCGGCATCTCCGGGGCGTTTTCATCATCGAGCGATTTCATCAACCGCGGCCGGCGTACGTGATTGAGAAACGTCGTATAGCCGATGCGGTACAGCCACGTGAAAAACTGCGAGCCGCCGTTGAAACCGGCCAGAGCTTCCCACGCCTTGCGGTAGGTTTCCTGAGTCAGATCAGCGGCCAGCTCACGATCGCCGCACAAACGAAAGAGCGAGGCGAAGACCGACGAGTAGGTTCGGTCGACGAGCTCTTCCGCGGCGCTGCGGTCGCCGCCTCGAATCGCTGCCAGTAAGCGGCTCTCCTCGTTCCAGGCGGGAATCACCGAATCAGGCTCCGGCCGGATGGCGGGAAAAGGCGCAACATTGCTCACCCCGATTGGACACGGCTCTGCGACATTTCGAAACCACGAGTTGAGTATCCTATCCGACCAATGAAACGTTTCCTCGCCATCCTTCTTCTATTCGCTGCTTGCCGCTACGAGCGTCCCGCCGCCACGATCGAGCCCGGATCGCACCAGGAAGAGGTCGAAGCGTGGCGTGCCAATCGAGCCTCGCGCCTTCGTGCGCCGGACGGCTGGCTGGCGCTGGCTGGTCTCTATTGGCTCAGCGAAGGCAACAACGACGTCTCCCTTCCTGCGAAGCCGCCTGTTCCGTCGCAGTTCGTTCTCCAGAACGGCAAGGTGACTCTGAACCCGAATCCTGCGCTGATGATCGAGGGGAAGCCGGTGACCGTCGCCGTCGAGCTCCAGAGCGATATGGAAGCGAAACCGACCGTCGTTCGCACAGGGACGTTGTCCCTTGTTGCAATCCGCCGTGAAGACGCCGTGCATGGACCACGATTTGGAGTTCGAGTGCGCGATACCGCTGCGGGCGCGCGAACGCATTTTCTCGGTCTCGAGTATTTTCCCGCCGATGCGAGCTATCGAGTGGAAGCGCGCTTCGAGCCCTACAACCCGCCCAAGACGATCCCGATCACGAACGTCCTCGGCATGACCAGCAACGAGATCTCGCCCGGCGCCCTCGTCTTTACATTGCAGGGAAAGGAATTTCGCATCGATCCGATCCTTGAGCAGGGCGAGAAAGACTACTTTCTCATCTTCAAGGATGCGACCAGCGGGAAGCAGACCTACGGCGCCGCGCGCTACCTCTACGCGCATCCGCCCAATGCCAACGGGAAGACGATCGTCGATTTCAACAAGGCGTACAACCCGCCTTGCGCGTTCACGCCGTACGCGACCTGTCCGCTGCCGCCTCCGCAAAACCGGCTACCGATCCGGATCGAAGCAGGGGAGAAGAAGTACGCGGGCGGCCACGCGTAGCGGTCGCGCGGTTACCGGGTCTCGAAGTCTCGTGGCGTCGCTGCGACTTTCGCAACGCGGTCGCTCCTACGCAACCGCGCTACCTCGCGACCGCGCTACTTCGCATCCGTTCGTCAGCGAGCACCTGTGCCACGCATGCCGTCACATTCTTGCCAGTGCTGATGTGAAGGAACTCGTTTGGGCCGTGGGCATTGCTATGGGGGCCGAGAACACCGGTGATCAGGAATTGGGCGTTTGGGTAACGCTGCCCGAGCATCCCCATGAACGGAATCGAGCCGCCTTCGCCCCATGTAGTGGCAGGTTTTCCGAAGAACGCCTGGGACGCGGAGTCGACCGACTGCTCGAGCCATGCGGCGACCTTCGGTGCTTCCCATCCGCCAGCTCCCTTTTCGGGCTCGAATGTCACGTGCGCGCCGTACGGAGGATTACTCTCGAGTAGCTCCTGCAACTTGCGGTCGAGATTCGAGGCGTCGAGCGTCGGAGGGACGCGGAGGGATAGCTTGAGCGAGGTTTTCGGCCGAAGGACGTTGCCGCCCTGAACGAGATCGGGAAGCCCCGCCTGGCCGGTGTACGAGAGCATCGGTCGCCACGTCCTGTTCAGCAGGAGCTCGAGCGGATCGTTGCCCATCGGTTTCATGCCCGGGAGGAACGGAAACTTGTCGTGAATCTCGTCGCCGAGGATTCGGGCGGTTTCGGTGGCTTCGGCGAGACGGTCGGGCGGCACCTCGGCGTGCAGCCATTCCGGGATGATCCGGCCGGTGGCCGCGTCTTCGAGGCGGTCCAGAAGGATGCGCAGGATGCGAAAACTCGAAGGCACGATCCCGCTGGCATCGCCGGAGTGCACCCCCTCGGTGAGCACTTCGACCGTGAGATTGCCAACGAGCGAGCCTCGCAACGAGGTCGTCATCCAGAGCTGGTTGTAGTTGCCACAACCGCTGTCGAGACAGATGACGAGGCGAGGCGTGCCGATTTTTTCGGAGAGGAGGTCGATGTACGCGGGCAGATCGACCGAGCCGCTTTCTTCGCAGCATTCGATGATGATGACGATGCGCGAGTGCGGCGCGCCCTGCTGTTTGACCGCATTGATCGCCGATACTGCGGCGAAAATGGCATAGCCGTCGTCTGCGCCGCCGCGGCCGAAGAGCTTGCCGTCGCGGAGCACGGGAGTCCACGCTCCCAGACCGTCATTCCATCCGACCATGGCCGGCTGTTTATCGAGATGCCCGTACATCAGCACCGTCGAGGAATCGTCGCCATCGACTTCGATGAAGATCAGCGGCGTGCGGCCGTCGAGCTCATGGGTCTCGATGCGAAGGCCCGGGATCTGTTGCGCCTCTACCCAGGCTTTGGCCAGCGCAACGGCCCGGTCCATGTGGCCGTTCCTCTTCCACTCCGGATCGAAGAGGGGAGACTGGTTTGGGATGCGGATGTAATGCTGTAGTGTGGGGACGATCGAGTCGTCCCAGATCTGGCCGACATTCTTCGCGACCTGTTCAGAATTCATGGAGTACCTTCCGTCGGCTCGGTTTGCGACGGCGGAGGATAGCATCACTGGAACCGACACGAACCGGCTGAGGGCCGGAATCGATGAAAAATGGACGTTTCCAAAATTACCGACACCTTTACGCTACTACATCGGGTATGCTGTACAGACTCCAAAAAGTCCGAGGGAATTTGATGTCGGGAAGCAACCCCTTTAACGAGGGAAGAGGGACGCGATTGTGTTCGATCCCAATATCCTGAAAATGCCAACGGCTGCGCCGTCCGCCCCCGCAGGAGAAGAGGTTCCACCTCTGACCCTGCCGCTGCCGGAGCCGCCACAGGAAGACATCGGTGAGCTTTACGTGCGGCACCGGACGCTGCTGATGCACATCGGCAGCCGGAAGTTCCGCATCGCGGAGTCGGAAGCGGAAGCTCTCATCCAGGAAGTGTTTCTTTCGTTCATGACCACGACCACGAAGATCTCGAACGTGAGATCGTGGCTGGTCGCGGCGATGTGCAACGCCAGCAGGCACTACTGGCGCGTGCAGGGACGCATGGAGAGCCTGCCCGAGAATTTCGACGATCACACCGATCCGATCTCCGACGACATCGCCGAAGAGATCGCCAGAGTGATCACGATGCAGCAGGCACTCGATTATCTTCAGCCTCGCTGCCGCGACACGCTCTACCTCCACTACTACCAGGGACTCTCGGCGAATGAAGTGGCTACGGCGCAGGATACGACATCGCGATACGCCGAGAAACTGATTCACAACTGTTTGAAACGAGTCCGCGAGATTTACTTCAGCATCACGGCGGTGAAACGATGATGGTCGAGCAACACTACGACGAAGAAGTGCTTGCCGGATTTCTCGACGAACCGATCGATGCCTCGGCGCGTGACAAGCATCTCGACACCTGTTCGCTCTGCAAACGGACGCTACAGTCGATCCGCGACACGGCCGTCCTTTTGAAGAAGCCGGCAATCTGGGACCGGCAAAGATTCTCGACCACGGCAAAACCGGAGACGCTGGCTTTCCTGCGAGGAATGCAGCAGACGATGGCGGAAGAGAACGCCGCGGCGCAGGTGTATGTCGCCCTCCTGCTCGCGGGCGATCGCGAATCGTGGGCCGGCAGGTTGGCCGCGCATCCCGAGTGGCGGACCGCAGGTCTGGTGCGTCAGTTGATCGCGGCGACGGACCGGGCGATCGATCTGATGCCGCCGGATGCCCTCGAGATCACGCGCCTGGCCTGCGACGTCGCCGAGCAGTTGCCGGCGGAATCGGATCGCGTCGTCCGGCTCCGCGGGAACGCGTGGTACGAGCGTGGATATGCGCTGCTCTACACGGGCGCTTTTCACGAAGCGCTGGGCGCTCTCAAAACTGCCGAGTCACAGTTTGTTCAACTTCCCGTCGCCGACCATGAAATCGGCCGGCTCAATCTCGTGCGCGGGATGATCTACCGCGCTCTGGATCGCTTTGACGAAGCGCTGCCTCTCATCGCAGGAGCAGTGGCTTTCTTTCGCGAGTATGGCGATATTGAAAGGTGCCACTCGGCGGGCCTCGCTCTGGGCATTACGCTCATGAGTCGCCGTCAATTCCGCGAAGCACTCATTGTTCACTTGAAGATTGCAAACGACGTTGCTGCTGGTTGCAGATCTCGAGCTTCCGCCTTGCACAATGCTGCGATTTGCTATCGTGAAATCGGAGAGATCGATTCCGCGATCAACTGTTTCGCGAAAGCCATCGTTGCGTTCGAGAGTGTTGGCATGATGTCGTTTCGCGCCAAGGCACGCGGTACGCTCGCCTGCATCTTTGCGGCCCGTCAGCAATTCGATGCGGCCCTCGGGATATTCATCGAACTTCGCGACGAATTTGAGCAACTCGGTATGGCCAATAACGTAGCACTTGTGGCACTCGATATTGCTGAAGTCATGCTCGCAATCGGAGACCACGGCGGAGCCGCGACCGCGTGCAGGCAAGCCATCTCCTACTTCGAAAAGAGCCAGCTCAGCTCCTCGCAGGGAGCACTAACTGCCGTGACATATTTGTGCGAAGCGGCGATCGCTGGAACTGCAACGGTGAAACTTGTTTCTGATCTTCGTGGATCGTACTTTTCTGGGTCAGATCGGTCACTTTCGGACACGCAAGGATACGATTTGTTGCTGTTGCCCGCGGATCGTGGGTAGGGAAAAGGTCCTCCCAGTCACCCCTATACAGGGGCGCCCTCCAACTAACCGAGCTCACACGGGCTCACGGAGGGTATATGTCTGCACATTCAAAGATCCGAGTTGCTGCGGTTGTACTTCTTTTTGTCCTCACCACCAGCGTCGCATCGGCGGCGCCGCGACGTGACAACGGATCGGATGGTCTTTTCTCCACGATCAGCAAGATCGTCAAGCAGATCGGCAGGATACTGCGTCCGCTCGACGATCCGAGTTGGCCCAAGCCCTGAGCGCCTCGACCCCTCCCGCCGTACAATACGCCGGCCCTGCTAGCTTGGGAGTGTGCTCATGTCGGTCGTATTGTCGGTTCGGGACGTAGTCAAGACTTTTGGAGCCGTGCGGGCGGTGGACGGAGTCTCGTTCACCGTCCGGCGCGGGACGATTACCGGTTTACTCGGCCGCAACGGCGCGGGAAAGACGACCACGATCCGGATGATCACGGGCGTCTTTTTCCCCGATGCCGGAACGATCGAGTGGCTTGGCAGCGAGCGTGATGCCCGCGACCGTATCGGCTATCTTCCGGAAGAGCGCGGTCTCTACCGGCAGATGAAGGTCAAGGAGCACCTGCTCTTTCTCGCTGAGATCAAAGATTGTCGCGGTGCTGCGGTGGCGCAATCGGCGGAGCGCTGGCTGAAGCGCTTTGAGCTTTGGGACAAGCGCGACGCCAAGGTCGAGACGCTGTCGAAGGGCAACCAGCAAAAGGTTCAGCTCATCGGGACTCTTCTGCACGATCCCGATCTCATCATCCTCGACGAGCCCCAATCGGGCCTCGATCCGGTCAACATGCTTCTGGTCCGCAACCTTCTTCGCGAGCTGAAAGAAGAGGGCCGCACGATCCTTCTCTCCACGCACATGATGGCTGAGGCGGAGAGGATGGCGGACGAGATCATCCTGGTACACAAAGGGAAGGTCGTTCTCTCCGGCGCGATTGACGCGGTGCGCAATTCCTTCGGGAAGAACACCCTGCACATCGACTACGAAGGGGATGGCTCCTTTCTCGAACAGCTTCCTGAGGTCAAACGCGCCATGATCGTCAACAATGCGGCGGAGTTGAGCCTCAACGAAGGTGCCGACCCGCAGCGCGTACTCGAAGCCACCGTCGGCCGTCTCCGGGTACGCAAGTTCGAGATCGCCTCGCCATCGCTTGAAGAGATCTTCATCGAACAGGTCGGCGCCGAGACCATGGAGGCCATTCAATGAACAAGATGTTCGCGGTCATCAAGCGCGAGTACCTCCAGGCCGTCCGGCGGAAGATGTTCATGTTCATGACGGTCTTCTTCCCCGTCCTCATAGCCGCGCTTTTCATCCTTCCGGGACTCCTGATCTCCAAAGGTCTCGGCGACAAGAAAGTCGCCGTCATCGACGGTACGGGCGAGCTTCGTAGCGCGTTCTTGCATCGCCTCACGCCCGAAGTTCCCGACCCAAAGAAGGCTCTGGCTGGCGGGGGCAGGCGTGCCGAGCTCCCGCAGTCATTGGACGTCGAGTATGCCGACGCCCGAGGGCAACGTGGTCTGGACGCTGCTGCCAAACCCTATCTCGACCGTCTCAATGTCGACAAGAGCTCCGATGGCCGCCTGGACGCAGTCCTCCTCATTCCCGCGAATGCTTTCGCCGGCAACGACGCGAAGATGACCTTCTACAGCCGCTCCTCGACCGATCTGTTCTCCCAGGAACGACTCGGATCGATTGCCAACCGCGCCATCCAACGTCAGCGTCTGGCCGCGCGGGGTATCGATCCAGCCGTTGTTGACACGCTCACGCGCGAAGTTCCCGTGAGCAGCGTGCAGCTCTCCAAGAGCGGCGAGCAAAAGAAGGGAGGCGAAGCCAATTTCATCATCGGCTTTATCTTCGCGTTTCTTCTGATCATGCCGTCCTTCATCTACGGCCTCGAAACCATGCGCGGCATCGTGCAGGAAAAGAGCGAGCGCATCGTCGAAGTGCTCGTTTCGTCGATGTCCCCGCGGGAGCTTCTGACCGGCAAGATTCTCGGCGTGGCAGCCGTCGGGCTCACGCAGGTTGGGGTCTGGCTCATCGCCATCGCCGCGGCAGGGACGTTCGGAGCGGCCAGCGCGATGGCGGCCGGTTTCAACGTCACGCAATTCCTCCGGCCGATGGTCTTCGTCTACTTCGCACTCTTCTTCATCCTCGGCTACCTCACGTTCGTCTGCGTTTACGCCATCGCCGGGGCCGCCTGCAATACCGACAGGGAAGCCCAGCAGCTCGTCGCGCCCATCCAGATGGTGATGATGCTTCCCTGGTTCGTGATGTTCGCAATCATTACCAACCCCGACTCCACCTTCGCCGTCGTTCTCTCGCTCATGCCGGTCTATGGGCCGATGACGATGTTCGTGCGAACGCTCGTCTCCGAGCCACCCGTCTGGCATGTGGTTGTCTCGATCGCTGTCTCCATCGTCACGATCTTCGCTTTCTTCTACGTGACGGCGAAAATCTTCCGCGTCGGCATCCTCTCGTATGGCAAGCGCCCGACAATTCCGGAGCTGTGGCGATGGATGAAAGTGGCCTGATGGCTGGCGGCTGAACCCGAGATCACCACCGGCTGCGACCGGCTGCTATGATCCGCGCCTAGTCCACAAGACAGGGGGCCCACGCGGATGGAGATCCAGACTCTCAACGACATCTACACCGTCACTTGCACGTTGCCCCGTCCGGCCGCGATGAAGTTCAAACGCGACGGAACATGGGTCGACACCAGCGTGGACGAGCTCCGCGACACGGTTCGCTATTTCGCCACCGGATTGCATCTGCTGGGGCTCAAGGAAGGCGATCGCGTGGCTATCCTCTCCGAGAATCGTCCGGAGTGGGCCATGGCGGACTTCGCCATTCTCGGCGGCGCCGCGATCTGTGTCCCCATCTACCCGACGCTGCTTGGCTGGCAGGTCGAGTACATCCTCAACGACTCCGGCGCGGTCGCCGTCATCTGCTCGACCGAGGAACAGATGAAGAAGGTCGCGGGCGTTCGCGATCATTGCCCACACGTCCACAACGTGATCGTCTGCGACCCGCCGCCCACCCTTCCGGCGGGGATCCTTAGTTTTGCGCAAGTCGTCGACAGCGGTCGTAAAGATGACGACGACGCCGCCCGTGCCCGATTCGACGACGTTCGCGGACGAGCCAAAAGCAGCGACGTGGCCACGCTCGTCTACACGTCAGGGACGACGGGCAATCCGAAGGGCGCCATGCTGACGCACGGCAACATCGCCAGCAACGTGCTCGCAACCTGCAAGGTGCTGCCGATCGAGCACGGCATGACCGGCCTCTGCATCCTGCCGCTCTCGCACATTCTCGAACGGATGGGCGACTACTGCTACTTCTACCGCGGGTGCACGATCGCATATGCCGAGAGCGTCCTGAAAGTCGGCGACAACCTGCGCGAAATCCGGCCGCACCTCTTCGCCGCCGTGCCGCGCCTTTTCGAGAAGATGCGCACGACCATCCTGGACAACGTGGCCGTCCAGCCGGCATCGAAGCAGAAGATCTTCAAGTGGGCGCTTGGAATCGCCGAGCGGCGTCTGCCGTATCGCGTCAGCGGCAAGCCGATGCCGTTCGGGCTCGGCATCAAATCGGCCATCGCCGACAAGCTCGTCTTCCGCAAGATCCTCGACCGTCTCGGCGGCCGCGTGAGGATGGTTCTCTCCGGAGGTGCCCCGCTATCGGCGGAGCTGGCCGCGTTCTTCATCGGAGCCGGCCTCGATATCTACGAAGGCTACGGTCTCACCGAAACATCCCCGGTCATCGCCGTCAACACGCCGCAGGCGCGCCGCGTCGGCACCGTCGGCCGCATCATCCCCGGCGTCGAAGTGAAGATCGCCGAAGACGGCGAGATCCTCAGCCGCGGCCCGCACATCATGAAGGGCTACTGGAACAACGACGACGCCACGCGCCAGGCCATCGATCCCGACGGATGGTTCCATACCGGCGACATCGGCGAGATCGATGCCGACGGATTCCTCAAGATCACCGACCGGAAGAAAGACATCATCATCAACGCCTACGGCAAGAACATCGCACCGCAGCCGCTGGAAGCACTTCTGAAGAGCTCTCCGTACATCGGCACGCCCGTCCTCATCGGCGACCGGCGCAAGTATCTGGTGGCGCTGCTCGTCCCCAATTTCGACAAGCTCGAGCGCGACTCGAAGGCCATGGGCGTGCAGTTCAACTCGCGCCAGGAATTGATCGCCAACGAGAAAGTCCAGCAGATCTACCAGACCGAGATCGACCGCTTCAATCTGAACCTCGACCGCCAGGAGAAGATCCGCCGGTTCGCCCTTCTGCCGCGTGACTTCACCATCGACGACGATGAGATCACCCCCTCGCTGAAGGTGAAGCGGAAGATGATCGACAAGAAATACAAAGAGATCATCGACCAGCTATTCAAGGATGAAAACCTCGAAGATGAGCGTGAAGGAAAACGGGCCTGACCGATGACTACCCTGGTTGAAACAGTCCCCCGGACGGGGTCCGCATTCCGGATCGAGCGCGACGGCAACTTGGCCATCGTCTGGTTCGATCTCCCCGGTGAGAAGGTCAACAAATTCTCCTCGACGGTGATGGTGGAGTTCGCATCCGTCGTCGATGAGCTCGAGCGCGACGGCGACATCAAACGCATCATCATCGCGTCCGGCAAACCGTCCATTTTCATCGCCGGCGCTGACGTCACCGAGTTCTCCAAGGCCACCTCGGCGGAACAGGCCGCGGAGTACACCCGCTTCGGACAGCAGACCATTCACCGTTTCTCGAAACTGCCGCAAGTCACCGTTGCCGCCATCAACGGCGCCGCGCTCGGAGGCGGATGCGAGCTAGCACTCGCTTGCGATTATCGCGTCATGTCCGACAGCCCGAAGGCGCAGATCGGGCTCCCGGAAACGAAGCTCGGCATCTTCCCCGCCTGGGGCGGCGTGACGCGTCTTCCGCGGCTCATCGGGTTGCCGGGGGCACTCGACCTGATCCTCAATGGCAAGACGCTCGACGGCAAGAGGGCAAAGAAGATCGGCCTCGTCGATGAAGTGGTTCCCGCGGCAATTCTGCTCGACATCGCCCGCCAATTCGCTGCGAAACCAAAGCGCAAAGGAGGCGGCCGGACCAAGTTCTACGTCGAAGGCAACCCTCTGGCGCGTCGCATCATCTTCAGCAAGGCCCGCAAGGCGGTTCTGTCGCAAACGCATGGTCACTATCCGGCACCGCTCAAAGCGATCGATGTGATGGAGTACGGCATGTCCGCCGGCATCGAGCGCGGGTTGGCTCGCGAAGTCGATGAGGTCGTGCCTCTCATCGTTGGGTCAACAAGCGGCTCAACAGGCAGCCCGGCCGGCGGATCGGACGTTGCGCAGAATCTGATCCGTCTCTTCTTCCTCATGGAGGATTCGAAAAAAGAGCGGATCGCCGCGGCTCCGACCGAAGTCCGCGATGCCGGCGTCCTCGGCGCGGGCATCATGGGAGGCGGCATCGCCCAGCTCGTCGCCGACAAGACCGACGCCTCCGTGCGGATGCGCGACATCAACTGGAAAGCGATCGCCGGCGGGATGAAAGCGGCCGCGAAGATATGGAAGAAGAAGGTCGATCGCCGCCGCATGACGCGCGTGGAAATGCAGCGCAAGCTGGCCCGCATCACGTCGACGATCGACTGGAGCGGCTTCGAGCGCTGCGACCTCGTCATCGAAGCCGTCGTCGAGAATGTCGAGATCAAGCGGCAGGTCCTCCGCGAGTTCGAAGCGATCGCCAAACCGGGTGCCATCTTCGCCACCAACACATCGACGATTCCGATCACAGACATTGCGGCGCAGGCTGCGAAGCCGGAGAACGTTGCCGGGATGCATTTTTTCAACCCGGTCGACCGCATGCCTCTGGTCGAGGTCATTCGCGGCGCGAAGACATCTGACGTGGCCATGGCCACTGTCGCCAACTTCGCACGCAAGCTCGGCAAGACTGTCGTCTACTGCAACGATGGACCCGGTTTCGTCGTCAATCGCATCCTCGGGCCGTACATGAACGAGGCCGGCTTTCTCCTCGAGGAAGGGAACGCGATCGAGTCCCTCGACAAAGCGATGGTCGACTTCGGCATGCCGATGGGACCGATGGCGCTGCTCGATGAGGTGGGAATCGACGTCGCCGCAAAGGTCGCGAAGATCCTGAGCGCGGCCTTTGGCGCGCGCATGGAGCCATCGCACGTCGTCGACGCGCTTTACACGGACGGACGCTACGGCAAGAAAAACGGCAAAGGCCTTTATCTCTATGAAGCCGGCAAGAGGCTCGGTCCCGACGCGTCCGTTTACAAACTGCTCGGCATCCGGAGCACTCATCCCGCCGATGCGACTGCGGTCGTCGAGCGAATGATCTTCGCGATGGTCAACGAAGCGGCGATGATTCTCGACGAGAAGATCGTGGCCTCGCCGGCCGAGCTCGACCTGGCCATGATCATGGGCACCGGCTTCCCGCCCTTTCGCGGAGGCTTGCTGCGCTACGCCGACAAACTCGGCTTGCCATACATCCTGGCGCGCCTTGACGACCTTGCCCAGAGACACGGCAAGCGATTCCTGGCTACTGCTGCGTTGCGCAAACTGGCCGAGCTGGATGGGAAGTTCTACAGATAGGGTTGCCGGGGTCTCGCAGTCGCGCGGTCTCGTGGTAGGAATCCCGCCGCGAGACGGCGGAACCGCGAGACTCCGAGACCGCAAATGGACCTCACCCAACCACTTCCCGCATTGACGCAGCGCCAGCGCCTCGCGTTCTGGTGCATCGCGATCGTGTGCGCGGCGACGCGGTTCCTGGCCATGGCCCGTTCGCTCTGGGACTGGGACGAGGCGCTCTTCTGTCTCGGCATGCGCTCGTTCGACATCACCGTCCATCATCCGCACCCGCCCGGGTTTCCGGTCTACATTGCGCTCGGGCGAATCGTTCGAACGATCATTCCGAATGACTTCCGTGCGCTGCAAGCGGTGAATCTCATTGCCGGGATGCTTGTGTTTCCGGCGATCTTCTTTCTGGCTCGTGAGCTGCGATTTCGTTTCGTCACGGCGGCAGTCGCGGCGGCGCTCTGTGCCTTTTTCCCGAACGTCTGGTTCTACGGCGGCGGAGCATTCAGCGATATTCCGTCGGTCGTGCTGGTCGTCTTCGCCGTTGCCTTTCTCTTTCGCGGTTGCCGCGATGCCAATGCCTATCTCATCGGCGCGGCGCTGCTCGCGCTGGCGGCCGGCATCCGCCCGCAGAATTTCGTGATCGGACTCGCTCCCGGTTTGCTGGCCACGTGGTATCGGGCGCGCGTGGCCTGGCGCGATGTCGTCTTCGCTGCGCTCGTCGGCGCCATCACGCTGGGAGTGGCGTTCGGAGGAGCGATCGCCGCAACGGGCGGGTACAAGCCCTACTTCGACGCGGCGAAGGAGCACGGCGAGTACATCACGCGCGTCGACTCGTTCCGGAGCCCGGCGCGTCCGGCGCTGTGGCGACTCTTCGACCGTTTCTTCATCAAGCAATACCAGTCGCTGGCGCTCAGCTTTCTCACTTCGATCTTCGTTGCGATCTCCATCGCCAACGCCCTCGGCGCGCGCGACCGCGCGATTGGCTGGCTGGTACTGACGTTCGGTCCCTTCGCTCTGCTCGCGTGGCTGATGCTCGATCGCTACAGCATCAATCGATTCTCAATCGGCTACTGCCCGCTTTTCGCGATTCTCGCAGCCGATGGCATCGCGCGCGTAACGCGGCGTTGGCCGCGAGCCGAAGCGTGGATTGGGATGGTTCTCATCGCGTCGTTCTTTGGTTGGACGCTGCCTGGGCTCGCCGCCGTGCGAAATACCATCGCGCCCTCGGTGCTCGCAGTGGAAGCCGTCAGAGATCACATCGGACCCCGATCGCAGCAGCTATTCGTTGCGCGCGATATGGATCCGTTCTTCCAGTACCTGCTGCCAAATCAACCCTACGTCCACGTTCTCGACAAGCGAGCGATGCCGATTGCGGTCGATGGCCGCCAGCCATGGATTCTGGGAGAGGCCGACGAGAGAGATCTCGACGGCTTCGTTTTTCATCGCGAGCGGGACCATCTCTGGAACATGGCGCGCCGTCACTATTTCGACGTTGGATTGATGCCCGTGCGCAGTTCGCCTCAATTTCTTTCCGGCTGGTCTGCGCCGGAACAGCACGCTGCCATGCAGCTTCGGTCGATGTCGTCACACGCCGAGATCGGGCTCCCGGGCTCGAGCCGGGAGTCGCTCTTGTGGATTCAGTTTCGCGTTCCTGGCTCAATTCTCGTGAGCCACGGGATGGTTACGATTTCACTCAATGGTCGTGTCCTCGATCGCTTCGCAGCACAACCGGACGATAACGATCACGAATACCACGTCGCGCCGACACCGAACGGCGCAACGAATCTCCTCGAGCTTTCGGTGGATGGACCGCTCGACGCGCGTGGCGTCGGCTTGTCTTTGACGTGCCTCTCGTTCGGTCCCGAGTGAGCCGCAAAAAGCAAACGCGCCGGCTCGCACCGGCGCGTTTGCGTTCGACGCCAGAAAGTGGCTATTTCAACTTCGCCTTCGCCTCTTTCGCCATCTTCAGGTGATCCTGCAACGTCGGCAGGGACTTGGTCACCCACGCTTTCAGATCAGGGTCTTTAGCGTCTTTTGATTGCTTCTCGAACTCCTTCACATCCTTTTCGTGGTCCTTGACCATGTCGGCGATGTAGGACTTGTCGAAGTCTTTGCCGCTTGCTTTGGAGAGCTTGTCGGCGGTGTCCTTGCTCGCCTGGTCGACGCCGGCCGGGAGCGTGACGCCTTTGCTCTGCGCGAACTGCTTCAGTTCGTCATTCAATCTCGTGTGATCGGTAACCATGCGGTCGCCGAACGCCTTCACATCGGGATTGCTGGCTTTCGACGATGCCATCTGTCCCAGTGAGACTTCGGCCATGCCGCCCACGGCGGCGTTGTTCACGAAGGTTGTGTCGTCGCTGCTGAGCGAGCTGGACGCCGTACTCGTGGCAGTGGTGGTTGTCGCTGAGGTGTCCGTGGCCGTCGTCGACGTCGTCGAGGCATAAGTATCTGTGGCGGTGGTCGCCGAGGTATCGGTGGCGCTGTTGTAGGTGGCCTCTTTGTGGCAGGCGAGATTCACGAACGCCATTGCGACGCAAAGCAGTACAAGAGTCAGTTTCTTCATCGCGTTGTCTCCTCAGGGGACGTTCGTGCACGAAGCGCTCCAGAAAACTAGTGGCGAGCTGGAGCTTTGGAGGATGGTTTCTTCGCGGTCTTGCGCGCGACCGCCTTCTTCGCCGTTTTCGCCGGATACTGCTTCGCAGCCACGCGGTTTACGAAGCGGACGAACTTGGTGAATAGCTGCTCGCTTCGGTCGACCGGTGCCGTGTCGCGCGACAACTCATCGACGTACGTCCCCGAGTCGAGCCGGAGCTGCGGGTCGCGCGTGAGCATCGCCACCATCATGTCGGACACGGCGAACTCCTTTGGCGGAACGATGCCGAGGGTTCGGGCAGACTCCGTGATGGCACGGCGGCAGGCGGGCGAGAGCTCGGTTAGCTTGCCGACGAGCGTTGTCTCGATGTGGCTCGACTGCGGCGTAATGATCGTGACCGCGCTGCGCGAGGCCACGAAGTCAGGGGAGGCGTTGACGATCCCTTTCGTCGCCGGCAGGAATAGCTTGTCGCCGTTATTGGGATCGAGCTGGTTGTAGATCGACGGACGCAGCAGGCGGCCGGAGTTACAGGCGCTGATGATGACGTAGTAAATCCCTTCGGGCTCGAGGCGCTGTTGCAGGGCGCCCGCCGAGACATAGGAACGCTCCGCATCGGGATCGTAGCTCCCTTGCAGCTTGAGGCCGTTGCCGTTGGTGCCATGCGTCTCCAGGACCAGCGTGAAGATCCGGCGCTCGGGATAGAGCACGTTGTAGCGATGGACGTCGTCGAAGACCTTCTCCCAGTCGGCTCCCTGGAAGCAGGCGAATCCGAGAGACTGATAGAACCGGCAGTTGTTGTCGACGGAAAGATCGGGGCTGAAGACGACGCCGATGCCTCGGCCGATGTCGCTCACGCGCGTCGAGGCTACGTCCGGCCAGGCATGATTGAGAAGAAGCCCGGCGCTTCCCGCATCGAGAGCGGACGCGGGGCGAGCAAGACCAATGAGCAGCAGCAGGAGCGGGAGAAGTCGTCGATAGTTCGCAGCCATGGCGAAGTGAGTTGTCAGCGGGTCGTAGTCGATTCGGATGTCGTTGATGCGGTGGTTGAGGACGTGGTCGTCGATGTCGTCGTCACGCGCGGCTGCGTGTCGCCCCGGCTTGTCGCGATCGGCGTTCCGGCGCCTGTTTCCGTCGCTGTCGTTCCGGTTGCCTGTGGTTTGGTCGTATCGGTCGCGGCCTTGGTGCGGTCGGACGGCGTACCGCCGCACGCGGCAACGATGGCCAATGCGGCGAGGGCAGTCAGGACTCGTTTGATCTGCATGAAGGTTCTCCTGACGCCACATTTAGCAATCGTCGCGCCCGGTTGGCGCGAACCATAAACTCATCCGGTCGGAGGTGCAGTTCTGGCGGAGCTTATCGGACGACTCACGACCGTGTGAGCTGCCGCAGGGCGGCTTTGAGCAATGCGGACAGCTCGGCTTCATTGCCGAGCTGTTTGCGCGCGACATCCAGCGCACCCTCGGCGTCCTTCGGTTTGTAGCCGAGGTTGATGAGCGCGGAGTGGACATCGTCGTCGACGGAAAGGCGCGCCGACGATGGCAAATCCTCACGTTTCGATTCGGGGAGGAGCAACTTGTCGCGAAGCTCGAGGACGATGCGGTCGGCGGTTTTCTTGCCCACGCCGGGAATCGACGACAGTTTGCGCACGTCGCCGCGCGCCACGGCCTCGGCAAGATCGGGAGGATCGATGCCGGAGAGAATCTTCTGCGCCAGCGTCGGGCCGATTCCCGAGATCGAGATCAGCTTCTCGAACGCAAACTTCTCCTCGCCGCTCGAAAACCCGTAGAGCGAGAGGGCGTCTTCGCGGACATGCGTGAAGATCTCCAGCGCCACCGACTTCTGCCCTTCGAGTTTGTAGTACGTCTGCAGGGAGATGTGAATCTCGTATCCGACACCCCCTGCGAGCACGACCGCGCGCGTGGCGTCGAGCTGTTTCAGGGTGCCTTCGAGGTAACCGATCATGTTACGGAGTCTATCCGAAGGAGTGCAGGCGTCTTGATTCGGGATAGGGGGGAGCCTCACGGCTCCGCCCCTCCCACACCACCGTGCGTGCGGGTCCGCACACGGCGGTTCG
>OLLN01000253.1_pt1 | contig 33864 bp, 32 predicted proteins | sample 1604281 | NCBI WGS metagenome assembly OLLN01 (sample SAMEA104055716, study PRJEB20765) | soil metagenome | biome: Arctic tundra; feature: Polygonal ground; material: soil | place: USA | collected 2011-09 | depth 0-0.5 m | reverse complement strand
CGACACTGCCGCCGCTCAGGCCGCGATCGACTACCACGGCCAGATGCAGCCGATCACAAAGAGGATGGCCGCGATCACGATGGCCATGGAGTACTCGATGAATCAGAAGCTGTCCGCCCCCGGCGAACAGGCCCTTCAGTTGTTTCAATGGGGCAAGCGTCACGTGAAGCAGCCTGATGGCGGCGGGGCGCGGATCTATGTCGATGAATTACAAAGTGTCGTCGATCGGACGATGAACCGCCGCAAGCCGCGGAAACCCGCCAACAACCCTCCCACCACACCACCCTCAACGACTCCTCCCACCACTCCTCCCATGCAGGGCTTTCTGGCCCCCTCTCTTGCTACGAAGGCTGCGGCGACGGCGCAAATCGATCCGGACGACGATGAGATCCTCGATCTCGTTCACGAAATCGCAAAGGATCCGAAGTAGCCGCGCGTGAGAAGGGGTGCCGCGTGAATGAAAACGCGGCGCCCCGTTCGCGGTTTCGGGGTTGGGGCTATCCGCCGGCGTTCCGATTACGTGGTCGCGACGACTTCCTCGTTATCGGGAACCGTCGCAACCGCGCTTTCCGCAATCACTGCTGCCGGCCGCGAGGGCTTGAAGTTGTCGAAGCGGAGGATCATCACGGTGCGGTCGTCGTCGGCGGGGCGCGTGCCGCAGTGGCGGGCTACGGCTTCGAGGATGCGGTCGCGGATCGTGCTCGGCGAACGGTCGGTCGACTCGGTCAGCAGCGCTTCGAGGTGATCGAAGCCGAATGGCTCGCCGTTCTCGTCCTGCGCTTCGACGATGCCGTCCGAGAGATAGACGATTGCGTCGCCTTCCTGCAGGTCGACCTCGGCGGTGTGCGTGCTGATCGTGCTGCGGACGCCGAGGGGGAGGGACGGCACCTCGATGCCGCGCGGACGCTGCCCTTCGCGCAAAAGATACGGATAGAGATGGCCGGCGTTGGTGTGACGGATCGTGCCCTTCTCGAGATCGAAGATCGTGAAGGCCAGCGTCATGAAGGCCCGGCGCTCGGTCGAGCGGAAGACGAGATCGTTGAGGCGTTGGAAGAGCGATGTCTCTTCGGCGCCCTCTTCGACCAGCGTCGTGATGGCAGCTTTCACCATCGCCATCACCAGCCCCGTCGAGAGACCATGACCCGATACGTCGCCAATCGCAACTGCCAGGCGCGTCTTGTCGATGTTGAAGACGTCGTAGTAATCGCCGCCGATCGATGCCGTCGGCTCGAAGTGTGCGGAGAACGACACGCCGCGGAACTGCGGGCCTTCTTTCGGCAGCAGGTTCCGCTGGATCGATGCGGCGATCTCGATCTCGCTCTGTAATCGCTCGTTCTCGGCCACGTTCACGAGCAGTGCCGCGATCGACTCCGTCATCCGGTCGAACGATTGCGCCATCTCGCCGAGTTGGTTCTGCGGCTTCATGGCGATGCGGTAGGTGAAGTCGCCGCGCTCGACGGCTTTCGTGCCCTTCTCGATGCGGTTGACGGCGCGCGTGATCGAGAAGATCAGCACCGCGGCAAACAGCACCGCCATCGCGTAGAAAATGAGCAGCAGAATGATGAGGAAGGCTGTGAACTGCAGAAGACGGCTGACGTAGTTGTCAGCCTCCGGGCCGAAGTAAAAGTGAAAAAGGTTCTGGAAAGGATTGACGATGAGGGTGAAGAGCGTGTGTTTCCCCTCGGCAGCCGGACCGCCGTTCCAGTCCGTGAGGTCAGTTTGGTCAGCCCAGATGACTTTCCGGCCGATGGAGCGCACGAAGAGGTCGGTGAACTGACCGTCGTCGTCTCCGCTAAAGTTGAACGAGGGTCCTCCCTCATTGCCGTTGACAGTAACGCCACGGTGATAGCGGCCCGTTGTCCGCTCGCCGACCTTGGTGAGGATGGTCATTCCCGACTTGTCCTGAAACTGTTCGAGCCATTCGGCATCGAGCGGCTCGGCAAAGACGATCGTCCGCGCCGGCGCACCTTCCTGATGCTCGACCTGGCGCGACGTTACGAGCAATGCCTGACCGTCCCGCCAGGCCATCCCGCTGAACGTCGTCGACTTCAGCCACGCCGGGAGCTTGGCGCCGGATGCATTGTCGGTGTCGTAGATCTCGAGTGCCTTCGTCGCGCCGGTAGGATGTTTGCCGGTGAGTGAGTACTCAAAGGCGGAGGACTCCAACTGGCCGAGGCTGGCCTGGCGCTCACCGCGCAACGCGGCATGCGTCATCACGCCGCAGATCATGTAGCCGATCGTCAGCAGAAGAATCGCGAAGAGGAAGAACGGCAAAACGCCGATGAGGGTATAGCTCAGGAAGAGCCTTCGCCCCACGCGCCAGAAGAGTTTTCGCAGCGTCCAGCGGACGAAAACCGCGAGGCCGTAGAGCGTCAGCGCGATGACGAGCAGGCAGGCCAGAAACGTCGTGAACCCGAACAATGCGCCACCGGGAAGGCCGAGAGGCCGCAGAACAAACCGGGTGATCAGCTCGCCGGCGATGATGATGCCGATCCCCAGCAGCCACACCAGGAACAGCCGCGCTCCTCGGCGCGATTTGGGTGGTTCGGGTCTTTGTTGTACAGGCAGCATGTCAGAAGCTGCTGAGCGTATACGAAGAAACGATCCGGCGGTTCCGAAGCGGGGGTCGGGATGCGGGTGTCGGAGAGGGTCGATGGGTTTGGCCGTACTCGGTGGGTTGGTTCTGCTACGACCTCCGACACCCGCCACCCGACTCCCGCGCTTTACTACGACCCCCGACTCCCGACGCGCGACCCCCGCATCCTCATATCTCGCGGAGTGCTGTTGTGATCGGCATGCGTGCGGCTGAGATTGCCGGAAGTGCCCCGCCGATGATCCCTGCAATCAGGGCGACGATGATGCCGGTCAGTCCCACGCGCCAATCGACGCGAAAGTTGAAGGCGACTTCCGAGAACGTCACGAAGTTCGTCGTTCCCGTCGAGATTGCATTCACCGGAATCGCCAGGAGCAGACCGACGATGCCGCCGAGGAGCGAGACGAACGCGCTTTCGATGACGACCGACAAGAGGATCGCGCGGCGCTTGAAGCCGAGGGCGCGCATCGTGGCCAGTTCCCGCCCGCGTGAGGCGATCGCCGAAAACATCGTATTCATCGTCCCGAGGATTGCGCCGATCGTCATGAAGAAGGTCACGATCGCAACCAGAACGACGATTCCGGCCGGCCCGTTCGTCTGATCGGCGTAGTACTGGTACTCGCTCTTGACGTCGAGCTTGAGCCTGTTGTCGTCCTTGATGCCAGCCTTGATCGACTCGAACGCGGCGTGGTCGACGGGACGAAGAATGAGCGACGAGTACGCGTCACGCTTGCGGGCCTGCCCGAGGAAGTCCGCATCGCACGACATCTCGGAGTCGAACGCCGTCCCCTGCGCGTCGAACACGCCAACGACGTTGTACTTCTGCGTGCCGAACTGGAACTGATCTCCGAGTGCCGTGTTGACAAAGCGGTCCCGGATGCGGCGTGCGACGACTACTTCGTTGACGCCTGGGCGGAACATCCGACCTTCTATGATCTTCACATACGGCCGCATCACGAATGCCTCGGGCGTGACTCCGCGGACCGATACATTCGACCCTTTCGGATCGTCCTTCTTCGGGATCTTGAAGATGATGACCAGCTCCGGCGAGATCATCGGCGCGCCGCTGTTATCTTTGGCGATGCCGGGCATCGCACGGATGATGCGAAAGGCGTCCTTGGTGACCCAGCTCGAGAGCTCGGCCGCCGCGCCTTCGCGCATGACCATGAGGTTGTCTTTCGAACCGGAGGAGACGACGGCGGAATTGACGCCGTTCTGCAGCGCCATCATCGAGATCATCACGGCGATGACCACGCCGATGCCGAGGATCGTCATCAACGTGGAGACGCGCCGCGCCGACAGATTGCCGATGTTGTATTTGAGCGGGATCATCAGACGACCCTCCGCAGACCATCAACGACTCGCAGATTCGACGCCCGGAGAGCCGGCAGACCGCCTGCGATTACACCGACGCCAGCCGAGGCGGCGAGGCAGATCGCCAGCGTTTTGGCGTGAACAGCGAAGTTCTGCAGGAAGCCCTGCGTGATTTTGCCCGCGTCAACGAGTTGAAAGAGATAGTGCGCGCCGACACTGCCGATCGTCCCGCCGATCAGCGTCAGAAGGATGAACTCAGTCAGCATGATGCCCAGGATCAGGCGTTGTTCGAAGCCGATCGCCTTCAGCACGGCGATCTCCGTGACGCGCTCGCGGGCCGACATCGACATCGTGATCGCCGCCAGCAGGATGACCATGAAGATCGCGCACGACGAGACGGCGGTGAACAGCAGCTTGACGTTCCCCATCATCGCCATGAAGTTCTGCTGGAACTCTTTTTCCGTAAACGTCTCAGTGGGAAAGTCGCTGTTCTTGAACATGGCGTCGATCTGCTGGCTGATCGCGGCCATCTGCTTCGGATCCTTCACTTTCACCCAGAAGGTGCCCACCTCGCCGCGGTTTTCCGCCGGCTGTGATTGATCGAAGTAATCGATCGGAAAGAACAGCGACGTCGTCTGGATGGGATGGACGTACGTGCCGCGGATGGTCAGCTCGGGATCGAACGGAAAGATCTGGCGCTTGAGGGTGATGCGGTCGCCGATCTTCCAGCCGAAGCGCTTCATCAGATCGGTGCCGACGAGTGCGCCGCGGCGATCCGCCTGGAACGCGGCCAGCTCCTTCGGATCGATCTTGTAGTCATCGAAAACCGTGGGCATCTTGTCGACGTCGATCGCGAAGTTCGCGAAGAAGTTGGACTTCTCCTTGTAGTACGCGCCGATCCACTGGAGCTTGGCGGTGTCGACGACGCCCGGGAGCTGTCGGATCTTCGCTTCGTACGCGTACGGCAGCAGGTTCGCCAGCGAGATCGCTGACTGCACGACGAGACGGTTCGCGCCTTCTCCGGCGTTCTCGAAACTCTGGAAGTTGTCGAGGATCGCCAGGAGGGTCGCCACGAAGAAGAAGATGACGGCGAGCAGCATCATCGTGAGAATGGCTCGCAACTTGTTGCGGAAGAGATTGCGGCGGATCAGTTTGAGGAATCTCATGCGCTTGCCATCGTGTCGAGGTTGTACCCGTCGACGAGAAGGCCCTTCTCGAGGTGCAGCGTCCGTTTTGCGTGCAGGGCCGCTTTGGGATCGTGTGTGACCATGACGATCGTCTTCTGATATTCGGTATTGAGGCGCTGCAACAGGTCGAGCGTCTCCTGCGCGTTCTTCGCGTCGAGATCGCCGGTCGGTTCATCAGCGACGAGTAGCGTGGGATCGGTGACGATTGCGCGCGCGATTGCCACCCTTTGCTCCTGACCACCGGAGAGCTGACGCGGATAGTGGAGCGAACGATCTCCCAATCCGACGATGCCAAGCGCGGCATTAACGTGCTCCCGGCGCTCCTTCTTCGAGAGCTTCGTCAGCAGCAGCGGCAGCTCGACGTTCTCGGCCGCGTTGAGAACAGGGATGAGGTTGTACATCTGAAAAATGAAGCCGACGTGCCGGGCTCGCCAGCTCGCCAGTTGCGTTTCGGAGAAGCGCGAGATCTCCTTCCCATCGACGAAGATGCTTCCGGCGGTGGGTCGGTCGATGCCAGCCATGAGATTGAGCAGCGTGGTCTTGCCGGAGCCGGAAGGCCCCATGAGCGCGAGGAAATCGCCGCGCGGCACTTCCAGCGTGACGCCGTTGAGCACAGGTACTTCGAACGCATCGTGTTTGTAGACCTTGCGCACGTTGTTGATGTCGACCAGTGTGTTCATTGCCGCTCCTTCGTAACGATTCGATCCGAGCTATTTGATCCTGACTAGCTGCCCATCCTTGAGCGCCTCGGCACCCGAGGTGATGATGCGGTCGCCGGACTTGATTCCGTTGGTGATCTCGATTCGTTGCTCGCGCACAGCGCCGGTCGTGACATGCCGGAGCGCAACGTGCTTTTCGGCATCGACGACGGCGACGTTGCCGTTGGCGACCGCCGATGCAGGCACCCAGAGCCGCGCCGGCTCGTGCATCTCGGCATCGGTGCGCTCGCTTTGAAGAAACGAGACGCTGGAGCTCATTTCCGGCAGCAGCCGGTCGCTGGGATCGACGATCTTCACTTTCACCTGCACGGTCGCTTTGGCGCGGTCGGCGGTGGGGATGATCTGCCGCAGCACGCCCTTCCACTTCTGGTTCGGAAACGCGTCCACCGAAACCTCGGCTGACTGCCCTTCGTGCAATTGACCGATGCTGGCTTCGTTGACATCGGCGACGACCTCGAGCGTTTTCAGATCGACGAGCGTGCAGATCGCGCCGGCAGGAAGCGTTCCGCCGACCTGTCCCATCATCACCGACGAGATCACTTCGCCGACTTCCGTGTTCTTCGTTGCGATCGTCCCCGCGAACGGCGCGCGAACGACCATGTCCTGCATGTTGATGCGAATCTGCGCGACGCGCGCCTGAGCGCCCTTGAGCTGCGCTTCCGCGGAGTCGAGCAGCGCGTGCGTCGTGACGCCTTCTTTCCAGAGTGCGGATTGCCGCTTCCATTCGCGGTCGGCTTCCGTCAGCGCTGCTTGCGACTCATCGAGCTGCGCCTGCATGTTCGTGCTCTCGAGAACGGCGAGCACCTGCCCGGCGGTAACTTTGTCGCCGACGTCGAAGTTGAGACGGACGACTTTCCCAGAGATCTTCGGAGTGATCTTCGACTGCTTGTCGGCGACGAGATATCCGGTAGCGGTTAGCAGCGGCGGGTTCGTGACGTTGACGGTGGGCTTGACGACGATAGTGTCGACGAGGGGCGCACGGCGAGGCCCGATCCACAGGGCGTAGATCGCGTAAGCAGCGCCTAAAACGACCACCAACGCCACGATCCAGCCGGCAATGGTCCCCCAGGCGACGGACTTTGCGTCCTCATCGTCTCTCTGAATACGCAATGCGGACAGATCGGGCCGCTGCCGCTCTTCGGTAACTGACATATGGATTTTCGCGTGATGATATCGGATGGGATGTGGGGAGTGAGGGGGTGGCCTGCAGTTGGTTCTCGATCGGAAGAGATCAGAGATCAGAAGGCGTCAGAGATCAGATCAGAAGCATAGAAAGCAATGAGTGCCCTGATCTCTGATCTCTCGTCTCTGATCTCTGCTTCATCCTGATCTCTGCTTTATCGATCGCGCAGAAACAAGGCGCGCGGTAAGTTCGCGTCACCCACCCCCGACACCCCACTCCCCACCCCCCGATCAAAACGTCCGGAACTGTAGTTCCGTCAGCTCCATTGCCGCCACGTTCATGCGGCTCGTCGTGCCGTCGCAGTAGGCCCAGTCGTGGCTGATGCCGGTGACCATGAGGGCGTCGTCGGGACAGAGCTCGCCCAATGCGAGGCCCAATGTCTGAACGTCGGTGGTGTCGGAGGACTGCACCACAAACGTCGATTCGAACGGCAACTCGACGACGATGCCGAGGCGTGCGATGGCATCGTGCAGCTCGCTGTAGTCCGCACCGGGAGTCAGGCTGTGGCGGATGAGCAGAAAGTCGCGCGAGGTGGTGAACTGCGCGCAACCGACGAGAACGCGGGCCTCGATGCCGACCTCCATCCTCAAATAGCGGACGATCAGCTCGGCGTGGCCACCCTCGGGAACCCAGACATGCCAGCTCTGATCGAAGTTCGGCTCAGCTCCCAGGCGGCGCATGGCGTTCGAAACGTCAATGGTCAGCTCGCCCTCGTAGCAAACCTGGAACAGCTTGGTTTCTCCCATCACACCCTCCCACCATAACTGTCAGCAGACGGACAAATGATAGCACGGTGATGCCGTCAGGCTGCTGGCCCGGTTCTTGAGTTATTCGAATACCGAAGGAGACCCAACCATGCGATTCAACGACGACGAAGTGAAAGGCAAGATCGATCAGGCGAGCGGAGCCGTGAAAGAGACCATCGGCCGTGCCAAGGGCGATCCCGTCATGGAGAACGAAGGCGCCGGCCAGCGCGCCAGCGGCAAGTTCGAAGCCGGCTTCGGCAAGACCCGCCGCAAGGTGGGCGAGGCTGTGAAAGACCTCGGCGACAAGCTGGGGAAATAGGAGAGCAACGTGGAAGGGGGGCTCGGGTAGCACCCCTTCCGTGCTGTTGTACGCTGAATCTGTAGACGCGTCCTGTGCGCTCGAACCACGAGCCCGGAACGCTCGCCGGCCGGCCCGGATGCGTGACGGAAATCGGAGGGATCGAAGTGGCTAGACGACCGGGATCACATCAACATCCGGATCGAGCGTCTCGGCACCCGGTGCCGATACGTCATATTTGATCTTCCCTACAGTCGGAAAGGTTCCGGACACGCCGACATGCTTGCTACCTTCTTCTTTATAATTAATGGTGTATCCCGGCATGTCGATCGTGAACTGGCTCGTGTCGCAGATCCACTTCACGTTGTCCTGCGCTTTATGCACCTGGACGCTCGGGGGATCTACAGAGATGCGGCCGGATGAAACGGTGACGGTTACCTTCTTTTCAGGCATGACTACCTCCCTGGTTTTGATTGTTTCTCGGACCCGTCCGCGATTGTAGCGGTTCTTTGCAAGACTTGCTGCAACCGCCCGTCCCTGCGGAGGTTTTCGAATTCGCGCTCATGCTCCACATCAGGACGGCTGTAGCCATGCAACAGTGCACTCTCCAGAAGGCGAACAGCGTCATCGGAACGCCCTTCGACGTTGGCGATCATCGCCGCTTTGTATATGTAAGTGGCATTGCTGGAATCCGCGGCCAGTGCGACGCGGATCTCATCATCAGCGCGTCTGGTGTTGCCGCGCTTCGCCAAGCAGACGGCCATGCGCACACGGATCAACGTGGCGGTTGGATTCAGTTTCAATTCACCGTTGGCTAGTTCAATAGCGCGGTCGTACGACACATTTGCACGGGTAGCCGCATTTGGAATTGAGCGATATGCGTCTCCGAGATTCGCCTAATAAAGGTAAATCGTCGGCGCGAGTTCTGTCGCTTTTTCAAACGCATTGGCGGCGTCTGAATAGCGGCCGAGAGAATAGTTCGCGGTTCCGATATTCGAGTATCCCTGTGCGGTCGGTTCCTTTGCGATAGAAGCCAGAAAGACACGAAGTGCATCGTCATTGCGGCCCATCTGCAGATACATGGCGCCAAGATTGTTGTACCCGCGCTGCTGATCAGGTATTAGCTGAACGACCCTTGCGAACATCGAGGCCGCTTCAGCGTAGCGAGAGCGAGAGTAGTAGAAGGCGCCTAGGCGGTTATATCCGCCCCAGTAATTTGGCTGTAATTCGATCGACCTTTTGTACGCTGCTTCGGCTTCTGGCAGCTTCCCGGCGGCTTTGAACGTTTCGGCCAGACCAAGAATGGCATTCGCATTGTTAGGCTGGCGAGCCAGCACGGTGTTGTATTCCTTCAACGCCTCATCGAGACGACCTGTGGCGAGACGCAGCTCACCGAGGGTCACGCGCGTATCCGGGTTCTGCGGATCATTCGCAATCGCCCGCTCGCATGCCTCCGTCGCCGGAGCTTTCCATTTCGCGTCATGCGTCAATGCGAGCTTCGCCAGATACGCTCGTCCCAGTGCCGCCTGCACGGAAGCGGAGGAACCTTGTGAGGCGAGTTCTCCAAGGATCTTGATCGCGCTGTCGACGTCGGTCTCGCTATCGTAGCGGCGAAGGTGCCCGAGGGCCTCGAGGTAGCGTGTTTGGGAGACGCCGATGTCGGGCGCCGGACGGAAGATAGGCGCTCCGAGCTGTAGCGACACGGCGATGCTGTCGGCGAGTCTGTCCTGAATCGTGAAAAGATCAGAGGCCGATCCTTCGATGAGATCGCCCGCGTGCGTGGCGCCGTGCGCCAGGTCGACGATCTCGTAGGCGATGCGCAAGCGGTCGCCGGCGCGCTGCATCGAGCCGGTCAGCACGATGTTCGCGCCGAGGTTCTGGCCGGCCTTCTGCGGGTTCGTCTCGGCAAGAGCTTCCGGAGTTGTCGGCCGCATCACCTGCACCGAGGTGAAGTGCGCCAGACGGGCGGAGAGCGTCTCGGCGAGGCCTTCGACGACGAGCTGTCCGTTCGGTTCGCCCGTCAGGTTCTTGAAAGGCATGACGGCCAGATACTTCTTCGATGCTGCTGTGGGTGATGCAACCGCGGCCGTCGTCGCGGCGTGGCGCTGCCAGACGGCGGCTGTTCCAGCCAGCAGAAGGACGATGCCAGCGATCGCAGCGATGGTCAGTCGCTGGCGCGAGATCTTCGGAGGCCGCGGTATCTCCTCCGACCGCGTCTGTGTGGCGAAGCGGTCGCGGATGTTGTGGAGATCGCGGGCGAGGTCGCGCGTCGACGAATACCGCTCCTCTGCACTTTTCGAGAGCAGGCGGTCGACGATCCCACAGAACGCGCGCGGTACCTGCGCGTTGAAACGCGCGATCGAAGGGATCTCGCGGTGCAGAATCGCCGACAACGTGTCGATCGCGTTCTCGGCTTCGAATGCTGCCGCTCCCGTCGACAGCTCGTACAGGATCGCGCCAAGCGCAAACTGATCCGAGCGGAAGTCGAGCGGCTTTCCTGTGGCCTGCTCCGGCGACATGTAACCGACGGTGCCGAGGATGGTGCCTGGGTTCGTTCCCGGCATGTCCAGCCGGGCCGTGTCTTCCTCTTCCTCGGCTGTCCCAACCACTTTGGCCAAACCGAAGTCGAGGACCTTGACGTAGCCGTCCTTCGTCACCATCACGTTCTCGGGCTTGAGATCGCGATGGATAATTCCCTGCTCGTGCGCCGCGGCCAGACCGTCGGCAATCTGCGCGGCGATGTCCAGCGTTCTGCGGTTCGACAGCGGCCGCTCGGCGAGAAGGCTGCGCAAATCGCGCCCTTCGATGTACTCCATCACGATGTACGGCGAGCCCGAGCTCTTGTCCATGCCCACTTCGTAGATCGTGACGATGTTCGGATGATTGAGCGCCGACGCGGCGCGGGCTTCGCGCGTGAAGCGAACCAGCGTCTCGCGGTCGCCGGAGAGGCGCACGGGCAGCAGCTTGATCGCCACCTTCCGGCCCAGCGAGGGGTCGCGGGCGACGTAAACCTCGCCCATCCCACCGGCCCCGAGGGGTCCGAGGATCTGGTATTGCCCGAGTTGTTCGCGCGTTGCGTTCATCGGAGAGGGGACTACCGCGATTCTACGGCGCTCCGAGACATAAGGCACATCTATTCGGAGAGAGCATCCGCCACCAGATGATGGGACGGACAGAAATGAGCTTTAGACCGCCGCCCGGCTGGCGGCGGTCAAGCCGGCGAGGCCGCCGGCGCTAGCGCACGAAGCTGAGGCCTTTGCTACGCCGCTTCCGGCATGCTCCGCAGCGTGCGCACGACCCACTTCCACTGGCGACGCGACTGCTTCACGTGAAGACGCGACGCGCGGCGTGTTTCGCGCCACGCTTTCGAAAGCCCTTCGGCTTTTTCCTCAGCGTGCTGACGCCAGAGGTTCAGCGCCGTCTCGAGATGCTCCATCGCCACGTGCGCGCGGCGGCGGATCTCATCGCCGAGCGAGCCGGAGGTCGTTTCGATCTGTGTCTTGACCGTGCGAAGCGCAGCCTGCATACGGGCCTGTTCGATCTGCGGCAGCGGCGTCGTGCGGAGCTCCGAGGCGAGACCGAGCGACCGGAAGGCCGTGATCAGCCACTTCGAAGGATCCCACTGGTACCAGCGTATCCCGTTGCGGAAGTCGGTGGGAAAACGGTGGTGGAAGCTGTGGTATCCCTCGCCCAGCGTCAGCAGCGCCACCATCCAGTTGTCGCGCGCCGAGACCTCGGCGTTGAAGAGCGGCTTGCCGACCATATGGGCGAGCGAGTTGACGAAGAACGTCGTGTGATGGATGACGACGATGCGGAGGAAGCCGCCCCAGAGCAGTCCCGCGATCGGATCGCCGAATGCCGCGCCGATCAATGTGGGGATCCCGAAACCGGCCACGATCAGGATGACCTTGTGCCAGCGGTACTGCCACATCACGATCGGGTTTTTCAGAAGATCAGGCGCATTCGCGAAGGTCGTATCGAAGTCTTCGTTCTTGTTGAAGATCCAGAAGACGTGCGCCCACCAGAATCCGCGCTGGATGTTGTACGGATCCCAATCCTTGTCGACATGTTTGTGGTGAACGCGATGCGCGGATGACCACCAGAGAATCGAGTTCTCCGCGGCCATTGCTCCGAAAAACGCGAAGAACGACTGCACGATCGGCGAAGCCTCATACGTCTTGTGCGAGAAGAAGCGGTGGTAGCCGGCGCAGATCGAGAAACCGACCGCGGCATACATGCCCATGAGGAGAGCGAGCATCCAGAAGTGGAAGCCGTGCGACCACGTCCAGGCCACGGTTCCTACGATGCCGATGATCGGTGTGAGAGAGAGGAACGCGATGTTCACCCAGTCTTTTTTCTGTTGCGTCTGCGCTTTGCTGATGGTGCACCTCCGAATGTGCGAATCCACGATAACCCTGATCGGTGAGGTCGTATTGCCAAAATTGCAGCCGGGTCCGGTGGTTGACAGAGATGACACGCAACCTTCTACGAAGTTCTTCGTTGACAACTACGATCTATTTCGTACATGATCCAAAACGAAGGAGAGCTCCGATGAAAACCGCACTCTTGATCCTCCTCACCGTCGCCATCTGCTTCACCGTTTACGCCGCCAGCGATTCCCGCAACGGCGTCTGGACGGCGGAGCTGAACACCGACGGCTCCGCCCTTCAGGTCACGATCTTTCGAGGGAATCACGATTCCGAGCGGGGCTTGGGCCGCGGGATGAATAACGTGATGGGCTTCGAGCTGTCGCTCGGCTCGCTGACCGGGCTCACGTCCGCGGACATCAAATCGACCGCGGCGAACGTGCAGTTCTCGATGTCGCGTCCGGCTGGGAAGATCAGCTTCGAAGGGCGCTTCTCTGACGGCAACGGAGCGGGGAACTTCAAGTTCGCGCCCAGCGACGCCTTCGTGCGCGAGATGGCCACCCTCGGCTACACGGCGTTCAAGGATGATGAGCTGCTCATGTTCGCGACCACGGACTTCACTCCGCAGACCGTTCGCGATCTGCGCGCGCTCGGTTATCAGCCGACGCAGAAGGAGATCATCGAGGCGGCCATCTTCAGGATCGACGCGAACGCGATTCGCGAGCTCGCGCGCCTCGGCTACCCGAATCTCACCTTTCGCGAACTCGTCAACTTCCGCGTCGGCAACGTGAACGCCGCCTTCGTCAACGGCATGCGCGAGCTCGGCTACACCGACATCTCCGCGCACAAGCTCGCCAATCTGGCCATCCTCGGCGTCACGCCCGCGTACGTGCGAGAGCTGCGCGCGGCGGGCCTCAAGGATTTGTCCCCGCACGAAGCCGAACAGCTTCGCATCGGCAACATCACCCCCGCGAAGATCACCGAATACAAGCGACTCGGCTACACGCTCGACGCGCACGAGCTGAGCGAGTTCGGCATCCAGGGCGTGACGCCAAAGACGATCGAAGAGCTCAACGCCATGGGCTACGGCCACCTCACCGCGCACCAGCTCGTGGAGATGCGCATCTTCGGCTGACCCCCGACTATATCCGCAAGGTCGAAGCGAATGGATACAAGGGCGTGCCTGTCGAGAAGCTGATCAAGCTGCGGATGAGCGGCGCGGACGAGCTGATGACCGGCGGGAAGTAGCCGCGCCTCAGGAGCGGTGGCAGCGACCGCATCGACCTCGCCGATGTGACAATGTCGCGGTGATCAAGCTCGCCTACCGCTCCCGTACGATTGGAACGCCATCCTCAAATTCCTCCGCCCGCGCGCCATCGCCGGCCTGGAGACGATTGACGACATTGCGTACGTTCGCGGCTCCGTTCGCGTGACGCATGACGCGGCGCGCAACGCAATCATCGTCAACGAAAAATCAGCGGCCGATCAGGTTCGCAAAATCTTCGACGTCGATGCCGACATCGAGACGATCGAAAAACACTTCGCGCGCGACCCGACGCTCGGTCCGCTCGTCCGCGCGCATCGCGGCATCCGCGTGCCCGGCACATGGGACTCGTTCGAGATGGCCATCCGCGCCATCGTCGGCCAGCAGATCAGCGTCGCCGGCGCCACCACGCTCATGGCGCGCATCGCGGCAAGACACGGCATCACGCCGGTGTCGCTGATGCGCGCACGGACGAACCCGGGTATGCCGCAAGCGCGCTGGAGCTCGATTCGCGGTCTGGCGAAGGCCGTAGCCCGCGGCGAAGTCTCGTTCACGCGCGGCGCAACCTTGGAAGAGTCGATCGAGCGATTGACCGCGCTGCCGGGCATCGGTCCATGGACCGCGCACTACATCGCCATGCGCGCCCTCCGCGAGCCCGACGCCTTCCCCCACAGCGACCTCGGCCTGCGAAAAGCCGCCGGCACGACCAGCGACCGCGAGCTCCTCGCCCGCGCGGAAGCGTGGCGCCCGTATCGGTCATACGCGACGATGCTGCTCTGGCGCAGTTTGTAGCTCGCAGGATTTATCCGCAGATGTCGCAGATGTTCGCAGATGGGGTATTCAGGAGCGCTCTGCTTCGTTCCCCATCTGCGAACATCTGCGTCATCTGCGGATAAAAACCGCATAACCTATCGCCCGATGCTGCGCTACACCTTCACCGACACCCCGATCGGCTCGATCCTCATCGCCGGCGACAGCGAATCCATCGTCGAGATCCACTTCGCCGGAGCGAAGCCGAAGCCCGACTGGATTCGCGACGACGACGCCTTTCCCGACGCGACCGAACAGTTGCTCGCCTATTTTGCCGGCGAGCTGCAAGCCTTCTCGTTGCCACTGGCCCCACAAGGAACCGAGTTCCAACAATCCGTCTGGCGCGCGCTGCAACAGATCCCCTACGGCGAGACCACCACATACTCCACAATCGCCAATCGGATCGGACGCCCCGCCGCAATCCGCGCCGTCGGGGCCGCCAACGGCGCCAACCCCATCCCCATCGTAATCCCCTGCCACCGCGTCATCGGCGCCAACGGCTCCATGACCGGCTTCGGCGGCGGCATCGATGTCAAGCGGAAACTACTCGCGCTCGAAGCGCGTGTGGCGGGGCAGACGCTTTTCTAAAGGCCGTGCGAGGTGCGGACCTCATGGCAACGCTGCTTCAGCACGTGTAAGGAGAAGAATAAGCGAGGCCGTTGAGTGAAGTAGGTATCCAGCTATGTACTCGGGTACCGATGTTGGCGTTGTGCCTTGCCCATGACCACTGGTTCTGTTCCTCACCGTGGGGACGCCGCTTTCTAGGGTTGATCGAAGAGCGGCAAACTCGGACTGAAGGTACGATGGAACGAGGTCATTATGAAAGCATGTGTCGATAAGCTTGCTGGCCGTGGCGTTAGGATCGACTTTCCACTTCCGTTTGGCGCAGATTGATTTCATCGTGCTCTCGAACGCCTTCAGACACTCGTTGATGGACTCCTTATACCTTCCATGTCGATAGTGCTCGTGCGCTTTCAGAAACTCATCATTTGCACCTGATAGGTGCGGTTCGCGGAGCACTGCTAATGCTGGTTTAACGATCTCTTGATGAACCAGCGTGGCGTCGACCCTCACAATCGTGCCGGACTCGAATTGATAACCGACCGCATGCTCGCGAAAGCGTTGGTTGACTTCGTCTTCGCCATCCGACACAGCGAGCTTGGGTTTTTCGTAGTAGTTGTTGCTTTGCCATGCGGCTGCATAGCGCAGCGACAGCTCCACAACATCAAGCACCTGCTCAACTTCTTTCGTGTTGAGCATGAAGTTAAACAATGCGGACTCGTAGTCTGCACGGTACTTTGCTTCGTCAGAGAGTTCGAAAAGCCCGTACTCCCTCGCAAGCATGTCGTGTATTTCTTTGTATGCAGAATTAACCTGTCTTGAGTAAGAATCCTCCACACTTAGTACGTCCCTGAGAATGTGAACGAACTGGACTCGCAAGGCATTGGGGATATTGTCGTACTCATAGACGTCACTCGAGCCCGCTGCGCGTTTCTTACGTTTCGAAAAGATGTCGAGCATCAATCATCACCCCAGAAGCGTCTAAATCTTGCTAATCCACCCACCACCCAAACACAAATCCCCATCGTAGAAAACGACCGCCTGGCCCGGGGCCACCGCGCGGAGTTTCTGCGCGAACTGCACGTGCGCGCGGCCGTCGGGCAGCGGCGTCACCGTTGCGGCGATGTCGGCGGCGCGGGAGCGGACGCGGGCTTGTACTTCGATAGGTCCGGACGGCGAGTCGCCGCTGATCCAGTGGACGCGCTCGGCAGTCAGCTCGTCGCGCTCGAGGTCGGAGGCGTCGCCGACGGTGACGCGTTTTGTGAAGGGATTCACGTCGACGACGTACATCCGGTCCGCCGTTCCGCCTACCTGCAGGCCGCGGCGCTGGCCGATCGTGAAGTGGTAGTAGCCGTCGTGCGTGCCGAGGACGTTGCCGTGGGTGTCGACGATCTCGCCGGATGACTCGCCCGGTGCGATGCCGGCCTCGCGCTCGACGATCGCGGCGTAGCTATCCGTCTGCGGGACGAAGCAGATCTCGTAGGACTCCTTCTTGCGCGCCACGGTGAGGCCGGCTTCCTCGGCGACGTCTCGGACCTCCGGCTTGGTCATTTCGCCGAGGGGGAAGAGGGCGCCGGAGAGCTGCTCCTGCGTCAGCTCGAAGAGAAAGTACGACTGGTCCTTTTCGAGATGGAGCGCCTTGCGAAGCTCAAAGCGGCCGGCGGCGTCGCGCGTGATCCGGGCGTAATGGCCGGTGGCGATCTTCTCCGCGCCGATCGCCCGCGCCTTCTGATGAAAGAGGTCGAACTTCACATGAGTGTTGCAGAGCACGCATGGGCTGGGCGTCAGGCCGCTCAGGTACGACTGCACGAAGGGCGTGATGACCTTCTCGTGAAAGTTCTGCTCGAGGTTCAGCGTGAAGTGCGGGATCTCCAGCTTCCAGGCCACGCGGCGCGCGTCGGTGAGGTCATCGATCGTGCAGCATCCGCCGTAGGTCGTATCGGCGTTGGTGAGGTTGTCGTACATCTGCATCGACAGACCGACGACGTCGTGTCCGTGCGACTTGAGGATGTACGCGGCGGTCGATGAGTCGACCCCGCCCGACATGGCGACGGCGATTTTCAAAGCCTTTCGAGAAGCGCCCGCTGCGAGTACGATATTCCGCGAGGCACTTTTCGTGCATGCTGGAAACCTCGTGGTCCAAACAAGTGAGGAACCCGAGAGCAAACGACCTTTCTGTGTGCTCGTCGTCGATGACGATCCGAGCATCCGGCGGATGATCGTTGCGGCGCTCCGCCGCGACGGCTACGTCTTCCGCGAAGCACCCAACGGCAAAGAGGCGCTCGATCTGATGCGCAGCGAGCATCCCAACGTGGTCGTCCTCGACCTGATGATGCCGGTCCTTTCCGGCTGGGACGTGCTCCAGGCGCGCGAGCTCGAGCCGGAGTTGAAAGAGATTCCGGTCATCATCATCAGCGCGAATCGGGCTCCCGAGGTGGCGACGGCGGTCGATATGGGCATCTGCGCGTTTCTGCCGAAGCCGTTCGACATCGGAGCGCTCAGCGCACTCGTCCGAAGCTGCCTGACGCCGGGAAGTTCGACGGGCGGCCGACCGACTTCGGCTGACCAAGCGGAAGCGCCGTGCTGAGCTGCGGGCGCCTGCTACCATTCGTTCTCCATGTCCTGGGTCTGCATCATCATGGGGAGCGATTCGGACGCCGAGGTGATGTCGCAGGCGTGTGCGGCCCTCGATGACGCCGGGGTCCCCTACGAAATGAGTGTGGCCTCGGCGCACCGGAGTCCGGAGAGGACGAAAGAGGTCATCGTCGCCGCCGAGCGTGACGGCGCCGCGGTGTTCATCGCCGGAGCCGGAATGGCCGCGCACCTGCCAGGAGTCGTGGCATCGTTCACGACGAAGCCGGTGATCGGCGTGCCGCTCGTTGGCGGAGCGCTGCAGGGGCTCGACGCGCTGCTCGCAGTGGTGCAGATGCCGCCGGGCATCCCGGTGGCGACGGTGGCGGTCGGTGGAGCGCGCAACGCCGGCATCCTCGCGGCGCAGATCATTGCGCTGACGGATGAAGGTCTGGCGGCGCGGCTGCGTGAAAAGCGAGCAGCGATGGCGGAGGAAGTGGTGCGGAAGTCTGCGAAAGTTGAACGCTCGACGAGGTCGCTCAAAAAGGCTTAACCACAGAGACACTGAGGACACAGAGAAAAACCTCTGTGATCTCTGTGCCTCTGTGGTTCAAAACATGTCCCACGATCACGACCACAGCCACAACGGCCAGATCTCACGGAAGCTGCTCGTGGCCTCCATCGCCACGGGAGTGTTCGTCGCAGTCGAACTGACCGTTGGCATCGCGGCGAATTCGCTTGGCCTCGTCGGCGATGCGCTGCACAACATCACAGACACGCTCGCGCTGCTGCTCGCTCTCTTCGCCGTGCGCGTGGAGCGGCGGCCGGCGACGAGCGCGAAGTCGTACGGATGGCATCGCGCCGGCGTGCTGGCGGCCTTCATCAACGCTGCGGCGCTGGCGGCCTTCACGATCTTCCTGTTCGTCGAGGCAGTCGGGCGGCTGCGAACGCCGGCGGCGGTGAACAGCATGGCCATGCTGGTGACAGCGGCGGCAGGGCTCGTGCTCAACGGCGCGATCACGCTCTGGCTGCGCGAGCACGGCCATCAGAATCTCAACATCCGCAGCGCCGTGCTGCACATGCTCGGCGACGCCTTCTCCTCGGCCGGAATCGTCGCCGCAGCCCTCCTGATCCGATCGACCGGCGCGTTGTACTGGGATCCGGCGGTCTCCATCGCCATAGGTGTGCTGATTCTCTGGAGCAGTTGGGGCATTCTGCGGGAGGCGATCAACCTGCTGCTCGAAGGAACGCCGGCCGGCATCGATCCCGATGCGGTGACAAAAGCGATCGCGTCGCTGGACGGAGTAGATGGCGTGCATCACCTTCACATTTGGGCGCTGGCGCCTTCGCGGCCGGCGCTGTCGTGTCATCTCATGGTTGGCGATATCCCGCTGCGCTCGACCGGCAATCTGCTGGCGCAGGTGAATGAACTGCTGGAGCGGGAGTACGGCATCGGCCACACCACCGTGCAGTTCGAGTTCGCGACGTGCGACGTCGACGATCCCTACTGCGTGCCGTACAGCGAGGCGAAGTGAGTGGGGTGCTCGCGGTTCCTGGTTGCTGGGTTGCTCTGCCAATGCGAAACGGACGGTCCTCGCAATGAACTGTCATTCCGAACCGCCGGAGCCGCCGTTCGACAAGCTGTCATCGGCGAGGAATGCGTTCGGCGGCGCAGGACGGAGAGGAATCCCCCACAGACGAACGCTTCTCGCACGCAAGCGGGGGATTCCTCGCCCCCCAACCCACCGCCCGCTCGGAATGACAAACAACTGCGCTGACTAACCCAGTTTCTTGCGCAGCTCCGACTCGTGCTTCTTCGCACTTTCGAGCGCGGCTTCGAGCGCCTGAACGACAGCACCAGCTGATGCCAGCAGCGATTGGAGCTCGGATCGCTCTGCGCCGGGATCGTGAATGGCAGCCGCGCTTTCAGCAAACGGATCACCCGCCTGATCGGGCTCCGGCTCGACCGTCGCCATCGCGCCGAACGGATCCTCTTCCTCCGCGACGGCCACACCGTCGTACGACTCTGGCTCGTACTCGTGAACCTCGAACGGAGAGACTGCCATCGTCGCTTCGGCATCGAACGGAGCAGGTGCTGGCGCTGCCGGTGCTGAGGATGTCGGTGACGGCGATTGGGACGGCGTAGCCGGCGTGTCTTTCATCGACAGCTTCGGTGTTCCTGCAGACATCTGCGTCACGCCCGACTTTGCCGACATGTCCGGCGCGGCCAGCTCCGGCTCATCGTGCAATGTCGTATCGACGTTGCGCTTCAGGTTATCGAGAATCCGCGTCACTGCTGCGCGCAACGTGGCCGTCACGCCGGTGCCATTGATCGCAGACGCTTCGACGGCCGGGGCGCCGTTCGGATTGAGATATGCGTTCATCGCCTCGACCGAATCGACGTTGGGAAGATCGCGCTTGTTGTATTGAAGGACGAGAGCGACCTTGTCGGGATCGATGCGATTGATGCGAAGGTTGGCTTTCAGATTCTCGAAGCTGTCCGTGTTGGAACCGCGCATCGACGACTGCGAGTCGGCCACGAAGACCACGCCGTCCGCGCCGCGCAGAACGAGCTTGCGCGTGGCGTCGTAGAAAACCTGGCCGGGCACGGTGTAGAGCTGGACGCGCACCTTCTGGCCCCCGATCGTGCCGAGCTCCATCGGCATGAAGTCGAAGAAGAGCGTGCGGTCGGTCTCCGTCGACATGGAGATCATCTTCCCCTTGTTGTCGAGCTTCGGATTGCCGTAGATCTTCTCGAGATTGGTCGTCTTTCCGCAAAGACCGGGCCCGTAGTAAACGAGCTTGACCGTGATCTCGTTGAGCGCTTTGTTGATCAGGACCATGTTCGGAGCCTCCCGGGGCGGGTGAAGCTTACCGGATTGCAAGGGGTGGGGAGTGGGCGTTGGGAGTGGAAGATGAAAGTACGGTTGGCGTCGCGCGGGGACAAACGGCGATCTCATTCGATTTGAGCTCGCAACTTGAATTCCGATCCACGGTTCAACTCCCACCCCCCACTCCCGACTCCCCACACCCCGCAACCGCAACCTGATATCTTTTTCCCATGTCCCGCAAAGAGCTGTTTGAAAAAGTCGCGTTGGAGCAGATCATCGGAGTCGTTCGCGAGGAGAGTGTGGAAGCGGCCGAGTCCGTCGCGGAGGCGTACGCGCGCAACGGCATTCGGATCATCGAAGTGACTCTCACCACGCCGCAGGCGTTCGAGCTCATCTCGCGCTTTGCGCAAACGTACGCTCCGCTCGACGTCGTGATCGCGGCCGGTACGGTGCGCAATACGAATGACGCAGCGCAGGCTCGCCGCGCCGGAGCGCAGGTGATCGTCTCGCCGCACACCGATGTCACCGTGATCGAGTACGCAAACGAGCACGATCTGCTGTCGATCGCGGGCGCGGGCACGGCCACCGAGATCATTCGCGCGTGGGAAGCCGGCTGCGACATCGTCAAAGTCTTCCCGGCGCTTTACCTCGGCGGCCCCGACTACATCCGCACACTCCGCGGCCCGATCCGCGACGTTCCGATGCTCGCCGGCGGTCCGGTTCCGCTCGACACGATCGAGAATTATCTCGACGCCGGCTGCATGGCCGTTAACCTCGGTGCTTCGCTGGCCCTGCCCGATCTCGTTCGCTCCGAGCAGTGGGAGGAGATCGGACGCCGCGCTCTGCTGGCCACCTCGATCGTGCAGTCGCGCAACGTCGACATCGAATCCGATTCTTACGTCCACTAAATCGTGAGCGGTCTACTCCAGAAGGCGTACCTCGTACCGGGGCAGCCGCACATCCTCCTTGGTGCGGACCGCAACGCCGGCTGGGCATCGCTGAAGGCGAGCTACGAAGCGGTCGGACGCGAGATCGAGCGCTCGGGCGCCGGGTTGATCCTCCTCTATTCGACGCAATGGTTCTCCGTCATCGGTCACCTGTTTCAAACCGATCCCAATCCCACCTGGACGCTCGTCGATCAGAACTGGTACGACCTCGGCGAGATCCCGTATTCGTTTCGCGTCGATCCGGAATTCGGAGTTCTGTACGCCGGCATCTGCAAGGACCTCGGCATGCAGACAGCGACCGTTGCCTATCACGGTTTTCCCATCGATACCGGCACGGTCGTCGCGCTCAAACTGCTCACTCCGAACAACGCCATTCCGGCTTCAGTCGTCTCGTGCAACATCTACGCAGAGCGCGACGAAACGCGCGCGCTGGGCCGCGCCGCGCGCACCGCGATCGAGCGCTACGGCAAGAAGACCATCGTCGTCATCGTGTCGAATCTCTCCAACCGCTTCGAGGTCGGCGAGATCGATGTGGCGCACGACCGGATCTCGTCGTCGAAGGACGATGAGTGGAACCGTAAGATCCTGGAGATGCTCGGCGAAGGGCGGCTCGAGGATGTGGCCCAGGTGGCGCGCGAGTTCGGCCGCGAGGCCAATGCGGACATGGGGTTCAAGGCCATCTGGTGGCTGGCTGCGCTCGCCGGCGAGAACAACAAATACGACGGCAAAGTGTGGGATTACCAGCCGGTGTGGGGCACCGGCAACGCCATCGTCGAGCTGACGCCGAATCCGAACAAGGATCTCGATTTTGAGAAGGAGTTCGATGAAGGACCGGTCGAACAGGGCACTGGTCTCGAGACGCACAACGTGACCGAGGGAGGCCTGGATGTTCACCGCGAGAGCGAGATGACGGCGGACCCGGGCGTCATCCCAGCCGCCAGCGACCCCACATCGATCGGCCAAACGGAGCCCGAATTACGCGTCGGGCAAGTCGAGAGCAACACGGTCATGACATCGCGTGCTGCAGCGCCCGTCGGCGCCTACCCGCACGCCCGCCGCGCCGGCGATCTGCTGTTCCTTTCCGGCATCGGGCCGCGGCGTCCGGTGACGAATGAGATTCCTGTCGGGATCGAGGCGCAGACACGGGCCACCGTCGACAACGTTCGTGTGATTCTCGAAGAGGCAGGCAGCTCGTTGGAGAAAATCCTCGATGTGACTGTCTATCTAACAAACATGAAGCGCGACTTCGATTCCTTCAACCGCGTTTACGCGGAGCTTCTCGGTACGATCCATCCCACACGAACCACCGTTGGCGTCGACTCGCTGCCGACGCCGATCGCGGTGGAGATGAAGATCATCGCGGCGGCACGATGACGCTCATCGACATCTCACCGGTGATCGACGCCACGATCAACGTCTGGCCGGGCGACACTCCGTTTGTCCGCACGATCAATAGCGACATGCACACCGGGGCGAACCTCACGCTGAGCGACATCCGCACGTCGCTGCACGTCGGTGCGCATGCTGACGCGCCGAGCCACTACCTCGCCGACGGTGCCGACATCAACGCGCGCTGCCTCGACTACTACCTCGGGCAGTGCGTCGTCGTGCACATCGACGTCGTGCGCGGCGAACGGATTACGCCCGATCACCTTGCCGACAAGATCGAAGACATTCACGTGCCGCGCGTCCTTTTCCGAACGGGCACGTTTCCCGATCCCCGCCACTGGAACAACGACTTCGCCAGCCTCTCGCCGGAGGTCGTCGACGATCTTTACCACCATGGCGTGCGGCTCATTGGCATCGACACGCCATCGGTCGATCCGTTCGACTCGAAGGCCCTCGAAGCCCATCACGCCTTCGCCTGGAACGACATGGCCATGCTCGAAGGGCTCGTGCTCGACGGTGTCGATGAGGGTGAGTACGAACTGATCGCGCTGCCGCTTCGCATCAAAGGGGGAGACGCGAGCCCTGTACGCGCAGTCTTGAGGACGCTGTGAGACGTTCATACGCCGCAATGAGCCGCTCCGCCGCGCGCGCGTAGCCAAATTCCTGCGATTGCTCGTAGGCACGCCGCCGAAGCTCCGCGATGTCTCCGCGGGCAACGGCGGCGACGTGCTCTGCCGCGGCTTCGGGAGTGGCGGAGCTTGCGATCAGCGAGTCACTTAGGCCGACGAGCAACGCGGGCATTCCGGCGATCGGAAAAGTGACCGGGACGACGCCGCACGCCATCGCTTCGAGGACGGCGCGATGCCCTTCGTCAGATCCGCGAGCGGTGAACAGAAGAATGTCGGCGGCGCGGTAGTGCTCGGCCAGATCGTCCTCGTGGTAGCCGGCCCAGATCACATCGATGGCAAGTTCGCGCGCCAATGCTTCCAGCGCGGGCCGGTGCTCGCCGTGTCCGATGATCATGAGCCGTGCGTTGGTGATCTCGCGGTGCACGAGCGCGTATGTGTGCAGAACGTCTTCGAAACCGCGGTCCTTCGACAGCTTACCGATTGCCATGAGCAGCAAAGTCTCAGGGCCGAGGCCGTAGTGCGAACGGACGTCGGGTCCGTCGGGTGTGAACTGCCGCTCGTCGATGGGAGGCGGAGTGAAGATGGGGTTCCGGCGCCGCACCGGCTCCATTGCCGCGAAGAAATCGTTATTGACGAAAATCCCATCCGTGCGGGCGATGAGCCATCGCGTGAACGGATCGCCGCGAAGAACGCGAGCCGCATGAAATGTTCGGACGATGACCGGCCCACTTCCGCGCGCGGCGAAAAGCGTCAGCCAGTGGTCGTACGTGAGATGGGCGTGAACGACGTCGAAGCGATGGTGGTCGATCAGTCGCGAAATGGCGTCGGCCGTGCGCAGGAACGACCAGGGATTCTGCGCCCTGCCAATGAGCGGATGGGCGAAGTCGTGATGCCCGATCTTCTGCTGGAGCTTGTAGCCGCCAACGTAAGCGTAGTGCGCGTCGACGCCGGCCTGGCGCAGCGCCTCCGCCTCGGCAAATGCCGGTGCGGCGGCGCCTGTCCATCGGTTGCCGGAAGCGAGGTGGAGAACTTTCATGGTGCGTAGTCGCGGAGCGGAGGACCACGCATCCGCGCGACCTCGCAACCGCGAGACTGCGATGTTACACTCCGCGCCGTCATGGCCATCCAGCCCCAGCTTCTCGAGATTCTGGCCTGCCCGATCTGCAAAGAGGAGGTGCGGCCCGTGCCACTTTCGGAAGCGAAGCGGGTGACTGTTCGCGACAAGTTCCGCGACAAAATGCGGGGCGAGGAGCTCGTCGTCGAAGAGGGGCTGCAGTGCGTGAAGTGCCGCCGCGTCTACCCGATCGTGAGCGACATCCCGGTCATGCTCGTCGACGAAGCCTTCGAAGAAGCGTGACGCCAGGCCGTGTTCCTCAAGCGTCGGCTGGACGTCCCTGAAGAAACACCACTCCCCGTCGCGCTTGCTCTTCTTTTCTACGTCGGTCACCTTTTCTGCGCCGGCTGGGTAGCCTCGTCGGAAGTCTTCGCGTTCGCCACGACGGCGACGATCGGCTGGTGTCTCTGGCGGGGTCTCCTCAAGCCGTCGTTTCACATCCTCTACGTACCGCTCGCGCTGTACGGGTTGGCGTCTACGGTTTCTGCGCTGGTCGCCGTGCGCGAAATCCACTCGTTCGGGGAGTCAGCGTTGTGGGGAAAGATGCTGCTCTTTCCGGCGGCGCTGATCCTGTTCCGCAACGTCCCGCGAGCGCGCGCCACGGCGCTGCGGATGGTGCTCATTTTCGGTGCGATGGCGTCAGCCATGGGTCTGGCGCAATACGTCACTGGCGGCGGTTTTCGCGACCTCGATCATCGCATCACCGGTCCGACCGCACACGTCATGACGTTGTCAGGACTGCTGCTGCCGGTTGCGCTGATGTTCATCGTGCTCTGGATTTACGAAGCCGGGAATCTCTGGCTGCTCGCCGGCGCGGCCGTCACGAACATGGCGCTTCTCATCACCTTTACGCGCAGCGCGTGGCTCGGATGGATCGTGGGCATCGCCGTGCTGTTGATCCTGAAGTGGCCCAAGGCGCTGGCCTGGGCCGTCCCGGTAGCGATCATCGCAATCAGCTTTGCGCCGCTGCCGCTGTTCAGCAGGGTGATCTCGAGCTTCGACACGCGGCAGTCGTCGAACCTCGACAGGATTCGCATGGCCGAGGCCGGCGTCGAGATCATCAAAGACTACCCGGTCTTCGGCGTGGGGCCCGCGAACGTCAAGGAGATCTACCCGCTCTACCGGAAGCACGATGCGCCGCGCTTCCGTATCCCGCACCTGCACAACAACGTGATCCAGCTTCTCGCGGAGCGCGGCGTGCTGGCCCTTCTGGCGTATCTCTTTCTGCAGGGACTCTTCCTGCGAGAGTGCGCGCGCGCCTGGGGAGGGCCGGCAACGAAATACGCGGAGATCGGCGTGGTGGTCGTCGCCAGTCTCGGAGCAGCCGGGATGTTCGAGTTCAACTTCGGCGACACCGAGGTCTTCTGGATCATGCTCGACCTCTTCGCGATCCTTATCGCCTTCATCGAGCGGCCTGAGCAGTCGAATGAACCCCGTCCCACCGTTGTTCCGCCGGACGGTCAGTAACCTTTTCGTTATGCCTGCGTCCAAGAAGAGAGACGGGATATGAAACACCTGAGCGATGAGGAGTTGATGAGCATCGTTCAGGCGGGTGATTTCTCTCCCGCTTCAGAGCTTTACGACCGTTACTCAGGTCGAATTTACAACTACGCGTACCGCTTCCTGAAAAACAGCGAATCGGCCGAAGACGCGACACAGGAAGTTTTTGCCAAGATGTTCAAGAACGCAAATCAGTTTCGTGGTGGCGCCAAGTTCTCGACGTGGCTTTTCGCGATCGCGCGCAACCAGTGCCGCGATTACCTGAGAAAGCCGGAGAACAAAGTGAAGAAGGAAGGGGAGGATGTGCTGATCACCCTTCCGGCGCCGGACGAGCTCTCGCCGCATCGGAATCTCGAACGGCAGGAAGACAAAAAAATGATCGAAGAAATGATCCAGGAAGCGCTGATGGCGCTATCGCCGGATCTACGCGAGGCCCTTGTGCTCTCGCGTTATCACGGATTGTCGTATGGGGAGATCGCGCAGGTCTCGGGCTGTTCCGAGGGTGCGATCAAAACGAGAGTCTTCAAGGCCATGGAAGTGCTCAAGAAAGCCCTCGTCGCACGAGGAGGTGACCAATGTCTGAATGTCGTGTGATGTCAGAAAACATGCCGCTGCTGCTCACCGAGTCACTCGACCCGGCAGAGCGCGAGCTCACGCATCAGCACATCGAAAGCTGCGCTGCCTGCGCCAGCGAGTGGGCGGCAACGAAGGAAACTTGGCAGATTCTGGAAACGCTGCCAACAGTGGAAGTGCCGGCTCGTGTGAAACAGCGTTTCCTGGCGGAGATCTCCGCCGCTTCCGCGGTTCCTGCGAACGTCGTTCCCTTCCGTCGCCGCAGCGCCGCGCGCTGGCTGGCCGAGGCGGCGGCAGTCGTGATCGTCGGCGGCAGCGCGTTCTATGCCGGATATCGCGCCACACCGAACATTGACGTAAAGCCTACGCCGGCGGAGGTCACGGCGATTCAGCCGTCCTACTCCATCGCCGAATCGCGCGTTCTTCCGGCCGCGTCGATCAGTCCGAATATCGAAGGGCGGCCCGACATCCAGAATGTTCAGTTCACGGACGCGTCGCCGTCGAGCCAACAGATCGGCGTCTCGTTCGACATCACTTCCCACGTGACCGTTACTGGCAAGCCGGCGGACAAGAGCATGGTTCGCCTGCTTCGCTACGTCCTGGAGAACGAGGACAAGATGTCGCCGTCGCGCTCGCGCGCGATCGACTGGGTGCGGGCAACATACTCACGCGTCGGCAATCCCGACCCGGAAATCACCGAGGCGCTGGCGAACGTGCTGCGCAACGATGAGCACCAGGGCGTGCGTATCAAGGCAGCGGATACGCTGCAATCGATGCAGTCGGCGATGACCGACGGCACGCGCGACGCGCTTGTCGAAGCGCTCAAAAACGATCCCAATCCCGCGGTACGCGTCAAGGCAGTCGAGGCGCTCGCGAAACTTGCCCGCAGCGGCGCGGTACTCGATCCCGATATGGTCGACACGCTGCGCAAGAAAGCGGCGCAGGGTGACGAAAACGTCTATGTTCGCGTCAAAGCGGCAGAGGCATTGAGCAGCATTCAACCCCGATGAAACCAACCATTCGAATTCTCATCGCTGTCGCGGCGCTGTTGCCGGCGACACAACTACTGGCGACGACGTTCCTGCCAAGCAACCGCATCGTGCGCCAGCTTACGATCGATCCGGCGGGATCCGTCTGGATCGACAATCCGTTCGGCAGCATCGACGTCATCGGCGGCGAGGGCACCTTGATTACGGTTACGGCCCAGCGCTCGATCGTCGCTTCGGACGCCACCGCGCTGAAGGAAGCGGCGGATGCCGTGGCTATCAACTTCGAGGGTGACTCGAAAGTCCGCCTGATCCGCACCGTGATGCCGGCATTGCGCAATGCCCACGCCACGATCGACTACACCATCCGCGTGCCGAAGAGTGTCGCCTTGAAAATCGGTTCCAAATCGGCAGACCACATCCGCGTCTCGCACATCACCGGCAGTGTGACGGTCAACGGATTCGCAGGCACTCTGATCATGGAAGACGTCAGCGGCGCTTCCGCGCTCAACATCGTCAACGGGCGGGTCATCTACGACTATCAGCAGAACCCCATCGCGAAAGCGGAGGTACAGGCGGTCAACGCCGATATCGACGTCTATGTGCCGGCATCGGCGAAATTCGACTGGATCGCGGACACCATCAATGGCGACATCCTGACGACGTTCCCGATTCGCGCGCCGCGTTTCGTCGGCACGGTTTTTCGTGGCCAGATCAATGGCTCCGGCGGACCGACGATCAACACCGCGACGATGATGGGTCGTGTGCTGCTGCTGGCCAAGGGCTCGAATCCGGCCCAGGCATTGTCGAAGCGACTCAACCCTCCGGAGCACCATCGCGCTCCCAGTGACGTGCTGCTTCTTCCATCGCAAAAAATCCAGCTACCCTTCTACACAGGCAACTTCACTTTCTCCGCATCGGTTGCGGACGTAACTGTTGGCGAGGTGCGCGGTAGTGCCCACGTGGAAACCGGCGCGGGCGAAGTGGAGCTCGGCGCGGTCTTCGGGCAATGCAACGTGACCTCGATGGGCGGCCCCTTGAACCTTGGCGACATCATCGGCTTGCTTTCCGCGCACACCGGCGCGGGAGACATCCTCGTGCGCGCGGCGCGCATGGGCGGCGAGGTTTCGACCGATGGCGGCCTCATTCACGTGTTGTACTCGGGCGGGCCAATGACGCTCCGTTCCGGCGGCGGCGACATCATCGTCGGGCAGACGTCCGGTGCGATCGACGCGCAGACGACCTCTGGCGATATCACCATCACCGGCGATCCCAGACAGCGGACTCTCAAGGTGGGAGCCCGCACAATGCAGGGGAACGTGATCCTGAACGTCAGTCCTCGCTTCGGTGCCGACATCGACGCCACAATCGTGACGTCTGATCCTGACGCGAACGTGATGCACATCGACTTCACCGGCCTCACCGTCCGGCGCGAGCAGGCCGGCGCCAAGACCCGCATCCACGCAACCGGCAAGATCAACGGAGGCGGCGAGCGCGTCGAGCTCTACGCCGAAGAAGGCGATATCCACATCTCCGCGCAGACGATCACTCCGGTGCGGCTGGCGAATCCGAAGCGGTAGGGGGCGGTAGCCACACTCACCGGGATGACGGCAGGAGCTGAGACCATAACTCCTGACTGCTTTTGCGACCACACCCACACCCGAGATGGCTTTTCTCAAGACAGTCGTTGATAACTCGCGACGATAGTTTGACCTTCTACTGATCTCGCAGCGGGTCCGCGTTGAGCCTGCGAGCGACACTCGATTTGGAAGGACGCGTTAACGACTCACAGCGCCCTACGCCTTGTTTGCCGTTCTCCGCCGCTTTGCGTGGAGCCGGTCGATGAGCTTCGTGGTGGAGCGGATCTGCTCGAGGATCTTCTCTTCGAGTCCGGCGCCCTGCGCTTTGAAACTCTTGGCTTTACGGAAGACCTGACGGGCGCGGTCTTTCTGGCCGCTTTCGAGGAGGGCCATGCCGAGGTGCATGAGGTTTGTTGCGGTCGGGCCGAGGTCGGCGGACTTCGTCAGGAAATCGACCGCATTGTCGAACTCGCGACGCTTGAAGTAGACCCAGCCGAGGGCGGCTAGCGGGAACTGTTTCAGCTCCTTCGGTGAATAGCGAAGGGCGAGCTGCGCGGATTCGAGCGCTTCATCGAGGCTCTCTTCCATCTCCGCAAGGTTGTAGGCCTTCTCGTAGTAGGCGATCGACTTTGCGTAGTTCGACGTGTAGTCGCGCAGCATCTCTTCGAGCGCGCGATTTGCGTCCTTGAAGTTTCCCTCGGCACGAAGCGCTTCGACGAGCGTCGTGTACGCAGCCGCTGCAACGACATCGGTCGGACGCTGGCGCAACACGCGCCGCGCGGCCGCGATTGCCTCGGTATTCATCTCGAGGTGCGAGCAGAGAAGCGCGTACGGCATGAGAATGCTGGTGTTGTCGGGATCGACGGCCGACGCGCGACGGTAGTGATCGAGCGCTTCGATGTACTTGCCGCTCGTCGCCAGCACCTCGGCGTTCTTGAACTCGTCCGCGGCCGGACCTTCGAGCGGGATGTGCCCGGAGATGCCCTCGTAGATCTTGACGGCCTGCTGGTACTCGATCTTGTTCGGATTGAGCTCCAACGCCTCCTGGAAACAATCGATCGCTTTGCGGTTCCAATTGCGGTCGAGGTAACAGAGGCCGAGGTGGTAGATCGCTTCCTCGTACTCGGGGTCGAGCTTCAGCGCGGATTGAAACGACTTAATGGCGCGCTCGAGCTGGCCTTTGTCGTAGAAGATCGTGCCGAGCAGATAGTGCGCCTGCGGCAACTGTTCAATCTGAATGGCCTTCTCGAGGAACTTCTGCGCGCGCAGCAGCTTTCCTTTGCGGGCATAGATCGCGCCGAGGGAAAAGTACGGCAGGAACGACTCCTGCGAAATCTGAATCGCGCGCCGCAGCCAGCGCTCTGCGCCTTTGAGGTCCTGGCGCTCGTGAAGCAGCACGCCGTAGAAAACGGCGGCGTCGAAATGATCGGGCTGCACTTCGAGGGTGCGCTCGAGATAGTGCTTGGCGCGATCGAGATTGCCGTCGTTGAAAAACATTTCGCCGAGGAAGAAGGAGAGCTCGTAATTGTCGCGGTCGAGCTTGAACGCCTCTTCCAGCGCCTTGATCCCGCGATCAGGATCGAACGCGTCGATGGCCGACTCGGCCTCGGCAACGAGCTGTACGAAGCGCTCCCGCCGCTCACCGCGGAACAGCGACATGATCCGGTCTTTGCGCTCGGTGAAGCGCTGCTTCTTCTCGAGTGCGAGCATCTGCTCGCCCATCTTCGATTCCCAGAGCTCGACCAGTTCGTCGGCGGAGACGACGTTCTTCCGCTCCAGCAATTCCTTCACGGAGAGTAGGCCGGTCTGGTTGATGAAGATGGCCCGCTCGTGCTTCTGGATTGCGTCGACGACGCTGCGGATCGTTTCGGCGCTACGCTTGACGATCTCCTCGAGGCCGGAGACGCGCTCGAGCAGATGTTCGTCGAGCGATACATCGCCTTCTTCGTCGTACTCCTCGACTTCGTCCTCTTCGAACGAGTTCACTCCGGAGAGAACGAGAAGTTTTGCCTGACAACGAAAGCAATACTCGCGCTCGTCATCGTTCAAGGCGCTACAGGTCTGGCAGAGCATGTGGTGGCGATTAGAACACCGCTGAGGCGTTACGTCATCCCTGTTATTCAGGACTTCCGATAGTCGTAAAAACCGCGGCCGCTCTTGCGGCCAAGCCAGCCGGCATCGACCATCTTGACGAGCAGCGGACAGGGACGATATTTCGGATCGCCGAATCCTTCTTCGAGCACGCGAAGAATGGCCAGACAGACATCGAGTCCGATGAAGTCGGCCAGCGTCAGTGGCCCCATCGGATGGTTCATGCCGAGCTTCATCACGCCGTCGATCGATTCGGCGGTGGCCACACCTTCGAACAGCGCAAAGATCGCCTCGTTGATCATCGGCATCAGCACGCGGTTGGAGATGAAGCCGGGATAGTCGTTCACCTCGATCGCCGTCTTGCCCATCTGCTTCGAGAGCTGTTCGACGCGGCCATAGGTCTCGTCGCTGGTGGCAATGCCGCGGATGACTTCAACCAGGGTCATGACCGGCACCGGATTCATGAAGTGCATGCCGATGACTTTGTCCGGTCGCCGCGTCGCCGCGGCGATCTTCGTGATCGAGATCGACGACGTGTTCGAGGCGAGAATGCAGTCAGGCCGCGTGAGCGTATCGAGCTTCTCGAAGAGCTGCGTCTTGGCAGCGAGGTTTTCGATGATCGCCTCGATGACGATGTCGGCATCAGACGCAGAGGCGATTTCGCTCGTGGCGCGAATCCGCCCAAGAACCTGCTGCTTCTCCTCGGCGGTGATCTTTCCTTTGTCGACGCCGCGCTGGAGGTTGCTCGAGATCGTCGACATCCCGCGCTCGAGGAATGCCTCGGCCACGTCAATGAGGGTTACATCAAAACCGGATGCGGCGGCAGTGTGGGCAATGCCGTTTCCCATGGTGCCTGCGCCGATCACGACGATCTGTTTCATGAAGCCCTCCGACGGCGGCGAAGCCTATCATCCGGCCATGGGTCAGTATGAATCGGAGTGGCTGTAATAAACTGACCCGTGAGCTATCATCTTGCAGCTCTGTAAGTAGCGGGCGTAAGATCCCGGAACAAAGCTTGTCCCATGGCCTCGAAATGTTTCATGTGCGGTGCGGCGATCACGCGGGGAATCCTCTGCGAACGATGCGACAAGCCCAGAAAACCGAAGCAGCCCGCGCCCGCAAGCGCAGCCTCTGAGGTGATCCCGCCTTCGCCCCCCGTCGAGACGCCGCGCGCGAGCGCATCGCTCCCAGCCAAGCCGAAAGCGCAGCCACCTCCGCAGCAACCGCAACCTTCGCGTGAGACCGCGGCTCCGCGGAACAGCGGTCAGGCCGCGGCTGCAACGGCGATGGCTCCGGAGCCGGAGCCTTTCCCCAAAGCGCCTCTATTGCCGTTCCCTGTCGAGTCGGCCTCGCCGGCCATCACCAGTATCGCCAACGTCCTCATGGCGGCGGGCGCGCCGGCGATCGTGCTTTCTGCCGACCGCAGCGTGAAGTTCGTCACCGAAGAAGCGAAGCGGCTGTTCCGCGTGCCTCAGACCGATCTGGCAACGGTCAAGCAGATCGAGACGCTGAGCGGCGCGCGCGTCGGCGAGCTGTCGGTGCCGTCGTCGACCGCGCTCCGGATCAACAACCGCAACATCCTCTACACACTCGTTCCCATCTCCGGGGGTGCGATGGGCGCCGTGTTGATGTTCCGCGAAGCCGATCCGATGAATCCGGCGCATGCGTCGTTCGTGGCCTTCGTGCGCGAAACCGTCTTCGCGCCGCTGCGGTCGTTGCGCGAGTCGGTGCTCGCTTCGGCGCGCGCGGGCCAGCACGATCCTCTTCTTCAGGATTGGGCAGGGACGATCGATCAGATTCTTTCGTCGCTGGAAATGGCGCCCGAGGTAAAGGAAGCGGCGCCGGCTGCGCGGATCCCGAAGGTTGGGGACGTTATCCACTCGGTCGCCGAGCGCTTCGGTCCGTTTGCCGATCTCAAGAACGTCCAGCTCCAGCGCGACGTACCGGAGCTGGAGGAGCGTTTCCGGAACCACGAGCAACTCGCCGACGCGCTCAGCGTGCTGATGGACAACTCGCTTCACTACGTTCCGCCTGGCGGCCAGGTCGTGATGGGCGTTCGCTGGATGGAGCACAAGGGCAAGCCGCTGCTGCTGCTCTTCGTGATGGACAACGGTCCGGTCGTGCCGGAGGAGCTTCGGTCAGCGATCTTCGAGCCCGGCTTCGTCTGGAATCCGCAGGGGCCGGAGCGCACGGGGAGAAGCCTCTTCAAAGTGCGCGAATTCGCGCTTGCGCACGCCGGCTCCGTCTGGGTCGAGTCGAAGACGGGAAAGGCCTGCACGTTCTTCCTGCGCGTGCGTCCCGACGGCGCGAGGTAGGAGTGCGAGCGTCTCGCTCGCGGCCGTCGGGCGTCCCGCCCGGCGGTGGTTTTCGTGAGTCACCACTTGGGTGTTGCGTGTGGCCTTCGTTTTCTCCTCCTGAATACCTGCGAATAACTGAAAAGGTATCGTGACGGGCCCAGTGTGCCCTCCCAAGTACCGGCTTTTCAAAGGTTTGCAGACAGGTAACGAGCGAAGGTCTGACCCTCCTGTTTCCTCGATGTCAAATGGAGCGCCGCCAATGTCAAACGGAGCGCCTCCGAAGTGAAACGGAGCGCCGCCAATGTCAAACGGAG
>OLLN01000364.1_pt1 | contig 34026 bp, 26 predicted proteins | sample 1604281 | NCBI WGS metagenome assembly OLLN01 (sample SAMEA104055716, study PRJEB20765) | soil metagenome | biome: Arctic tundra; feature: Polygonal ground; material: soil | place: USA | collected 2011-09 | depth 0-0.5 m | reverse complement strand
CCCTGGTCACATCCGCTTCGCTGGCGAAGGAGCGGAACCTGTTCAATGTGTATGACGGCGAGCTCGCGTTGGAGTTGCGCAGTCAGGTCACCCCGCTGTTTCAACAACTGGCCTCGCTTGCGGCCGACGGGCTGTTCACGATCGACAGCAAGGCGGCCGTCTCCTCGGTGCAAGCGCTCCAGACGCAAAAGTGGGCGCAGCACGCCTCCAAACAACCCGACGGTGCGGAGCTTCATCCCTACGTCGACGAGATGGAGCGCTCTGTGAACAAGGTTCTCAATCGTCGCAAGGGCTACACCCCGGTTCCCACCCCGACCCCCGCCCCGTCCCCGGCCGAACTGCCGCCCGGAGCGAAGGGTTTCATGGCGCCCCGTCCGGCCGCGGCCAAACCCGCCGAGCCGGAAAGCGTCGCCGACCTCTTCGACAGAGCCCTCGACGACGTGACGAAGAAGTAGCCCCCGTATCCGCCGCCCCCCATTGGCCGGGTGGGGGGCGGCGCTTTCCGGGTGACTGGTGTCCGGAGTGCTTGCGCTGCCTGGAGGCTCACACGGCAATCAGCGGCGGCAGCGGCGTATTGACGTACACACCCGTAACGGTCGTCGATGGTGGCGTGGGCTTTTCCTTTAGAATTACGGAGCCGATGCCGAAGCGAACGAAAACCTTTCCGAAGGAGCACCCACTCGATAGCTGGTCGCCTGAGTTCCTACAAGTGCTCGGATCGTGCTCCGAACCAATCGAACGTCCAGCCTCACAACCGATCGGCAGGATGCGCGACCCTTTCGGCGGTGCGCTAAACTTCCCGTCCATGAGTGACGATGCCGCAGCCCTTTTGAATGACGTGCTCCGCCTACCTGAAAATGAGCGGCTGGAGCTGGCCTCTCGCCTCTTCGCGCAGGAAAGCTCCGTGATCTCCGCCGAACCTGGCGTGATGAGCGACGCGCCGGTCTTTAAAGGAACTCACGTCCTCGCTCAAACCCTCATCGAATATCTCGAAGCCGGCGACTCCATCGACGACTTCCTTGAAGGCTTTCCCTCGGTCAGCCGGGAGCAAGTCATCGACTTCCTTGAAGAAACAAAAGCCCGAGTGCTGGCATACGCCGAATGAAGTTGTTAGTTGACGAATGCGTCGACTGAAGATTCCTGCGCGATCTGCGCGAGGCTTTGTTTCAGATCTGGGCTGTTTCAAATCATTGGAGTTATCATGCCGGATACCAACCACCGAGGCGGGACGCCTCGATGGCCGCGGTCGAGACGACCGCACTCCTCAGCGCTGTGAGGCAAGGACGTCGGGAAGGAGTGCGGTCGTCTCGACCGCGGGCACTCGGGCGTCCTCGCCCGAGTGCTGTCAGCTGCGCAGGTCGAATTTCGTCGACGGAAAACAACATCCGCCCCCGATGCGCGACACCCTCACAAATACAACCATACCCTTAACAACGACACCAACTGCTGCGCGTCGATCGGCTTGGTGATGTAGTCGCTGGCTCCGGCCTCCATGCATTTCTCGCGGTCGCCCTTCATGGCTTTTGCGGTCAGGGCGATCATCGGAAGGTTCTTGTACTCCTCCATCGACCGGATGCGGCGCATCGCCTCGTAGCCGTCCATCTCCGGCATCATCACGTCCATCAGCACGACATCGATGTCTGGGTTGTTCCTGAGCTGCTCGATGCCGTCGGCGCCGCTTTCGGCGTAGAGCACATCCATCTTGTGCCGTTCCAGGAGGCTGGTCAGTGCGTAGATGTTGCGCATGTCGTCGTCGACGATGAGCGCTTTCTTGCCGGCCAGCACCGGATCGGACTCATGCAGTTGCTCGAGGATCTGCCGCTTCTCCTCGGGTAGATTCGCCTCGACGCGATGCAGGAAGAGCGCGGTCTCGTCGAGCAACCGCTCGGGCGATCGCGCGTCCTTCACGATGATCGCCTCGGCCATCCGTTTGAGCTCGGTCTCCTCCTTCTTCGTCAGCTCGCGGCCGGTGTAGACGACGATGGGGATGTCGTCGATTTGCAGATCCTTCTTCATCCGGTTGATGAACTCGAAGCCGTTCATGTCGGGGAGGCCGAGGTCGAGAACCATGCAATCGAAGCGTCGTTCGCGCAGAATCTGGAGAGCTTCTTCGCCGCTCGACGCCGACGTGATGTCGACATCGCCGTCGCCGCCGATCAGCTCGGCGATCGCGCTGCGCTGCTGCTCGTTGTCTTCGACGATCAGCAGCGACTTGTTCGGGCGTTCCACAAAGCCGCGGATCCTGGCGAACGCCTCATCGAGCGCTTCCTTCGTCACCGGCTTCTGAACCTGTGCGAACGCTCCGAGCTTCAGCCCGCGCGCCGTTTCGTCGTCGCCGGAGATGATGTGAACCGGAATGTGGCGCGTGGCCTTGTCGTGTTTGAGGCGGTCAAGCACGCTCCACCCTTCCATGTCGGGTAGCGCGATGTCGAGCGTGATGGCGTCGGGGTGATAGCGATGCGCCAGACTGAGCCCGGCCTCGCCGCGCGTGGCGATGACGCTCTTGAATCCCTTGTCGCGCGCCATCTCGCGGAGGATGCCGGCAAAGGTGACGTCGTCTTCGATGATCAGCACGACGCGGTCGCCTTGCGCGATCGATTCACGGTCGTCGGCCACCTGCTCTTCGACGACGAGCTGAAGGTCATCGAGGTGCGACTCCTCGCCGCGCCGCGTACGGCGTGTATCGAGCGACGGCATCGCGAACGTCTCCTGGGTCTCGGTATCCCGCTGCTCGACCTGTGGTGTCAACGCGGTCTCCAGCGTATTACCGCTCCGCTCTTCATCGCGGCGTCGCGGCGCGATGTAGCTCTGCGGCAGATACAGCACGAACGTCGAGCCCGTGTTTTCTTCGCTCGTGACTTGAATCTCGCCGCCGAGGAGACGTGCGATCTCGCGACTGATCGAGAGTCCGAGGCCGGTACCGCCAAACCTGCGCGTCGTCGACGCGTCCGCCTGCTGGAACGCCTCGAAGATGATGCGTTGCTTCTCGTCGGGAATGCCGATGCCGGTGTCGAGAACGCTGAAGGCAATGACCGCTGACGCGCGGTCGAGTGTTTCGTGTCCCTCCGACCAGCCGCTGGTGACGGTTGCGGCGCGCAGCGTCACGCCGCCCTTCTCCGTGAACTTGAACGCGTTGCCGAGCAGATTCTTGAGCACCTGCTGCAAACGCGTGGAATCGGTATGAATCGACTTCGGCAGGCTCGGATCGAGATCGATGTCGAAATCGAGCCGTTTGTCGTTGGCCACCTGCCGGAACGTCTTGTCCATCGACTCGGCAAGCTCGGTGAACGGCAGATCGCCGAGAGAGATCGTCATCATTCCTGACTCGATCTTCGACAGGTCGAGGATGTCGTTGATCAACGTCAGCAGATCCTGACCCGATGAATGAATCGTTCGCGCGAAGTCGACCTGCTTGCCGGTGAGATTGCTCTCCGGATTGTCGGACAGCAGCTTCGCCAGGATGAGGAGCGAGTTGAGCGGCGTGCGCAACTCGTGCGACATGTTCGCCAGGAACTCGCTCTTGTACTTCGAGGTGAGCGAGAGCTGGCGGGCCTTCTCTTCGAGCTGGCGCTTGGCGTTCTCGACCTCCCGATTCTTCCGCTCGACCTCTTCGTTCTGCGTCTGCAGCAGCCGCGCTTTCTCTTCCAGCTCTTCGTTCGTCTGCTGCAACTCTTCCTGCTGCGTCTTGAGCAACTCCTCGGAGGCCTGTAGCGACTTGGCCTGTTGCTCCAGCCGCTTGTTCGTCTCGGTCAGCTCCTCCTGCTGCGCCTGCAGCTCTTCGGCGAGCGACTGCGACTGCACAAGCAGCTCCTCGGTTCTCATGTTCGCCTGGATCGTATTGAGCACGACACCGATCGATTCAGTGAGCTGATCGAGCAGCGAGAGATACGTGTCGCTGAACGCCGTGAACGTGGCCAGCTCCATCACCGCGAGCACCTGACCTTCGAACACGATCGGCAGCACCACGATCTGCATCGGCTTCGCTTCACCGAGTCCGGAGCTGATCGTGATGTAGTCGTCGGGCGCGTTCTGGAGCAGGATGCGCTGCTTCTCGAATGCCGCCTGTCCGACGACTCCCTCGCCGATGTGGAACTGCTTGCTGAGGTTCTTTCGCTCCTTGTAGGCATACGTCGCGGCGAGCTTCAGGATCGGCTCACCTCCGTTGTTGTTCGCATCCATGACGTAGAAGACGCCATGTTTCGCGCCGACTACCGGCGCCAACTCGGAGAGAATGAGCTGCGAGACATTGGTCAGGTTCTTCTGGCCCTGCATCATCCGCGTGAACTTAGCCAGGTTCGTCTTCAGCCAGTCCTGCTCGGTATTCCGCGACGTCGTCTCGCGGAGATTGCGGATCATCTCGTTCATGTTGCCTTTGAGAGCATTGAGCTCCCCTTCGGCCTGCACCGTGATGTTCCGGCTGAGATCGCCCTTGGCAACTGCCGTGGCGACATCGGCGATGGCGCGCACCTGCGTGGTGAGGTTCGCGGCGAGCTGGTTCACGTTGTCCGTCAGATCGCGCCACGTTCCCGATGCGCCCGGTACGTTGGCCTGACCGCCCAGCTTCCCTTCGACACCGACTTCGCGAGCCACGGTCGTGACCTGATCGGCGAAGGTAGCCAGCGTATCGATCATGTCGTTGATCGTGCCGGCCAGCTCCGCGATCTCGCCGCGCGATTCAACGGTGAGCTTCTGCTTGAGGACTCCGCGTGCGACCGCGGTCACGACTTTGGCGATGCCGCGAACCTGGTTCGTCAGGTTCGAGGCCATCATGTTCACGTTGTCGGTGAGGTCCTTCCATGTACCGGCGACGCCCTTCACCTGCGCCTGTCCGCCGAGTTTTCCTTCCGTGCCGACCTCGCGCGCCACGCGCGTGACCTCCGCGGCGAACGAAGTGAGCTGATCGACCATCGTGTTGACGGTGTCCTTCAGCTCGAGCATCTCGCCCTTGACGTCGACGGTGATCTTCTTGGAGAGGTCGCCGTTCGCGACGGCCGTCGTCACCTGCGCGATGTTGCGCACCTGATTCGTCAGGTTCGAGGCCATGTAGTTGACCGAGTCGGTCAAATCCTTCCACGTGCCCGACACGCCCTTCACCTGCGCCTGCCCGCCCAACCGTCCTTCCGTGCCGACCTCGCGCGCCACGCGCGTGACCTCGCCGGCGAACGTGTTGAGTTGATCAACCATCGTGTTGATCGTGTTTTTTAACTGCAGGATCTCGCCCCGCGCATCGGCGGTGATCTTCTTCGACAGATCGCCGTTCGCAACCGCAGTCGTGACTTCGGCGATGTTGCGAACCTGGCCGGTCAAATTGCCAGCCATCGAGTTCACGGAGTCGGTGAGGTCCTTCCACGTGCCGGCCACGCCTTTGACTTGCGCCTGTCCGCCCAGTTTCCCTTCCGTGCCGACCTCGGTCGCCACGCGCGTGACCTCGGCAGCGAACGAGTTGAGCTGATCGACCATCGAGTTGATCGTGTCCTTCAGCTCGAGCACCTCGCCCAGCGCTTCGACCGTGATCTTCTTCGACAGATCGCCGTTCGCGACGGCCGTCGTCACCTGCGCGATATTGCGCACCTGATTCGTGAGATTCGACGCCATCGAATTGACGTTGTCGGTGAGATCCTTCCACGTACCGGCCACGCCTTTAACCTGCGCCTGACCACCGAGTTTCCCTTCCGTGCCGACCTCGCGCGCCACGCGCGTAACCTCGGCAGCGAACGAGTTGAGCTGATCGACCATCGAGTTGATGGTGTTTTTCAGCTCGAGGATCTCGCCCTGTGCTTCTGCCGTGATCTTCTTCGACAAGTCGCCTAGAGCGACGGCAGTGGTCACCTCGGCAATGTTGCGAACCTGGCCCGTGAGATTCCCGGCCATCGAGTTCACCGAGTCGGTCAGATCCTTCCAGGTACCGGCGACATCCTTCACCTCGGCCTGTCCGCCGAGTTTCCCTTCCGTGCCGACCTCGCGCGCCACGCGCGTGACCTCGGCCGCGAACGAGCGGAGCTGATCGACCATCGTGTTGATCGTGTTCTTCAGCTCGAGAATCTCGCCGCGCGCTTCGGCGCTGATCTTCTTGGAGAGGTCGCCCATCGCCACGGCCGTCGTGACCTCGGCGATGTTGCGAACTTGCCCCGTCAAATTCGACGCCATCGAGTTCACCGAGTCAGTCAGATCCTTCCACGTACCGGCCACGCCCTTCACCTGCGCCTGACCGCCGAGCTGGCCTTCCGTACCAACCTCGCGCGCAACGCGTGTGACCTCGGACGCAAACGCACCGAGCTGATCGACCATCGTGTTGATCGTGTTTTTCAGCTCGAGGATCTCGCCCTTCGCCTCGGCGGTGATCTTCTTCGACAAATCGCCAAGTGCGACGGCCGTCGTGACCTCGGCGATGTTGCGAACCTGGCCTGTCAGATTGCCTGCCATCGCATTGACCGAGTCCGTGAGGTCCTTCCACGTGCCGGCCACACCTTTCACTTCGGCCTGAACGCCGAGCTTCCCTTCCGTTCCGACCTCGCGGGCCACACGCGTAACTTCCGACGCGAACGCGCTGAGTTGATCGACCATCGTGTTGATCGTGTTCTTCAGCTCCAGCAGCTCCCCGCGAACGTCGACTGTGATCTTCTTCGAGAGATCGCCGAGCGCAACAGCCGTCGTCACCTCCGCGATGTTTCGCACCTGGCCGGTTAGGTTGCCGGCCATGGCGTTGACGGAATCCGTGAGGTCCTTCCACGTGCCGGCCACGCCCTTCACCTCGGCCTGCCCGCCCAGCCGCCCTTCCGTTCCGACCTCGCGCGCCACCCGCGTGACTTCAGCCGCGAACGAGTTGAGCTGATCGACCATCGTGTTGATCGTGTTCTTGAGCTCGAGAATCTCGCCCTGAGCTTCTGCCGTGATCTTCTTCGACAGATCACCCAGCGCGACAGCAGTTGTGACCTCGGCGATATTGCGCACCTGGCCGGTCAGATTGCCGGCCATCGAGTTCACGGAGTCAGTCAGATCCTTCCACGTGCCGGCGACACCCGGCACCTCGGCCTGGCCCCCCAACCGCCCTTCCGTTCCAACCTCGCGCGCCACGCGCGTGACCTCGGACGCAAACGAGCGCAGCTGATCGACCATCGTGTTGATCGTGTTCTTCAGCTCCAGCACTTCACCGAGCGCCTCGGCCGTGATCTTCTTCGAGAGGTCGCCGTTCGCGACCGCGGTCGTGACGTCAGCGATATTTCGCACCTGGCCGGTGAGATTCGAGGCCATGGCGTTGACCGAGTCGGTCAAGTCCTTCCACGTGCCGGCAACGCCCGGCACCTCGGCCTGACCGCCTAACCGCCCTTCCGTGCCGACCTCACGCGCCACGCGCGTGACCTCGGACGCGAACGCACGGAGCTGCTCGACCATCGTGTTGATGGTCTCTTTCAGCTCGAGAACTTCGCCCAGTGCTTCTGCCGTGATCTTCTTCGAGAGGTCGCCGTTCGCGACCGCCGTCGTGACCTCGGCGATGTTTCTCACCTGGCCCGTCAAGTTCGAGGCCATCGAGTTGACCGAGTCGGTCAAATCCTTCCACGTGCCTGCCACACCCTTGACCTCAGCCTGACCGCCTAGTTTTCCTTCCGTGCCGACTTCGCGCGCCACGCGCGTGACCTCCGATGCGAACGACCGCAACTGGTCGACCATCGTGTTGATCGTTTCCTTCAGCTCCAGGATCTCGCCGCGTGCATCGACCGTGATCTGCTTCGAGAGATCGCCGTTCGCCACGGAGATGGTGACGGCGGCGATGTTGCGCACTTGATTGGTCAGGTTGGCGGCCATGTAGTTGACCGAGTCGGTGAGATCGCGCCACGTACCGGAAACGCCCTGAACATCTGCCTGTCCGCCGAGTTTGCCTTCGCTGCCGACTTCGCGCGCCACGCGCGTCACTTCCGATGCGAACGAACGGAGCTGATCAACCATCGTGTTGATCGTGTTCTTCAGTTCGAGGATTTCGCCACGTGCTTCCGCGGAGATTTTCTTGGAGAGATCGCCGCGCGCAACTGCGGTCGTGACTTCTGCGATGTTGCGGACCTGGCCGGTCAAATTCGAGGCCATGGAGTTAACAGAGTCGGTGAGGTCCTTCCACGTTCCGGCAACACCCTTCACATCGGCCTGGCCACCGAGCTTGCCTTCGGTCCCAACCTCGCGCGCCACGCGCGTCACTTCCGACGCGAACGAGGCGAGCTGATCGACCATCGTGTTGACCGTCTTGGCGGTGCGGAGAAACTCGCCCTTCAGCGGACGCCCGTCGAACTCGATCGCCATCGTCCGCGACAGATCGCCGCGCGCAACTGCGCCGATGACGCGCGAGATCTCGTTGGTCGGCTGCACGAGATCGCCGATCAGCGAGTTCACCGACTCGGTGATGACGGCCCATTGACCGCCTGCGTTCGGGACCTGCGCGCGCTGATTGAGCTTTCCTTCCTTGCCGACGACATTTGAGATCTTCTCCACCTCTTCGGCGGTGCGCTGGTTCAGATCGAGAATGTCGTTGAGGGTGTCGGCGATCTTCCCGGCCGCGCCGGTGAACTCCACCGGCATGCGCACCTTGAAGTCGCCCTTCTTCATGGAAGTGAGCGTTCGCAACAGCATTCGCTCGAAATCTCTCGGCGAAAGCTCGGTCGCCTTATCGATACCGATTCCCGTGGTCATTGCGCGCTGTCCTCCCGAACCCGGCGGTTGAAGCCCGCCGAGCGAGTTGCAGCTTTCAGACCATGGATGAGGGCGGTATGCGGTCTCGCGGTCTCGCAGTTGCGTGGTCTCGCATATTTGCTCGGTCGCGTCACGCGCTTGGCCGCACGTGCGGGCGTGCTGGACATGTCCACTCGCCCTCGATCTTGCGGTTCAAGGCAGGCGCGGACCGCTCCGAGACCACGCAACTGCGCGACCGCGAGACCCCAGACCGCCTACTTCGACTCCTGACCCTCGGCCCTCTCGCTCTTCATCGGCAACTTGAATCCAATATAGGTTCCCGAGCTGATCCCCATCAGCGCCAGCATCGTGGCGCTGAACTCGGGCATGGTCAGATCCCACAACACGGCTGTCAGGAAGATCCCGCCGAGGACCAGCGTCCAGACGACGACCTGGAGGCGGTCGAACGCGACAACGCCGTTGTCGCCGGTGACGAGATCGCGCCAGAAGCTCTTCGTCGTGAACGTCCGCCGGCCCGCGGGCGTCACCGCAACCGCGGCAAGCGCCGTAGCAGCGCTGATTCCGACGAGCCCGAGCAGCGAAGGAGCGATCGAGTCGCGCTCGCCGGTCACGATCCAGATGAAGACGTAGCCGACGACAAGGAGGAAGAACCACCACGCCATCTGCACGCGCGCCAGGCTGTACGGCTGCCTCGCGCCATCGATCGGCGGACCATCGCGCAACATGTCGCTGCGGCGCGCAAGCACAACTAACGCAATGGCGACCACTGCCAGGAGAACAAGGAAGAGCGTGATCCAACTGTCTACGTAGAGCTTCTTCAGCTTCAACGTCATGTTCGCGCCGTCCGCGCGCCGCAGCGGCCGGTCGCCGTGAATGCCGACGCTCACACGCATCGCCGCGTACGGATCGAACAGCGGGTCGTACAGAAACTGCAGCCAGATCGCTTTGTTCTTCTCCGTTCGATCGAGGATGAACGTCAGCGTCCCGCTCTCAAGATCCATCCCCGAAGGCTCCAAGCCGCTGTCCAGCCCTTCGATGAAAAGCGTAATCGGCTGCTGCTGTGCCTCCGCCTCATGAAGAAGCACATCGAGATGACAAACAGACACGACGATCCAATCGGTGAGGTAAACCTGATGCGGATCCTCGTTGACGCCCGCCACGCCGGCCACCGCCGTCTCGGAACCACAAGACGCAGGTTTGATTCGCCGCCGCGCCGCACCAAGCTGATCCGCTTCCTGCCGATCGAAGCAGGAGGCGAAGGCCGCGAGCATGAGGATCAAGCCGAGAATGCGGAGCCGCGCTGGCATGGAGTGACGTAAGTATAAGGAATCTCAGCCGCGCTCTGTATCCTTCCTATGGAAACACGATGATCGTGATCGTCCCCGGAGCCGAATTCCGGATTGCCTCGCTCATTTCCGGCAGGAGCCTTCGCAGATTCGCCAACGTCGTGTCGACTGTTTCAATCACGACCACACCGACGGCGAACCTCGAGATGTTCTGCTGATACCGCATCCGCTGGTCGGTGGTTAGAAGGACATCGAACGTCGAAGAAGCCTTTTGAAGAAGTTGGCCATTCTTGACACCGGCCCAGCCTTCTTCTTGAACAGTTCGCACGGCAAACTCCGGCAGATCACGCCAAAGCTTTCGGGGCATGTTCTCGTCGAAGAGGACTCTTTTCACGCGATCTGGGCCACCAGTGCGCGGCCCGCTTCTTCAAGAAACGCGATCGCCTGCTCCTTCGTCACGGTCGGAAAGTTGTCGAGAAACTCCTCGAGCGTCTCGCCGCTTTCGAGATAAACGAGGAGCGTCTTCACCGGCACACGCGTACCGACGAAAACAGGCTCGCCGCCCATAATCTCGGGATCTGAATGGACGATGTTTGTGCGCTCCATGACGTGCAGGATACGCCTGCGTCGGTCGAGGTCAAGGTTTCGGTCGAAGTAGAATTCATCGGATGAGCCGAGTACCGATTGATCACATCCTCGAGCGGCCGGCTTCGGAGCGCGTCGTTATCATCCAGGAGATTTGGGAAAGCCTGCTCGAACATCCGGAACTCGTCGAGATTACCGTGGCCCAGCGCGAAGAGCTCGAACGGCGTTGGATCGATCTTCAGAAGAATCCCGACGAAGAAGAGCCTTGGGATGATTTTATGGAGACGCTGCGAAGCTCGAACGGCGACTGACTCACACCTCGATCCCCACCGCCCGCATCAGCTCCAGCGCGTTGCTCTTCGTCACGACGCCGGGGCGTTTCTTGTAATCGAAGATCACGCGGCCGTCTTCGATGCGGTCTTCGAAGTGGACGTTCGTGGCGCGGGGCGCGAGTTCGTCGGCGATCTGGGCCAGGGCCAGGTCGTGCGTTGTGGCGAGGCCGATGGCGCCTCGGGCGGCGAGACTGCGGACGATGGCTGCGGCGCCGATGCGGCGGTCGTGGGAGTTCGTGCCGCCGAGGACTTCGTCGAGAAGGAAGAGGAGCGGAGGCGGCATGCGCAGGATGTCGCGGATGCGCAGGATCTCGGCGTAAAAACGCGACGCTCCTTCCTGCAGCGAGTCGTTGAGGCTGATCGATGCGCCCACAGCCATCGGGCTCACGCGCAGGCGCGCCGCGCAGACGGGCGCGCCGGCGAGAGCGAGGAGCGTGTTCACTCCGATCGCGCGCAGCAGCGTGCTCTTGCCGGACATGTTCGAACCACTGACGATGAGGAGGCGCAGCTCGCCGCCGATGCTCACATCGTTGGCGACGCGGCGGTCGTCAGGGATGAGCGGATGGCCGACCGCATCGCCGTCGAAGAGCGCGTCGCCTTCGACGATCTCCGGCATCACAAAGATTGGATGCTCGAAGGCGAACGATGCCAGCGAGAGCAGCGCTTCGATCTCGGCAATCGTTGAGATCCACCCCACGATCTCGGCTCCCGACTCGACGCGCCAGCGCTCGATGGCGAAGGCGATATGTGTCGACCAGAGCAGCAGCAACGCCAGCGGCGCGAAGAACTGATTGCGCCTGGCGTCGAGCAGCGCCACGAGCTTGCGCAGTCGCTCGATCTGGCGCGATGCGGTGACGCCGTTGCGTTCGAGGCGTCCGCGCAACGCGACCAGCCGAGGCGATGTGAACGTCTGCCGTTCGAGCACCGCCAGCAAACCAGCCAGCAGCGCCAGCGCCGGCTCGCGACGCTCCACCGCGCCGACGACTTTCGCAACACGCGCGGACACGCTGCGCGCAAAGAACGAGACGACCACGATCATCACCAGCAACGGAACCGACCAAAGCGGCGAGACCTGCGGCATCGACCCTGGATTCGTGGCATTGACGAAACGCGTGACGAGCGACGGAACGCCGAGCATGAGGGCGGCAATGGTGAGAGCAGTGATGACAATCGCGACGATCCGTTCGCCGCGCCGCGCCAGTAGAGTCTCTGCGCGCGACCATTCGTCGAGCTTCGCTTCTTCCACGTCGTGGGCGACTTCCGCAGCGGCGATGGCGATCTCCTCGCGAAGCTCGATGAGGCCACGCAACTCCCCGACCGCTTCCTGACGCTCATAAACCTCGGCTGCCGTTGCCTCGCCGGGGTGCAACAGCCAGTTGGCCAGCGTGGACCTTCCTGCGCTCGTCGCGGCGATGCACAGCCACTCGAAGAGCGAGCCCTTTCCGAAGAGATCGAGATCCGCCGCGAAAGGATGATGCTCTGCGGCGTAGCCGGTGTCTGCGACTCCTTTGCCCTGCCACTGGCCGCTCAGCCTCTCAATCCCGCGCTCGCAGAATCGCGCCGCTGCGTCGGAACGGCGGCGGCGCGTGATCGTGCGGCCGTGGGCGACCATCAACGCGATGAAGCCGGCGATCGGGATGGCGATCCAGCCGCTGAAGTGGACGATAGCGATGATTACCGCGATGGCGAAGAGAACGATGCGGGCGATGGAGATGCTGCGCTCGCGAGCGAGGAGTGTTGCGGTCTCAGCGCAATGCGTGGCTAAACGTGATTCGTAAGTTGCGAGAGGGTCGGACACGGCCGGAAGTATATGCAGCGTGAATGGGGAGCACAGACAGGAGTGTCTGTGCCACACAAGCACCTCCACCTCGAAGCGAAGGGTAATGTGGCACAGACACTCTTGTCTGTGCTCTCGAAGCCTAGAACAACGCGAGTTGCGTGTTCAGCGCAGGCAGCCGTGGCCGCGCCGGGCGGCGGCGCGAGATCTCGTACACGCCCGTCGCTTCGAACTGTTTCGCGATCGAGAGCTCTAACTGCGAAGTCACGCCGAGTCTCGTCAGCAGTCGCGAGGCCATGTCGCGCACGATCGACTCGTGGTTGTTGCGCTGCGAAAGGTGAATCAGGCAGAGATTCTTCAGATCGGCACCGATCATCCGCTGCACGGCGGTCATCGAATCGTCGTTGGAGAGGTGGCCGAACCGCGACATGATCCGGCGCTTGAGCGACCACGGATAGCTTCCCATCCGCAGCATGTCGAGGTCGTGATTGGCCTCGAAGAACAGGCCGTCGCAATCGGAGAGGTGACGGATCACCGGAGCATCGGCGTGCCCGAGGTCGCTGGCGACACCGACGCGGGTCCCGTCGCGCGCTTCGATCACGAAGCAGGCCGGATCGGCGGCGTCGTGAAGCGTGCGTTGCGCGTGGATATTCAGCTCGCCGATCGTGAAGACGGAATCGTTCGGGAAGATGATCGTCTTCGTCTTCTCGCGGTCGATGCGGCTGGCGTCGAGCGTCCCCTGCGTCAGGTAGATCGGAATGCCGTATTTGCGCGCGATCGAGCCGGCGCCGCGGATGTGGTCGTAGTGCTCGTGCGTGATGATGATCGCGCGAAGCTGCTCGATCTCCTTGCCGACCTGCTCCATCCGTTTGCGCGTCTCCCGAGGACCAAGCCCGGCATCGACCAGGATGGAGGTGCCGTCACTCTCGACGTAGTAAGAATTGCCCGCGCTGCCGGAGGAGAGGGGTGCCACGATCACGATGAGTCATGGTACGCGGTCTCGCGGTCACGCGGTAGCGGGGTATGGTGGGTCTCTGAGTTGCTGAGTTGCTCGGTTGCTGGGTCTTGCGGTCGCGGCATCGCGTGACTTTACCCAGCAACCCCAGCGACTCAGCAACCAAGCAACGCGGCAACCAGCAACCCCGAGACCGCGCATACAATCCCCCTCCACATGATGGAGCGCTTTATCGTCGAGGGTGGCCGCCGGCTGGAGGGACGCATCCGTCCGGGGGGGAACAAGAACGCGGCGCTGCCGATCCTGGCTGCGTGTCTGCTGACCGACGAGGCCGTCATCCTCCGCAACCTTCCCGACATTCAGGACGTCCGGGTCATGCTCCAGATCATGGAAGGCATCGGCGCCACGGTCGAGCGCGTGGAGGCGAACGTCGTTCGGATCCAGACGACGGGCGATTGCTCGTCCAGCCCCGATCCCGATCTCTCGCGAAAGATCCGCGCTTCGATCCTTCTGGCGGGGCCGCTGCTGGCGCGCTGCGGCGCGGCGAACATCGCCAAGCCGGGTGGCGACGCCATCGGACGGCGCCGCGTCGATACCCATCTCCTCGCCCTCGAATCCCTCGGCGCGCAGATCGAAGTCTCGGCGCAGGAGTACCGGATGTCCGTTCGGGCGCTCAAAGGCTCGAACATGTTCCTCGACGAAGCGTCGGTGACGGCAACCGAGAATGCCATCATGGCTGCGGTTCTTGCCGAGGGCGAGACGCTGATCTACAACGCGGCAGCGGAGCCTCATGTCCAGGACCTTTGTCGTTTCCTCAACCTCCTCGGCGCCCAGATCGAAGGCATCGCCACGAACTCGCTGCGCATCCGCGGCGTCGACTCGCTGCACGGCGGCGACTTTCAAATTCCCAGCGACCACATCGAAGTCGGCTCCTACATCGGCCTCGCCGCGGTGACGCGCAGCGAGCTCGTGATCGAAGATGCCGTGCCCGAGCACATGTACGCCGTCCGCTACATGCTCGAGAAGGTAGGCATCGACATCAAGATCGAGGGCAAGAATATCCGGGTCCCGAAGGATCAGGCGCTGCGCGTCCGATACGACATCGGCGCGGCCGTGCCGAAGATCGACGACGGACCGTGGCCGCTCTTCCCCGCCGATCTGCTCTCGATCATGATCGTCATCGCCACGCAGGCCGAAGGCACGGTGATGATCTTCGAGAAGATGTTCGAGTCGCGGCTCTTCTTCACGGACAAATTGATCCAGATGGGCGCGCGCATCATCCTCTGCGATCCGCACCGCGCCATCATCGTCGGCGGCAACCGCCTCAGCGGCGCGGAGATCTCCAGCCCCGACATCCGCGCCGGAATGGCACTACTGCTCGCCGCACTCTGCGCCAAAGGCGAAAGCGTGATCCACAACATCAACCAGATCGACCGCGGCTACGAGCGGATCGAGGAGCGGCTGAATCCTCTGGGAGCGCGGATCCGGCGGGAGCGGGACTCCTAATTCGAATGATGAAGGATGAACGATGAACACCGGGAGAGCTGCTGACCGTTCATCCTTCATCCTTCATGCTTCATCCTTGCCTGCCGTCATGGGCATCCTCAACGTCACGCCCGACTCGTTTTCGGACGGCGGCGTTCACCTCGATCACACCAAGGCTCTGCATGCAGCACTGCAGATGGAAGCGGACGGCGCGGCAATCATCGACATCGGCGGCGAGTCGACGCGGCCCGGCGCGGAGCCTCTGGCGGCGCAGCTCGAGATCGATCGCGTCGTTCCGGTCATCGAGCAGATCCGCAAGCGCAGCGCTATTCAAATCTCGATCGACACACGCAAGGCGGCCGTCGCAGAAGAGGCCATTCGCGCGGGAGCGAACATCGTCAACGACGTCAGCGGCATGCGCTACTCGGCGGGCATGCCCGCGGTCGTTGCAGGCAGCGGCGTGCCGGTGATCCTGATGCATATGCGCGGCGAGCCGGCCACAATGCAGGAGCTGGCGGTGTACGACGACGTGGTGGCGGACGTCGCCCGCGAGCTGATCTCGATCATCGACGATGCCGTCGCCGCCGGCGTCGACCGCAACAAGATCCTCATCGATCCCGGCATCGGCTTCGCCAAGACCTTCGACCAGAACCTGGAACTGCTGGCCCGTGCGGACGAACTGACCTCGCTCGCGCCGGTCGTGATTGGAGCCTCGCGCAAGGCGTTCATCGGGCACCTGACCGGCCGCACATCCGGCCCGGAGCGCGCCATCGGCTCGCTTGCGGCGGTGGCAGCAGCGCAACTGGCCGGCGCGGCCATCGTCCGCGTGCACGACGTGCGCGAGACCGTCGACTTCCTCAAGGTGTGGATAGCGATCGAGGGAAGACGATGATTGCGTGCTCGGCTGCGCCTCGCACGCGTTGTCGGTTGTCGGTTAAGTGCGCCTTCGGCGCGTTGGCAAGGCTACGCGATTGGGTTTCTGACAACACGCCGAAGGTGCATCCAACCGACAACCGACAGCGCGCCGGAGGCGCAATCCAGTGAGTTGGTACGACCGCATCCTGGCCCTCCAGTTCTCGTGGCGCGATGCCCTCGACATCGTCATCGTGGCGTTCGTTATCTACAACATCTTCGCGCTCATCCGCGGCACGCGGGCGATGCAGGTTTCGATCGGGATGGTGTTGCTGGGCAGCACGTTCTTCGTTGCACGCGCCTTCAACCTGCCCGCGCTCGAAGCGATCTCCCGCCAGATCCTTTTTTATCTTCCCTTCGCCGTCATCGTCCTGTTTCAGGCGGAGATCCGCCGAGCGCTGGCGCGCATGGCCTCGAATCCGCTGCTGTCGCTTTTTTCGAGCGGAACGTCTCCTGTTCCGTTCGACGTCATTCTCGACGCGACAAAGGTGCTCTCTGCGAACCGTATCGGCGCGCTGATCGCCATCGAGCGCGCGCAGAGCCTGAAGATGTATTCGGAAGCGGCGAAGCCGATCGACGCCCTCGCCTCCGCCGAATTGCTCATCAGCATCTTCACGCCCGGCGGACCGCTTCACGATGGTGCCGCGATCGTCAGAGGCAACCGCATCGTCGCCGCGGGAGCGTTCCTTCCGCTCACCACATCCGCCGATCCGAAGCTTGCACACGGAACGCGCCATCGGGCTGCGCTGGGGTTATCCGAGGATAGCGATGCCCTCGTCATCGTGATCTCGGAAGAGAACGGATCGATCTCCGCCACGAGCGAGGGCGTCCTGCACGAGCACCTCGACAGCGATCAACTCCTGCAATTGATGCAGGAGCGGCTAAGGAGTGTGCGGAAGTGATGAGAATTGCGCGGCCTGCCTATATTGCGCGGCCTGGGGCCGCAGGCGCAACAATATGAACGGCCATAACCTCTCCCTCCGCATCCTCTCCCTGTTCCTTGCGTTCACGGTCTGGTTCTTCGTTTCTGCGCCGCGGCGGGAGCCGGTCTCGGAGCGCGCGTTCGCGGCTCCCGTATCCATCGTGCGGATGCCGCGCGACCTCGTCATCACCACGCCCGTTCCGGACACGGTCAGCGTTCGTCTCCGCGGACGGATCTCTGACCTTCGATCGCTCTCATCGCAGAATCTCGAAGTCACGCTCGACGTGAGTTGGGTGACGCCGGGCGATGCCGTCATCACGCTCAGCCCGCAGGCGATGAGCGTCCCGCCGCAGATCGACGTCGTGTCGATCGAGCCGATGAAACTCCGCTTTCATGTGGAAGCGCTGCGGCAGACCGTTGTCCCCATCCGGCCGTTTCTGATCGGGCAACCGCCTCCCGGATATGTCACCGGCGACCCGACGCTCGTTCCCGATCATGCTCTCCTCTCCGGTCCGGCCTCGCAGATACGGAACGTCACGGAGGTGGCCACCGAACGGATTATCATGAGCGGCCGCTCGGAGACATTCGTGCAGAATGTGGGCGTCGTCAGCGACTCGTCACTCGTCCGTATCATCGAGCCGCTGGTCACGCAAGTCACCGTGCCCGTGAATGCCGAGATCGGACCGGTCGCGCCTGCGCCGGCAACCACGGACACGACTACCGACGATGCGTCCGTCGAAAAGCCTGCCGAGACGAAGCCGCCAGAAAAGACGCCGGTGCAAAAGCGCAGACACAAAAGGGAGCAATGAGGACCTTATTCGGCACCGACGGCATCCGCGGCAAAGCCCATCAGTACCCATTCGACGGACCGACCATGTTCGCGCTTGGTGAGGCGCTGGCCCACCGGCTTTCGCGGGGAGTGGGGAGTGGGGAGTGGAGGGTGGGAGAAAGGCCCTCGCCGGGAGTGGGGAGTCGGGGGTCGGGGGTCGGAGAAACTTCCGTTGATACTTTCCGATCGCCGACGCCCGACAGCCGAAACCCCGCGAGCCGTGAGTCGGGGGTCGGAGAAACTGCCGCTGACTCTCTCCGACACCCGACTCCCGACTCCCCACTCCCCACCATCCTCCTCGGCATGGACACGCGCGAATCAGGTCCGGAGATCGCTCGCGCGCTGACTGCCGGCATCGAGCATGGCGGCGGCAACGCAATCTTCATCGGAATCGTCCCGACTCCCGCGGTGGCGTACCTCTGCCGCACCTCGGACGCCGCGGCAGGCATCTCCATCTCGGCCTCGCACAATCCGTTCGAAGACAACGGCGTCAAGATCTTCGGGCACGATGGGATGAAAATCCCCGACAGTGTTGAGGAGCAGATCGAAGACGAGTTGCGCGCGCTTCGCCGCGACGATGCGCTCATCCCTGATCGGGCGCTGCGCGAGAACGGGGAGCTGATCGAGCGCTACGAGCAATTCCTCGATGACGGTATTGCCCCCCAGGCGTTGCACGGACGCAAGGTCGTACTCGACACAGGAAACGGCGCCACCTTCAGGATCGCGCCTGAGGTTTTCCGCCGCGCCGGCGCCGAAGTCGTCGTCATCAATGCGCAGCCGAATGGCCGCAACATCAATGATCAGTGTGGCGCCATGCATCCCGAGGGACTGGCGAAGACCGTGGTCGCGGAAAAGGCGGACTTCGGCGTCGCCTTCGACGGCGACGCTGACCGCGCCATCTTCGTCGACGACGCGGGAAAGATCCGCGACGGCGACGAGATCATCTATCTCTGGGCGCAGCGCCTGAAACGAAATGGCGCGCTCCGGAACGGCTGCGTCGTCACGACCGTGATGTCGAACTACGGCTTCGAGCAGCAGCTTCGCGAGGATGGCATCGAGCTTTGCCGCGCCAACGTCGGCGACAAGTACGTTCTCGAGATGATGATCGAGCGCGGCGCGATCCTTGGCGGTGAGCAGTCCGGCCACATCATCGACCTCGCCGTTCACACGACGGGGGATGGCACCCACACCGCTCTCGTTTTCGGCGAGTTGCTCACGCAGGCAGGCAGGCCATTCTCCGAGCTCCGAACCTTCACGCCGATGCCACAGTTGCTCGTGAACCAGCCGGTCGCCTCGAAGCCACCGCTGGAATCGCTGCCGAAGTATCAGGCTGCGCTGGCCGGCGCGCAGGCGCAGTTGAATGGCCAGGGCCGCATCCTCGTCCGCTACTCCGGCACCGAGAACAAAGTGCGCGTTATGGTCGAAGGTCCGGATCGAGCGCTCATCACGCGGATCGCCGAGTCGCTGCGAATCGTGCTGCAATCAGAGATCAGCGACTAGAGATCAGGGAAGCGCGTTCGCGATTGACGTCAGATCAGAGATGCTCGGAGGTCATGAAGTATGAAATGCTGTCCGACCTCTGAGCCCTGATCGCTTGCGTCTCTGATTCCTTGTCTCGAATCTCTGATTCTGATCCCCTGTCTCTGATCCCCTGTCTCTGATCCTCTGATCTCTGATTCTCTGATCTCCACAGACCATCCCGTGCACAACATCGTCATCGCCCTCGCTGCCTTCGCGGCCGGCGCAATCAACTCGATCGCGGGCGGGGGAACGCTTCTCTCCTTTCCCGCGCTCGTGTGGATCGGCGTCAACCCGGTGATGGCGAACGCCACGAACACCTTCGCGCTCTGGCCGGGATCGTTCGCGGCCATGGTCGGTTTCCGCCGCGAACTGGCCAACGTCCGCCGCTGGCTTCTGCTCCTGACGATTCCCGCGCTCCTCGGCGGCGCAACAGGCGGCGTGCTGCTGTTGCACACATCGATGGCGACCTTCACGCGCCTCGTACCGTTTCTCATCCTCGGCGCAACGCTGCTCCTCGCCACACAAGAGCTGATCACCCGCCGCCTCGGCTTGGTCGCACGCGCTCACGAGAATCCCAGCGCCGGTTGGATCACGATCGTCGTCGTTTTCCAGTTCCTCGTCGGCATCTACGGAGGCTATTTCGGCGCCGGCATCGGCATCCTGATCCTGGCCGCGCTGGGACTCATCGGCCTGACCGACATGCACGAGATGAATGGCCTCAAGAACCTGCTGGCCATCTGCATCAACGGCGTCGCCGCGATCTACTTCGCCTGGTCCGGAGCTGTGCTGTGGAAGGACGGATTCATCATGGCCGTCGCTGCGATCATCGGCGGCTACCTCGGCGCGCGCGTCGCCCGCCACCTCGGCCGCACCTTCGTCCGGCGATCGGTCGTGGTGATCGGTCTGGCTATGGGCATCGCCCTCTTCTTCAAACGCTGAGCACGCATTCTCAAGAATTCGCTTCTCCAATCGATGCGACGGTCTTCGATGGGATTGAGCTCGATCTCTCCCTCCGTTTTCGCATGCACGATCCGACCGGAGTTTTTCGAAACGTCATCTGCGATTTGGGCACGCAGCATTCCTCCCGGCGTACGATGTCCGATGTTCGACAGGGAGTCCCATGAGAATGGTTTCGCAGTGCACGGCGATCGTTCTTCTCGTGACATCGGGAGCGTCGGCCCAGTTGAAAGAGAGCATCATCGTCAGCCATGTCGACGTTCCGGTCATCGTCGTCGACCGCAGCGGCAATCCAGTTCGTGGACTGCAGGCCAAAGACTTTGAGGTTCTGGATCAAGGAAAAGTCCGCGAGATCCGATCGTTCGATGTCGTCGATTTCGCCTCCGCACAGCCGGTCACGCCGACTTCACCGCTGAATCCTGTTGCACGCCGTAATTTTCTCTTACTGTTCGATCTGACCTTCTCTTCTCCTCTCGCGACTACGCGGGCGCAACTCGCGGCAAGCAACTTCCTCAAGACGATGGTGGGGCCGCGCGATCGGGTTGGCGTCGCCACGATTGATACAGGTCACGGCTTTCGCCTTCTCAGCGGGTTTACGACTGATCGGCGATTGATCCTCGCGGCGATTGCGGGACCCCGCTCCTTTCGCCCGTCCGATCCCCTTCAGATCGCAGCCGAGTCTCCCACGGACATCTTCACCGAGTTGCCTGATCCGGACGCCGCGAATAACAAGTTTGGGCTCAACGACGACATCAAGGACATTTTCAACGGCGCGGCCCGCATTAACGACGATGCCAATCGGCAGACGGTCGAACGACAGATATCGTTGTTGACCGGCCTAGCGACCACACTTCGCGCGGTGTCCGGACAGAAGCACGTCATTTTCCTGTCCGAGGGCTTCGAGTCGCGGCTCGTTCAGGGCCGCGATGCGCACGGCAGCCAATTGGAAACGGCGGCAAAGGCTAATGAAAATGCAGCGGTTGAGGCCGGCCGGATCTGGGACGTCAACAATAACGACCGGTACGGCTCATCCAGCAGCATGGACATGCTCACGAAGCTGTCGGAAGCCGCACGGAGATCGGATGTCATTCTCGACGCGATCGATATCCGCGGTCTTCGGTCCGAAATCGATCCCAGGACGGGCGTCAGACCGAGATCAAACGAAGGACTGCATTCGCTCGCGGACCCGACGGGTGGCACGGTCTTCCAGAACTCGAACGACCTCTCCTCCGATTTCGGGCGTGTTCTCAAGGCGCAGGAAGTTGTCTACGTCGTGGGTTTTCAAACGTCCGCGGAAAAGCCTGGAAAGTTTCATGCTTTGAAGGTGCGGGTGAACGTGCCAGGCGCGCGCGTCACGGCGCGAACCGGTTACTACGAGGCGGGCGGTGAAAACCCGTTGGAGCGGTCGCTCACCAACGCCGAGGTCGTGCTCAATGACATTCCCCAGGAATCGATTCGCGTCTTGGCGCTCGCGGCGCCATTCCTCACTTCGGGGAAGGACGCGCAGGTCCCGGTGATCGTGGAGGTGAACGGGGCCGATCTTCTGGCGGCTTCAGGGGCCACCCATGCGTTGACGGCGGAGATCTTTATCTACGCGTTCGATAAGGATGGCCTGGTCCGCGACTTTATCTATCAGCGGGCCGCGCTGGACCTGAACAAGATCGGCAGTGCCCTCAAGAGCGGAATCAAGTACTACGCGACGCTCAGTCTTCCGCCGGGCAGCTATGCGATCAAGAGCCTTGTCAACATCGCGGAGACAGCGAAGAAGGGTTTCGCGCGAAATGACGTGGTCGTTCCGAACAGCACCGACTTTGCCATCTCGCAGCCTCTCTTTCTCGATGAGCCGGGCCAGTGGCTCATGCTCAAAGGGGGGTCGCACGACAAGACCAATTCTGGGTATCCCTTCGTCGCGAATGGGCAGGCATTCATTCCCTCGGCTGGAGTGCGCGTGCGTAGTGGCGAGCCACGAACGTTCGTCGTATTCGTACGCAATGCCTCGCCAGACGAGCTCTCCTTTGAAACGCACCCGAGCGCGACGATGGTCTCGCAGGACAAAAGCGGCGTCGGATCGTTGCTCGTCTTCCGGCTCAACTCGGCCGGCGCAACGCCTTCGACCCTGGAGGTGATCGCACAGAGGCGCGACGGGGCGCACGAGAGCAAGTCGAGCATTCCGCTGATGCGGTAGGAAATCGCCTCTGTTTTGACCTTGCGTAACACGAGACCACATGGTCAACGTCGCTCCGCACGGCCGCGCTCGGCGGGATTTCCGGTTCGTCGGGCTCGTTCTCCGGGATGCGGATCTCGCTGCTCGCACGATTCGGGGCGCGGGCGGCCTCGGCGTACCATGAGCGCTTTAGACGCGACGGAGGTCCCATGCGGAAGGTCTCGCAGTGCGCAGCAATCGTGCTTTCCATCGCGGCGGCAGCTTCCGCGCAGCTGAAGGAAAGCATCACCGTCAACCATGTCGATGTTCCGGTAGCCGTCGTCGACCGCAGCGGCAATCCGATCCGCGGACTTCACGCCAAAGACTTCGAGGTGCTCGACCAGGGCAAGGTGCGCGAGATCCGCTCGTTTGACATCGTCGACTTCGCCTCCCCCGCGTCGGTCAAGGCCATCTCGCCGCTCAATCCGGTGGCCCGCCGCAATTTCCTTCTACTCTTCGACCTCACATTCTCCACGCCACAGACAGTGATTCGGGCTCAAGCCGCTGCCGGCGACTTCCTCAAGAAGATGGTCGGGCCGCGCGACCGCGTCGGCGTCGCTACGCTCGACAACGAGCACGGCTTCCGGCTTCTCAGCGCGTTCACGACCGATCGGCGGCTCGTGGTCGCGGCAATCAAGAATCCGAGATCGTTTCGTGCCTTCGATCCGCTTCAGGTCGCCGGCGACAACCCGCTGGAGATGGTCGCTGGTGACTTGCCTGATGCGCCCGGATCCGACAATGCCCTGGGTATCTCGGCCGATTTCAAGGAGATCCTCCGAGGATCGGCACGTCTCGAGGACGATTACAGCCGCGACAAGATCGATCGCCAGGTGACGTTCTTGACTGGACTCGCCACCACGTTGCGGGCGGTCTCCGGGCAGAAGCACATCGTCTTCCTCTCCGAGGGATTCGAGTCGCGGCTCATTCAAGGACGCGACGCGCGCGGTGGACAAGCGGAAAAAACTGAGGAGAACACGGCGGTTGAGGCCGGACAGACGTGGAAGGTTTATAACGACGACCGCTACGGGAACTCCAACAGCTTGAACTTGATCACGAGACTGGCGGAAGCGGCCCGGCGGTCCGATGTGATCCTCGACGCCGTCGACATTCACGGTCTTCGTTCCGACATCGACGCCCGAAAGGGAGTGGTCCAGAAATCGAACGAGGGGCTTCACCTGCTTGCAGGCTCCACCGGCGGCTATGTCTTCCAGAACTCGAACGATCTTTCCTCCGATTTCGGACGCGTTCTCAAGGCTCAGGAATTCGTCTACGTCCTCGGCTTCCAGACCACGGCGGACCAGCCCGGAAAGTTCCATGCGTTGAAAGTGCGCGTGAACGTGCCGGGGGCGCGAGTCACGGCGCGCACCGGTTACTACGAGGGTGGCGGCGGGAATGTGCTCGAGCGCGCACTGACGAGCGCCGAGGTGATGATCAACGACATTCCGCAGGACGCGATTCACGTTGAATCGCTGGCGGCGCCGTTTCCCACGACCGGAGCTCGCTCGCAGGTTCCTGTGATCCTCGAGGTGAACGGCCAGGATCTGGCCGCAGCCGTTGGGACCGCGCGTCGTGGGACGGCGGAAATCTTCGTTTACGCTTTCGACGAAGATGGCTTGGTGCGCGACTCCACCTACCAGCGACTGGCCTTCGATCTCGCCAAGCTCGGCGACAGCCTCAAGAACGGCATCAAGTACTACGCAACCCTCAGCCTCCCTCCCGGCCGTTACGCCATCAAGAGCCTTGTCAACGTCGCGGAGACGGCAAAGAAGGGATTCGTTCGCAAGGACATCGTCGTGCCGGCGGCCGGCGACGTCGCGATCTCCCAGCCGTTGTTTTTCGAAGAGCCGGGCAAATGGCTCATGATCCGCGGCAGCTCGCATGACAAGACCAACGCCGGCTATCCCTTCGTCGCCAATGGACAGGCGTTCATTCCCTCCGCCGGAGTGAATGTCCGGCGCGGCGAGCCGCGCACGTTCGCGGTCTTCGTGGAGAACGCCTCGCCCGATGAGCTCTCCGTCGAGTCGAGCCCGAAATCGACGATCGTTTCGCAAACAGGCAGCGGCCTGCGATCGCTGCTCCTGTTGCGCCTCGATTCAGCCGACGCTTCGGCAGCGGCGCTCGACGTGGTCGTCCGCAAGCGCGGCAGCGACGACCTGCGCAAGTCGAGCATTCCTCTGACGATTCAATAGCTGCACCACAGAGACGCAGAGGTCGCAGAGGTCAACTCTGTGTCCTCAGTGCCTCTGTACTACTAACCAGCGGTTTCTGCGCGCGACGCGAAGATTTCTTACAAAACTGGTTGGTTGCAAATTCGGTGGGTTTCTTTTGGTTGCGGCTATGCCGCGCTGTGGTTCATTATTGCCCGAGCACGAACACGAGGATCGCAAGAACGATCACGACGACTGCGATGCACGTCACAACGACACCGGTTGTGACCGCCCCTCGCCCCTCACTCGGCAATTCCGCTACGCGTAATTCGTGAGCGGCCGTCCCGGGATCGACGATCGCAACCGCGCGGTCGCGGCACTCGAAGCAGGCCTCCAAGTGCTCGGCGATAGCGATAATGTCGTTGACGCCACCTCATCGAGTGACATATTGCTCGATCTCGGAAAGCGTGAGATGCCAATGCGCTCTCTCGGACAAGCTCGCTACTTTGCGGCAGAAGCAGCGCGACGGTGTGATCGGTGTCACAAATCAGCAGGCAGTTATCGCTGCTGGGGGCGGCCCACCGGATGCTTCGACGGAGGATTAGCGTCGCGGATGACACGGGGTCGCGAGATCGGCGTCACCACGAATTCTTCCTCCCACGCGTCGTCGTCATGAGCTTGACTGATCGCGATCTCGTCCATTTCCTCTTCTGTGAGCGGTTTTTCCTTTGTCTGTTTTTTCATAGATCCCAGCCTGGAGAATTGTAACTGCCGGGTCGCGACTTCTCGCTCCGCGCCGACTGCAGTAGCCGCTTCGTTGCGGCGTGTTGCGGGTTCGTCAGCACCTCGCGCGGGTTTCCTTCCTCGACCACTTCTCCCTCGGCCAGGATGATCACGCGCGTGGCGAAGTCGCGGGCAAAATCGTCGTCGTGCGTCGTTACGACCAGCGTCCGGCCGGCGGTCGTCAGTTGCAGGAGCGTCTCTCCCAGCTCGCCGCGGCGGGCCGGATCGAGCGACGCCGTCGGCTCGTCCATCAGCAGAAGCGGCGGCTCCATCGCCATCGCGCGCGCGATCGCCACGCGCTGCGCTTCGCCCCCCGAGAGCTCACGCGGCAGCGCGTTGCGCCGGTGCGCGACGCCGAGCGCCTCCAGCAGCTCCGTCGCGCGGCGCTCGGCGTCGGCGCGGGGGACATGCGCCACCTGCATCGGCGCCAGCGTGACATTCCCCATGGCGGACAAATGCTCGAAGAGGTAGTGGAGTTGGAACACCATCCCCACCCTCGTGCGCAGCTCGCGGACCGTGTTTCTCGAAGGCGCCGGTCCCGGGCGGAGCACCACGCCTCCGACGTCGATCACTCCATCCTCGAACGTCTCCAGTGCCGCAACGCAGCGCAACACCGTCGTCTTGCCGCCGCCCGACAGCCCCATCAGCGCGACGAGCTCGCCGGCGCGAACGTCTGCATTGACCCCACGCAGAATCTCGCGCTCTCCGCGGTGAAGCCGGAGATTCGCGATCGAAAGAACGCCGCTCATTCCGACGCCGCCTTCCAGCGCATCTCCAGCCGTCCCGCCAGTCGCGACAACGGCAGCGACAACACGAGATAGAGTGCCGCGCAGAGGATGCCCGGAATCACCCAGCTTCCGATGTTCGCCGCGAAGATCGACGTCTGCTTCGTCAACTCGATCACCGTGATGACCGAGACGAGCGATGAGTCTTTGAGCAGCGCCACGAAGTCATTCGTCATCGGCGCCAGCGCAATGCGAAACGCCTGCGGCCCGCGAACGAGCCTCAGAACTTGCGACTCCGTCAAACCCAGAGTCCGCGCCGCCTCGAGCTGACCGCGCGGCACAGCCTCCAGCGCGCCGCGGTAAATCTCGCTTTCATAGGCCGCGTAGTTCAGTCCAAGCCCGAGGAGTGCCGCAAGAAATGCAGGGAGCCGGATCACCGACGAGAGACCGTAGTAAAGAACGAAGAGCTGCAGCAGAACCGGCGTTCCGCGCACGACCTCGACGTACATCGTCAGGATCGCGCGCACCGGCGCGCTGCCGTAAACACGGCCGCTGGCGATGAACACTCCGACGAGAACCGCCAACGCCATCGCCGCGCACGACAACACGATCGTGATCAGCGAAGCACGGAGCAGCGCCGGGATGTATCGCAACACGATCCCCAGATCCTGCGTCGCTCCGCCGTCGGCGGCCTTCTTATCGCGTTGCTGAACAGCCTTCTCCGCGTTCAGTACGCTTGCGAAAAACCGCGGCTGATAGTCGTCCCAGATCTTCCACTTGCGATAGATCCGCTCCAGCGTTCCGTCGCGCATGCGTGCCCGAAGGACTTCGTCGACGCGGTCGCGCAGCGCCGTGTTGGTGGTGGCCAGCACACCGATGTAGTGACTCGTCGCCACCGGCCGCGGTTCCGTGTACAGACCCGGCACGCGCCGCATCGACCGCGCTGCGATGATGTTGTCGAGCAGCACCGCGTCGAGACGTCCCGCGCGAAGGTCGGCGTACGGATGAACGTCGTCATCGTACGAGACGCAGATCACGCCGTCGGTCATCTGCGCCGCCAGCAGCTTTTCGTACGCAATCGTGCCGCCGAGCGTGCCGACGCGCCGTCCACGAAGCGCGGCCAGGGTCGCGAACTTCCCCCGATCCTCAGCGCGCACGGTCAGCACTTCATGAAACTCGAAGTACGGAATCGTCGCCGCCAGCATCTTTCGCCGCGCCGGCGTGTCCTCCACGCCGCTCATTCCGATGTCGAAGTCACCCCGCTGCACCGACTGATCGATGTCGCTGAACGACACCTGCACGAACTCCGGCCGCCGCCCCAATCCCTTGGCGATCTCGCCTGCCACCTCGACGTCGAACCCGCGCAGATTCGACGGATCATTCGGATCCGCCTCCACGAACGGCGCCCCACCCTCGGCATCCCCACCCCAGTGCAGGATAGGTGTCTGCGCATGCGCGGCGGCTGCGAAGACGAGTACGAGAACGATAGATGCCGATCGGCGAATGAGGTTCATTTTGTGGCGACGTTCATCGTTCAAAGCGCCGGCTTTGTCAACGACTTTCGTGCGCTTGATCATGCAATCGGTCGTTAGCGCTGGCACGAAGTGAACTTTCACAAACGGCGCCGGCATCAACAAAATCGATTGGTGCGATATCCTTGATTCGCAAATGTTGGATGCGAAGCAACTTACCAGGGCGCGTCTCTACCTTCAGTCGATTTCGGCACTTCACCAAAAGCTGGAGTCAGACAAAGCGGCCTATATTCAGTTTCCTCTCGTAGAGCAGATCGACGCCGAACTGTCAGAAGCCATTCAAAACCTACCTGATCTCGAACTTCCGAAGTGGGACCGCGAAGCATTTTTTCAATGGGAAGACGATGATCATAGGTACTACCGGCGGCAAGCGCTAGGCGGGTTTCTCGTGCGGGTTCTCGCACGCCTTAACGAGGCTGTGAGAGAGGTGTCAATGCCGCCAGGCACAACAGCGTTGGCCTTCCAGTTTGTAAAGAACCAGGACGTCCGGTCAATACTTGAGCGAGACTACCGGGAACTTCAACTCGCAGTTGTTGCGAACGCATGGAAGGGCGCACTCATCCTCGCGGGCAGCTGCATCGAAGGCGTTCTGTTCGACCTCGCGACCCAAAACAAACCTGCTTCCTTAGCAGCAGCAAGCGCTCCTAGGGAACCGGATATCACTCGGTGGATGCTCGGGCAGCTGGTCGCGGTGTGCACTGAACTCAAACTCATTCCACCGGGCGTGGATAAGCTGTCTCCCGGCCTTAAGGACTATAGGAATCTAGTCCACCCGGCAGTCGAGGTTCGTGAGAAGCTCACGCCAGGAGAGCACGAAGCTCAAATCGCGGTCGCGATACTCAACATGCTCCACCGAGATCTCTCCTAACCCGGCATAGCTGGAACAAAAGAGGTGGCGCATGAACGATGACCTCCGCCTTGCCCTTTCTCTCGCCGATGCGGCCGACGAGATCACCATGCGGCACTTTCAGTCGGTCACGCTTTCTGTGAGGACGAAGAACGATCGGACGCCGGTGTCCGAGGCCGATGAGGCGGTGGAGAGGATGATTCGCGAGCGGCTGGAGCGCGAGCGGCCGGACGATGGCATCCTCGGCGAAGAATTCGGGGCGCGAGGCGAGGCGGAGCGGCGCTGGATCATCGATCCCATCGACGCCACGAAGAACTACATCCGCGGCATTCCGGTATTCGCGACGCTGATCGCGCTCGACGATCGGATCGGTGTCGTCTCCGCGCCGGCCATGGGCAGGCGCTGGTGGGCATCGCGCGGCGAGGGAGCGTTCTGCCGCGACGGCGGCGCATCGAGCCAGGCGCGCGCAATCCACGTTTCAGCGATCGCTGAGATCGGCGATGCGCAGCTCTGCTACGACGACGTTCCCGGCTTCGAGAAGCATGATCTTGGCGGGAAGTTTCTCGCGCTCCTGCGCCGCTGCGCGCGTAGCCGAGGGTTCGGGGATTTCTGGTCGCACATGCTCGTAGCCGAGGGGGCTGCCGAGATCGCAGTCGAGCCGGAAGTCGCGCATTGGGACATGGCCGCGGTGAAGGTCATCGTCGAAGAAGCCGGCGGACGATTCACCAACCTTCGCGGCGACGCGCGCGCGGATGGTGGCAGCGGTCTCTCGACGAACGGCCTGCTGCACGACGACGTGCTACGCGCCTTCGCGTAACACTTTCTTTCGCGATGTTCAGCCAACGCGATTCGTCGATTGCGCCACGCTCGGACAATTCGCGAACACTCGAAAGCGGTGGCTGGCGCCACCGAACTCCATAGCGCTTCGCGCGAAATTTCGCCCAATGTTTTGCGCGAAGCGCTTTGGAGTGCGCGTGGCGCAGCCACCGCTTTCCGACAATCAGAACGCCGCCAGATGTGTGTTCAGGAGCGGCGGCCGGGCGGGGAGATCTTCTGCCGCTCGATTTCCTCGCGCAACGCCTCGGCGGGATCGCGCCACGTCGGCGGCTTGATGGTCTTGCCGTCTTCGCGCACGCGCGGCGCGCCGTCGGGCCAGAGCTTGGCCATGTTCGCGCCGTGAACGATGTCGAAGAGCGGACCGGGCCGGACGCCCATCTCTACCAGCGTGCCGAGGGCGAAGTAGATCAAGTCGATCATGGCGTCGGCCTGATCGACGACATCGGTGGCCTCGACAAACTCGTCGATCTCCTCGCGCATCCAGGCCACGCGGCCGTCCGCGCGCGGCGATTTCAGGAGTTGCGGGCGGTCTGCCACAGGGTGTCCGAAACGGCGGTGGAACTCCGCGACCTGATCGAAAGGATCGTCCAGACTCATAGAGGGTGCATCATAGTTCCATGCACGAAATCACCGCACATCTCTTCACCGTTCCGATCCCGCTGCTCGAGAAAATCATCCGGCCGATTCTCGTCTATGCCTTCCTGGTGATCCTGCTGCGCGTCTTTGGCAAGCGCGAGCTGGCGCAGCTCAACCCGTTCGACCTCGTCGTGCTGCTGTCGTTGTCGAACACGGTGCAGAACGCCATCATCGGCGACGACAACTCCGTCAGCGGCGGGATGATTGGCGCCGTCACGCTGCTGGTGACGAACTATCTCGTCGTCCGATTCCTCTTCCGCCATCGACGGCTCGACCAGTTGATGGAGGGGAAGCCGGCCACGCTCATCAAGGATGGCCACATCTGCAAGAGCGAGATGGCCAGGGAGTTGCTTACGACGGCCGAGCTGCAGAGCGTCATTCGCCGTCAGGGCTTCGAAGGCATTCACGACATCCAGACCTGCATCCTCGAGCCCGGCGGCGCCTTCAGCCTCAAGGCGAAGTCGCCGTCCGCGGAAGTGCAGCGCCACGCCGAGCTCCTGCAACGCCTCGACATGATGACCGCCCAGATCGCAGCGATGGAGCAGAAGATCGCGGGAGGGTAAGAAACTTTTCACCACTGAGACGCAGAGGTCGCAGAGTCGGGTTTCAACTCTGTGCCCTCGGTGTCTCCGTGGTTCATTCTTCTTTTGGAGGGTTATCCACCGCGTCCCGCTCATCCTTGTGCAGGCCGCCGCCATACGTGCCGCCGCCCGTCGTGCCGAAGACGCCGCCCTCTCCCTCTTTCAGGCCGTACGCGCCGCCCTTATGGGCGGCCTCATCGTAGCCGGCGTTTGTGGGGTCGTTTTTCTCGTGCGGCGGGGTCGTGCCTTCCGGGGTGTAGTCGATGCCATCGTCGTCGCGTTTCGTCGCCATAATGCAGTTCGTGCTGCAAACGCCGCTCCCGATTGACGATGACGTGGCCGCGATCGTCGCGCACGTCCGCGCCCATCGCAGCGCGGTCGTCGTCGCACCGCCCGGATCCGGCAAGACGACGCGCGTTCCTCCTGCCCTGACCGCGATCGGACGGACGATCCTGCTGCAGCCGCGCCGCGTGGCCGCGCGAGCGCTGGCGCGCCGCATCGCAAGCGAGCGCGGCTGGACGATCGGCAACGAGATCGGCTGGCAGATCCGCTTCGAGCGGCGCTTCTCCGACCGGACGCGGCTGCTCGTGGCCACCGAGGGGATTCTGACGGCGCGGATGCAAAGCGATCCGCTGCTGAGCGATTTCGACGTCATCGTGCTCGACGAGTTTCATGAGCGGAGCATTCATGCCGATGTCGCGCTGGCGATGGCGAAGCAGGCGATGGAGGCGCGTCCCGACCTCGCCGTCGTCGTAATGTCGGCCACCATCGCCGCCTCCGACGTCTCGCACTTCCTCGGCGACGCCCGCGTGTTCGAAGTGGGCACGCGTCGCTTTCCGGTCGACGTTCACTATCGCCCGGGCGTCTCCGTCGCCGACGCCGTCCGCGAGCAACTCCGCAATCCTGCGGGCGACATCCTCTGCTTCCTCCCCGGCATGCGCGAGATCGAGCGCGCGGCCGCGGAGCTCGCGCATGCCGATGCGCTCGTTCTGCCGCTGCACGGCTCGCTCGACGTCGACGCGCAGGAGCGGGCGCTCGCGCCCGCGCCGCAGCGCAAAGTCATCCTGGCGACGAACATCGCCGAGACGTCGCTGACCGTCGAAGGGGTCACCGACGTGATCGACTCCGGCTTGCACAAGGTGCTGCGTTTCGATCCCGACACCGCGGTCGATCATCTCGTCGTCGAGCGCATTGCTGGTGTTTCTGCAGACCAGCGCGCTGGACGTGCGGGACGCACGCAACCTGGACGCGCCATCCGCCTTTGGGATGCTCGCGACATCCTCCGCCCCCATCGCGAGCCCGACATCGGCCGCGTCGATCTTGCGCCGTCGCTGCTCGACATCGTGGCCTGGGGCGGCGACCCGCGCACGTTCGCATGGTTCGAGCGGCCGGACGATGAGCGCATCGAGGCGGGGATGGAATTGCTCACCTCCCTCGGCGCAATCGACAGCGGCCGCCTGACGTCCGCCGGCATGACCCTTCGCTCGCTGCCGCTCCATCCGAGGCTGGGCCGGATTCTCATCGACGCGCACGGAGCAGACGAGGCGGTGACGCTCGTCGCGAAGCTCGGCGGCGGCGGGCCGCCCGAGGAGCGCGAGCTGGCTTCGATGGCACGCAAGCTCCTCGGCGACGACTATCGCCAGCACATCGACGACGCCACCCTGCGGCGCGCTCTCCTGGCCGGCTATCCCGATCGCGTGGCCCAGCGCCGCGAGCCGAAGTCAGCCCGTCTGCTGTTGTCGTCCGGCACCGGCGCGACGTTGGCTCGCGAGATCGACGACGGCAACGGCGAGTTCCTCGTCGTCCTCGACATCACCGGCGATCTCGTGCGCATGGCCCGCGTCGTCGAGCGCGAATGGCTCTCGCCTACGCGGAAGGAGGTCGTCCACGAGCTCGAAGGGAACCGCGTTCGCGCCATCGAGCGGAGCTGGTATGGCGCGATTTTGCTGCACGAGCAACACGTGGCGCCGGAGCAGGCCGCGGCGGAGCGGATTCTGGCGGAGCATGCGGAACCCGAGGAGATGCTCGTGCGGCGCGTCGCCTTCGCGCAGCTCGCCGTCGATTGGCCTTCGTTGATCGCTATCGCCGTCGCCGGAAAACGAAGTCTCGACCAGGTTCAGATCGAGTTCCCCTTCCCGCTCCGCCGAAAGCTCGACGATCTGGCGCCGCTGACGATCCCGCTGCCGAGCGGCCGCAGCGCCCGATTGGAGTACCGCGACGACGGCTCCGTAGTCGTCTCCGCCAAACTGCAGGAGCTCTTCGGCCTCGCCGAATCCCCCCGCCTCGGCCCCCGCCGCACACCGATCACCTTCGCCCTCCTTTCCCCCGGCGGCCGCCCCGTCCAGATCACGCAAGACCTTCGCGGCTTCTGGAACGGCGCGTACCAGGAAGTGCGCAAGGAACTCCGCGGCCGTTACCCGAAGCACCCGTGGCCCGAGGATCCGTGGACCGCGCCGGCGACGCATCGGACGAAGCGGCGGTAGAAGCACAGACAGGAGTGGGCAATAACACCGCGGGAAGAGTAGGTTGTGATTTGTTGCGCTATGATTCCAGTAGGTGAGGGCGTGTCATCAACACTGAAGATCCCAGAGATCTCCGAGCCGGAAGGCGACTCAGCGTCGCTAATAAAAGAGTTTCAAGCTCACACCGAGCGGTGGCTCGCTGACACCGCGAATTCCTCGAGTATTCGACAAACCGTCCTGCATCCAATAGCAGAGTATTGTGGGATGTCAAGTGGTGATTTCGGGTTTTCGGTGTTGCGGTGTTGCTCGGCGGAATATCGAGATCATGACAATTCGCGGGAAGGCATTTCTGTCCGCGGACACTCGACGACTCTCCGCGTACGCCCGCGGCGTCTTATGGTGCGCATCTAAAGGCTTTTCGCGTGCACCTCGCGTCTTTACACGTGCACTCGATGACTCGTCGCGCGCATCTGATGGCGTTCCGCGTACACCCGATGACTTTTCTCGAGCACCCGACGACGTTCCGCGTACACCCGATGACTTTTCGCGAGCACCCGATGACGTTCCGCGTACACCCGATGACTTTTCGTGCGCACCCGATGGCGTTCCGCTTACACCCGATGACTCTCCGTGAGCACGTGATGGTTTTCCGCGCGCACGCGGTGACTTTCCGCGGACACCCGATGAGTGTCCGCGCCGGCCAGACGACTCACCGCCCGAGCTGAACGTTGCGCAGAGCAGGCCGGGCGTTGCACAGACCCGGCAGTACGTTGTACAGACCCGGCAGTACGTTGCACAGACCCGGCAGGACGTTGCACAAACCCGGCAGTACGTCGCACAGACCCGGCAGGACGTTGCACAAACCCGGCAGCACGTTGCACAGATCCGGCAGTACGTTGCACAGATCCGGCAGTACGTTGCACAAACCCGGCACGACGTTGCAAAGTGTCGGCGGCCACTCTAAAATCCCCCCATCCGGCCAGCTAAAAATCCCCCCTCCTGGAGCAACGAGGAAGGAGGGAGTCCGTGCAAGAAC
>OLLN01000218.1_pt1 | contig 34054 bp, 31 predicted proteins | sample 1604281 | NCBI WGS metagenome assembly OLLN01 (sample SAMEA104055716, study PRJEB20765) | soil metagenome | biome: Arctic tundra; feature: Polygonal ground; material: soil | place: USA | collected 2011-09 | depth 0-0.5 m | reverse complement strand
ACGTTCCTGATCTACCCGGACGGCGTGCAGACACAGTAAGCCGCAGTTCGAGCAACGAAACGAAAGGGCGCCTTCGGGCGCCCTTTCCATTTGCCGGCCGGCCACTCACTCAACCCCTTGCGCCCCCCGTCCTTTTCACTGGCAAAGAGCGGCAGCGGCGTTCAAATCCGGCAGTTGACGGAATTTGTCCACCTCGGCTAACGAAAAACGTCAATGAAGCGCCAAGCCATCGTGAACGCGATGCGTAACTACCTGATTTCAAGCTGGTTACGTAACCGAACCGATCGGCATCCCGATTGCGATGGTCGATCACATTAGGAGGTTCATTCATGATTAGAAAGAGCCAGAAGGGTTTCACTCTCATCGAGCTACTGATCGTCGTGGCGATCATCGGCATTCTCGCGGCGATCGCGATTCCAAATCTGCTCACGGCAATGGCACGGTCGAAGCAGAAACGAACCATGGCCGACATGCGTACGATTGCCACGGCCTGGGAGGCCCGCGCGACCGACGTAAACAAGTACAGCGCCGCAGGAGCATGCAGCATCCCAACGACATCGTCGTCGCCGACGGACATGGGCGGAATGCTGTCACCGACCTACATCAAGGTCCTGCCGCCGAGAGACGGCTGGAACACGGGTTGGGAGTACCGAGTCGGCACCCAGTCGTACGCGATCATCTCGTACGGCAAGGACCAAACGCCTAATGCCAACTACACGACCTGCGGCCCAACGACGAACTTCGACTGCGATATTGTCTACTCCGAGGGCACGTTCCTGATCTACCCGGACGGCGTGCAGACGCAGTAATACCCCCGGCAGAGTGAAGAACGAAGGGCGCCGCGAGGCGCCCTTTTTTATGACTCCATCGCTTTGAGCGCGGCAGCAAGTGGCGCATAAAGCCGTTCGTGGTAGCCGTACGCCTCGCGGTAGATCTGCTGGAATGCACCGAGGTCTTTGGCAGCGACGACGAGGTTTACGCCGTACAGAAATGCGGCATTGCCGTCGAGCGTGCGCAGGTTGTCGGAAACGAGGATGAAGAACGCCTTCCGGCGATCCGTTGGCGCGAGCGAGACGATAGGGCCGAAGTCGACGAGCGGCGGCGGCGTGATCTGCGCAGGATGGAGCATGACCAGCGGCGGATACTCCTGCATGAAGTAGTCGCGTGCCTGCTGCGGCGCTGCGAAGAAAACAGGCATGAACCCGATCATCTTCGCGGCCTGACGCAGAGCGGGGTGATCCTTGCCGACGATCAACGCCTTCGCGCCGAATCCGTCGTCCTCCTCGTGTTGCTGGGTGTGCGGTTCCGCCGTCTGCGTTGCTGCGGCTGGCTGCGCCGATGCCACTGCGCCGGCCATCTCCAGATTGCGGCGGTCGACCGTCAGCTTCGTTTGACAGACGGGGCACGGAACGAGGACCGGTTTCATCGGCAACCTGGTCTCGTCGAGTGTGAGCGGCTTCTGGCAGGACGTGCAGACGATCTTCATCGCTACTCCAGCATCGACAGCATCGAATCGCTATCGCTTCCGGCCGGCGCTGCGGCGTCCGGCTCGTCCATGAGACGCAGCGCGAGGTTGGTCGGGTTCGACGCATAGGCGAGCGCGATCTCTCTCGTGATCACGCGCTCGTTCCACAGCTTCTCGAGCTGGTCATCGAAGGTCTGCATCCCGTCAACCAGACCATCGTGCATGGCGTCGGTGAGCGAGCGTCCATCGGTCTCTCCTCGGAGCACGTAATCCCGAGTTCGCATCGTCGACTTGAGGATCTCCATCACTGCCAGCCGGCCGCCACCCCTCTTCGGCAGGAGGCGCTGCGAGACGACATACCGGAACGACTGCGCGAACCGCGTGCGCACCTGGGGCTCCTGATCCTTCGGAAAGACGCCCACGATCCGGTCGATCGTCCTGGCCGCATCGATCGTGTGCAGCGTCGACAAAACGAGATGTCCGGTCTCGGCGGCTTCCATCGCGATCTCGATCGTTTCGACGTCGCGCATCTCGCCGATGAGGATCACCTTCGGCGCCTGCCGCAGCGCGGCGCGCAGGGCGAGCGAGAACGACTTCGTGTCGGCACCCAACTCCCGCTGATTCACAGTCGACTTGATGTGCTTGTGCATGTACTCGACCGGGTCTTCGATCGTGATGATGTGATACGCATATTCGTTGTTGATCTTGTTGATCAGCGCGGCCAGCGTCGTCGATTTGCCCGAGCCTGTTGGTCCCGTCACCAGGACGATGCCGTTCTTCAGCTTGCAGATGTTCCCGAGCTCCGCGGGCAGGTTCATCGACTCGAGCGACGGAATCCCTTCCGGAATGACGCGAAGGACGATCGCGTAGGTGCCGCGCTGGGCAAAGATGTTGATGCGGAATCGGGTCTTCTGCGGAATCGAGTACGAGAGATCGACCGATCCGTTCGTCAGCAGCGTACGCGTGAGCTCGCGGTCGCCGCGCAGCATGTGCATGGCGATCATCTCCGTCTGGTACGGCGTCAGCCGCGGCAGTCCGGGGAAATTGACCGGCGCGAGCTGCCCGTCGATCTCGACCTGCGGTGGACGTCCGACCGAAAAGTTGAGGTCGGACACCCGCTCCGACATCTTCAGCATCGCCTCGAGAATGGCGTCCAGGTTGAAGTTCTTCATCTGACCCCTCGGGTTCTGCCATTGTACGTTGTACGGCCAAGTACAATCCCGAAGATGTCCATCATCGCCATCGACTACGGAGGCCGCCGCATCGGCGTAGCGGTCAGCGACTCCGGTGCGATTGCCAGACCGCATTCTGTCGTGAAGAACGAGGGAGACGTCATCGAAAAGCTGGCCGGTCTGGCGAAGGATCTGGAGGCCGAGACAATCGTGCTCGGCGTGCCGCGCCGGCCCAACAGCAGCAGCGGCGAACAGAAGTTCCGCGACTTCGCCGAGCGGCTGCGGCAGAAAACGTGCAAAGTGGTCGTGCTCTGGGACGAAGCGCTCACGACGACCGAGGCCTCACGGCAATTGCGCGACAATGGGATGAAACGGCGTGAGGCCCAGCGAGAAATCGACATGCATGCCGCGGCAGTGATTCTCCAGTCCTGGCTCGACGACGTTGCCCGGAGGACGTCATAGCTCGCCGCGCACGCGCTCGAGGCGGCTGCCGGAAGATCCTGCAGTCGTTGATGACCATCGGGCTTTTCGCCGCGGTCCTGGCAGTCGCCGGCGGCTGGTTCTTCATCCGAGCGATGCGCTCGCCGTTCCGAGGCTACACGGAGCCACACAAAGACGTCGAGGTGCGCCATGGACTTCGTACCGCAGCGATCCTCAAGCACCTGCAGACCGAAGGGATCATTCGCGACGAGTACCTTCCTCTCGTTTACATGAAGATCGTCCGGCACAACGACAAGATCAAGGCGGGGATCTACGAGTTTTCGAAGCCGATGACGGCCGAAGAAGTATTGGACAAACTGATCCGCGGCGATGTCGTCGCCAAGAGCGTGACCATCCGCGAAGGACTGGACCGCTTTGCGGCTGCCCACATCTTCGTGCAGGAGGGATTTGGGCGCGACGCCGAGTGGGACAAGCTGACCGCTGATCCCGAACTGATCCGCGACATCGCTCCCGATGCGAAAACGCTCGAGGGCTACCTCTTCCCCGACACCTACAAGTTCAATCCCGGCACGCCCGCGCACGAAATCGTCGCGGCGATGGTCAGCAACTTCCGCAAGCACTTCGGCAGCGAGATGAGCTACATCACCACCGGTCTCGACCTGCACAAAACGGTCACGCTGGCTTCCATTATCGAGACCGAGGCCCGCATGCCGCAGGAGCGTCCGCTCGTGGCCTCGGTCTACCTCAACCGAATCAATCGCCACATGCTCCTCGGCGCCGATCCCACCGTCATCTACGCACTCAAGCTCGGAGGCCGCTGGGACGGAAACATCCGCAAGGCCGATCTGCAGATCGATTCGCCGTACAACACCTATCGTTTCCACGGCCTGCCGCCTGGTCCGATCGCCAATCCGGGGCTGGCGTCGCTCCAAGCCGCCGCCGCGCCGGTGAAGAGCGACTTCCTCTACTTCGTCGCCAAACATGACGGGACGCACGCATTCGCCACGAACCTGGCGGATCACGACCGCAATGTGCAGATCTACCAGATCCAGTGGTATCGCGATCAGCGCGCGGCGCAGCAAGCGCAGTCGCAAACTACCAAATAACTTACTGCCAATAACCTTTTGTGCTATCCTCCGCGGACCGCAAACAATCCGAGAGGGTCCCGATAGATGGCTGCCAAAAACCGTCCGTACGAGCAGTTCGGAACGTTCATCCTATTCAAGAAACTCGACACCGATTCGCTCGGTGAGCTCTGGCGCGCTGCCCGCCTCGACGGATCAACCCTCAGTCCGATGCTCGCTCTGCGGCGGATGAGCGGCGGCAACCGTCCGGCGATGACGCAAAGCGCGTCCGAGGCGAGCCAGTTGGTGCCGCTTCTCAGCGGAACGACGTTCGCGAAAGATCAAACAATCGACGTCATCAACGGCATCCCGTTCGTCGCTCACGAGTACTCGGGAGGCCGCTCCCTGCGCCACATCGTCGATCGCGCCCGCGGCGATGCCGGCACGACGCCGAACCCGGTGCCGCTCGATCAGGCTATCGTCATCGCCGAGAAGATCGCACTATCGCTGGCAACGACGGCCGACCTTCGCTACCTGGGCAATCGCCTGAGTCACGGAGCGCTCATCCCGCAGTTCGTCTGGATCACCGACGAGGGAGAGATCCGCGTCGCCGGTCAACAGCTCGGCAAGGGAATCGTTGCATCGATGGCCGACTCGAAAGTCGCCGCCGAGTTGGGCCGTTACTTCCCCGCCGAGTACCGCTCCTCGGGTGAGATTGCGAAGACGACGGACGTCTACTCGCTCGGCGCGATCCTTTATCTACTCATCACCGGCAACGAACCGCCCGACGCCGCAACGACGAGCGCCTTCACGCAGACGGTCCGCGCCGCCCGCACGTTTTCGGGACAGCCGCTTCCGGACGATCTCCGCACGATTCTGGAGAAATCGCTGGCGATCGATCCCAATGCCCGATACGCATCGATCGGTGACATGAAGCAGGTGCTTTCCGCGCTTGTGCACGGCGGCAGCTACTCGGCATCGACCTTCAATCTCGCTTTCTATCTCAGCAACCTGCTCAAGAAGGAGCTGGAAGGAGAGCCGATCGAGATCGAGAAAGAATTGAAGGTCAACGTCGCGGCATATGCCGCCGCGCCGGCACCCTCGCCTGCCGCGGCAGACAACATGTTCTCGACGATTCCGCAGGCAAAGAGCCGCATGCCGCTGATCGCAATCGCAGCCGCCGCACTCATCGCCGTGGCCGCGGGAGCGTTCTTCTTCCTGAAGCCGAAGCCGCAACCTCCAGCCGTACGCGCCGCCGTGATGCCGTCCAAACCAAAAGTCATCTCGCAGCCGGTCATCGCCGCCGCGTCGGCATCGACCGCGACATCGACGACCGATCCATCGGCGCAGAATAAAGCGTTCGAGGCCGCGGTCGAACAGAAAATGCAGGAAGAGATGATGAAGCTGCAGTCGGACATGAACAAGCAGCTCAAACAACAGCAGTCCAAGAACGCGCCCGTTCAGACCGCCAGCGTCATCTCGACCGCGCAAACGCCGCAGCCCGAGGACCGCGGTGCCGCTGCCGCCCTCGATCAGCGCCGCGTTGCCGCTCGTCAGGAAGCCCAGCCGACGACGCAAACGGTCGCTCAACAGACTCAGGCGCTGACGCAATCCCAACCGGCAGTCGTCCCGCCAGTAGCCCAGCCGCAGGCCGTCACCATTCACGAGGGAGACGTGGTCGATGTCACCGAGCTCGATAAGGTTCCCACGCCTCTCTCGCCGATCCATCCGTTCTATCCGCCGCTGGCCGCGCAACAGCGCGTACAAGCGAACATCATCCTCTCCGCATTGATCTCCGAAACGGGCGACGTCACCGACGTGAAGATCCTGCGCGGCGATGCACGCTTCGGCTTCAACGAAGCGGCGACGCGTGCGATTCGCGCCGTGCGATTCACGCCGCCGATGAAAGATGGCAAACGCGTGAAGACGTGGAGGCCGCAGTCCATTACGTTCCAGCCGTAACCGGCGAGGGGATCGGTTTTCGGGGGTCGGGAGTCGGAGAATTGATCACTCCGACATCCGGCTCCCGGGCTCCCGTGTCCCGGACTGCCACTCCCGACTCCCGACACCCGACTCCCGCGTGAACGCTCTCACCTCTGACGCATCGCTGGCTGGAGAACAGACGCTTCGAAATAGCGGCGGTTGAATAACGCCCAAAGATGTTGGCGCGGCCGCTGGAAGTTGATTGCCTGCGGAGAGGGATCGGCGTGATCAGCAACGATGCAGGCAACGCTCAGCGCCGCTCCTCTCGAGGGATCGAGCCCCTTCTGGTCAGGAACGATCTTGTAGTCCGGCAGGAAGTACGCCGCGAACGGCTCGAGTCCGCTGCTGACTTGAATCGTGGCCCCGCGCGGGACGTGCTGCCGGACCCAGCCCATCGCCTGCACCGGCGGAGAATCGCGCAGCCGGATCTCTTCCAGTCCCGGCCATACCCAGAAGACATAGCGCCCGACGACGACTGCGGCAATGAGCATCTGCAACGCCGCCGCGAAACGTTCGCGCGGAACGGCACGAATACGCGAAGCCAGAAACGCCGCCGCGACATCCATCCCATCGGCTGCCAGCAGTACGTCAAACGCGATGTAGCCGAGCGAAAGGCGGCTGATACCGGTCGGGCTCAGAAGGAACCAGGCCAGAAAGAAGTTCGGCAGGAACGTGAGCAGGATGACGGCATGAGCGCGCCTCGGGCGAGCGAACGAGAGAAGTGCGAATCCGAACAACACCGTCGAAGCGGCGCGTGACTCGAACGGATCGAACAGGAAGTCCTGCAGGAGATTCGCCATCGGAATCCGCCCCGGGTTGAGCGCCCCATCGACGGTGGCGATGTAGCGCTGGTGCTCTTTCGTGACGGAGATGAATTCCGCGAATCCGGTCAGCTTTGCGGCAATGCCGTATCCGGTCACGACGAGGACGACGATGAGCGCGGTGCCGGTGATGACTTCCCAAGTGCGCTTCGCGCGTAAGCGCCGCCACGACGCCACAATCCATGGCCACAGCAGCAGAACGTTCTGTGCCCGCACCAGCATCGTCGCAGCGAAAAAGAGACACCCGCCGATGTACGAGCGGCGGCGTTGATCGTCGCGAAGCAACAACGCGGCACCGGCGAGCGCGGTAACAAGTGCCAGTTCGTCGGTGAAGCCCGTCCCTCCCCAGTACCAGACGTTGGGCAGAAAACAAAAGAGAGTGGCACCCACAGCACAGCTCCGGAAGCGGAATCGCAACGAGCGCGCGAGGGCGAAAAACGCGGGAAATACGAACAGCGATGCAAACACGCTCACGGCCCGCAGCGCATGAAAATCATCGTGGACGACGAGACGGACGATCTTCGCCAGCGCAAAGAACAACGGAAAGCCCGGCGGATGCGGATGGTGCTGCGCGACATCGTAATGCTGGAGCGCAGACGCGAAGAGAGCCTCGTCCCAGTCCCACATCGAATGAGAAACCGCCAGGAATCGCGTTGCGGCGATAACGATCGCAAGCGCGAGGATGATATGGCGTTGCCGAAGCGTAAGTGGCTCTACTGCGTGCGCGGGAACCGAATCCGCCTGCGTCATCGCGCTTTCCATGTGAGCGACAGAAGGCGCAACCCGAGGTCGCGGGGATCGGGTCCACGATGCGAGCGAAGGAGGTTGACCGTTCGATCAACGGAGATCACGAGCTCGTCGGGCGCGCCGGAGCGGGACTGCACGGCGTACATGCGTTCTACGTTTCCCCGAGGGGCGGCGAAACGGTCGATGACGGTGCCGTCGAGCGCGATCACCACCGCCGGCGCGGGCTCAAGCTCGTCCGGATACGCGAGGGTCACTCCTAGCTGCGCCGAGCGGCCGAGCGGCCCGAGCAGCGTGTGGCTTTCCTTGCGCATCCATCGCCACCAATCACCCTGCCCGTTATCTTCTTCGTTGTACCAGCCATCGCCGAACTTGATCCAGCCGGTGGCCGGGACGACGGATGTCTCGAAGTAGCGCTGATTGAAGAGCGCCCACAGACGCCGGTGCGGCCGCTCGAAATTGACCGCACTGGCCAACCTGCTGGGAGCGTCGGACACGACATACGCGCCAGTCTGCAGCGCCACCCGCGATGCATCGAAATCCCCGTCGACGGAAACGACTGTGTACTCCGGAAGAAAGTATTCGGGAAATGGTTCGAGAGCGCCGGTCAGGTAGATCGTCGTGCCGCGCGGAACGTGTTGGCGGATCCATCCCATCGCCAGCACCGGCGGCGAGTCCTTCGTCCGGACTTCTTCCAGCGCCGGCCAGACCCAGAAGATGTAGCGCCCGATGACGACTGCCGCGAAGAACACGTGCAGTGCCGTCGCCAGCCGCTCGCGTGGGATAGCGCGCACGCGCGATGTCACCAAACTGGCGATGACCTCCATCCCGTCGGCGGCGAGGAGCGCATTGAGGGCGATGTAGCCGAGCGAGAGCCTGCTGATGCCGGTCGCGCTCAGAAAGAACCACGCCAGCAGAAAGTTCGGCACGAACGTCAGGATGATGTGAAGGTGCGCTCGCCGCGGGCGCGCAAACGACGCGAGCATGAACACGATCATCAGAATCGAGACGGCGCGCGATCCCCACGTCAACGCATACGACTGGAATGGATCGAATGCGAAAGTGAAGAGAAGATTCCGCATCGGCGGCCGCTCCGGATTCAGCAAACCATCGACAGTTGTCACGTAACGCTGATGCGTCCTGGTGGCAGAGATGTATGCGTCCACGCCACTCAACTCCGCGGCAATGCCGTAGCCGGTCAGGACGAGAATGACGACGAGCACGGTTCCGGCGACGACCTGCGCTCGCCGCTCGCGCCACGGGCGCCTTAACACGCCGAACGGTCCGACAAAAGACCCGACGATCCACGGCCACACCAGAAGGACGTTCTGTGCCCGCACGAGCATCGTCGCCGCAAAGAAGGCGCAGCCGCCGAGGTATGTGCTGCGCTTGCGGTCAGCGCGAAGGAGCAGCGCCGCGCCGGCCAGCGACGTGACCATGGCAAGCTCGTCGGTGAACGCCGTCCCTCCCCAATACCAGACGTTCGGGAGAAACGAGAAGAGCAATGCCGCGATGAGGCACGTTCGGAGGCGAAAACGGAGCGAGCGGGCCAACGCGAACATCGCCGAAAACACGAAGAGCGACGCTAGGACGCTGATCGCGCGCAACGCGTGAAAGTCATCGTCAATGACGAAGCGCGCCAGCTTGGCCAGCGCGAAAAAGAGGGGAAAGCCGGGAGGGTGCGGATGATGATGCGAAACATCGTAGTGATGAAGCGACGTGGCGAAGAGCGCCTCGTCCCAATCCCACATCGAATGCGAGACCGCGAGGAAGCGCGTCACGGCAACGACGATCGCCAACGTGAGGACGAGGAGCCGTTGTCGAGGCGTGAGCGACTCGATCGCGTCGCTGCTGATCATCACGTTTGCATGAGTGCTATCCCCCAAGCGGCACCATTCTCGCAAAATCGCGCCCATCATGCCGGGAAAGGGCGTCCGCAGACGCTGGTACCTCGATAATCACGGCATCCGGCGCGAGGGAACCAAAGAAGCCGGCTTCATCTATCGCGACGCATCAGGCTCTCTGATCGGCGAGAAGACGTCGCTGGCGCGCATCCGCAAGCTGCGCATTCCGCCAGCGTGGCGGGAAGTACGAATCGCCCGCGGCGAATCCGCACCGCTGCAGGCCGTGGGCCTCGATAAGAAAGGGCGCACGCAGTATCTCTACCACCAGCATTTCCGCGCGCAACGGGAAGAAGAGAAGTTCAAGCGCGTCGTCGAATTCGGCGAAGCGCTTCCCGCGCTGCGCCGCCGCGTACGCGCGGACCTGAAGAGCGCCGAGCTCGATCGAGAGCACGTGCTTGCCGCGATCGTCCGTCTCATCGATCAGGGCTTCTTCCGCGTCGGCAACGACAAAAGCGCAAAGTCGGAAGCAAAGTCGGAAGCGACCTACGGTCTGACGACGATCCGCGGGAAGCACGTCAAGGTCGAAGGGAGCGTGATCTCCTTCGACTACGTCGGCAAATGGCGCAAGTCGCAGAAGCGCGTCATCCAAGATGCGGAGGTCGCCGCGGTGATCAAGCGGCTGCAGCGATTGCGAGAGCCGGAGCTCTTCGCCTTCATCGAAAACGGCAAGACCCGCGACGTCAAAGACCGTCACGTCAACGAATACATCCAGTCGATCATCGGCGCGAACTTCACCGCCAAAGACTTCCGCACCTGGGCGGGCACGCTCCTCTGCTCGATCGCCCTGGCCATGCAGGGACAGGGAGCGAGAAAAACCGAGCGCAAGCGCAAAATCAAACAAGCCGTACAGGCGACCTCGGAACAACTCGGCAACACGCCCGTCGTCTGCCGCGCGTCCTACATCTGCCCGCGCCTGCTCGACGAGTACATGGCAGGCAAACCGTTCGAGATGCTGCGCAGGAAACAGAAAGGCTCGCCGGTGGTGCGCATCGGCATGTCGAAGGAAGAACGCGCCCTGCTCAAGTTTCTGCGGGAGACGATTGCCGATCGGCGACGGCGACCGCGGGCGGCGTGATGGACAGTGCTTATCCGTCGGTACAGTCTGGTAGCCGAATCTAGCCCGCGATCTTCTGCCTGGACTCGTGCACAGCGATTCGTTGCTGGACGCGGGTCATTGAGAAATGGGCAAATCGTCGACCAACAGCGCCAACGTGATCGCGAATTGAGGCAATGCGCTCGGCGGACATGTGGTGAATCTGTCGCCGAAACCCTTGCTTCGTCTTTGCCGGCGTCTTCATCCGACTAATAACCGCGATGTCACTCGAATACGACGGTCCTGCATGGAGAATGGCGTTTCGCTCGTCGTGAGCAATGAACAGCTCCTTGACGACCGCTTGCAGTTCTCGATCCTCCGACTCATCGGGAAATCGGAGCTTGAAGAGACTCGCAAAGGCCTGCACTTTCCGATCAAATGACATCTCGGTCGTAACAGCCTCCATCAGCTGCCGCTGATTCTCGTTGCCTGCGGCTACCAACTGCCATATCGCGACCTCAAGATTGAACTCGAGATTCGCAAACGTTATGGTCATCTCGCCGATCAAGCGAGGCTCCGATGCGGATACGTTCGGTTCCGATTGCTTTGTGGCGCCTCGGTACCATGACGGGCGTGGCGCGGAGCTGGCTTTGACCGAAATCGGTGCCTCCCATGCGTCCGGATTCCCGGCGTCCTCCAGCAAAGTACGCTCAATGTCAATGGATGACGGCTTCTTTCGGTTGCTCATAGCGGCCAGCCTGTAATAACCCTGATCACGCCCTTGGATTTCTCATAAACGATCATTTTCATGAGACGTCCGCCGTCAGTTCTGCCGACAAGCTGATAGCCCGTCCCAACGCGCTTGTTTCGAACGACTTCGAATTCGTTCCAGAGTACCTCGACTGCCTCGGCCACCGTGACGCCATGCGCGGCAAGTTCTGCCTCGTCAAACTCGTACTCGAAAGCCTCGGGGTCAAATCGCTGCCAGAAAACCAATCCTCGCCTTCCCGCGATAGTTTCTCACATCTCGCATTTTCCCTTCGCGACAGCGAGACCCCAGACCTCGAGACCGTACCACGCATCCACCGCGAATAAACTGGCCTCCCGATTGCTTCTCACGAGCACAGGATGACTACAAATAACCGACTCGCTCTCCTCGCGACGCTGCTGCTGGTTGCCCTTGCCGTCCCGGCCGCGCACGCAGCCATTGCTCAGGCCGCCACCTTCGACGAGAAGGTCGACCACTCCGCCGCCATCATCCTCGGCAAGTGCGTCAGGACCGAAGCGCGCTTCGACCCGACCGGCCGCTGGATCGTCACCTACGCAACCTTTGCGGTCGAGCAATCGATGAAGGGAAATGCTGGCGCCGAGGTGACCATCGTGACTCCGGGCGGCTCGGTCAACGGAATCCACCAGGAGACGATCGGCGTGCCGGTGTTTCAGTCGGGCGACGAGCACGTCGTCTTCCTGCGCAACACGCGCCTGGGGCCCAGCCCGCTTTACTTCGACCAGGGAACCTACAACGTCGCCGCGGACGAGCGCGGTCAGAAGATGATCGTGCCGATGCCGTCGAACGTCATCCACATCGACACCCAGCGCGCCATGGCCGTCGCTCCTGCCGACGAGCCGCGCACCCTCGATGCATTCAAGGCTGCGGTCAACGAATCGATGCGCGGCACGCAGAGACGTCTGGAAATGAACGCGATGGCGAAGGTGCCGAAAACCAAGCTGCAGTCGTCGATCTGGTCGACGCTCGCCGCCAACAAGCTGCTCGTTGCGCTGGCGCTCATCGGAATCGCTGTCGCCGGCTGGCAGCTATGGCGGCGTTGACGAAGACCGATTCACCACTGAGACGCAGAGAGCACAGAGGTTGACCGTTCATCTCTGTGCTGATGAATCAACGCAGCTCCTTCCGGATCACCAGCTTCAACCCCGACCACGTTTCATCCACCGCGCAGACTTTCACATCGACGAGGCCCATCGGCAGCGCAACGTCGCGAATGACGTCCTCGGTGATGTCAGTCGCCACCTTCGATGCCTTCTTCGGCCACGAGACCCAGATCGTCGCCTCGGGTTTCATCTCCCGCCGCCAGGCGCGCAGTTTCGTATCGAGCTCCGCGGCCGACTTCGTGAACAGGTGGATGAGATCGACGGCATTGGTCAACTTCTTGACGAACGTCACGGACTCAGGCAACGGCGCCAGGAGCAGCCGGTAATTCGCCGGCTCGTTGACGACCAGCACTAAGAATCCGGGCTTGATGCCGAGCTTTGCCGGGAGTGGCGTTCCTGAGTAGCCGGCCATCGACACCTCAATCAAACAAGCCGTAGCGATTCATCACCACGACCGCCAGCGCCATCAGAAGAAGCAACGCCCCCTCAACGACCGCGCATCCAGCGCCCAGCCGCCCGCCGGCGACGAGCGATTGCGCCTTCGCCATGTCGTGCCGACGGACGATCAGCGCCAGCCCGGCCAGCGCAAGCAGATCGCCGCCGCCCAGACCATCATTGCAACCGCAGCGTCGAATCACCGGCAATCCATTTCGTGATCCTGCCGTCCTTCGCGCTGACCCAGACGTCGTTCACTTCACCACTGTTGGCATTCGTGAAATGGTAGTGGTGCAGCGTCTCGCCGCCCGGCTGCTCGGTCATGAGCTGCGGCGCGCCCTCTTTCTTCTGCGGATCGAGCACCATCGTCGTTCGCTGCCAGACGCGATTGGTGATGTCAGGCGGTGCCTTCTCGTGCTTCCCGTTGCGGCTCCAGACGACGCCGGATGCCTTCGCCTCGCCGGTCCACGAGACGCCGTCGGGAGCTTTGAACTGCACGCGCTCCATCCCCGGCGTGCTACGCGTCATCGTCCCCTGCACCTGAACACCATGCGGATTGTCCAAAATGAATGTAAAGCCCGACGAGATCCAGAAACAGTCCAATGCCTGTTCGTAGGAGCCGTCGCCCGCGCACTTTTGCGGAGTGGAGCGATTCGGTTTGTGAACAGCCACCGGCGGCGGCGAAGGGATGATTCCACCGGTTCCGGCGCGCGTATCCGTATGCGGCGGAGGCGGCGACGCAGGCAACGTCGTCGTCTCGGATTGGGGTTTCTCACCGCCACAGGCGGCGCAGAGCAGTGCCACGAGAACGATCAAGCGTTTCATTTCGGGTTCTTCGCCTCCGCTGCCTTGGCCTGCTCCACGATTGTCTCGACATCGCGCAGCAACTTCTTCGCGTCGTAGAGGATGCCGTCTTTCATCACGTACTTGATGCCGCCGACGCGCTCGACGCCGCCGGTGGTGTCATTGACGTGAATCCAGCCCATGCCATACAGCACCTTGAGATTGTCGATCGGATTCTGATCGACGAGAACGAGATCGGCGAGCATGCCGGGTCGCACGATTCCGAACTCCACTTTGGTGCCGCGCGGCGCGTTGATCGCCTCCGCTCCCCACATCGTCGCTGAGCGGATGACCTCAAGTGGATGAAATCCCGCTTCCTGCAACAGCTCCAGCTCGCGAATGTAGTCGAATCCGTAGAGCTTGAAAATGAAGCCGGAATCGGAGCCGGTCGTGACGTGTCCGCCGCGGTTCTTGTAGTCGTTCAGGAAGCGCATCCAGATGCGGTAGTTGTTCTTCCACTCCACCTCGTCGGCGGTCGTCCAGTTGAACCAGTACGCGCCGTGTGCGGTGCGGCTCGGCTGATACCAGCGCCACAGCGATGGCAGCGTGTAGCGGTCGTGCCATTCGGCGCGCATGGCCCGCATGAGATCGCGGCTGGCCTCGTAGATCGTCAGCGTAGGATCGATGTTGAATTTTTTGGCAACCAGCTCGTCGATGACGGCGTTCCACTTCTCGCTGCCCGGTTGCGCGGCCTGTTTCCAGAGCCGGCCCGCCTCGCCGAATCGGTTCGACTCGTCGTTGTAGTTGTAGTCGCGCGGATAGTCCTGAATGGTGCGGTCGGTGAAGAGCGCCTCGGGCAGACCGTACCAGTGCTCCATGCCGCGGAGACCCATGCGCGAAGCATCGATGATGTTCGAGCGCGCCACGCCCATCTGCGCGAGATGGGTGGTGGTGCCGAGGTGGAGCTTGTTGGCTTCGTCGATGAGGGCGGCCAGGATCTCGGGATCGAAGACCGGGTCGCCCGAGCTGAGGATCTTCAATCCGTCAGCCCCTTTCTTCGCCACGAACTGCGCGAACTTGCGCGCCTGCTCCGGCGAATCGATCGCGCCGCCCTCCCATTGCTGATGGCTGGTGAAGACGTAGGGAAAGAGGCGCGGTGCCACGATCTCGTTGCGGGCGCTGCGCTCGCGCTCGTGCAGACACCAGTCGATTCCGTTGCCGCAGCCTGGCTCGCGGACGCTGGTGATGCCGTGCGCCATCCAGAGCTTGAACACGTACTCTGCGGTCGTTCCCTGCTCTTCGCCCCCGGCGTGTCCATGCATGTCGACGAAACCGGGCAGCACCCAGAGGCCGGTGCCGTCGATCTCTTTCACCGCATCTTTCGGTCTGCGATCGGCTTTGATCGGGACTTTCGGGAAGCCGACGCTGCGCACTTCGCGGATGCGGTTTCCTTCGATGACTATGTCGACCGGCCCGATCGGCGGCGCGCCGGTACCATCGACGAGCGTCGCCCCGCGGATAATCAACCGCTTGAACGGCCCCTCCCCTTCGCCCGCTTTCCGATCGGGCGCGTAGGCGGGAGGTGCGGCGAGGGCGGCAGTGGCTACGAAGAAGAGAGCGACGATCAACAGCTTCCGCATGGTGTGATTCTACCGTGGGGTCACGCGAAGGCGCGAAGACGCGAAGCAGGTTCCTAACTTCGCGTCTTCGCGTCTTCGCGTGAGCGTCTTCGCGTGATCACAACCGCCGCAGCAGCACCCGCTCCACCACATGGCTCGCGCCCTTGCCCAGAATCAGCGTGGCCCGCTCGCGGGTCGGCAGGATGTTCTCGTGCAGGTTGGCGAGGTTGATCGTTTGCCAGATCGCTTTCGCCATCGCGATCGCTTCTTCGTCCGGCATCGCCGCAAACGAGTGGAAGAAGGATGCGGGATCGCGGAAGGCGGTCTCGCGGAGTTTCTGGAAGCGGTCGAGAAACCACGTCTCCAGATCGTCCGCCGAGGCGTCGACGTAGATCGAGAAGTCGACAAAGTCGGAGACGAACACGGAGTGGATCGTGCCGCTCTGGAGCACGTTCAACCCTTCCAGGATCACGACATCCGGACGATCGAGCACCTGCTCTTCGCCGATGATGTCGTACGCGAAGTGTGAATAGAGCGGCACGGTCAGCGGCGAGACTCCCGACTTCAGTTGCGACACGAATTCGATGAGCCGCGGCCGGTCATAACTCTCGGGAAAGCCTTTGCGATGCATGATGCTGCGCTCTTCCAGCGTGGCGTTCGGAAAGAGAAACCCGTCCGTCGTCACGAGATCGACGCGCGGGTGATCGGGCCAGCGGGACAGCAGCATTCGCAGCACGCGCGCGGTCGTGCTCTTGCCGGCGGAGACGCTCCCGCCGATGGCAACGACGTACGGGACCTTCGGAGACTCGGCGCCGAGGAAACGGGAGGAGACGCGATGAAGCTGGTCGAAGGCGGCCACGTGAAGATTGAGTAATCGCGACAGAGGAAGGTAGGCCTCTTCGACCTCCTTCATCGACAGCGCCTCGTTGATGCCGCTCAACTCCGCGACATCGTCGGGCGAGAGCGTCATCGGCGTTTCGCCGCGCAACCCCGACCAGGCCGCGCGATCGAACGTGAGATAGGGCGAAACGTCGCTCATGCGCGGCGGAGTGTATCTTCTCGTTTCACCATGGAGACACAAAGAACGCAGAGACCTCTGCGTCCTTTGTGTCTCTGTGGTTGCATCTAACCCATCCTCAACGCACGTTTGTAAATCAGCACCGCCGCCGCAACATCCTGAATCGCCGTGCCCGTGCTGTCGAAGATCGTGATCTCGTCGTCGTTCGTCCGGCCGGGACGATCGCCGGCCACGATCTCGCCCAGCGACTACAGTTACAACGTGACGCCTCGGTTCGCTCGCTTCCTCCTCTACTTCCTCCGCCTCGGCGCACTCGGCTTCGGCGGCCCCGCCGCTCTTGCCAACGCCATCCGCCGCGACCTCGTCGAACAACGCGGCTGGATCACAGCGGACGAATACGAGTCCGGCCTCGCCCTCGCCGCCGCCTGTCCCGGACCACTGGCCTATCAGCTCGGCGTCTTCTGCGGCTATATCCGTTTCGGCATCGGCGGCGGGCTTGCGGTCGCCGTTGCGTTTGGCCTGGCGCCGTTCGTTCTCGTTACGATCGCCGCGGCGCTCTATGTTCGCTTCAGCGGCAGTTGGGAAGTGCGCGCTCTCTTCTATGGCATCGCCCCCGCCGTCGTCGCGCTCATCGCCAACGCCTGCCTCAACCTCGGCGCACGTACACTTCGCCGCGACCGCCTGGCCTGGCTCTTCGCGGCCGTCGCCTGTGCGGTAACCGTGATCCTGCAGCGCGAGCTGGCGCCACTCTTCATCGTCGCGGGAATCATCGGATGCTTTGTCTTCGCTCCCGCGGCCGCGCGAATGCCGTCGCCAATCGCGAATACACCGCCGCCGCCCTCTCGGAATGACAGCCGTCTTCTCCTCGCTCCCGCTGCTGCGGCGCTGACCAGCGCACCCGCGAAGCTCTTCCTCTTTTTCTTCAAGACTGGACTCCTCGTCTTCGGCAGCGGCCTCGTCATCGTCCCGTTTCTGAAGACGCAGGTCGTCGATGAATACCACTGGCTGACGATGCGCCAGTTTCTCGACTCCGTCGCCATCGGCATGATCTCGCCCGGCCCCGTGGTGATCACCGCGACGTTCGTCGGCTATCTGATGAGCGGATTCAGCGGCGCGCTGGCAGCGACCCTCGGCATCTTCATGCCTTCGGTGCTCTTCACCGTCATCGCCACGCCGATTCTGCTGCGGCATCGCGCGAACCGGCGGCTGACCGGCTTCGTTCGCGGCGTCGGCGTGACCGTTGTCGGCGTGCTGTTTGGCACCACCGTGCTCGTCGCGCGCGACGCCCTCGGCGACCTGCTCACGATCGCGATCGCCCTGATCGCCTTCGCCATCGTCGCCTTCTGGAAGCGAATCCCGGAGCCGTTCGTGATCCTTGCCGCAGGAATCGCCGGCATCATCGCTTTCGCATCGCGCTGAACGCCCACCAGACCGCGATCGAGATCACACCGCCGGTGATGGCCATGTCGGCGACATTGAACACGCCGGTATGCAGCGGCCCGACCGCCAGATAGATGAAGTCGGTGACAAGGCCGCCGAATCGCAAGCGATCGATCAGATTGCCAACGCCGCCGCCGATGATGAAGGCGATGGCCAATGCGTCGCCGCCCAGACCCATCCGTCCCGTGAACAGCGCGAACGCCGCCACAAGCAACCCGATCGAGACGAGCCCGTCGAACACGAGATGCCGCACGTTGACCGGCAGGTTCGAGCCCAGCGAGAGAAACGCCCCGGGATTCTCGGTGTAAAACAAGGTGAGTACGCCCGCGTAATGGCGCGGGAACGCGTTCATCAGCGTTCGACGCGCGAGCAACTTCGTCCCCTGATCGAGGGCGATCGTGAGAACGATGATGGCGGCGAGCGTGATGCGGCGGCGAGCGGTCATTTCATTCTGCGCGAAGCGCGAAACTACATCACGAGATCGCCCGCGTTGCGCAATTCCCGATCGCTCCACGCGTGGATCGATGACACACTCTGGAACCCGCGCGGCAGTTTCAATCCCCGCTGCGCGCGCTTCCCGATGTACGGCTCGAGATCGGCGCCCTTCAGGTTTGTGTGCCGCTTGCCCGCCTGCACGACGAGCGTGCCTGCCTCGCCGACCACCGCCGTGCCGACGACCTTCTCCGGGAATAGCTCTGTCTTATGCAGCTTGATCGTCTGCACTCCCTTGCCACGAGCGAGCAACGGCAGCTCGGCCGCTTCGAACAGCAGCAACTTTCCGCTCGTCGTCGCTGCAGCGATGCGGTCGGTTTCCTGGCGGTTCATTCGCTGGGGTTTCAAGACAAACGCCCCGTCGCTCACGTTCACCACCGCCTTGCCTGCCTTGCGATCGGTGATCAGATCCTCGAGCTTGGCGATGAACCCGTAACCGTCGTCGGTCGAGAGCAGCCACAAGTCTTCCGGATCGCCCATCATCACCGCTACGAACGTCGCGCCGGGCGCGGGCGACGTGAACGCGGTCAGCGGCTCGCCGTGTCCCTTCGCCGACGGCAGCTCATGTGCCGGCAGCGAGTACGTTCGGCCCATCGAGTCGATGAACACCGCAAGCTGATTGCTGCGTCCGCGCGCCGAGTGGAGGAACGCATCGCCCGACTTGTATTGCAGCGTGGTCGGATCGAGATCATGCCCCTTGCCGGCGCGCACCCAACCGCGCTCCGACAGCACCACCGTCACCGGCTCCGACGGAATCAGCGCCGTCGCGTCGAGCGCCTTGGCCGCTTCGCGCTCGACGATCGGCGAGCGGCGGCGGTCGCCGAACTCTTCGCCGTCCTTCACCAGCTCATCACGCACCTGCTTGCGAAGACGGGCCTTGGATCCGAGAATCTTTTCGAGATCGGCGCGCTCGGCTTCGAGCTTCGCCTGCTCCCCGCGGATCTCCATCTCCTGTAGCTTGTTGAGGAATCGCAGCTTCAGTTCGAGGATCGCCTCGGCCTGCAGCTCCGACAACTTGAAGCGCTTCATCAGCACCGGCTTCGGCTCATCCTCGCGGCGGATGATGCGGATCACTTCGTCGATGTTGAGATACGCGATCAGATAGCCGTCGAGGATGTGGATGCGCGCGTTGACGTGATCGTAGCGATGCTGCAACCGGCGACGTACCGTCTCGATGCGGAACTCCAGCCACTCGCTCAGCAGATCCTTGAGCGGATAAAGCCGCGGGCGGCCGTTCAGACCGATCATGTTCATGTTCACGCGGTAGGTCCGCTCCAGATCCGTCGTGGCGAAGAGATGCGCCATCACTTCGTCGAGATCGACGCGGTTCGAGCGCGGCACGAGCACGAGGCGCGTCGGGTCTTCGTGATCCGACTCGTCGCGCATGTCTTCGATCATCGGCAGCTTCTTGGCGTTCATCTGCGCCGCGATCTGCTGCTGCACTTTCGATCCCGACACCATGAACGGCAGCGCGGTGATGACGATGTCGCCGTTCTCCACTTCCCACTTCGCGCGCTGCCGGATCGAGCCATTGCCGGTCTTGTACATCTCCCGGATCTCCGCCAGCGGCGTGATGATCTCCGCCTCGGTCGGGAAATCGGGCCCTTTGATGTGCTTCGTGAGCTGCGCGATCGTGGCGTCGGGATTGTCGAGCAGCTCTAGGCACGCGCCCACGACCTCGCGGGTGTTGTGCGACGGGATGTCGGTAGCCATACCGACCGCGATGCCCGACGCGCCGTTCAGCAGCACGTGCGGCAACCGCGACGGCAGCAGCTTCGGCTCGCGCAACGTACCGTCGAAGTTCTGTCCCCAGTCGACCGTTCCCTGCTCCAGCTCCGACAACAGCGATTGCGCGAACCGCGACAGCTTCGCCTCGGTGTACCTCATCGCCGCGAACTCTTTCGGATCGTCCGGCGAGCCGAAGTTCCCCTGCCCTTCCACGAGCGGATAGCGCATCGAGAACGGCTGCGCCATCAACACCATGGCGTCGTAGCAGGCCGTGTCGCCGTGCGGATGAAACTTGCCGATGACGTCGCCGACCGTGCGCGCCGACTTCTTCGGCTTCGCATTCGGCCCCAGCCCCAGCTCCGACATTGCGTAGATGATGCGGCGCTGCACCGGCTTCAACCCATCCGCCACGTGCGGCAGCGCGCGGTCGAGGATGACGTACATCGAATAGTCGAGATACGCCTTCCGCGCGAACTCGGCGACAGGCTGATGCTCGACCTCAGGAACGATGGGCGGCGGCGGTGAGAAGGACGTCTGATTTTTCGATTTGCGGGTAGCCATCAAGTCCTGGCGCGGCGGAATTCAGTGACACGCATACGTTACTGCATCTGTTCCGATCGCGCGAACGTCAAGAATCGCGCGACGGCCTCGTCCTCGACTACATGGCCGAGGTACTCTTTCCGGCGTGCAAGGCGATGCAACGGCGAGCCTTCGCTTTCCGCGGGCGGCAACATCACTACCAGTGTCGACCTGGCGCGCCCGCCTGCGCATAGCAATCGAGAAGAGCGGCAAGAAACAGAGCGCCATCGCTGCCGACGCCGGTATCACCCCAACGACACTCAGCCGGATTCTCACGGCGGCGCACGAGCGGCCGACGCTCGACACGATCGTGCGCATCGCTCGCGCCTTGGACGAGAGCGTCGGCTGGATTCTCGATGAACCGAGCTTCTACCTCTCCGCTGACGATCAGCGAAAGCTTCATGACGCCGTGCGGATTCTCGATGCCTCTCTGCGCAGCGCCGGACGGCGGCGAACGGTGCGTCCGGAGTCGAACGCTATCGCAGTAACGGCAAACCGCGAGATCCCGCGCGCCTTCGCCGCCGCCGGCGCCCGACTGATCTACGAGGCCGCCGGCGACTCGATGATCGGCGCCGCCATCGCCGACCGCGACCTGCTATTCGTCAAACCGACAAACAACATCCACGAAGCATCGCGCAAGATCGTCGTCTGTCGCCTCGGCGCCGACGAATACGTCAAGCACCTCGACGTGCGGAACGGACACATCCGCCTTCTCAGCCGCAACGAACGACACGGCCCGATCGAAATCGGAGCCAGCGACGAATTCGAGCTGATCGGAATCGTCGTCGGCCGTGCCGGTGCGCCAGTGACTTGAGCGCAGCCCGAAAAGACAAAAGCACTTCACGCGGAGACGCGGAGGACGCGGGGAAACCCCTCCGCATCTCCGCGGCTCCGCTTGAACGGGTTGAGCAGCAGCGCCCCGCTATAATCCCCCTCCCCGATGAGGCCCACGCGCGCGCAACTGGAGGACGTTCTCGCCTCCCTCGATGGTTCCGCGTTGCGCTATGCGGACATTCGCTGGACGGCGACGCATGAGCAGCATGTGCGGGTTCGCAATGGGGAAGTGGAGACGCTGGCTTCGACGATCGATCGGGCCATCGGCGTTCGCGTGCTCGTCGGCAATGGGTGGGGGTTCGCGGCGAACAGCGACACCTCCGAGGAGTCGCTGCGGAAGACGGCGAAGCGGGCGCTGGAGGTGGCGGCGGCGAGCAACATCGCGTCGACGCAGCGCGTGACGCTGAGCGACATCGAGCCGCACGTGGCGACGTGGTCGTCGACCTACGAGATCGATCCGTGGTCGATCTCTCTGGAACAAAAGATCGAGCATCTGTTGCAGTCGACCGAGCCGATGCGCGGCGATGCCCGCATTCATCAGGTCTCGGGCGACATCTCCTGCTACCGGCAGGAAAAGATCTTTGCCTCGACCGTCGGAAGTTTCATCGAGCAGACCACGACGGAGATGGGCGGCGGGGTCGAGGCCGTGGCCATCGAAGGCGACGAGTTCCAGCGGCGCACGTATCCCAATCCGTTCGGCGGCGACTACCAGGCCGCGGGATGGGAGCTCATCGAGCAGCTCAACCTGCCCGGCAAAGCGCTGGAGATCCGCGATGAGGCGCTGGCGCTGCTGATCGCGCCGAAAGCTCCGTCCGGACGCTTCGATCTCATCGTCGGATCGGCGCAGCTCGCGCTGCAGGTCCACGAGTCGTGCGGCCACCCCACCGAGCTCGATCGGGCCATGGGCCTGGAGATCTCGCTCGCCGGCGGATCGTTTCTGCAGCCGTCGATGCTCGGCAACTTCCGCTACGGATCCGATCTCGTGAACATCGTCGGCGACGCCACGATCCCCGGATCGATCGGCTCATTCGGATTCGATGACGACGGCGTTCCCGCGCAGCGTTTTCATCTCATCGAGAAGGGCATGTTTGTCGGCTACCTGACCCGACGCGACACCGCGCCAACGATCGGCCGCAAATCGAACGGCACCGTCCGCGCGGAGACCGCGGCGCGCATTCCGATCATCCGCATGACGAACATCAATCTCGAGCCGGGCACGACACCGCTGGCAGACATCATCGCGGACACAAAGCGCGGCATCTTCGTCGAGACGAACAAGTCGTGGTCGATCGACGATCTCCGCCTCAACTTTCAATTCGGCTGCGAAGTGGCCTGGGAGATCGAGAACGGCCGCCTCGGGCGCCTGCTGCGCAATCCGCTCTACACCGGCACGACGCCCGACTTCTGGCGCTCCTGCGACGCCGTCGCCGATCGCGCGAGCTGGCAGATCTGGGGCCTCCCGAACTGCGGGAAAGGCGATCCGATGCAGACGATGCGCGTGGCGCACGGAGCGCCTGCGGCAAGATTTCGCGATGTGGAGATGGGGTGAGTTTGAAAGGATGAAGGATAAAGGATGAAGGATGAACTGACCGATTGAACGGTTCATCCTTCATCTTTCATCCTTCAATCACCATGCGTACCGAACACGACTCATTCGACATCCTCGATCAGGCGCTGGCCGCTGCTGGCACCGCCGAGGCGGATGCTGTGTTCATCTCGACCGACCAGAACATCAGCCGGTTCGCGAACTCCAACGTTCACCAGAACATGTCGGAGATCAGCGCGGAGCTGTCGTTGCGCGTGATCGTCGACAACGCCATGGGCGTGGCATCGACGACTGTCTTTGATGGTGCTGAGATCGAGCGTACGGCCGCGCTTGCGCGTGAGGCGGCACGTCACGCCGATCCGCTGCCGAACTTCAGCGGGCTTTATCGCGCGAACGAGCCGCTGCCCTCGGTCCGGACGTTCGACGAGGCGACCGCGAACATCGCGCCCGCGGAGAAAGCGCACGCACTTCGCACAATGTTCGACCGCGGCGTTGCAAGCGGGGTCCATTTCGCCGGCGTCTACGGCACTGGCGCGTCGTCGGTCGCCGTCGCCAACACGCACGGCGTCCGGCGCTACTGTACGATGACCGCATCCGACGCCACCGTCATCGCCATCGGCGCGAACGGCTCCGGCTACGCCACGGCCGTCGATCGCGCGAACGTCGACGTCACAGGCCTCGGCGATGAAGCCGCGTTCAAGGCCGCGCTTCGCGCCGACGTCATCGAAGACATCGCACCCGGCGCGTACGACGTCATCCTGGAACCGCCGGCGACCGCCGAGGTGCTCGAGTGGATGGGCATGATCGCGTTCAGCGGATCGGCGTACGAGGATGGCTCGTCATTCTTCGTCGGCAACATCGGCAACAAGATCCTCGGCGCGAATTTCACGCTCACCGACGACGCGCTCGACGACGCGTTCCTCCCCTTCCCGTTCGACATAGAAGGACTGCCCAAGCAGCGCGTTGCCATCATCGAGCGCGGCATCGTCCGCACTCCGGTCGTCGACAAGGCCTACGCGGACCGCCTCGGATTTGCGCCGACCGCCAACGGCTGGAGCCTCGGCGGTTCCGATCACGGCTCCGCGCTTCATCTCTCCATCGAAGGCGGCGACGCCACCCGCGAGGAGCTGATCCGCTCGACGAAACACGGCATCTGGGTCACCCGCTTCAACTACGTCAACGGCCTCCTCGAACCGCGGACCGCGCTCATGACCGGCACCACGCGCGACGGCACGTTCCTCATCCGCGACGGCGAAATCGTGGCGCGCCTGCCGAACCTCCGCTGGACGCAGTCGATCGTCGAAGCTTTCTCGCACATCGAAGGACTGACGCGCGAGCGCCGCCGCGTCGGCACCTGGTACAACCACTTCGGCGGTACGATCGCCCCGGTGATGAAGATCGCCGGTTGGAACTTCACGGGGAAGCAGCAGACAGCCGGTATGGCACAAAGCTCGCTCGGAGGTTGAGAAAGGATGAAGGCAGAAAGATGAAGGATGAGCCGGGCCACCACGGTGTTCATCCTTCATTCTTCCGCCCTCATCCTTCGTAATTCATGTCTCAATACATCCTCCGCCGATTCCTGCAGATGATTCCGATTGCGTTCGGGATCCTGACGCTCGTCTTCTCGCTCATTCACATGATCCCGGGCGATCCGGCGGTTCAGATCGCGGGCGAAGGAGCGCGCCCCGAGGATGTCGTGGCCATCCGCAAAGCGCTGGGACTCGATCAGCCGCTCTGGACGCAGTACGTTCACTACGTCACGCACGTCCTCCGCGGCGACCTCGGCACATCGTTCCAGACGAATACCAGCGTCACCGAACAGATCAAGACACGCTACCCGGCCACGATCGAGCTGGCGTTCGGGTCGATGTTCGTCGCGCTCCTGGTCGCCTTCCCCCTCGGGATCATTTCCGCGATCTATCGAAACTCCTGGATCGACAATCTTGCACGTTTCTTTGCCTTGATCGGCGTGTCGATGCCGAGCTTCTGGTTGGGACCGCTGCTGATCATTGCCTTCGCCATCAACCACGAATGGTTCCCCGTCTCCGGCCGCGACGCCGGATTGAGGTCGCTGGTCCTGCCGTCGCTAACGATGGGGCTCGCCTTGTCCGCGATCCTGACGCGGATGATCCGCATCTCCCTCGCCGACGAATTGACGCAGCTCTACGTCACCACGGCCGTCGCCAAAGGCGTCACACGAGCTCAGGCGATTTTTCGGCACGCGCTAAAAAACGCGTTGATTCCTGTGATCACGGTCCTGGCGCTGCAGTTCGGCTCGCTCCTGACGGGTGCGATCATCACCGAGCAGATCTTCTCGTGGCCCGGCCTCGGACGTCTTCTCCTCACCTCGATCTCGACACGCGATTACCCGCAGGTGCAGGCATCGATTCTCGTCATCGCGCTGACGTACATCATCGTGAATTTCGCCAGCGACCTGCTGTACGGAGTGGTCGATCCGAGGATCAAGCTGGAATGAGATCCCATTTTGCGCGAAGCGCTTTGGAGTGCGGTGGCGCCAGCCACCGCTTTCCTGCACGCGTTTCAAAGCGGCAGCTGGCGCTGCCGCACTCCAAAGCGCTTCGCGCGAAACAGTGGCGAGGCGTGGCGTGAAGCGCTTTTTCGGCAACTTCGCCTTTACTTCAGGGCTCATCCTGACTGTAGCCCTGATCGTCGTGGCGCTGGCGGCGCCGCTGATCGCGCCGTTCGATCCGAATCAGCAGGACACGGCACGGCGCCTCGAAGCGCCGTCGCACGAGCACCTTCTCGGTCTCGATGACCTCGGGCGCGATGTCTTGTCGCGCATCATTTGGGGTTCTCGCGTCTCGCTGCGCGTCGGTTTCAGCGTCGTGATCCTAGCTTCGATCATCGGCATCACCCTCGGTGCAATGGCCGGCTACTTCGGAGGTTGGATGGAGACCGTCATCATGCGTGTCACCGACATCCTCCTTTCGTTCCCCGGCATCCTCCTGGCAATCGCGATGGTGGCGGTGCTCGGCCCGAGTCTCAACAACGTCATCATCGCGCTGGCGACACAGGGATGGGTCGGCTACGCGCGGCTTGGACGTGGCCAGGTGCTGAAGGTGCGGGAGATGGATTACGTCGTCGCGGCCAAGGCGCTCGGGGCCCGGTCGCCGCGCGTGATCCTGCTGCACGTATTGCCGAACATTATGAATCCCGTGATCGTGATGGCCACGCTCGGCCTGGCCGGCGCGATCTTGTCCGAGGCCGCGCTGTCGTTTCTCGGACTCGGAGTGCAGCCGCCGACGCCGTCGTGGGGAGCGATGCTCACCTCAGGACGACGATACCTCGGGCTGGCCAATCACCTCGCCATCTGGCCCGGCGTCGCCATCATGCTCGCCGTGATGGGCCTCAACTTCCTCGGCGACGGACTCATCGACGCACTCGATCCGAAGTATCGGAAAGAGATGTAGCGAGTGGCTTACTTCTTCATGAACACAACCACGGCCCGCGCGGGACCGTCGCGGAAGGTGCGCACCGGCGCGTAGCCGAGAGCGCGCAGACGCGCGAGGCGCTCGGGCATATCCAGATCGGTCTCGTAGAGCGCGATGGCGTCGGCGGAGACGGACTCTTTCAAGCCTTCGGGCGGCGTACCAACATCGGATTGGCCGATGCGATCGCCGAAATAGAGTTTGTCGCCGTACGCCCAGAGCTGCGACGCGGCAACCGAGTGCACGCGCGAATTCGACGCCAGCCATTGCGCGGCTTCGACGGCCGGTTGCGACTTCCGTGCGAAGTAGCGCATGCCATGCAAATCCCAAACGAGCGAGATGGCCACCAGTGCGATCGCAATGCGGCGGTGGCGCCGTTCCATCGACGCGTAGCCGATCGCAGCGGCGATGGCGAGAAAAGGAATCATCACCTGCAGGTAGCGCAGCTCCTTGTGTCTGACCGCGGAGAATGCCAGCAGCGGGATGATGACGAACCAGATCGCACGGCTGCGGCGCGCGTACCAGAGCAACGGAAGAAGCAGCGGCGAGCACCAGCGCACGAGATTCGCGATGTACCACCACGGCGCCTGATACTTCACGCGCGACGCGAAGTCGGGCGCGACGAGGGTAAGGTGGGCGAACTTGATGAAGCTTCGAAACGGCGCACCCCAGCTGAGCCAGTCGTAAAGGCCGACCGTCAGGATGATCGCCACGGTCGCTCCGAGCATCACCTTCAGCGTCTGCATCCAAGGCACAGACAAGAGTGTCTGTGCCACACCATCCGGCGCATGGACCGGACATTCTCGCGAGGGGCCAGTCTGGACAGAACACTCTTGCGAGCGGCCAGTATGAGCAGACAACTCTTGCGAAGGTTCAATGTGGCACAGACACTCTTGTCTGTGCTTTGCGGCCATCACCAGGAGAGGAGCAAGAAACACGATCTCACTGAAACGATCGGCGAATGCGAGTCCGACCAGCGCCCCCGCCGCGAACGGCCATCGCTTAACGATCAACGCCGCTCCTACAACGCATGCAGCCGCCAGCGTTCGCGGGTAGACCGTGCTGCCGAAGCCGAGCGGAATCCAGTGTGTGGCGAAGAGGAGCGCGGCCACGAGTGCGGCTCGCTCGTCCTCGCACCAGCGTAGCGCCAGCCGGTAGACGAGCAGAGTCGTGATCGCAGTCAACGCGATGAACGGCAGCGCCGACGCGAGGATCAGCGTCCGCGTGTCGCTGATCCGCAGCCTCGATGCGATCCAGACGACCGGCGCGACGACAACGTCCGGCACGAAGAGATTGCGGATATCCCACGGATCAAAGTCGAGTCCGCGCGCGCGGCGAAACGCTTCCGACAACACTTCCACGTCGTCGCCGGTCATGAAGCCGAAGTAGCGGTGCGCGAGCCAAAGCTGCGCGACCGCGACCGCGGCGATGATCGCGGCCAGCGGCTTACGCATCGCCGATCATCGCCAGAAACTCTTCCTCGGTCAGCACCGGCACGCCGAGCGATTGCGCTTTGTCGAGCTTCGAGCCCGCGGCGTCGCCGGCGATCAGGTACGACGTCTTCGCCGACACGGAGCCGGACGGCTTGCCCCCCTCACGCTCGATCAGTTTGTGGATCTCGTCGCGCGAGAAACGAGCGAGCGTCCCGGTGACGACGAGCGTCTTGCCCGCGAGGCGGTCGCCGCGCACCTCGGCCACATGCGTCGGAGCGACGCCGAGGCGCTGCATCTTCTCGATGCGCTCGCGGTTTGCAGGGACCGAAAAGTAAAACGTGATCGACTCGGCCACTTTCGGCCCGATCTCGTCCACTTCGACGAGCTCGTCGACAGTCGCATTCATCAGCGCACGGAGTGAACCAAAACGCGCGGCGAGCAATTTAGCCGCGCGCTCACCGACCATGCGAATGCCGATCGCGAAGATCACGCGCGACAACTCGGCTCGCTTCGACTTCTCGATCCCCTCGGCCAGCCTGCGCGCGGACAGCTCGCCTTTGCCCGGCAGCGCCGCAACGTCTTCCTCGCGCAGCTCGTAAAGCGACGCGTAGTCGGTGATCAGCTTCGCGTCGAGCAGTTGCGTGATCGTCTGGTAGCCGAGTCCTTCGATGTCCATCGCTTTGCGCGCGCCAAAATGAAAGAGCGACTCGCGCACGATAGCCGGACACCCCTGGTTGATGCAGCGGATGGCCACCTCACCTTCGAAACGATGCAGCGGCTCGCCGCAGGCCGGACACGTTTCCGGCAGCGCGACCGCCACCGTTCCTTCCGGGCGTTTGTCGACAAGGACATCGACGACCTTCGGGATAATGTCGCCACCCTTCTCGACGACGATGGAATCGCCGACGCGGATGTCTTTGCGTCCGACCTCGTCGAAGTTGTGCAGCGAAGCGTTGACGACCTTCGTGCCGCCGATGTGCACCGGATCGAATTCGGCGACCGGCGTGACCGCGCCCGTTCGCCCGACGTACAGGTTGATCGCCCGCACGACCGTCTGCGCGGCCTCGGGCGGATACTTGAACGCGATGGCCCAGCGCGGCGCCTTCGACGTCGCACCCAGCTCCTGCTGTTGCGCGCGGCGATTGACCTTGATCACGATGCCGTCGATGTCGAAGGTGAGATCGTGGCGCTGCTCGCGAACCGTTTCGATGAAGGCCTCGACCGCGGCCATGCCCGCGAAGACATCGCGCTTCGGATTGAGCGGAAACCCTATCGACGCGAGAATGTCGTACGCCTGCGACTGCGAGGCAACGCGAACGTCATCCGTAGCGACGAGGTGATAGACGAACGCGCTGAGCCGCCGCTGAGCTACCAGCTTAGGATCCTTCTGCCGCAACGAACCTGCCGCCGCGTTGCGCGGATTGGCGAGTACCGGCTGCCCCGCTTCCTCGAGCTGAGCATTGAGCAACGCAAAGTCGTTCGACGAAATGTAGATCTCGCCGCGAACCTCCACGCGCTTCAGCTTCGTGGCGATTTTCAATGGCAGGCCGCGCACCGTTCGCACATTCACCGTCACGTCGTCGCCGCGGACGCCGTCGCCGCGCGTCGCGCCACGCGCGAATGCGCCGTTCTCGTACAGCAGATCGATCGAGACGCCGTCGATCTTCAGCTCCGCCTCGTACTCGACCTCAGCGACACCGAGTCCCTTCTTCACGCGGGCGTCCCACTCGTGCAGCTCTTCGAGCGTGTAAGCATTCTCGATTGAGAGCATCGGCGGATCGTGAATGACCGTGGCGAACTCGCCGGATATCGGCACGCCGCCCACGCGCTGCGAAGGCGAGTTCGGATCGAAGAGCTCGGGATGCTCCGCCTCCAGCTCCTGAAGTCTGCGAAGACGCTGATCGAATTCGAAGTCGCTGATCTCCGGCGCTGCGTGAACGTAGTAAAGCTGGCTGTGCCGCTCCAGATCGGCGCGCAGCGTCTCGATTTCCTTCTTCGGCGTCATGGCGCGCGAAGTTTACGATGCGATGGCTCCCTGCTACTCGTGTTCGTGAATCTGCTGGGCCAGGTAGTTCGGCACGCCGACCTGTTCGATCAGGGAGAGCTGGGCTTCGAGCCAGTCGATGTGCTCTTCCTCGTCCTTGAGGATTTCTTCCAGCAGATGACGGCTGTTGTTGTCGTCTGCCTCGCGACATGTCTCGATTCCGGCGTTGAGGCGCTTGACGGAGTCGATCTCGAGGGCGAGATCGACTTTCAACTGCTCCGGCACGGTCTCGCCGATGGTGATCTTGAAGAGACGCTGGACGTTCGGAAGGCCTTCGAGGAAGAGCACCCGCTCGATCAGACTCTCGGCATGCTTCATCTCGCCGATGGAGTGCTTGCGAATGCGATCGTGAAGGTGCTGGTAACCCCAGTTGTCGCACATCTCCGCGTGAACGAAATACTGGTTGATGGCGGTGAGCTCGGAGGTCAGCACGTCGTTGAGGATGTCGATGATCTTCTGGTCGCCCTTCATTTCGAGAATCTCCTCTCCGCTACTCTATCAAGCCACACTCTCCGACCACACTTCCGTGGACGCCACCGGCACGAAGGCCGCGGGTGACGCGCTCTCGCTCGCGCTCAACATTTTGCGGAGAAAGTTGTGGCAGCCGCCGCAGTCGGTACCGATACCGCACTCCTGCAGGCCGGCAAGCGTTTCCGATCCCGCTTCGATGGCTCGCAGGACGTCACGTTCGTTCTTGGCGCGGCAGAGGCAAACGATCATTCGATTTCATCCGATCAATTGAGATTGTGTCTCAATGAAGCCGATCACACGATCGTCTATTCCGGGCCCGGTCACTGTGTCAGCGATCACAGGCGTTTGTGATCTATCCTGGCCGGGAGAGATACCGCGAACGCTCGACGGTTTTCTCCACAAAACCCATCGACCGCAGGCGTTCGTCGATGGCGGCGAGGAAGTTGCGGCGGCCTTTGATCAGGTTGAGATTGAGCGCCACGAACCGCATCCCTCGGGGGCTGTCCCAATAGACGATCAGCCGATCGCCGCCCAGCATCTGTTCGGTTCCGCGGAGCGCATCCCATCGGACCGTTCGCGACCGGAACTGGTGGAGCGGGCGAAGGGTCAGCGTCTCGCCGCCGATCTCCGCGATCGGCCGCCGCGCACCGAACCACACTTTCAGTCCGCCGATCCAGAGCGTCGCGATGTACGCCCAGACGGCATGCTCGCCGATCCAACCGTAGCGAGCCGAGGGGCTGACGAAGAGCGCGACGAGGATCGCCGCCGTGACGGCAGCGGCCACGAGCACGATCGAAAGACCAGCCCGCGCCACCCACGGGCGGAACGGATAAACCTCAGTTCGGTCGGGCATTGTGCAACGGGGCCGGATGCCGTAATCTCATGCAACGTCTAAGCTTGAGGCCGGTATGCGTTTCGCATAATAAGGGGAGAGGGAGTTTTGGTGCTCATGGTGGGGAAGCTCGACGGTACCGGCCGGAAGATCCTGGTCATCGATGATGACCTCGCAATCCGTGTCCTGCTTCAGGCCGTCTTGAAGCGGATGAAGTTCGAAGTCGAGCTCGCCGAGGACGGCGCCGTCGGTCTGGAAAAGCTCAAGCACGATCCCTCGTACGACCTGATTCTCCTCGATCTCATGATGCCGCGCGTCAATGGCTACGAGTTCATCGAACGAGTCCGCAAGGAACACTCGAACGCGCCGCCGCACATCATTGTCTTCACCGCCGCAGGCAAGCGGGGCGTCGACAAGATCCCTGCCGAATCGATCTGCAACTCCATCCTCAAGCCGTTCGACCTCGAGAAATTCATCGACCTGATCGCCGACTGTCTGAATGGTCCGCACAAGCCTCACCTTGCGCCTCTTTCCTGAGCCAGCTTCCATTCCATCTGACGAATGATGCCGAGGAGGATCGTGACCTCTCGTGCGTCGAGATCGGCACGTGCGGCGATGAGGCGCAGATCGTCGTAGATGTGGTCCGGATTGTCGCCGAGGAGATAGCCGACTTCGGCGAGGAAAGCCTGGATGCGGTCGTGGAGCCGATCGATCATCACGGCTGGCGCCAGGTCACGCGGTGCGGCCGCGCGAGAGGTCGTCGACAATTCGTAGCAGAAGACGCCAACGGATTGCGCAAGGTTCATCGTCGGGAACGCAGGGTCGGTCGGGATGATGGCCGTGCGCTGGCAGTGCCGGACCTCTTCACTGGTGAGACCGCTGTTCTCGCGTCCGAAAACGAGAGCCAGCGTCTGCGAGTCATCCATCGACGAAAAGAGTTGCGCGATGCCGGCGGGCTGCATGTCCGAGGGCGTGGCGCGTCCACGGGATGAGGTAGTGGCGATGGTCACGTGCGTATCGGCCAGCGCATGGTGCAGCGCCGGCGTGAAGTGAGCCGCCGCCACGACATCCTCGGCGCCGCTCGCCCACCAACCGGCAAGCGGGTGCAGTTCGGGATGCTCGCCGACGATCCACAAATCCGTGAAGCCGAAGTTTTTCATCACGCGCGCAACGGCGCCGACGTTGCCGGCCTCGCGCGGCTCGACGAGAACGATGCGGAGTGGCATGGGCGAGGAGTCTATCCTGCGGCGAAGCGCGCAGGATCTCTCGTAATACCGAGCAGACGCCGCCGATAAGCAACAACGCGGCAATCGCCTGTGGATCAGCAATCACGACACCAGTCAATCTCGCACGATGAGCGACTGTAGGCACCTTCGGCGCGGTGTGACCAGAGATCCTGCGCGCTTCGCCGCAGGATAGGCTTACAAGAATGCTCGTAACGCGGCGAGCATCCGATCGACATCGCTGCGCTCCGTGCGTGGATTGATCATCGTCACGCGGAGGACGCGCTGACCTTTGAGCAACGTCGACGTGATCCATGCTTGCCCGGAGCGGATCAGCTTCTCGCGCAACGCAGCATTCGTATCGTCGTCGCTGCGATGCCGGAAACAGAAAATGTTGAGCTCCGGCACGTGCATGGCCTCGAAGTCATCGGATGCGGTGACGCAGTCATAGAGATAGGTCGCCACGTCTGTCACATGATCTAGCGCCGATTCGAAGGGAGCGGTCCCCGACACCTGCAGCGTCAGCCACAGCTTGACGGCGTCGGCGCGCTTGGAACACTGGATCGTCACCTCGCCGATGTTGTCGCTGGCGCGCTCGGCGTTGAAGAGATAGGGCGCGTCGGCTTCGAATGCGCGTCGCAGCCAAACGCCGTCGCGGACGAGGATCACGCCGAGCGAAAGCGGCATCCAGAGCATCTTGTGCGGGTCCCAGGCGAGCGAGTCGGCGAGATCGAGTCCGTCGACGAGGTGGCGCAGGCGCTCGCTGAGCAGCACGGATGCGCCGTGCGCCGCGTCGACGTGCAGCCACGTATCGTACTGGTCGCGCAACGTCGCGATTGCGCGAAGATCGTCGAACGCGCCGGTGGCCGTCGAGCCGGATGTTGCCACGATGGCCATGACCTCGTCAGCGTCGTGCAGTGCCGCGGTGAGCGCGCCGAGGTCGAGCTGGTGACGATCGTTCGTCGCGACTTTGATGACGTCTTCCGTGGCGATCCCCATGATCGAAGCCGCGCGTGCGATCGAGTAGTGGGCATCGGCAGAGCAGAGAAGGACTGGACGGGGTGTCGGCTTTCGGGGGTCGGGGGTCGGAGAGGGACCAGGCGCAGTCACGCCGTGTTGCGCGTCAGGCTTCTGCTCCGACCCGCGACCTCCGACTCCCGACTCCCGCTTCCCCTCCCATCTCGCCCGCGCTGCCATCAACCCGGTGAGATTCGCCGCCGAGCCGCCGGAGACGGCTGTACCGAGCGCGTTTGCCGGATAACCGACGCGGTCCGCCAGCCAGCGGATGACTTCCTGCTCGATCACCGTTCCGATCGGACTCATCTCCCAGACGGCGGTCGACTGATTCAGCGTTGAGATCACCAGATCGGCGATGACCGCGGTAGGAAACGGCGGGCAGACCTGATGCCCCATGTAGGCGGGATGATGGAGCTGGATGGCGTTCTCCATCAGCATGCGAACAAGCGGCATCGGCGCCGCGCCGCCTCGATCGTCGATACGAACGCGCTCCCTCAGATCCTCCGTACTCCTCCAATCGACAACAGGCCGCCGCGCTATGTCGCCAACGTGATCGAAAAGCGCGTCAACAACGTCGTGCGCCAGAGCACGCAT
>OLLN01000041.1_pt1 | contig 34542 bp, 30 predicted proteins | sample 1604281 | NCBI WGS metagenome assembly OLLN01 (sample SAMEA104055716, study PRJEB20765) | soil metagenome | biome: Arctic tundra; feature: Polygonal ground; material: soil | place: USA | collected 2011-09 | depth 0-0.5 m | reverse complement strand
TTTGCGTTTTTTGAGGACCGGCAAGATTTGGTTGATTCGTTCTTGCAGCAGAACCATCGCTCGATCAGGCGAATGCCAGCATCCGGCAAAGGTTCTGTTCCCGTCGTGCTTTCTTGGCCCCCGCGAGCATCTTGATGCGGTCCCATTACTACGCGAACCACCGCCTCATCGGCCCACCGCGCGATGTTGCAGCGCTCGGGGCGGCTCTTCCTCACGATGTTGTTCGGCGCCGAATACGACGAACTCGAAGCGGAGTTGTGCGACGCGATCGAGAATGCGTCCGTGACGCGACCGCTTCTTGCGCCGCTACGCCGCGCGCTGCGCGACGGCAGCGGATCGATGACGACATTCGCGCGAGCGGCAGCGAAGGGACTGCGCGCGACTGAGGGCTCTCCCTAGCAGGCTGCTGAAAAAAGCGTTTTCAGCGGCAGGCGATCATATCGGTGGAGTGACGGCACGATCAACCCGAGTGTTTATGCGGGTTTAGGGCTGATGGAAGTAATCGTGAAAACGGTCATCCCGCGAAATCGGCCTTTTTCAACAGCCTGCTAGAGGGGGGTGGCGTCTCCGTCGGCGACACCACCGCCTGGGCGAAGGCAACGACTACCTCCGCGCGTCGGCGTGCGTGTGCCACTATCAATCGACTATCAATACCTGGCACTCCCACGGTCCAGGGGGGCGACATGGCGGTGCCACGTTTCACGTGTTTTCAGGGAGTTACGGCTAAAGTGTTGGTAGCGCATACGGGATTTGAACCCGTGTTACCGCCGTGAGAGGGCGGCGTCCTGGACCCCTAGACGAATGCGCCAGAGTGGTGGGAGCGCGAGGGTAGCCGGGGCTGTCTCGCGGTGTCAAGCGCGGTTAACCTGATGCCCGGAAGGGGCATTCCCGGCGCGATGCTGATGGAGCGCGTGGAAGGCTGACGCGATTCCATGTGCGGTCAACTCCTCTTCATGTGCGTCCTGAGATGGCTTCCCGGATCTCTCTCGCGATGAGCGCGGCGTGCGGGGTGAGGCCGTGGTCCCCTCCTTCGATGGCGATGAATTTCGAGGAGGGTGCCAGGCGTGGTTGCCACTGGCGCCAGGTGTTCTCGACGAGATCGAAGGGCACGCTCTCGTCGTTGCGGCCCATGATCACGGTGACGGGCGACGTTGGCGGGTTGCGGTCGACGCGCAGCTGAAACATCTGTTCGAAGAACTTCCGATGGATCGGCACCTCGGCGTTCCTGGCGTGATTGAAGACGAGGATCGGATCACCGTCGGGCAGGTGCGTGCGCCAGCGGTCGGCGATGCCGAGGGCTGGGGCGATCAGGACCATGGGGGCGAGGATGCCGCGTTGGGCGATGGCGAGGGCGACGAGGGCGCCCATCGAACTGCCGGCGATGAGATCGGGAGGATGGGCGCGCGCGACTTCCAGCGCGTGTTCGACGATGGCATTCCAGTCGAGAGCCTCGAACGAGGGGATGTTGAGGTCGGGTGTGATCAGCTCGATCTCCGGCTCGAGCATCGGGCGAAGCGCGGTGATCTTCGCGCTGGCGGGAGACGATGCGAAGCCGTGAAAGTAGAGGATCGTGCTCATCGAAGCTACCGGGCCGTTAACGATCAGGCGCCGCGGGATTCCCTACTCGATCGTCTTCACGCCCATCCGCTTCTTGATGTAGAGCGGAATCATGATCAGAGCGAGCAACAATGCGCAGACGATGGCCAGGCGCTTGATGGCGTCGCCTTCGGTCATGGTGCCGTTGACGAGGGAGTCGGCGCAATAGGTGAAGACGATGTGCGACGGGATGATGCCGATGAGCGTGGCCAGGGCGTAATCGCGGAAGCGCATCTTGGCCACGCCGGCGGCGTAGTTCCAGACGGCGAAGGGCGGACCGGGGATGAGGCGCACGATGAGCATCGACATGAAGCCTGAGCTCTCGACCTGCTTGCGTACGCCGCGGCCGACGCTGCCGAATTTGTCGAGCAGACCTTCGCCGAGGAAGCCGCCGACGTAGTAGGCGGCAATGGCGCCGAGGAAGCCGCCGATGATGGCGTAGACCGCGCCGAGCTTCCATCCCCAGATCACGCCTGCGGCGATGACGAAGATGCTGGCTGGAAGCGCGAACACGCAGCCGGCGGCGTAGAGGGCGATGAGCACGAGCGGGCCGTACCAGAGTCCGCGCAGCCAGGCGATGAGATCGTTGATGTGCGCTTTGGTGAGGTAGGCGCGCAGCGGTGTGAAGTAAAGCGCGGCAACGCCTCCGGCGAGGACGATGAACGTCGCGAGCTTGATCGCATTTCGTTTATTCATGGGAGGTTGGGCGGCCGGAGTTTAACTCAGAGATCAGGGACAGTCAGAGACAAGAGATTAGAGACAAGAGATCAGGTCGCGAGCTGATCCCCTGATCTCTGATCTCTGATCTCTGGTCTTCTGATCTCCTGATCTCCTGATCTCTGATTTTCCAGTCTCCCGATCTCCTGATCTCTTGTCTCTGATCTCAGGGTCATGGCGCTGATGTCACTGTCTCTGTGGCTTGGAGGGCGATGGTGACGGAGGGCTTGTCTGGGCCTTTTGGATGGGAGACGCCGGAGAGCGTGGTGAGCGTGAGGCGGCGCCATTTCACGGGCTGGTCGAGTGTGATCTCGATCTTTGAAGTGACCGCGGCATCGGCGAGGGAATCGAATTTTATCTCGCCCATCGAATCGATGGAGCGGACGAAGGAGAGCTCGATGACGGCGACGCGGTGGCCATCGCGGTTCTCGATCGCGCGCAACGTTCCTCGGCCGGGAATAGTCTTCACGACGTGTCCGAGCTCGTCGTAGCAATCGGCAAGCAGCGAGGCGGGAACGTTCCACGATGCGCCGACGGTGAGCGCGTACGGCGCGATGCAGAAGTTGGCCGACTCGACGCGAAGACCGCGCTGCGCCAGCTCGGTGAGGCCCATCGTCTCGTCAACGGTGAGCTCCGGTCCGCTGTCGGGCGTGACGGTGACGTTCCTCCCCTTCATCACGAAGAGCAGCGAACGGGCGTTCATGACGCCGAACGTGATGCCCGATTCTTCTTCGTGGATGACGCGGCCGTAGACGCGGCGGAAGCGCGAGCCGGCGGCGTCGCGGGCGAGCGTCGTGTCGGTGTACTCCTCGCGGTCGGCGCTGGCAATGCTCTTCGTCGTCAGAACCGTGCCGTCGAGGTCGCGGATCGTGCTGGTGCCGCCGATGTGAAGCTCCGCGGTGCCGTGAACGACGACACCGGCGGGAGCGTTGATGATGGGGGCGATGCGGACGGTTTCGACGGCGCGGGCGTACTGCGCGAACATCAAAGGAACGATGAACGACAGGACGGCGGCGGGACGCCGCCGGGCCAGCCGGCGGGACGCCAGCGTTCCGACGCTCATTACTGAATGCTCTCCACGATCATGGCAATGCCCTGGCCGCCGCCGATGCATGCCGAGGCGAGGCCAAAGCGCTTCCGGCGGCGGCGAAGCTCGTACAGCAACGTGATGACGAGACGCGTTCCCGACGCCGCGAGTGGGTGGCCGAGGGCGATGGCGCCGCCGTTGACGTTGAGCTTTTCCATGTCGATGCCGAGCTCTTTCGACACGGCCAGGATCTGGCCGGCGAAGGCTTCGTTGATCTCGATGAGGTCGATGTCGTTCAGCGACATGCCTGCTTTCTTCAACGCGATCTTTGTCGACGGCACAGGACCGATGCCCATGATGTCGGGGTCGCATCCGGCGATGCCCCAGGAGACGATGCGGCCGATCGGTTTCTTGCCTTTGGCGTTGTCGGCGCTCGTGACGACGACCATGGCGGCGCCGTCGACGATGCCGCTGGCGTTGCCGGCGGTGACGAAGCCGTCCTTGGCAAAGGCAGGCTTCAGTTTGGCGAGGCCTTCCATCGTGGTGTCGGGCCGCAGGTGATCGTCGGCGGTAAACAACTCCCCTTTGCGGCCAACCGGAACGGCGACGATCTCTTCTTTCAACCGCCCGGCGCTCTCCGCATCGGCGGCGCGCTTCTGGCTGCTCAGCGCGTACTGATCCTGCTCTTCACGCGAGATGCTGTACTTGCGCGCGAGGTTGTCGGAGGTCTGGGCCATGTACAGGCCGCAGTAGCTGTCGAGAAGCGCAACCATCAGCGAGTCTTCGAGCGCGCCCTGTCCGAGCTTGAGTCCTTTGCGCGCGCCGCGGATCACGTGCGGCGCCTGCGACATGTTCTCCATGCCTCCGGCGAGAACGGTTGTCGCTTCATCGAGCTGGATCTGCTCGGCCGCGCCGATGATCGACTGGATGCCGGAGCCGCAGAGACGGTTGAGGGTGAGTGCCGGCACCTCCTTGGGGACGCCCGCCTTGAGACCGACGTGACGCGCGCCGTAGATGGCATCGCCTGAAGTCTGCAGGGCGTTGCCGACGATCACATGATTCACTTCTTCCGGCGCGACGCCGCTGCGTGAGAGCGCTTCTTTCGCAGCGACGACCGCGAGGTCGATGGCGCTGATGTCACTGAATGCGCTGTTGTATTCGGCCATCGGCGTGCGAGCGCCGTTGAGGATGACGATGTCTTTCAATTTGGACTCCTGGTGTGAGATTTTCATTTTGTCGTTGTCTTGGCAGCATTGGATCGCGCAAAGGCGACCCTCGCCGGCCGTGTCATCCTGAGCCGCCGAAGGACGGTCGAAGGATCTCAGAATTCGTCGATCGTGCTTGCCTAGCGCGAGCGATCCAGATCAATGACGATCGCTCGCGCTGGGCTAACGAGATTCTGGCATCTTGAGATCCTTCGACCGTCCTTCGGCGGCTCAGGATGACACGGTCCGCGCGCTGCTCCTAAACCACTAATTCACTAATCCACTAATCACTAAGCCACTCCTTCAAAACCCTTTCGGCAACTTCATGCTGAGGTTCTTGACTAGAAATGCGAGTTGATCGGTTACTTCTTCGATGACTTTGGCGGTCGGCTTGCCGCCGCCGTGTCCGGCGCGGGTCTCTATGCGGATGAGCACCGGCGCCGGGCCGGACTGCGCTTCCTGGATTGCCGCGGCGTACTTGAAGCTGTGTCCGGGGACGACGCGGTCGTCGGTGTCCGCGGTGGTGATTAGCGTGGCCGGATACTTCGTTCCTGCTTTGATGTTGTGATACGGCGAGTAGGCATAGAGGGCCTTGAACTCGTCGGCATTCGCAGACGAGCCGTAGTCGTCGACCCAGTAACGGCCGGCGGTGAACTGGTTGAAGCGAAGCATATCCATCACGCCGACGGCCGGCAACGTTGCGCCGAAGAGGTCGGGGCGCTGGTTCTCGACCGCGCCGATGAGCAGGCCGCCGTTGCTGCCGCCCTGAATGGCGAGTTTGGCCGGTTTCGTGTAGCCGTTCTTGACGAGGTACTCGCCGGCGGCGATGAAGTCGTCGAAGACGTTCTGCTTGTGAAGCTTCATCCCGCCTTCGTGCCACGCTTCGCCGTACTCGCCGCCGCCGCGCAGGTTGGCCACGGCATAGACGCCGCCCATGTTCATCCAGGTGAGCCGCGAGATGGAGAAGCCCGGCGTCATGGAGATGTCGAAGCCGCCGTATCCGTAGAGGAGCGTCGGGTTGTTGCCGTCGAGCTTGAGACCCTTCTTGTGGGAGATGAACATCGGCACCTTCGTGCCGTCATTCGACGTGTAGAAGACCTGTTTGACGACGTAGTCCTCAGGCTTCATCGCCACTTTGGCGCGGAAGAGGAGTTGCTTCTCGCCGCTGGCGAGATCGTAACGATAGACGCTGGGCGGCGTGGCGAAGCTGGCGAAGTTGTAGAACGTCTCGTTGTCGTCGGAGCGGCCGTTGAATCCGCCCGCAGATCCGATGCCGTCGAGCTCGACGGTGCGTACGAGCTTGCCGCCGGTATCGAAGAGCCGGATCTCGCTGTGGGCGTCGCGGAGGTAGTCGGCGATGAAACGGTGTCCGACGTAACCGACTCCCTGCAGCTTGGCGTCGCTCTCCGGAATGAGCTCTTTCCAGTTCTCGCGAGCCGCGTTGCGCAGATCGATGGCGATGAGGCGGCCTTTCTGCGCATTCAGATCGGTGCGGAAGTAGAGGACCGGCCCGTCGTTGCCGACGAACGAATAGTCGTTCTCGATCTTGTCGACGATCGCCACCGGCATCGCGTAGGGATCCTGAAGATCCTTGACGTGGACCTGATTCTTCGGCGCGGTGCCCTTGGTCGTGGTGATGATCAGGTAGCGGCCGTCCTCCGAGACTTCGGCGCCGTAGTTCCATTCCGGCTGCGATGCGTCGTACCAGACCACCACGTCATCGGACTGCGGGGTACCGAGGCGGTGGTAGTAGACCTTCTGATCGCGATTCAGGCTCTGGTAGGCCTTCCCTGCTTCGACGGCCGGGAATCGCGAGTAGAAAAAGCCCTTGTCGTCCTTCGTCCACGAGATGCCGGAAAACTTCACCCACTTGATCTCGTCCGGGAGCGGCTGGCTGGTGGCGACATCGGCCACCCGGATGACTTCCCAATCCGATCCCGCCTCGGCCGTTGCATACGCGGCGTACCTGGCGTCATCGCTGATGGCCAGTCCGCCGAGGGCGACGGTGCCATCCTTCGACCAGGTGTTGGGATCGAGGAGAACGCGCGGCGTGTCGGTCCATTTGTCGACGGTGTAGACGACGGACTGATTCTGCAGGCCGTTGTTTTTGGAGAAGAAGTAGCGGCTGCCACGCTTGAAGGGAACCGAGTACTTCTCGTAGTTCCAGAGGGTGGTGAGCTGCTTGCGGATCGGCTCGCGCTCGGGAATCGCGCCGAGGTAGTCGAACGTGATCTTGTTCTCGGCGGCGACCCAGTCGGCGACATCCTTCGATGTCCGCACGTCGTTTTCCAGCCAGCGGTACGGGTCCGCGACTTTGACGCCGTGGTAGTCGTCGACCTGCTCGACCTTCTTCGTTTTCGGGTAGTCAATCGGCGCCGTGGATGCGGCGAAGATGATCAGGGGAATCGCGGCAATCATGATGGCCGCAAAGTGGCGGAGCTGCATCAAGTGACTCCTTCGAGGCAATGGATAATTGACAATGGACAATTGACAATGGATCGCGGATTTGTCGATCAGCCGATCAATCGATCAGCGGATCGGTGGATCGGTGGATCAGGATCAGGATCAGGGCTTAATCGTAATCCACTTCTCGATTCAATCTGCTGCCTCGTAACAGCAGCGCGACGCCTGCAAGTTCCACGATCCCGATCCAGACGCTTCCTTCGATTCCGAAGAGCCCGCCGGTAAGCCATGGCGTGCCGCGCCCGACGGTCCGGAACACGGTCTCGTTCGCGACGAAGCCGCTCACGTTGTAGCCGAGGATCGGGCCGGAGAGAAGGTTCCAGGCGAGATGAATGCCGATCGGGAACCAGAGCCGCTCGTAGCGCGCGTAGGCGAGCGCGAGGAGGATGCCGGCCAGGAAGAGGTTGACCATCGCCAGCCAGGAAACGGCGTTGTTCCCTCCGTGAAGCGCCGCGAAAACGATGGAGGTGAAGGCCACGGCCACCAGCCGGTTCATGCGCCACAGCTTCTGAAACGGATAGCCGCGGAAGAGAAGCTCTTCGTGGAAGACGGCCGGCAGATAGACCGCGATCAGCTCGATCCAGGGGAATCCGTTTCCGGAGACGTGCCGGAGCCGGGTAGTGAGCATGACGAGGCCGTCGGCAGCGGCGATCAGGAGAACTGCGGCACCACATCCGAGCAGACACTCGCGCACTGCGAGACGCGGAGCGACGAAAAGGCCGAGCCGCCAGTGGCCTCCTTCGAGAATAGCCACGGTGGCGATCGTGGCGACGCTGACGGCGATCAGTGTCACCCACTGACCGAAGTACACGCCGGCGAGCGCCGAGAGGTATCCGCCCGCGAAAAGGGTCGCGACGTAGAACGCGACGAAGAGGCTCAGCGCCGCGATCGCCTGCGCGATCGCCGGCTGCTTCGCGGTGGCGCGTGGCTCGAAGCCACCGCGAGTCTCACTGCGATCGATGCGTTCCCCGTTCGTCACGAAGGCCCCGGAAAAACGAAAGCGGCGACCGAAGCCGCCGCTCTCCAGACGTCGTTCTGACCGCGTCTCTTACTGCGCTGCCTCAACGATGATGCCGATGTTCTTCGCGCCGCTGGCGCGGGCCATGTCGAGGAACTTGATCGTCGAGTCGTAATCGACGTCGGGCGAGCCCTGAAAGAAGACCATCTTCGCCTGGTTGCCGTGCATGATGTCGCGGATGCGCGTCGGAAAATCAGCCGGCGTCACCTCATCCTTGTTGATGTAGATGTGATTGTCCGGCAGCAGGCGCAGGATGATCTGGTCGTTGACGGGAGGAGTGACACCCGGGGGTGCCTTCGGCGGAACGCGCACGAGATATCCCATCTGCACGACCGGCGTGATGACCATGAAGATGATGAGGAGCACCAACACGACGTCGACGAGTGGCGTGACGTTGATGTCGGATTTGATTTTGCCGCTGCCACCTACTTGCATTGTCAGACCGCTCCTGGTGATCTCTTAGGCTGCGCGATGAGACCGACGTTGTTGAAACCAACCTCGCGGCAAGCCTTGAGTGCGTCGAGTACTGCGCCGTATTTCACGAGCTTGTCGCCTTTGACCGCGATCTCCCGGTCGGGCGTGCGCTCATGAATTTTTTCCAGCTCGCCCTGCATCTGCTGCTTGAGCACGGGCAACGAGCCGAGGTACACCGTGCCGTCGGCCTTGACCGAGATCTGTAGCTGCTTTTCAGTGTCCGGAGTCTTCTCCGGCTCTTCGGTCACCGGCAGGTTCACCGGCACGCCTTTCTGCAGCATCGGCGTGACGACCATGAAGATGATCAGCAGGACGAGACAGACGTCGACCAGGGGCGTGACGTTGATGTCGGACGTCAGCGTCGCGGCGCTGAACTTTCCGACAGAGCTATGCCACCGATGAGTTGCCATGGGTACCGGCTTCCTTCAGCAAGTAGATGGACATCTCCGAGCCGGAGTTCGACATCTCGACGGTGAAACGGTCGACACGGTTCTGGAAGTAGTTGTACGCCCAGACGGCCGGGATGGCCACGAAGAGACCGAACGCGGTGGTCAGCAGTGCTTCGGCGATACCGGCGGACACGGAGGCGATACCGCCGCCCGACGTGGCCATCTTTCCGAAGGCGTGCATGATGCCGATGACCGTGCCGAAGAGACCGACGAACGGCGCGGTGGCACCGATGGTGGCCAGAACGCCGAGGTTCTCTTTCAGCTCGGCGACGGTGATCATGGCGGTGCGGTCCATACCCTGACGGGCTGCTTCGACGGCCACTTCGGGATCGGTGTAGCGCTTGTCGCGGCGCGCTGCTTCGAACTCGAGAAGACCGGCCGAGATGACCTTGGCCAGATGTGACTGCTTGTACTTCTTGGTGATGTCGATGGCCTGCTGGTAATCACCCTTCGTCAGCACGTTCGAAAGCGCGCCGAGGAGCTTGAGCGACTGATTCTTGGCCTGGTTGAAGGTGATGAAACGCTCGATCATCACCCAGATCGAGTAGATCGACATGATGATCATGACGATCACGATGCCTTTGGCCGCGGCCGACATTGAAATCCACAACGCTCCGAGACTCATATCCATGATGCAGTTCCCTCCATGACCTCCGGCCGGGCCGGATGTTTTAGTTCAGTTTGAAATTGACCGTGAGGTTGAAGATGACGTCCACCGGTTGCCCATTGAAAGTCCCCGGCTTGAATTTCCAGCGTTTGACGGCCTCGGCTGCGGCCTGATCGAGACCGAACGGCAGCGGCTTGAGGACGTGAATGTCGGTGACGTCGCCGTTCTTGCTGATCGTGCACTCGACGATGACGATGCCGGAGATGCGCGCCTTGCGGGCGACTTCCGGGTACAGCGGCTCGACGCGATTGATGACGACAGGCGCTTTGACGTCGCCGCCGACGCGCAACGGAGCATCCGGCTTCGGCTGAGGAGCCGGGGTGATCACGCCGCCGATGACGCCGCCGACGACACCGCCCGGCACGCCACCTTCGACACCACCCTCAACGCCGCCTTCGACGCCTGCGTTGCTCGGCGCGGCAGCGACCGGCACCACCTTCTCAGGCACGAGGGTGGGTGCCATTTCCTGAACGTTCTTGGGAATCTCCACCGGCTTGACGACCTGCGTCGCCTGCGCCGCTTTCGGCGGCGGTGGGGGCGGCGGAGGCGGCGGGGGAGCCGAGGCGACCGAATACTGAGCCACCTGCGCGGGTGAGTTCATCGGGAAGTCGACAGTCCAGATCGCTCCGACCACGACCGCCACGACCACGATCACGTGGAGTGCGACCGACACCGGAAGCGTCATGAGGCGCTGGATACCGATTTTCTGTTTCCTGGATTCAACGACGGTAGATTCGAACATTGTCTTCGCCTGTTTGTGAACGCGCTCGCGCTAACTCTTCTTCGCGCCAGCGGCCTTTCTGGCGTTGAGGATCTGCAGGGTCTGGTTGCGGATGGCGTCGGCCTGCGCGACGTCGGCCTGCGCTTTCACGGGATCGGTGATCGCATCGACCAGAGCCTGCTGGCGCCACAGCAGGTTGAGATACGCCATCGCCTCGGCGTAGTCCGGCTTCATGTCGATGGCGTGCTGCAGCGACCCTTTGCCCTTGTTGATGAGGTCCATCTTCTGCGCGGGATCTGCCCCAGCCATGTTCTTGGCGACTTTCTCGTAGCAGACCACGCCGAAGATGTAGAACGATTCCGGGTTCTTGGCGTCGAGCAACGTGATCTTCTCGTACCACTCCAGCGACTTGTTGAAGTCACCCTGCTTTGCGTAGAGCGTCGCGATCGACTTGACCGCTTCGAGGTCGGCAGGATGGCCTTTGAGGTAGTTGATGAAGTAGTCGATGGCCTGGGTGGTGCGGTTGGCGTTGAGATACATGTTGATCAACGCGTCGCGCGCGATGCGGTCATCGGGCTTCTTCTGCAGATAGTTGTTGAGCTCGAGGATGGCGGCATCAGCGTGCGCTTCGTTTTTCGGCGTCTTGTCATCCGGGACATAGAGTCCGATTTCCGAGTAGCCCACCAGACGAGTGAGGTCATCAAAGCTCGGATCGATCTGGCGCGCGCGCCTGTAGTGCTGGAGCGCGGTGGACCAATCCTCTTTCTGATACGCCTCGTTCGCTGCCTTGATCTCCATCCGCGCCTGGATCTTGGTACAGCCGAGCGAGGAAAGGGCGAGAGTCAGTGCCGCAATCAGGCACAAAACTTTTTTCATGAAATGTCTAACTCCAAACGTAGTGGTACGTCGCGGATCTGGAAACGGAAGCGAGCTGTCAGGCCGTCCGGGCGGTTTGGGCGACCCCTCCCGTGAGATGACGCGCGACTATACCGATCGACTTTTGCACCGTCAAGGCGTTCCTAACACCTGATACCGAAAGTTTTAGTTGCATTCCGCCGCTGATATTCGCGCAGCTCGTCCGGAGGTTGGACACGCCGCACCGCGGAGATGAAACCATCTCGTGATCATGCGTCATCGCGGCGTCCTTGTAACACACGGATGCCCTCGAAGACTACGCAAAACATGCTCATCAATAGGTGGGCTTGAATTCCTGGGTCAGCGAGCTGATGGTTTCCCAAAGTTCGGGGAACAACGGCTCCCGCGTCCCCTGCTCCAGTTGCGCTGCCGGAACGTTCTTCAGCGACATCACTTTCGATCCGATCACGCGGAAGGCCAGGCGCATGTGCGAATACCGCCAATTCAGGAATGCTTCGTCGTAGTCGAGCATCGCCTGCACGAGGCGGAACAGCTCTCCATGCTCCCGCGGAGCCCGCTCGATCTCGATGACGGTGACCCTGCGCGTTGCGAGGAGCGCCTCGAAGACCGGCCAGAGCCGCTTACCAACGGTCAGCAGCTTGGCGAAGCCGGGCGACTCTCCCCCGCTGCCGCGTCCCAACGATGAGGTACGGACGACGTGGTAGTCGGCCGGCGCCATCGTCTCCAGAATCACGATCTGCTGGCGCAACAGATTGATGATGCGTGCGCAGCGGTCGAGGAGATCGGAGGCCAGGCTCACGTCGCCGGCGCCGAGCAGCTCGGCGGCACGGGTGATCTCATAGTCGACGTGGTGCAGCCAGAGCTCCGCGGCCTGATGCGTGGTCTGGAAGAGCCGCTCTTCCGGATGCGCGAGAAGCTCGGCCGGTTTCTGCAGCTCGAGCAGCTCCGCTACCCGGACGTACCGCTCGTAATCGGTGTCGCCGCGGCCCTCGAGAATGGGGCCTGTGTGTGTGCCCAATGCGTTTTGCTCCTGTGGTTCTTCGGGTGTTGGGTGTCGGGTGTCGGGTGTCGGGTGTCGGGTGTCGGAGATGAGAATCGCCAAAGCCGGCAAACTGTCAAGCGACTGCTTCAGCTCGACAATCTAATCCCGCTCCGCCGTCGAATCGCGACTACACCAGCTCCAGCATGTGCCCGAGCTTCGCTTTCTTCGCCTCGAGGTATTTGCGCGTGTCGTTCGACGGCGCGATCTCCAGCTGTACGCGCTCGACGATCTCCAGTCCGAAGCCCTCGATCGCAACGTACTTCGCGGGATTGTTCGTCATCAGGCGGATCTTGCGGACGCCGAGGTCGCGGAGGATCTGCGAGCCGGTACCGTAGTCGCGGATGTCGGGGGGGAAGCCGAGCTTCTCGTTGGCCTGAACCGTGTCGTGACCCTGCTCCTGCAGCTCGTAGGCCTTCAACTTGTTCAGCAATCCGATCCCGCGCCCCTCCTGCAAAAGATAGAGGATGACGCCCTTCTCTTCCTTGGCGATCAGTTCGAACGCTCGATCGAGCTGGTCGCCGCAATCGCAGCGCGCGGAGTGGAAGACGTCTCCGGTCAGGCAGGAGGAGTGAACCCGGACGAGGATCTCGTCCTGCTCGCCGATCTCCCCCATCACCAGCGCGATGTGCTCCTCGCCGGTGATGTCGCTCTTGTATGCATGGACTCGAAACTCGCCGTACGGCGTCGGCATGCGCGGCGAGGCCAGCGAATGCACATGTTTCTCGGTCTGCATCCGGTACTTGATGATGTCGGCGACCGTGATGATCTTCAGGCCATGCTTGATGGCGAATGCCTGGAGGTCGGGCATGCGCGCCATCGTGCCGTCTTCATTCATGATCTCGCAGATCACCGAGGCAGGAGTCATTCCGGCGATGGTGGTGAGATCGACGGATGCCTCCGTCTGGCCGGCGCGTTTGAGGACGCCGCCCTTCTTCGCACGGAGGGGGAAGATGTGGCCCGGTCGCAGCAGATCGGCGGGCCGGGTGCGCGGATCGATGGCCACGCGCACGGTCTCGGCGCGGTCACGTGCGGAGATGCCGGTCGTCACGCGGCCCCGCGCCTCGATCGAGACGGTGAACGCAGTGCCGTAGTTGGATGTGTTGTGCTCGACCATGAGCGGCAGGTCGAGCTCCGCGCAACGCTCCTCGGTGAGCGCCAGGCAGATCAGACCTCGTCCGAAGCGCGCCATGAAATTGATCGCTTCCGGCGTGATCTTGTCGGCGGCGATGCAGAGGTCGCCTTCATTCTCGCGATCTTCGTCATCGACGATGATCACGACCTCGCCGCGGCGGTACAGCTCAGCGGCTTCATCGATCGTGGCAAAGGGCATGGTGTGATTGTAAGGGAGTGGGGGGTGGGGTGTGGGGGTGGGAGAGGAATCAAGCGGCTGATGGCCTTTTGCGGCGCCCCAAGCGGCGGGGCCCGGGCACTTCGCCTCCGGTATCACCGCGCGTATCAGACGTTAATCAATCTCCCACACCCCACCCCCAACACCCCACTCCCCTCTCCTATCCTGAAACCTTGAAACTCTGTTCGATCGTGTACGACTGCTTCGAGACCATATCGACGATCTTCATCTTCAGGGTGTAGTCGCCCGGTTTGAGGGCCGGCTTCACCTCGGCGAGCGGAATCGCGCTGAGGATGGCGAAATGGCCCGGGCCGGGGGTGCCGGTCAACGGCAGCGCCGCGGCCTCCTGCAGAGGGGCGCTGATGGTCTTCTTGTCCGGACCGCCGGTCAGATCGAGCTTGTACTGCAGCTTCGGCATGTTCGTGGCGGTGTCGATGCCGGGGTTGTTGACCTCGACGAAGTAGTTCAGCTCATCGCTGCTCTTGAATACCAGATTGCCCTTCGGCACGATCTTCAGCTTGCCGAACGCGAACGGTGATTTCGGAGGCTCGGCCGTACCGAGCTCGTAGACGTTGTCCGAGAGGATGAGGCGCGACGTGCCGACCGCTTCCTTCGACGGACCGGTCACTTCGATCGGACCGGTCGTTACCAGGACCGGCTGGCCGCCTTTGGCCAAGCCGACCACCGCCGTGTACTTGCCCGACTCGAGCGTCAATGTCTTGTCGACGAAGAAGTCGGTGCGCGAGGCCGTGAGCTTCGCCGGCTCTTCGAACATCGTCACGCGCTTGCCGGATGCGTCTTCAATCGCTCCGAAGATCGTGTCCGCGCCGTCCGCCGCGATACCCGCGGCCGCAGGAACATAAACCACCACCGGAACAAAGGGCTCGCCGGCAGGCGAAATGAGCTCAGCATAGGCAAACGCGGCGCCGTGATTGTTCCCTTTGCCGCCCTTCGCCTCGACGACCGCGGCTTCGAGCGCTGCAGTCTTGAGGCCGGAAGCCGCTGCCGCTGCCGGAGGCGGCGCTACCGGAGCCGCGCCCGCCGCCTGGAATGTCGGAGCCTTCGTCAGGCCCGGCTGCGTGATGAAACTTTCGATCCTCCGCTGCGCGATCGACGAATTCACGCCGACGAGCGGCGTGGCCAATTTGAAGTCGCGATCACCGTATTGATCGTGAAACTGCACTTCCAGGCGTGGAGCTCCGAAGATCTTCTGCGCCAGGTCGCCTTCGTAGGTCCATGTCATGTCCGCGGTGCCGGAATCATTCAGCGCACTGCCGATTTCGGTGTCCCGCATGGTTTGCCTCGTACCCGGCTGACTATTCCCCGGGCTTGAGCTGCGTTTAGCGGTCGTTGGGTTGCCGAAGACGATCAGCATGCGTCCCGGATCGGTCATCGAGCCATTCTTCCGTCCGTAACTGAACTGATTGTCGGCCTCTTTGACGCGGGCTTCGAATTCCTCACGGAATTCGTTGCGGGGCGTGGTGGGCGTGGGATCGCGGCGAGCCCAGAATAGCTCGATGAAGGCGTCGGCATCGGCATCCGTCTGCAGCGCTTTCCAGGCCGCCTTCTCTTCGTTCGTCATGATGTACTGCACCGGGCCCTTGCCCCAATCTGCTTTAGCGGGCGAGAGCGCAGCAAAACCACTTGTGACCGATGCTGCCAGAAAGACAGCGGCCATCAGCAAGTTGCGAGTTTTCATCAGTTTCTCCGGTTGAATCGACGCTCGTCCGAAACATCGCAGGATCGGGCCTATTCCATTCGAACGGTCCGTCATTCGCCGTCGAATTTCTCCATCTCGTCGTAGAGTTTGTCCATCTCCGCGTCGATCTCTTCCTGCTTGATCAGCCCCTTGCGGACCAGCAGCGCAGCGAGGCTGTGAAGCAGGATGCTGTTCTCCACGATCATCTGCTCGAACTGCTCGTCGTCATCGCCTTCATTGCCATCCCGTTCGATGTCGTCCATGAGGTTGCGCCTCCTTCAGCGCTGGTGAGGATGTATCACAAATTGCGCTGCGCGCGTTGTCGGTTATCGGTTGATTGCGGCTTCGCCGCGTCGTTGTCACAGGCGATCTGTAACGGGGTTGTGCCTCCTTCAACCACTTGTCGCGCCAGCTCGTGCCCGGAAGAAAAACGCGCGAAGCGCAACCAACCGACAACCGACAACGCGCGCAGCGCAACAGCTACAATCCCGCGCCATGAAACGCATCGCGGCACTCGCCTCACTCGCCTTTCTTCTCCTCGGCTGCCCGAAACCCGAGAGCTCATCGGCCATGAAGGTAGGACTCCTCACTCCCGGTTCCGTCAACGACAACGGATGGAACGCGATCGCCTACGAAGGTCTTCAGGAGATTCACAAACAGCTTCACGCCGAAATCTCCAACCAGGAGACAAAAACACCCGCCGAGTTCGAGGAAGGCTTCCGATCGTACGGCGCGAAAGGCTACGACCTCGCTTTCGGCCACGGCTTCGAGTTTCAGGATGCCGCGCTCAAAGCCGGCAAGCAGTACCCGAAGACGATCTTCATCACGACGTCAGGCAGCTCGGTGGCGCCGAACGTCTCCCCAATGGTCTTCGAGCTCGAGCAGGCCACCTATCTCCTTGGCGTGATCGCAGGCCGCGAGTCGAAGACGGGGAAGGCCGGGGTCGTCGGCGGCATCAACCTGCCATCGATCGCGTCGACCTTCCTCGCCTTCCGGGCAGGCGCGCAATCGGTGAACCCGAATTTCGAAGTGAAGGAAATCTACACCGGTAACTTCGATGACGCCGGCGCGGCCAAGCTGGCCACCCTCTCGCTGATCAACGCCGGCTGCGACTTCATCTTCCACCAGGCCAACGAGGCCGGCCGCGGCGTCTTCCAGGCCTGTCAGGAACGCAAGGTCCGCTGCTTCGGATCGAACAAGAACCAGAACGATATGGCGCCTGACGTCATCGTGGCCTCGGCGGTCCTCGACGTGCCCGGCGCGTTCGTCTACATGGCGAACCTCGTTCACGATCACAAATTCAAGCCGCAGATCTATTGGCTCGGACGCCGGCAGCGCGTCGTGTCGCTCGTCTGGAACGACAAACTCAAATCGTCACTGTCACCGCAGACCTTCGCCGAAGTCGAGAAGCTCGATGCAGCGATCCAGGCAGGAACGTTTACCGTGCCGCGCGGCAAGTTCTAGCTGTGCTAGGGGTCAGACCCGAAGTGGAAGTGACGAAAACCGGCTTACCTCATGAGCGAAGGACGCTTTACGTCACTTCCACTTCGGGTCTGACCCCATGAGGCTCTCGCACATCACCAAGCGCTTCGGCACCAACGTCGCCGTTGACGACGTCTCGCTCGCGTTCACGCCCGGCGAGATCGTCGGCCTCGTCGGCGAGAACGGCGCCGGAAAGACCACGCTGATGTCGATCGCCGCCGGCGAGTTGTCCGCCGACGAAGGGACGATCGATGACCGCATGTCGGCAGGCATCGTTCACCAGCACTTTCTGCTCGTCAGCGAATTCACGATCGCCGAGAACCTGGCGCTGGCCATGTGGGGACGCGATGCGGAGGCGATCATTCGCGATTCCGGCATCGCGCTGCGCGACGTCCACCGGCGCGTGGCCGACATCTCCGTCGGCGAAAAGGCCAAACTGGAGTTGATCAAGGCGGTCGCGCGCCATCCACGCTTTCTCATCCTCGACGAACCGACCTCCGTGCTCGCGCCCGCGGAAGCGCGCGAGCTTTTCGTCGTTATGCGCCAACTGGCGGCCAAAGGCACGACCGTCGTCTTCATCAGCCACAAAATCCCCGAGGTGCTGGAGGTGGCGACGCGGGTGGTGGTGATGCGGAGGGGAAGAATCGTTGCTGATGGCGGAACGATGACGGCGTCGGAGTTAGCCGAGGTGATGGTGGAGCGGCGAGTAGCGGTTGATGAGAGTCGCCGCCGGGCCGGCGGCAGGACAGCCGGCGGGCCGCCGGCGCTACGTTCACTCAGTTCGCCGGCGCTGCGGTTGGAGTTGAAGGATGCAGGGCTCGCCGTTCATGCGGGCGAGATCGTGGCAATCATCGGCGCGGCCGGCAACGGGCAGTCGGAGCTGGCGACGTCGCTGCGCGACTCGTTGCGCGGGCGCGTGGCGCACATCCCGGAGGATCGCGCGCGCGACGGACTCATCGCCGAGATGACCATCGCGGAGAACATCGCGCTGGCAGAAACACGCTGGCAGCCGCGCGTTGCCGCACAGATCGCGGCAGCGTTGATCGAGCGCTTCGACATTCGCGCGCAGTCGCCGCTTCAGCGCGCCGGATCGCTGTCCGGCGGCAACCAGCAGAAAGTCATCCTCGCACGCGAGCTGGAGCGGAAGCCGGAGATCATCGTGGCCGCTGAGCCGTCGCGCGGACTGGACATCGAAGCGACGCGTTTCGTTCACGACGAGCTGCGCGCTGCCGCCGCGCGCGGCGCCGCCATCCTCCTCATCACCTCCGATCTCGACGAAGCGTTCGCGCTCGGGGACGCCATCCACGTCATCTACCGCGGGAAACTCAGCGATCGTTTGACGCCAGCCGAGGCGGCGGAGCGAGCGCCGCAACTGATGGCGGGTGTCGGGTCACGGGAGTCGGGGGTCGGAGTGTGAGCGCAGGAACGCCTTCCGGCAAACTCCGCATCCCGATTTCAGTTTCCCGAATTGGCATCGCGCTCATCGCCGCGACGACCGCGATCGCCGGCCTTGCACTTTGCGGCATCGCCTTCGGACGCTCGCCGGGAGAATTGCTGGCGATTCTCGCCAGCGGCTCGATCGGCTCGTCGTTCGCGCTGCAGGGAACGCTACTCAAATCCGTTCCGCTCCTGCTCACCGGACTCTCCGTCGCCGTTGCGTTTCGCGCCGGCGTCTGGAACATCGGCGGCGAAGGGCAGTTCCTCATCGGCGCGCTGGGCGCATTTCTCGGCGCTCGCTACGGTCTGATCGCATCGCTGGCGGCAGCGGTTCTGGCCGGCGCGATCTGGGCATCGATCGCGACCGCCATGCGGCTGTGGCGCAATGCCCCCGAAGTACTCACGACCATTCTCCTCAACTTCATCGCCATCCATCTCCTCGGGTACGCCGTGAATGGTCCGCTGCAGGAAGCGAGCGGCAAATACCCTCAGAGCGATGCGGTGCCGGCCGGCGCTACCTTGCCGTTGCTCGGCAATCTCGAGTTGCACGCCGGCGTCGTGATCGCGGTCCTCGTTGCGATCGCCGCGTGGTACCTGCTGTATCAGACCGCCGAAGGGCTTCGCCTGCGCGCGACCGGATTCAACCGCTCCGCGGCGAGGTGGGCAGGCGTCAACGTCGACGCGCAACTCATCAGAGCGATGGCCATTTCGGGTGCGATGGCCGGACTGGCAGGCGGCATCGAGCTCCTCGGTGTCACGCACCGCCTCTTCGAGCGCTTCGCCGCCGGCTACGGCTACGCAGGAATCGCCGTCGCTCTTCTCGCGCAACTCCACCCGCTCGGCACCATCGCCTCGGCATTCTTCTTCGGTGCGCTGACGACCGGCGCGGGCGAATTGCAGCGCACCGCCGGCATCTCGTCGATGGTGGCGACGCTGGCGCAGGCCATCGTCATTCTGGCCATGATCGCGTTCATGCGGCGGAGCAAGGCATCGTCATGACTTCGCAACTCCTGGCCGCCATTCCGCTTGCGATCGTCGCGTCGACGCCGCTGCTGCTCGCAGTGTTCGGCGAGCTCGTCGTCGAGCGCGCAGGCATGATCAACCTCGGCATCGAAGGAATGATGCTGACCGCAGCGATGACCGCCGTGGTCGCCGCACAATGGACGCACAGCATCACGATCGGATTTCTCGCAGGCATCGCCGGTGCCGCGGCGATCGGCGCGCTCTTCGGTCTCTTCGCCATTCGCTTCGCCGTCGATCAGATCGTGACTGGCACCGCCATCGTCCTGCTCGCCCAGGGACTGACAGGCGTCGTCTATCGTCAACTGCAGCAGAGCGCGATCTTTCTTCAGCCGGTGCCGCGCTTCGAAACGGACGTCGTGGTCCCAATCGCCTGGATCGTCATTCCGATCGCGCTGTCGTTCCTCCTCTGGCGAACCCGATTCGGACTTCGCCTGCGCGCATGCGGCGAGCTGCCCGCAGCGGTGACGGCGGTGGGAGCGTCCGTGGCCACGCATCGCTGGATCGCGCTGGCGATCGAGAGCGTGCTCACCGGCATCGCCGGCGCCGACCTCGCCCTCGCCCTCTCCAGCGGCTTCGCGGAAAACATGACCTCGGGCCGCGGCTTCATCGCCCTGTCGATCGTGATCTTCGGCCGCTGGAAGCTCAAAGGTGCGCTCCTCGGAACCGCCGTCTTCGGAATCGCCGCCGCCGCCCAATACGCGCTCCAAGCCAGCGGCCGCGGCATCCCGTTCCACCTGCTTCTAGCGATGCCGTATGTCGTGACGCTGCTGATCCTCTGCGGCATCGCCGGAAGAGTGAGGGCGCCGGAAAGTTTGGGGAGATAGCCAACCTCAGCACAGACAAGAGTGTCTGTGCCACACAACCCTCGCTTGAAGGGAGAGCTGGTGTTATCAGGCTGAGATTTGCCAGTGGCCCGAAGTGATGTGGCACAGACACTCTTGTCTGTGCTCAGGCCACTTATTCATCTCCCCCATTCGCCGATCGAATCCCACACGCTTCCGATGCCGGGCGCGCTGCCGCTCGTCGCGCGTTGCTCCATCTGCGTCGTTGAGGACAGCACTGCCGCGATCGCGGGAACTTCGTCCGACATCGTGCGGCGGAGCGAGTCCTCGTGATCGGCGATGAATCGTGTCGAGACGAGGCCATTGCGGAATGCGGGATGTTGGACGACGCGGCGGAGCCAGGAGATGTTGGTCTTCGTGCCGAGGACGATGTAGTCGCGCAGGGCGCGGCCGAGGCGATCGATGGCGGCGTCGCGCGACGGACCGGAGCAGATCAATTTGGCCAGCATCGGATCGAAGCTGACTCCGATCGCGGTGCCCTGACTTACGCCCGCATCCACGCGCACACCCGGGCCGGCCGGCTCGCGATAGAAACGGATGACGCCGCTCTGCGGAAGAAAACGATCGTCCGGATCTTCTGCGTAGATGCGCACTTCGATGGCGTGGCCACGCTGGCGAAGATCGTCTTGCCGCCACGGCAACGGCGCGCCTCCCGCCACGGCAAGCTGCGCACGGACGAGATCGACGCCCGCAACTTCTTCGGTCACCGGATGCTCCACCTGCAGCCGCGTATTCATTTCGAGAAAATAGAACTCGCCTTCCGGCGTGACGATGAACTCGACCGTCCCGGCACTTCGGTAGTCGACTCCGCGCGCCGCCGCCACCGCCGCCGCGGCCATGCGTGCGCGAAGCTCCTCGCTGTACCGCGGCGCAGGCGTCTCCTCGATCACCTTCTGATGCCGCCGCTGGATCGAGCAGTCGCGCTCGAAGAGGTGAACGACGTTGCCCTCCCCGTCGCCGAAGATCTGGAACTCGATGTGACGCGGCTCCTCGATGTAGCGCTCGAGCAGAAGACGGTCATCGCCGAACGATTTCTTCGCCTCGCGCTGCGCCGATTCGATCGCGCTTTGCAGTTCCGCGGACGAGCGGACGATCTTCATTCCTTTGCCGCCGCCGCCCGCGCTCGCTTTGACGATCAGGGGAAATCCGATGCGCACCGCCTCGGCGGTCAATATGTCGACGTTCTGATCGTCGCCGTCGTAACCGGGAACAACCGGAACGCCGAGGCGCTGCATGAGGTGGCGGGACTCCGCCTTTGATCCCATCGCCGCAATCGAGCTCGCCTTCGGGCCGACGAAGATGATGCCGGCCTCGTCGCAGGCAGCAGCCAGCTCGGCGCGCTCGCTGAGAAACCCGTAGCCGGGATGAAGGGCATCGGCACCGCAACGGCGCGCGGCATCGATGACGCGTCCGACGTTCAGGTACGTCTCGCGCGCATCGCCGCTGCCGAGTGAGATCGCGTCGTCAAAGTAGCGTCGGACATAGCGAACATCGTCGAGCTCCGAGTATGCCAGCACCGATTCGACGCCTGCCTCGCGGCACGCCCGCGCGATGCGGACGGCGATCTCGCCGCGGTTGGGGACGAGGAGACGGCGGATCATACGCGTGGCCTCTGTCGCCCGCTGAAGCGGGCTCTCGATGGGGGGATGGCAATCGGGAACCCCCGGCTGAAGCCGCTTGCACCGGGCGAGCTTGGCGAGAGGTCCGTAGCCCCCGGCTTCAGCCGGGGGTTCCGGGGGGTCCCGATTGCGTCCCCCGTTTTGGAAGCCCGCTTCAGCGGGCGGCAGATCGGGCCTATACGGAACGTCCGCGTTACCGCGTCCATGGCGCCTTCTCCTTCTTCAGGAACGCGCTCATGCCGCCCTGCCCTTCTTCGCTCACACGACGCGCGGAGATCGCGTCGATCGTGTATGGGATGGCGTCGATGATGTCGTGCGATGCGACATGCGCGATCAACTTCTTGCACTCGCGAACGGCTTCGGGGCCGGACGTTTTCAACATTGCGATTGTCTCCGCGATTGCGGCATCGACGTCGGCGGCGATGCGATGGACGAGCCCGATCCGCTGCGCGCGCTCCGCGTCGAATCGTTCGCCGGTGAGAAAGAGCGCCCGCGCATGGGTTTCGCCGATCTTGGCGATCACGTACGGCGAGATCACCGCGGGAAGGATGCCCAGCTTCACCTCGGACAATCCAAACTTCGCGTCACGCGCGGCAATGGCGATATCGCAGACCGCGACGAGACCGACTCCGCCGCCGATCGCCGCTCCCTGAATCCGCCCGATCACCGGCAGCGGACACTCGTTCATCAGCGCATACATCTGCGCGAGCTTCGAAGAATCGCGGACATTCTCCTCGCGCGTGTAGCCGGCCATGCGCGACATCCAGTTCAGATCCGCACCGGCGCAGAAATTTGGACCGGTGCCGCAAAGGACAACCGCCCGCGCGCCCGTCGCGCCGATGCCGCTGAAGAGATCGATCGCCTCAGCGATCAACTCGTCATTGAACGCGTTGTGAACGTCTGGACGGTTGAGCGCGACCGTCAGCACACCGTCCGCTTCGTCGACGAGAAGCGTTTTGTAAGTCATGAGTTGGATTGTATGCGGGTGTGGGGTGTGGGGTGTGGGGTGTGGGGTGTGGGGTGTGGGAAACGGGTGCCAGGAGTGCGCAGGTTCTTACTCCCACCCCCAACTCCCTACACCCCACCCCCCAACCTCAATGCTTCGCCCCACGTTTGCGCGGAATCGAGTTGTAACTAAAGGTGGGTGTCAGCGTGTAGGCGCCTGTCGCGCCGACCGCACCGTTGGGCTCGACGCGCACGAAGAAGGGTATGTTCGGCGTTGGCGAGATCAGCGTGCTGATGACCGAGTCGAGTTTCGCGAAGCCGCCGGCAGCGATCGTCGTGGTGACGGTCGAGGAGAGGGCGCTGCTCAACGTCACCTTCAATGGGGTATCGGTCGCGCTCACCGAAACCGAGAGCGGCGAGAGCGTGTTCGATGTGAACGTGAAGTAATCGACATCGATCGGGTTGCAGATCTTTGCCGAGATCGTCTGTCCGCTCCTCAGATTGCCGAATGCGGTGTCCTGCGTATCGTTCGGCTCGTAGGCATCGCTGCATGGCGCGAGCGCGGTCCCAGCAGTGGTAACGACAACGTAGTCCTGCGCCGCTCCGGTCGGATCGCCGATCGCGCCATGGACGAGGACGTGGTACGTGCCGGCGGCGGCATTGGTGATCTCGACCTCTTCGGTCGTGTCGGTATGGTTGGCGGCTTTGGTAGCCAACGCACTCGGTGTCGCTCCGTTCAAAACGTAGGGAAAGACGGTTGCGCCGCTGGGATCGATGACACGGACGTCGAGATCGTTGACCAGAGTCTTATCCGCGAGCGGGTCGTCGTCAGGACTCGCAGGAACCAGCAGCACCTCGGGATCGAACCAACCAAGCACGACGCGGAACTTTGACGTCGCCGGCAGCAACACCGGGATATCGACATCCTGGCGATTCAGAATCGTACCGGTACGAATGCGCGAGCCCGTACCGCCGTCGGCGATGATGAGATCGACTGAGGCCTTGGCATCGGCCAGACCGAAGCCGAAGGTGTAGTCGGGACCGGCAGGGCCGAGGTCGTCCGCACCGGCGATGAGAAGCGTTTTGAGAATCGAACCAGAGGGCGTCTTGGCGAACGTCTTTCGATACTGCTGCGTCAGGAGAGCGGACATGCCGGCGACGACCGGCGTGGCCATCGACGTGCCATCCTTGGTGTCGTATCCGTTTCCGGGAACCGTCGAAAACTGTGACACTCCCTTGGCGACCAGCTCCGGCTTCACGCGTCCGTCCGTGGTCGGGCCGCGAGAGCTGAACGAGGCGATGGAGACGCCGTCTGGATTGAGCGCGCCGACGGTGACGGAGTTTTTCGTGCTGGCCATCAAACCGACGGTCGTGTCAGCGCCGTGTGTGGGATGCTTGGTCGTCTCGCAATAGGTCAGCCCTGCCGAGCAGCCGAACCCCGGCGAGCAGTCTGTACCCGTTCCATTTTGCGAGTAGCAGTACGTGTGCTTGTAGGCGCCCGTGACTGGATCCTGATCTTCGATATGCCTGTGCGGCGACCACGGTAGCGTGAGGTTTGGATTGCCAGCGGTCGCGTCATTTCCGGCGGCGTGGACGATCAGCGGCTCCCCCGCGGTACGCATGACCGCGTCGTACGGCTCAGACTCCAGCCCGCTGTAGGCCCCGTAGCCGTCTTCGTTTCCATACCATACATTGCCCGCCTGCCAACTGAACGCGAAGTCCCAGGAGTTGCTGTCCGCAACGCTGCCGACGGCCTTGGTGCTGTCGCGCTTTGTCTGCAAGAACGTGTCTGCGTCGAAATCGCCGTTAGGAAGGGTGGGAAAGGCCGTGAACGCGTGCAGCGTGGCAGCAGGCGCCATCCCCTTCGCCCTCGGGTCTATCCCTGCGGCCACCAGTGTGCCGGAGGTGTGCGTGGCGTGCGAGTCGACCGAACTGCCGGACGGAAAATGACTGATCACGCGGCCGCCAAACTCAAAATGGGTCACGTCAGGAAAACCGTCTGGCTCGAAGATCGAGAGCACCACGCCGGTGCCCGTGAGGTTATAGGGCGCACTGAAAAGCGGAGTGACCTTCGAAATGCTGGCAGCGACTGCATTGAGACTCTTCGGCACCAGTGGCGGTCCATAGATGCCGAAGACGCGCTCATCGTTGGCAAGAGTCGTCACCGACATGGACGGAACTCTCACAGTCAACCGTTGCGGACCCGACGAGGGGAATGTGGTGAATGGCGTGTCGATCGTGCCGCCGGCGGCGGCGATCGCGTTCCGCGCGTCCTCAAAGGTCACGTCGGGCTGAAAGAGGATTCGCAGCCGCGAGGTGCTTCCTTTTGCAGCCTCCGCGTAGGCGGCGCGCGCGATCTTTCGCGAGGCATCGTAGACGTTCAGCGAGCGGATCCGCTCATCGTTCGGCGGCGTAACGTCGTCGCTCATCCGCACGAGATAGCGATGATTCGCCAGAGGTTTCTGGACTTCGATCCCCTGCGCGGCGAGCTCGGCACTCGCGGCCGCATCGAGCGGAACTGTGCTTTCCAGAATGTAGTGGCGGCGCACCGTCCCGGAATCGGGCGGCAGCGCGTAGACAGCGATCGGAAGAAGGAAGAGGACGAGTGATGCAATCAGGTGACGGCGCATGCGCGAGTTGTAGTCTCCGTTAACTGCTCTACGCCGCGAAACTCGCGAGCGTCGCGACGAAATTGCCTCAAGGCAAGGCGTCACGTTCTGTTCACATCAATTGGTGCCCGAGGTCGGACTCGAACCGACATGAGGGTTTACCTCGGCAGATTTTGAGTCTGCTGCGTCTGCCATTTCGCCACTCGGGCCAGGATCAAAGGATGAAGCCTGAAGGATGAAGGATGAATTCCAAAGCAACTTTTCATCCTTCATCCTTCCGCCTTCATCCTTTCGCGACAACCTCCTGCCACCGTCTCGCACAACTGTGCAGCTCTTCCTCCGTCAGGATCCGATTTGTCGACTTTGCCAGTTGGAAAATCTCTTTCGCCAACCGCTCGTCTTGCGGATAGCCTTTCGAATCCAGCCAGTAGATCACGTTCGAGAGGCCGGACATCGGACCGACTTCAATGATCTGCTCGAGACCGAACATTCCTGCGGGAACGCCTGAGTAAACGCGGTCGGCAAGCCACTCGCTTCCCTTCTTTTTCGCTTTGATGATCGCCGCGGCGTGGACGCCCGTGCCGGTGCGGAAGGCGTCGCGGCCAAAAACGGGGTACTGATCGGGCAGCGGAATGTGTACAGCCTCGGAGACGAAACGCACGTACGCGGGCAGCGTCGTCAAGTCGTTGTCGATCCACTCCATCAGTTTGAGATTGACCATCAGGAGATCGATCGGCGTGTTGCCGACCCGCTCGCCGATGCCTGCTGCTGAGCCATGGATACGGTCGGCGCCGGCCTCGATCGCCGCGATGGAGTTGATGACGCCGAGGCCGCGGTCGCTGTGGCCGTGCCAGTCGATCCTCACCTCGGGATTGACGCGATCAACGACGCCGCGCACGAAACGGATCAGGTTGCGCACGCCCCACGGCGTGGCGTGGCCAACCGTATCGCAGACGCAGACCCGCTTCGCGCCGGCCTCGATCGCGGCGGTGTAGAGCTTCTCGACGTCCTCCGGTTTCGCGCGCGTCGTGTCTTCGGTGACGTACATGACCGGCAGCCCTTCGCCGACGGCAAAGCGAACCGCCTTCGTCGATTGCTCGATGATCCAGTCGAGATCCCACTCCTCCGCGAATTGCCGGATGGGCGACGAGCCGATGAAGGTACAAGCCTCGATGGGGATGCCAACGCGCTGCGAGATCTCGGCGATCGGGCGGATGTCGTTCTCATGCGTCCGCGCCGCGCAGTTTGCGGCGATGTTCAGCCTGGCATCGACGATCTCGCGCGCCAGCCGCTCGACCGATTTCTGCACGTGCAGCCCGGCTCCAGGCAGACCGATGTCCGACGTGTCGGCACCGATGCCGTTCTGGAAGTGCAGAATCCGGATCTTCTCCTCGATCGACGGATCGGTCACCGAAGGCGACTGCAAGCCGTCGCGCAGCGTCTCGTCATCGAACTCGATCTTCTTCGACGACGGCCGCGCCGGCCGCTCGTTGCCAACGTTCCAATCGTAGATGAGATTCTGGAGGTTCTCGGTCATTGAGGACCAATACTAGCAAGGGTGGACGACTTTCGCAGGCCTGTCGTTCCACTGGCAAGCGACTGCTTAGGTTGTAAGTCAAGATTCTGGTTCGGGGCCGACCCGACCGCCCATAAGCACGAGGAGATACTTGGTTAGCGTTTCAAGATGCCGGGACGACCGCACGACTTGTTCGGTCGCCACCGGCGCAAGCGGGAATCCTGGAAGTCCACTTGCTGCCCCACGCCGCCATGCTAATCGGGGCAGCCCCTTCCCCCACGCGTTGCCCATGAAATCGTGTTCTCTGGAATAACTGAGGCCGGTTACGGTACCACTTAGTCGATTCTGGCCCGTTTTCTACCAAAATCAGGTGATTCCGACCCTCCAACGGCCCCGCGGTCGTTTTTCAATTTGAGTACGTACTCAAAAAACATGAGTACGGACTCAAAAGACATGAGTACCGACTCACCGTGTTTGAGTACGGACTCATGAAATATGAGTACGTACTCAAAAGACGTGAGTACCGACTCACAAAATGTGAGTACCGACTCAAACCTGGTGAGTCCGGACTCACCGAACTTGAGTACTGACTCACGCGATGTGAGTACCGACTCACCCGACGTGGTTACCGACTCACCCGAGATGAGTACCGACTCATCGGCGGTGAGTACCGACTCAAAGAATGTGAGTCCCGACTCACCGGTTTTGAGTCCGGACTCAAAGCGTGTGAGTGCGCCATCAGGAAATGAGGCTTGGGACGGGGTTGCCGAGTTGCCTGGTTGCCGAGTTGCCGGTCTCGCGGGTTGGTGATTGCTCCGTGACGTTCGCTTCCCGGTTTCATGGTCGCCGCTGAGTCATCCGTTGCCGCGGGGCAACGACTCTCGCATCTCCACGGTGAGGCTACTCAGCAACCGATCAACTTGCGTCAGCCCGACGAAAGGTTACGGGTCCAGTGCTCCCTGCGGCGGGCGTTCTTGTTGTGCTCCCGTTGACGGAACTTCCGTGCAATCCAGCGACATCAGACACTCATGCACCGGCGTGGCCAATCCCTTGCGTATCGATGCGCGCATTCGGGGGATCGAGACGAGGTGCAGCGTCTCCTGAAGGGCGCGCCAGTCGTCCAGGGACAGGAGGACGGCTTGAGAGCGCTTGCCGGTGACCTGGATCGGCTCGCTCGTGACGGCGATCTCGTCGATCAGTTTGTAGAGATTCGTCCGTGCCTCGCTCGCTGTGATGGTTCTCATGATGGTAAATCCTACTTCCCCTGAAAATTCGCCGCCCTCTTCTCCAGGAACGCCTGCATCCCTTCCTTCGTGTCGTCGCTGGCGCAGAGGAGACCGAAGAGTGTGGCCTCGAGAAACTGGCCCTGTTCGAACGACATCTCGCTCCCCTGATTGACCGCCTCGATCGCTGCGCGCACCGCCAACGGCCCGCGCGACATGATCTTCTTCGCCATCTCTTCGCAGGTGGCCATGAGCTGGTCGGCGGGGACGACGCGATTGACGAGGCCGATCTTCTCGGCGTCGGCGGCGCCGATGCGGTCGCCGGTGCAGATCAACTCCAGCGCTTTGCCCTTCCCGAGCAGGCGCGCCATGCGCTGCGTTCCGCCGTATCCCGGAATGATGCCCAGCGTGACCTCGGGTAAACCCATCTGCGCTTTCTCCGAGGCGATGCGGATGTGGCAGGCCAGCGCGAGCTCACAGCCGCCGCCGAGGGCGAAGCCGTTGATCGCCACGATGACGATCTTCGGGAAGCGCTCGATGAACGAGAGGATGAACTGGCCGCGCTCCGAGGTGTCTTTGCCGGTGATGGGAGTCTTCTGCGCCAGCTCGTTGATGTCGGCGCCGGCGACGAAGGCTTTCTCGCCTCCGCCAGTGAGGATCACCGCTTTGACACTCTCATCGTCGCGCCCCTCTGCGAAGATGCGGTACAGCTCTTCGACCGTCTGCCCGTTCAGGGCGTTGAGAACTTTCGGTCTATCGATCGTGACGTAGAGGATGCCGTCACGAACTTCGGCTTTGACGTTTTCCAGATTCTCGTAGGGCATTGCTTCTCCTATCTGCGTCCATCTGCGTCATCTGCGGAAAGGCTTTTCATCCGCAGATGTCGCAGATGAAACGCAGATGAAAGAACTTACTTCGCTTTATCGAACGGCACCGGCGTGCCGCTCGCGTAGTCGTAAAAGCCGGTGCCGGTCTTGTTCCGCCCGAGGCGGCCCGCCAGCACCATCTTGCGCAGCAACGGCGGAGCGGCGAAGCGCTTTTCCTGGTATTCGGCGAACATCACCTCGGTAATGAAGTACGTCGTGTCGAGGCCGACGAAGTCGAGCAGCGTGAACGGGCCCATCGGATAGCCGCAGCCGAGCATCATCGCTTTGTCGATGTCCTCGATCGAGCCGACTCCCTCCTCGTACGCGCGGATGGCGTCGAGGATGTACGGCACGAGCAGGCGGTTGACGATGAAGCCGGAGTTGTCGCGCGCCGCGACCGCTTCCTTGCCCAGCGACTTGGCGAACTGGAAGGCGCGGGTGAACGATTCATCGCTCGTCAGGATCGTGCGGACGACCTCAACGAGTTTCATCAGCGGCACGGGATTGAAGAAGTGCAGCCCGACGAACTGCTTCGGGCGGGCCGTCGCCATCGACAGCTCGGTGATGGTCAGCGACGACGTGTTGGATGCGAAGAGCGCGTCCTTCTTGACGATCTTGTCGAGCGCGGCGTACGTCTCTTTCTTCAGCTCCGCATTCTCGATGATGGCCTCGATGACGATGTCGCAATCGGCGAGGTCGTCGAGGTTCGTGGTTCCTTTCAACCGGCTCATGCTGGCGTCTTTGTCGGCCGCCTGCAGCTTGCCTTTCTCGACGAACTTGCTCAGCGATTTGTCGATCCCCGCCAGCCCTTTGTCGAGAAACTTCTGTTCCACTTCGCGGACGACTGTCTCGTAGCCGGCCTGCGCCGCAATCTGAGCGATCCCCGACCCCATGAGGCCGCAGCCGAGGACGCCAACTTTCTTGATCTCTGACATGGTCCTGCTCCTTTGCAGCGGCGCATTCTAGACGAACGATGACCGGTCGAGGATGAGCGGCAAACACATTGCACTGTGATGGCGGTTCCTGTCTCACCATTCCTCGTTCATCATTGAAGCCATGCCGCGTCTCAAACCGCAAGTCCGCCTGCTCTCGTTCATCTCGCTCCTGAACGATTCGGCGAGCGAGATGATCTATCCGCTGCTGCCGGTGTTCCTGACGTCGGTGCTCGGCGCGACGCCGGTGACGATCGGCGTGATCGAAGGGGCGGCGGATGGGCTGGCGTCGATTCTCAAGCTCGTGGCCGGATCGATCTCCGACCGGCTTCCGCGACGCAAACCACTCGTCGTCGCGGGCTACGCCCTGGCAGCGGCATCGCGCGCGCTGATTGCGGTCGCGGGCAGATGGCCGACCGTGTTGACGGCCCGCCTGATCGACCGGACGGGCAAAGGGATCCGCTCCGCGCCGCGCGACGCCATCATCGCCGACGTCACACCCGCCGCGGAGCGGGGTCATGCCTTCGGTTTTCAGCGCGCTCTCGACCACACCGGCGCCGTCGTAGGCCCACTCCTCGCGCTCTTTTTTCTGAATCTTCTCCACGTTCCGATTCGGACCTTGTTCATGATCGCGGTCATCCCCGGCGCGATCGGCGTGGTGATGCTGGTCCTATTTCTGAAGGAAGAGCCGCGCAATTCGAGAGCATCCGAGGGACCCGCGCTCAAAGCATCCGTCCCACTCCCCTCCCGCTTCTGGCTCGCCATCGGCGCGGTTGCGCTCTTCTCGCTCGCGAACTCGAGCGATGCGTTTCTGATCCTGCGGGCGCACGCGTCGGGTGTCTCGACGGCGATGCTTCCGGCGCTCTGGGCCGCCCATCACGTGATCAAGTCGCTCTTCTCTACGCGAGCCGGCGCGTTGTCGGACCGCGTCGACCGGCGTCTTCTGCTCGTCGCCGGTTGGTCCTGCTACGCGCTCATCTACGTGGTCTTCCCCTTCGCCCAATCGCTCTGGTTCTTCGTGGCACTCTTCGTCCTCTACGCGATTCCGTTCACGCTGTCCGAGGGGGCGGAACGCGCATGGATCAGCGATCTCGTGCCGGCCGAAGGGCGCGGCAAGAGCTTCGGCATCTACTACCTCGCCAACGGACTCTGCGTGCTCGCCGGCACGATCCTCTTCGGCGAGATCTACCAGCACATCGCACCACGCGCAGCGTTCTGGACAGGCGCGGGATTGGCGCTGGCAGCAGCCGCGGCGGTGATGATCGTGCCGCGCCGTCGTTCGTAGCGCTGGCGCTCGTAGCGCCGTCGGCTCGGTCGAACTTACGTCCACTCTTCGCGGCCGGTGCGGCCTTTGCCGGGTACGCGGCCACCTTGGCGGCGGTCGATGTCGGGGATGACGATCTCGCGGTGTGGCCGCGTGAGCTCGAGCTTCTCGACGAAGCGAACGGCTTCGTCGATGACGTCATCGAACGTCAGTGCGGGCGGCGGCGCGTTTTCTCGCAAGCGTGCAACGTGCGCACGATAGCCATCGGCGCGCTTGCAGGCTTCCGCGAAGCGGGCGGCGAATGCGGAATCCTGCTTTGTCTTGTCGCGCAAGTGATGTTGCAGATCGGGGACGCGCTCGATGTGACTGCAAAACAGGATCACGTCGTTGCCGGCGATCAGCGCACGATCGGCGATCTCTTCGTAGGTGCCGAGGTCGGAGACGGCGTGCATTTCCATGTCGTCGCTGATGGCGGCGCCTTCGAAACCGATGCGGCCGAGTAGATCGCGATTGAGGATGCGGCTCAGCGTTGCCGGGCTGCCCGAGGGATCGATCTGCGGGTACGTGCCGTGGCCGACCATGATGCCGCCGGCCTCGTTGCCGAGGCGCGCAAAAGGGACGAGATCGCGCCGGTCGAGGGCGTCGAGGGAGAGATCCATCACGGTCTCGCCGTAGTGCGGATCGCCGGAGCCGAGTCCGATGCCGGGAAAATGTTTGAGGCATGCGGCTGTGCCCGTGCCCTGCAGTCCGCGGACGAATGCACCGGCAAGCTCCACGACCGTTTCGGCGTCGCTGCTGAACGTGCGCCGCTCCAGCCCTTTCGGCGAATCCTCTCCGCGGATGTCGACCACCGGCGCGAGATCGATCTCGATGTCGAACCAACGCAAGGCCATTCCGATCACGCGCCCGCACCATTGTGACATCGCGGCCGGCTCAGCACCTTCTGCGAACGCCTCCGCGCTGGGAAGGCCGGGGATGAGATGGCGCAGCCGGTCGACGCGGCCTCCTTCCTCATCGATCATGAAAAGCGGCGGCGCGCCCGGCGCCAGCGACTTGATCTCCCGTATCAGCTCGCGCAGCTCCCAGGCCTCGCCGACGTTGCGTCCGAAGAGAACGACGGCGTAGGGAGTCGATTCGCGCAGGATGCGCCGCTCGAGGTCCGTCAGCGATTTTTCGGTGAGCCCGATGCCGAGGATGTCGTTGCCCATTGACGACGATCGTAGCATTGCGCTTCGCGCGTTAGTGCCGGGCCTTTGACAACGCGCGAAGCGCAACCAACCGACAACCGACAACGCCAGCAACGCAAATCAATCCAACCGCTCCTTCAGTTTTGCCAGCTCATTCAGCGCTTGAAGCGGCGTCAGGGCATCGAGCTGGATGGCGCGCAGCGCGTTGATCACATCCATCTCCCTTGCGTCGCCGAAGAGGCCCATCTGTCGGACGGGTGCACTGCCGCGCTTCTGCGTTTCGGCGACGACATCGCGCTCTTTCCGCTCCAGCGTGATGAGAATCTCGCGCGCCCGTTCGATGATCGATTGCGGGATCCCGGCCAGCCTGGCCACCTGAATGCCGTAGCTCTTGTCGGCCGCTCCTTCGACGACGCGCCGCAGAAAGATGATCTGCTCGTTCCACTCCTTCACCGCCACCGAATAGTTCGCGACGCGCGTCTTCGTCTTCGCCAGGTCGGTGACCTCGTGGTAATGCGTGGCGAAGAGTGTGATGCCGCCGCGCGAGGGATTGTCGTGCAGATATTCGATGATGGCCCACGCCAGCGAGAGGCCATCGAACGTCGCCGTGCCGCGCCCGACTTCATCGAGGATGATAAGCGAGCGGTCGGTGGCGTTGTTCAGGATGTTCGCGGTCTCATGCATCTCCACCATGAACGTCGACTCTCCTCGGGCCAGTTGATCCGACGCTCCCACGCGCGTGAAGATACGATCGAAAATCCCGAGACGCGCTTTCGATGCAGGAACGAAGCTGCCGATTTGATTGAGGAGAACGATCAGCGCGACCTGCCGCAGATACGTCGACTTTCCGCCCATGTTCGGTCCGGTGATGATCTGGATTCCGTTGCGGTCGCGCTCGACGATGGTGTGGTTCGGGATGAAACGTTCGCCGGCGATCGCTTCGATGACAGGATGCCTTCCGTCCTCGATGCAAATCTCCGCCGCCTCGGACAACGCAGCGCGGACGTAACGGTTGCGCACAGCGATCGTGGCCAGCGACGAGAGCGCATCGACCTCGCCGACTGCGCGCGCCGTAGCCAGGACGGCTCCGCTCATGCGCGCCACGCTGTCGAGCAGCACCTCGTAAAGCCGCGCCTCGATGGCGATCGCTTTCTCTTCCGCGCCGGCGATCTTCTCTTCCAGCACCTTCAGATCGGGCGTGATGTAGCGCTCGGCGTTGACCAGCGTCTGCTTGCGGATGTAATCGTCCGGCACCTTGGCCAGGTTCGACTTCGAGACCTCGATGTAATAGCCGAAGACGGAGTTGAAGCGAATCTTCAGCGAGCCGATGCCCGTTCGTTCGCGCTCCCTCCCTTCGATCTCGACGAGGATCGTCTTCGAGTCGCGGGCGATCGTGCGCAGCTCGTCGAGCTCGGCGTCAACGCCCGGCTTGATCGCGCCGCCGTCGCGCATGTTGAGCGGCGGCGTATCGGCGAGCGTGGCCGCGATCTGATCGACGACCGGCGCAATGGGATCGAGCGCAACGCGCAACCTCTGGAGCAACGGACCGTGAAGCGGTGCCATGACCGTCCGCAAGTCGTCGACCATGAGAAGCGAATCGGCGAGCGTCAGGCACTCGCGCGGCGTGGCCGTGCGCAGCGTCACGCGCGAAGCCAGTCGCTCGAGATCGGCGATGCGGGAAAGCCGCTGCGTCATCGGCTCGAGAATGGCGCGCGAGCGGGTCAGCTCGTCGACGGCATCGTGGCGGTCGAAGATGGCGTCGCGCATCTTGAGCGGACGTGTGATCCATTTGCGCAGCATCCGCCCACCCATCGCCGAGCGCGTGGCATTGACGACGCTCCAGAGCGAGGCGCGCGGCCGGGCCGCATCGCGGGAGTCGAGGATCTCCAGATTGGCGAGCGTGGCGGCGTCGAGCTGCAGGAAGTCGGCTTCGTGATCGACGCGAAGGCCGAGGACGTGATCGAGTGGCTTCTTGTGGCTGGCCGCCGCGTAGCGCAACGCAGCGCCGGCAGCGCCGATGCGCGGATCGTCGCCCTCGAGGCCGAAGCCGCGCAACGACTGCGTCCCGAAGTGCCGCGAGAGGTAATCGTGCGCCGCCACCGTCTCGAACATCGACGGCTCGACCGGCGTGACCGGAATCTCGAGCGGGAACACGGCCTCGCGCGGAACGATGGCCTCCCGCGGCGCAAAGCGCGCGATGTCATCGGCAAGCCGCGGATCGTCCGCGCCGGCATACGAGGTGACGAAGAAATCACCGGTGGAGACGTCGAGGTAGGCGGCGCCGATTGGGGAGGT
>OLLN01000449.1_pt1 | contig 34562 bp, 33 predicted proteins | sample 1604281 | NCBI WGS metagenome assembly OLLN01 (sample SAMEA104055716, study PRJEB20765) | soil metagenome | biome: Arctic tundra; feature: Polygonal ground; material: soil | place: USA | collected 2011-09 | depth 0-0.5 m | reverse complement strand
CCCCCCTCATCCGGCTTCGCCACCTTCTCCCCCCGCAAAAAGCGCGGGGGGAGAAGGCGCTCGATTAGAAGGAGTCGCTCGATTGGAAGGAGTCGCAGAAATGTTGGAGAAATGCGGCTTAGCCTTCTCTTTCCTCTCGGATGCGTAACCTTTTTCCGGGTGGCGCGTCTCAATTTATGTCTGAACCGTTTCAGACCACGCCGTCAGCGTTTTCGCTGGCGACGTGATTGGCAGGCCCGTGGCGGCCACACGATGGATCACGACACGCGTTGCGAGATCGAGCGCGTGCCTTAACCGGAGATTAAAGATGTCAGCGTCCAACCCTCTACCAGTTACCACCAGTCCAGCAGTAACCGCGGCCGCGACGGCCGATGCGATTGCCGAGCAGTTTCGGGCCGTCCTTGTGACGCTCCTTGCGATCGTGCCTGATCTTCAGAAGTACGACTCCAAAAAGATCAAGCGCATTGCGGCGAGCGCCAAGTTCGGAAACGACGCCATCGTCCCCGTCATCAACCTGGTTGCCAGCGTTCCTCGGATGAAGGAGAGCAACCTGTTCGATGTCGATGCCGGGCACTTTGCGCGTCAGTTCAAGGACCAGGTCGTCCCGCTGGCGAAGCAGTTGATCGAGTTCGCCAACGATGTCGTGTTCACCGGCGAGAACCTGCTTGCTGCCTCCTCCGTACAGGGGCTTCAGGTCTACCGGTTGGCGCAGCATGTCGCCAAGCAGCCGGACGGCGCTGACTTGCAGCCGTTTGTCGACACCATGTCGCACATCGTCAAGAAGACGATGAACCACCGCAAGAAGCCGGCACCGGCACCGGCCCCCACTCCTTCCACCACGACGACGTCTCACACCCCGCCTGGCGCTCAGGGATTCCTGGCGTCGAATCTCGTCCTCGACAAGACCCCCGACAAGACCAATGAGCCGGAAGATGTCGCGGACCGTTTCGAACAGGCATTGAAAGACGTCACCAAGTAGCCGTGAGTTACGGGGGGCATGCAGCCACGAGCATGCCCCTCGTTCCTTTGGCCAGCTTAGTGCTTCGACAACGACCCCGCGGTCATTGTTGAGGCAGCGGTTTTCGCTGTCGAGGCAGAAGTTGTCGTTTGCGAAGCAGCGGCTGGACAAAATGAACCACAGAGACACTGAGGACACAGAGAATGAAACCCTCTGCGACCTCGGCGTCTCCGTGGTGAAAAAGGTTCGCCCGAGCTACGTCATCCTTTTCGAAAGGCGGTGCTCGGGTCGTTGCGGTCGCTTCGCCACGGCGGGTGATTGAAGTGGATGACATGGTCGCCGTTGAACGACGCGACGGCGGCGTCGAACGTGATCGTTCCGATGGTTCGCCAGTTGGTGATCTCGCGTATTTCTTTCAGCGGGTTTAGTTTGCTGCTGTGCGTCACGCCGGTATCCGACGTTTCGATGCGGAACGTAAGCGTGCGTTTCGGCGCGGAGTTGCCGTCGCCAAACTGCCAGAGGATCTCGTCGCGGAAATCGTTGTTCTCACCGGGCATGACCGGCTGCTCGGGCGCGACCGTCAACTGCATGAACTCGGGTGCGCGCGTCGGCTCAGCAGCCGGCTTGCCGAGCTCGGCGAGTTGGTAGACCTGACGAATGGTGGGCTGCTTATCCGCGATCTTGAGTGCCGTCCCAGTGGCCAGCAGAACCGGAAGGCCCCAGCCGCGGCGGGTGGCGTGGGTGTCGGGAGCGTTGCGGAGGACGGCTTCGTTGATGTTTCGGACGATCTCTCCGCCAAAGTCCTGCTGCGTGATGAAGTTTGCTGTCGGCAGACGCTCGGGATGCTCGCGGTCGGTCGTCGGATAGACGCGCCCGACGAGTGCCAGCGACCGGGTGTAGCCGCCGCGCGTTTCCTGACAGCAAGTGGAGTACCGCGCCACGATGAGGCCGCGGCTGCCTTGCTTGAAGTAACCGGAGTAGGGAGTTTCTGCGGTGATCTCCCACATGCCGGTGAGGCAGGCGGCGTTCGGATGGAGTAGACGTTGGAAGCCTTTGCCGTCGGCACCCCATCGCAAGTCAGCATGGGACGCGATGGTGCGGCGCGACGCGTTCAGCAGGTTCCATGGTTTGCCGAACGGCAGGATGCCGCGCAACACGCTGCCCAACGTCACCGGGAACTGCGTGAGCGGTTTTGGATAAGGATTCGCGAAGATCGCATCGCGCACTTCGCCGAATCGCGATCCTGTGAATTGAAGATCGTCTTTTCCTAATCCTTCGTTGACGTCGTAGTCGACCATCAGAGCCACCCTCCATCTTTTTGCGGAACGAGAACGCCGAGGAGGCCCGCGGCGAGTCCGACGTGGGCCACGAAAACGCGGACGAAGAAGACCGCCGCGGTGAGCCAGGCCGGATTGAACGGTTGCTCACGGATCGCGGAGAGCGAGACGACCAGCACGATCGCGAGAATCAGGATTCCTTTCGCGCCGGTTTTCCAGGCCACGATCCCGGTTAGGATTCCGGTCCCGCCCACGACCCACGGCAGCAAGCTCGAGGTGACAACGGAGGCGACGACGGCGATGACGATGCCGAGAATGAAAAGGAGCCTGACGGCCATGAGCTCTCCCATCGGGGATGCAAAGGGTTAAGGGCGCGCCGCCGTGGCGATCACGTCGGCGGCCTTCTCGCCGATCATGTAGACCGAGGTGACGATGAAGAATCCGGGGATCTTGGGGAACACCGAGGCGTCGACGATGCGCAGGTTTTTCGTGCCGTGAACCTGGAAGTTCGTATCGACGACACCACCGTTGTTTTGCGGGCCGATCGGGCAGGAGCATGAGGCGTGGTGGCCCCAGGCGTTGTTCTGCACGAACTCCGCGATCTGCTCGTCCGTCTGGACCTTATCGCCCGGCAGTTCCTCCTCAGCGATGAGTCCTTTCTGACGGAGCTCGGCAGTGAGCCCGCGCACGTACTTGATGCCCTCGACGACCGACTTCAGATCGTCGCCCAGCGCGTCGTTCCCTTCGCTGAAGTAGCGGAAATTGATCTCGGGGGTGTCGCGCGGATCGAGCGTTCGCAACCGCACGGTCCCGGCGCAATTCTGCGTGTGAGCTTTGAGAATGGCCCAGGTTAGGTAGTTGAGGTTCTTTGCGAAGACCGCCGAATAGTTCGGGAAGTAGCCGAAGAACTTGCCGAGAAGCGCAAACATGAAGAGGTCCGGAAGCGGCCGTTCCTTGACGGAGCGCTTGATGATCGCGGCCACCGAGCCGTTCGTCGTGTAGACGCCGGTTTTCCTATCCTTCCACTCTTTGTACTGCGGATCGCCGGGCGCAAACTTGGCACCCTTCAACACCCACCATTCCTTGAAGTTCATCCGATTGACGACGCCGACTTCGTAGCGGTCCTGCAGGTTCGAGCCGACGCCTTGCAGATCGACGCGACACTTGATGCCGATCGATTCGAGGTGCTGCTTCGGCCCGACGCCGGAGAGCATGAGGAGCTGCGGTGAGTTGTACGCGCCGCCGGCGAGGATGACCTCACGCGAGACGTAGACCTGCTTCACCTGTCCCGGGTCGGGCGTGGGATTGGCGCTTGCTCGATAGAGGCGGGCGCCCTTCAGGTACTCCATGCCGATGGCCTTGTTGGTGTCATCGAAGAGGATTCGAGTTGCCAATGCGTCGAGCTCGACTTTCAGCTTGTCGGGGTGATTTCCGGCGACATCGATGACCCGCTCGCGGCTGCCGTTGCGTGAGTGGTTGTCGGTAGCCAGAGGCGTGTAGCGCAATCCGGTGGAGTTTTGTTCGACGAGACGCCAATCATTCGGATCGCCTTTGCCGAGGATCAGCCAGCGGAGCCGCTCGACCAGGGAAGAACCGGCGTGTTCCTGGTTGGCGATGAACGTTTTGGTGAGGAACTTGAGGATGCCCTGATCGTCGATGGCCGCGTCGGGGATGGATACTTCGGTGCGCAGCCATCCTTTGAAGCCGTGACGCGTGGGGTTGATGCCGGTGAGCTTCTGCAGGAAACGCCACCATGGACGATGGTGGCAGTTCTCCATCCGCTCGAAATACTTGCGCATGTTGTCCGGCGACCAGGAGCGGTCGCCGGTGAGATCCTCGACGAAGCGCCAGTCGTCGTTGTGCGGGTAGATCATGATCTGCGCGTTGTGCGCGGTGCAGCCGCCGAGCGTGCCGGCGCGGGGATAGAGGAGACGCGGGCCCTCGGGCGTGTCGACGGCTTTTGGGTCGCGATGCTGCAGAGCGTTGTCCGTGTAGTGACGAACGAAGAAGTCCCACTTCATCGCGTCGTTCTCGGAGGCGAAGGCATTGAACACGGGAACGTTGTAGTCGTCCGGCAGGCGATTGCCGGTTGGATCGACCGGATCGCCGCCCTGCAGCGTCACCGGATCTCCACCGGCTTCGAGGAGCAGGACTTTGAAGCCGGATTCGGCCAGGCGCGCAGCGACGGTGCCCCCTCCGGCGCCTGACCCAACGACGACGTACTCGTAATCCGCAGTCATGTCAGCCATCGATTTCTCCCGTCAAACTGCGGCGATCAGAACGTCTTCAGGAATGCCACGAGCGCGTGTTTGTCGGCGTCGGTGAGACCGGGCTCGCCTTCCTTCGCCGGCAGGAAATCGGTGCCGAAGTAGTGACCCTTGTTGACGATGAAGTCTTTGCACTTGCTGACGCCGAGGAGCTTCGGTACCAGCGGCGCGAACTGCGCTCTGGCCTGCTCCTCGGTGTAGTTAGCCGGCAGAGACTTGAGGTCGTGCTTGATGTGAAGCAGAAGGTCGAGGACTTCCGGGCCCTTCGTCAGGTCGATGTTGGAGAGAAGGTTGATCGGCGTGCCGGTCGGAATCGGTCCGATCTTGACGCCGCCGGAGTTGAAGACGTTCGGGAAAAACTTGTCGAGCGTTCCGGAGAGGGGAGCCAGCGACGCAGGGAGGAATCCCGGCTCGACCGTGAGGAACGTCGGTCCCGGCGTGACATCGATGACTCCGGGATGCGATTTGCCGGAGACGGTGACGTAGCTGCGGCTGCCCTGGCGCTTCTCGGGCCAGAGCAACTGCGTGATGCCGTCTTCAAACGCCTTCTCGCGGCCGGCGACGGAACCGCTGCCCTCGAAGCTGCCGAGGCTGTTGTTCTGGAGGTAGGGCGCCGTCGACCAGACGCTGATCAGCGAGGCCGGACGCGTGTAGCCGCGTCCGCCGCCCGGCATGTCGTACCAGGACGGCTCGCCGGTGTACGGATCGTGAATCATGACCTTTCCGACCGCAGGCAGGTTCTTGTTCGACTCGGAGGAGAAGTTGTCCCAGATGTCGTCCTTGATCGCATTCGTCGCCAGCGGACTGCACATGTTGGTTTCCATCAGCGTCGACGGAACGCGCAGTTCGGTGGAGAGGAAGTTGTCTTTCAGGAAGTCGGGACTCATGACGATCGCCTTCATCTGGTCCTTGAATTCCGGCGTCTTGGTCCACTGCCAGTATTCGTCCCAGTACTTGAGGTAGTCCGGCCCGATGCTTCCGGGCGGGAAGAAGTTCGCGAACGCCTTTTCGGGCAGCTTGCTGGAGTGGCAGCGGGCGCAACGCTCGGAGAAGACTTCCTTGCCACGCGGGACGAGCGCGGCGTCCGCGGCGAGATAAGCGGCTCCGCCCGGAGCGTTGCTCAGGTAATCAGGCTTCGCGCTGGCGAGGAAAAAGAGCGCCAGGTCAGGCGTCTGTGCGATGTTCGCTTGCCAGTACGTGGAGTTCTTGTCGGCGTCCGCGATCTTGATCGGCGAGATCGGCTTCAACCAAGAGCCGCCGGCGAAAGGCGTGAAGTGGAGCAGCCATTCCTCGCTGAAGAGACCGATGTTGACGTACACGCGATTGAGTGCGCCGAGCGCGCCGACGGAGTCCGAGCCGTCTTTGAGCACATGCGTCGTGAAAGCTGTCTGCGTGCCCTTGTCGTAGAACTTCGTCAGCGGCGTTCCGGCCGGGACGTAGTCGTTGAACTGTTTGTTGTCCGCGCTGCCGCCGGCGAGATGTTCGGCGCCCCACTTGCGGCCGATCTCGAGACGCGCGCCGAGGTTGTAGATCGCGTTCATCGTGCGCGGGTTGTTGATCTGATCGGACGAGACGAGCGACGTATCGAGCGCGCCAGGCCGCGAGGTGTGGATGAGCTGGAAGACGAAGCTCGACGCGTCGTGATCCCACAGGAGGATGCGGTCGATCCAGAAGTACTGCGCGCCGGGATTGCTGTTCAGATTGGCCCACGTCGGGTTCTCGGGATCAGCAGGCGGATTGGTGGGATTCGGCCCGACGTGGCAGAAGCCGCACGACATGGCTACGCGATACGGCTTCACCAGTTTTGCATCGTTGTAATACGTGGGATCGGTGTAGTAGCGGTTCGCATCCCACTTCGCCTGCGCTTTTTCGTCGAAGGCGGGATTGGGGAAGAGGCGCAGTCCGACGATGCCGGTTCCGTAACCGTAGTACGAGCCGAGCGCCAGCTTGCCGGTGCCGCGGGCGCCGCTCTTGACGCCCGGATACTTCGTTTCGTTCTCGAATGGGTCGGGCCCGCAGCCGTTTCCTTCGACCCGCTCGTCGAGCCAGAGACCCCAGCGGTCGGCGCGCGGTCCGCTCGGTTTCTTGAAGCAGGGCTCGTTCACGAGTCCGAGGTACGACCAGCGGTTGGAGCGGCTGTACTGGAGGCTCGGATGGTTGGAGAGGGTTTTCAGCAGGTCGATGTATCCAGCGCCTTTGCGCGAGAGCTCATCCCAGAGCCGGTCGTTGCCGGCGGTCCAGACGATCCAGTTGTTCCGGCCGATCACCGCGGCTTTCACTGCCGCGTCGGCGGTGATGCCGGCAACGTACGGATCGAGGGCGGCGCGAACGGCTTCCGGATTCTTCGTGACGCCGTAATCCATGTCCGCGTAGTAATCCTCGTCGGCACCAGGCAGACTCTTCGCGTCACGTCCGGCGGCCATGGCTTCGTCCTTGACCGTTCCCGGCTCCGGTGGCTTGTTCTCCAGGATCTTGTTCCAGATGTAGAGACCGCCGATGACGACGATGACGATGATGATGATCGTGAGCAGGAGCTTTTTCATGAATCCCTCCTTGAACGAGGCAGGCAACCCCATCCTTCTATATGTAGGAGTGATTGGGGCGACCGTTTCCCCACCCTGAGTTTCTAATTTTGCCCGAAAGGACGTGGTTTTCGAGGAATGAGGGGGGAGAAACCTCGTGAGCGGTTCCCACGGCTACCCGTCGGATCGGACGAGGGCCTCGCCGGAGAACGACCGTGTCGCCGGCGTTCGGTCGAACTACATCTTCGCCAGTTCGCGAAGGCGCTTCACGCTTGGAATCTCCAGGACGCGACCCTTGACGACGATCACGCCGATTCCGGAGAGCGCCGACATCGTGCGTGAGACCGTTTCGCGCGACGCGCCGATCATCTGCCCGATCTGCTCGTGGGTCAGATCCATGTTGATCCAGACCTGGTCATTGGTATGGTCGTCGCCCGATTCGACCCAGGAGATGAGAAGACGTGCGATTTTCTCGCGGAGGCTGCTGGAGAGATTGAGCGTGAGCACATCGCGCTGCGAGTCGTAGTAATTCGCGCTGAGTTGCTGGATGACCTGCCGCGACGCGTCCGGCGACTTCTTCAGGAAATTGAGAAAGTCTTCGCGCAGGACGTACGACACGCGCGACGGTTCCATCGCCTCGGCGCTGAGAAGATAGGGCTTGCCGATGATGACGGCGTTGAGCCCGAGTAGCTCGCCGGCGTTCGCAATCTTGGTGATGAACGTTTTTCCGCGCGCGTTCGATCCGAACACCTTGGCCCGGCCGGAATCGAGAATGTGCAGGCCCTCGGGTGCGTCGCCTTCGTTGAACAGAATGCTGCCCTGCTGATACACGCGTGATGTGCGCTTGCAGGTGACAAACGTCTTTAGTGCCGAGGTGTCGAAAATGCGGGGCATGGATCGAGTGACTCGATAAAAAAAACGTCAGCAAAACGAGAATGTGCAGTTTAGCGCAACGGATCGGTTACTTAAAGCGGTGACATAAGTCACGTCCCCGTATCGGTCATCACGGTGTTCCCGGAAAGGGCGTGGAATGATCGGCGGCGCGCCGCGAACCGCTTGCGCGGCGATCAGGTCCTGCCTGCGGTGCCCGTCGCGAGGCGGTGCGTCATTCCAGGATTGGCCTGACCGGTTTGAGTCTTCGAAGCAGAAACGATCGTGCAAGGTGGCCATCGAACAGGTGGCTGTTTATTAACATATCGCAATTAGTATAACATTAACCCGGTCAGGGATCGAAAAATCTCTCATGGCATTGAGAGATCGAGTCGCTCTGGCCTGGGAGCACGAATGGCGTCCGTCCCGCAACAACCCGAAGATCAATTCCGCGGACTCCTCGAAGCCGCGCCCGATGCCATGGTCATTGTCAATCAGGCCGGCTCGATCGTCCTCGTGAACACACAAACCGAAAGGTTGTTCGGTTTTAGCCGTGAGGAATTGCTCGGTAAGCCAATCGAGGTGTTGATCCCGGCTCGGTTTCACGCCCACCACGGCGGCCATCGTGATGGCTACTTTGCGGACCCGCACGTCCGGCCGATGGGTGCAGGCCTCGATCTCTATGGCTTGCGCCGGGACGGCACGGAGTTCCCGGTTGAGATCAGTTTGAGCCCGCTGCGAACGCCGGAGGGGTTGCTGGTCACCAGCGCCATCCGCGACATCTCCGACCGCAAGCGGATCGAGCGCGCGCTGAAGGAAAAGAACAACGAGCTGGAACGGGCCAATCAGGCCAAGGACCGGTTCCTGGCCAGCATGTCCCACGAGCTGCGTACGCCGCTCAACGGCATTATCGGCTTCGCCGAGTTTCTCGCGGATGGCAGGCCCGGTTCGGTCAATGAGAAACAGAAGGAGTATCTCGAAGACATCCTCAAGAGCGGTCAGCACCTGCTTCATCTCATCAACGACATGCTCGACCTCGTGAAGGTTCAGGCCGGAAAGCTCGAGTTGAGCCCGGAAGTCTTCGAGATCCGGTCCGGGATCGAAGAGGTCTGCGCCGTCGTCCATCCGATTGCCGAGCAGAAGAACATCGCCGTTCGCGTCGAGATCGACCCCGGCCTGGACACCATCACGCTTGATCTGCAGCGCTTTCGCCAGATCCTCTACAACCTCCTCTCAAACGCGCTGAAGTTCACGGATGACGGCGGCGTCGTGACGATCAAGGCGGACCGCCGGGCGAATGGAAGCATCCGTCTTTCGGTTCGAGATAGCGGCATCGGCATCGCCGCGGATGACATCCCGCGGCTCTTCACCGAGTTCGAGCAGTTGGAAACCGGTATTGCCCGCCGTTTTGGAGGCACCGGCCTCGGCCTGGCGTTGACCAAGAGCATCGTCACGTTGCAGGGAGGCTCCATCGACGTCGAGAGCGAGGTCGGCGTCGGCAGCACCTTCACCGTCGCTCTGCCGCAGGGCTCCCTGAAAGAGGAAGGACCGTGAGCGAGATCACGATCCTGGTCGTGGACGACAACCCGACGAACCTGAAGCTCGTCGCCGACGTTCTCGCATTTGACGGCTATCGCATTCTCAAAGCGGGCGATGCCGAAGAGGCGCAGGAGCTCATCAAGACTTCGCCACCCGATCTCATCCTCATGGACATCGCTTTGCCGGGCATGGACGGGCTGACCCTCACGCGTCAGATCAAAGCGAACGACAAAACGCACGACATCGTCGTCGTGGCGCTGACGGCGTTTGCCATGAAGGGGGACGACGAGAAGGCGCGCGCAGCCGGATGCGATGGCTACATCACCAAGCCGATCGACACCAGGAAGTTGCCGAGGTACGTAGCCGAATGCCTGGGCCGCCGCCGAACAGGAGGGCCGTTATGAAAATCCTCGTCATCGAAAATCAACCCATCGAGCTGAAACTGGCAGGGCTCGTATTGGAAGCGGCCGGCTTCACCGTGAACGGCATCGACGCCGCGGAGCAGTCATTCGCCTCGATCAAGGCTGATCGTCCGCAGCTCATCCTGCTGGATATGGGTCTGCCCGGTATGGACGGTCTTGCACTGGTGAGATTGCTGAAGGCCGATCCGGAAACGTGCGCGATCCACGTCGTAGCCGTCACGTCGTATCCGGAGAAATTTTCTCGCGCGAAAGCGCTCGAAGCGGGATGCGATGGCTATCTGTTGAAACCGATCAGCACGCGCACACTGCCGCAGGAGTTGAGTGACCTCGTCGACCGAGGCACGAGAGAGGAACCATGAAGTCGTTGAAAATCCTCATCGTCGACGACGTGGCCGTCAACCTGAAGCTTCTTCGGGTGCGGCTGGAAGGTGAGGGTCATCAGGTCGTCCAGGCCCGCAATGGCGTCGAGGCGCTGAAGGTGCTGGATGCCGAGGGCGCCGACGTCATCATTTCCGACATCCTCATGCCGGTAATGGATGGATACCGGCTCTGTCACGAGGTGCGCCGCAGCGAACGATTCAAAAACCTTCCCTTCATCATTCACACAGCCACCTACACGTCGCCTGCCGATAAGGAGTTGTCCCTCGGCCTCGGTGCGGACTCCTATCTGCACAAGCCGGCTTCCGCTCAGGATTTGATGAACGCGATCAGCAACGCGCTGAATACCGCACACCAAGAACCCGCTCTTTCTCTGGACGGCATGGAGGTCCTCAATCAATACAGCGAGAGGCTGGTGTCGAAGCTCGAGGAGAAAAACATCGAGCTGACAGCTGCCGTCAACCAGCTCGGATTGCAAACGACAGCGCTCGAAACAGCAGCCGACGCAATCCTGATCACCGACAGGAAAGGAACGATTCTCTGGGTCAATCGCGCATTTTCGACCATGACCGGATACAGCAGCGATGAAGCCCTCGGCAATACGCCTCGCATTCTCAACTCCGGAATGCACAACGCCGGGTTCTATCGCCAGTTCTGGCAGACCATCAAAAGCGGTCAGGTTTGGCGCGGCGAATTTGCGAACCGCTGCAAGGATGGCAGCATTCGTTACGACGACCAGACGGTCAGTCCCGTGCTCGGCCCCGACGGCGAGGTCACGCACTTCGTCGGTGTTTTGCACGACGTGACGGAGCGAAAACGAGCCGAGGAGGAGCTGCGCAATACCCACGCCCAATTACGCCAGTTGCTCGACCACAGTCCGGCCGTTCTCTATGCACTGAAAGTGGATGGCGCAACGATCACGCCCCGATTAGTCAGCGAAAACATCAACCGATTGCTCGGATTTGCCGCAGAGGAGACGCTGAGCCCCGATTGGTGGCTGGAGCGATTACACCCCGAGGACCGGGATCGGGCATTGGCGGGTCCGGACGAAACACTCCGCGAGGGAGTGAGCTGCACTGAATACCGCGTGCAGCACAAAGACGGTTCCTATCGCTGGGTGGAAGACAATCGCCGCCTGATCCGCGACGAGCGAGGCCAGCCGGTGGAGGTCGTCGGCGTCTGGACCGACATCACGGAGCGCCGGCGCGTCCAGGACGAATTGCGGGAAAGCGAGCGGCGATTCAGCGACATGCTCGGCAACCTTCAGTTGGCTTCGATGACGCTCGACCGCGATGCCTGTATCACCTACTGCAATGACTATCTCCTTCGTCTCACCGGATGGGATCACGAGGACGTGCTCGGCAAGAGCTGGTTCGAAGTCTTCCTGCCGCCGGAGCGGCGGCCGGATTTGAGGAACATGTTTTCCTCATTACTCGCCGACCTGCCGGGATCGTGGCACCACGAGAACGAGATCGTTACCCGAGCCGGAGAGCGGCGGCTCATCTCCTGGAACAATACGGTTCTTCGCTCGGCCGCGGGCGAAGTGATCGGCACCGCCAGCATCGGCGAGGACATCACCGATCGCAAGAGCCTCGAGAAGCAGCTTCTGCGAACACAGCGCCTGGAGAGCCTGGGCACGCTCGCCGGCGGCATCGCCCACGATCTGAACAATCTGTTCATGCCCATCCTCATGGGAGCGTCTCTGATCAGGCGGGTCGAGACCGGAGAGGCCACGCGGAAAGCGGTGGACAACATTGAGCGCTGCGTCAGGCGCGGTACCGATCTCGTGAAGCAGGTGCTGTTGTTCGCGCGAGGCCTCGAGGGCTCGCGGATCGTGATCGACACCGCCAACATCGTGAGGGAAGTGGAGTCGATTGCCCACAGTACATTCCCCAAGAATGTGACGTTTGTAAGATCCATCCCTTCGGGCCTTCCGATGCTGTCGGGTGACCCGACGCAATTGACACAAGTGCTGTTGAACCTTTGCGTCAATGCACGTGATGCCATGCCGGGCGGGGGACAGATCACCGTCTCGATGGGAAGCACCGACGTCGAGCCCCAATACGCCGCTGCGCACGGCGGATCAGGCGGCGGCCGTTACGTCGTCATCGAAGTTGACGATACCGGGACGGGGATACCGCCGGAGATCATCGATCGGATTTTCGAGCCCTTTTTCACCACCAAAGAAACCGGCCATGGCACCGGCCTCGGGCTCTCGACGTCCATCGGAATCGTGCGAAGTCACGGCGGATTTCTCAGTGTTGCGAGCGAAGTCGGCCGAGGCAGTTCGTTCAAGGTCTACTTCCCCGCGCTTTTCGACGGCGCCTTTGTAGCCGCCGAGGGTCCCGAAAAAGAGAAGGATCCCCCGCGAGGAGAAGGCGCGTTGATTCTCGTTGTCGACGATGAGCGGGCCATTCTCGATATCACCAGCCAGACGCTCACTGCATTCGGCTATGAAGTTCTCACCGCCGAAGAGGGCGCGCTGGCCATCGACCTGTATGTCCTCCATCGATCGAGAATCGCGCTCGTTCTCACCGACATGGCCATGCCGATCATCGATGGCGCAACGCTCATCAGCGCCCTGCGCCGGATCGACCCCGAAGTCCGCATCATCGCCGTGAGCGGCGGACCGATCGAAGCCGCCAGAGCGGGGAAGAACGGGACGCCCCACTTCCTGGCCAAGCCTTTTACGGCCGAGACGCTCCTGCGTACAGTGTTCGAAGTGCTTCGAGACCGGACGCCGGCGAGCCGGGGGGAGAAGGCATACCCGAGGACGGATGAGGGGAGAGTCAATACCTAGCGAACCCTTGTCATCTCTGAGACGCAGAGGTCGCAGAGCAGGGTTTTGGCTCGGTGCCCTCAGTGTCTCTGTGGTTCATTCTTGTCCGACCGGCTACACCCCGAACTGCTGCAAGTGATGATCGATGTGCTTGTACATCAACTCGCCCCACTCCTGGCCGCTCAGTTTGCCGAAGAACGCGTGCGTCTGTTCGGCGGCAGCCGCAGGACCTCGCTCGACCAGACGATCGATGAGCTCGAGCAGCTTCTGCCGCTCGGCGACGAAATCGCGTTCGTCGGTGACGATGAATGAGGGATCGGTCGGGCCGTTGCGGCTGAACGGCTTTTCGCCGAGCATCGAGGAGCGGAAGAACGGCATCAGGATCTTGCCGATGAACTTTTGTTTCATCGGCCGGTCGCCGGTTCCGGTCTCGAGAGCCCGCGCACAGTGCGTGACCATCTGCGAGGCATTCATCTTCCCCCATCCGCGCGCGCTGTCCGCCCGCAGCGTGAGAAGCCGCTTCTGGATCGATTCGCGGCCGGCTGGCTCGAAGAGGGTTTTCATTTCTCCACAGGGTTGATGTCAGACGAGCGAACGATTGCTTCGAAGTCCCGATCACAGTCACTGGCAGCCGCACCATTGGGAATGTCAAATTTCCAGACGACATACCGGGCGTTCTGATCGCTCGACCGGTCGATATACGTCTTGCCGACGTAGTTCCCCTCGCGGTCGACGTACCAAACCCACACCGCCTCGGCGCCGTTCACCCGCGCAAGCTCCGATCGATAGGACCGGCCGGTCGATTCTTTGTCGTGCCGAATGCCCGCAGCGAGCCCTTGTTGGAATGCAACTCCCCGATAGATGTCGAATCGGATCCGGCAAGCGGAGAGACTTGCATCCGCGGGAACGAGCACGCGCTGATCCGGATCGACCGACCAACCGTCAGGAAGAAAAAACGTTGCCTGGTATCCCTCGGAGGAAACGTGCCGCGTGTAGAAGTGCGCCCACCACGGACTCTTGACTCCGGTCGCCGCCATCGTACCGGTAGCGAATGCCATCAAAAGGACTACGAGACCGAACCGTAGATGGTGCATACGTCACCTCCGAAGTAGCACGAGAGAACCGTTTCACGCGGAGACGCGGGGATGCGGAGGGTTTTCTCCGTGCTCTCCGCGTCTCCGCGTGAAGAGCTTTTTGACAGCGTATGATACTTCCTGCCCGAATCGGGAGACCGTATGAAGCGAATCATAAGGAACAGCGTTCTTCTACTCGTGTTGTGCCCGGCCGCCTTGATCGCTTCTCCCGATCTTCCTCCCAAGTTCCATGTTCCCGCCGGCTTTGTAACGAGCGGCGCGTACTTCGTTCAGTTTGACACCGCCAGGTTCGAATACCCTCTCGCCGGCAAAACAGAACGAGTCACCGTAGAGGGTCGTGTATGGTCGGTCTTCCTCGGCTCCGATGCACGCCCCGTCGCCGATCCCGCAGTGACCGCGCCGAAGATTGCCGCGGCCCTCGAGCATGATGGTTGGACGATCCTTCGCCACGATGTGGTGCTCGTAGCAAAAAGCGGCGATCTATGGCTGACCGGGTACGGCAACTCGGGGAGCTTCAAAGTGACGCTGGCGCAGCAGGCACCGTTGCCGCGTCCGATCACCCTGACACCGCCGAATGTGGCGGTTGAGAACACACCGGACAACGGCGATTTCCCTTGGCTCGCACCGTTTCCCGGCGCGAAGCTGAAATCGACACAACATGGGGACCGGCCGATCGACATTAGCGTGCCCCACGCGAAGGAGACGTCCTTCTCCGGGCTCACCGTCACGAAATATTACGACGTGCCCGGCGATGTTTCGTCCTATGAGTTCGTCAACGCGTACCGCCGCGCCCTGCTCGCGGCCGGCTGGACAGTCGTTCGCGACGCCATCGGCGGCGATGGATTCGTGCTGGCGCACTACACAAAAAACGGAAGGGATATCTGGCTCTACACCCATTTCGCCGGAACCGGCCAGATGGTGCGCGCAGCAGACACCGGCGCCGAAACCGCAGCCGCCAATCTGAAGCAAGCATTGGATACCGCCGGCCATGTCGCGGTCTACGGAATCTATTTCGATTCCGACTCAGCGACACCGACAGCCGAATCGGCACCGACGCTCCAGCACATCCTCGATCTATTGACCAGCACTCCGGTATTGCGTCTGGACATAGAAGGACACACAGACGACAGCGGGATGCCACCCCACAACCAGCAACTCTCCGAGCAACGCGCTAGCAGCGTCCGCTCATGGCTCGTCTCCCACGGCATTGCAGCGAGCCGTCTCGAAAGCCACGGTTACGGCGCCACGCGCCCAGTCGCCGACAACAAGACACCCGAGGGGAAGGCCAGAAACCGGCGCGTCGAATTGGCGAAACGGGGTCAGGTCTAAAGTCTAAAGTGCCGAATTGGCCTGATCGCCTTAACGACGATCGTCTTCGGCACTTTAGACTTTAGACCTGACCCCGCTTCCCACTTCCATTCAATGGCTGATGTGCGGGTCCGTTTCGGCAAAGACGTCATCGAAGGTATCGGTGCCTCGGAGCGCCGTGCTCACGTTTGTTCCCGTAAGCTGAATGTCCAGAAAGCCCCGGCGCCCGTCGTCCGCGACGAGCTCGATCTGCACGGGTTCGTAATCGAGCATACCAGCAGCGACGCCTGTGACTTTGACGCGTGCCCCTTTGCCAACCCGGGTACTTCCGAATTTCTCCGTGACCGAATCGAAGGTCAGCAAGTCAGGAACGCGCAACCATAGGAATCGGCCAACCCACGTGTCCCGAGCGTAGGTGAGATCGCGCATCGGAGCAATGTAGTTGATCTTGTCGCTGTAGGCCATTGCCGTTAACGGTGTTCCGTCCTCAGCCTTGAACGTTACGGTACGAGGACTACCGGAATCGACTGCGGTAACAGTAACGATCTTGCCTACCCATTGCGCGTACGGCAAATGGGGCTCGAACGATTGATACCCGTAGCCTTGAGATTTTGGCGGCATCGCGAGGAGCATGAAACGCTGCCCCACCCACTCCGGCAGCTCCAGTGTTGCCGGGCGCGAAGAAGCCGTTTTCTTCGCATCGCCGCGATGCCCAGCATCTTGAAGCGGAGACATTGCAATGCCCAGGGGAGCAGAGACGATTGCGAACATGACGATTACTGCACGCAGGCTTCGCATTGGGACCTCCCCGGTTCCTAGCGCAATGATTCTACCGCACCGGAGTTGGAGGCCGGCCAAAGCTCCCGGCCGGACTAGAAGAGAGCGGACGATGACGATCGAGATCATCGCCTTCCGAAACGCCGCCACAGGCTGCTTCGACACGTACGCTTGGCAACGCCTGCCGGCAGCTGAGGTTACGCCCGCTCCGGCGGAGCCTTCGCCGGTGACATCTTCGTCATCGACGACCTCTCCAAAGAGCAAGTAACCGCTCTCGTGCAGTAACCCCCGCGCGGGCGCGTCCGAAGGCGCGCCCGCGCATTTGCAGAGATCGTAGTGCAGACATTCCTGTCTGCTCCCGTCGGGCGTCCTCGCCCGACGGTGGTTTCTGTGGGGGGAATCGTTCCTGCGCCGGTGCACCCAACAGATTCGTGTTATTCAGCGGCCAAATCTGGCGCGGGCGCTCGAACCGACGAAGGCGAGCACTGTAGCGCACGCTGCGCCAACGAGGCCAAGGAGCGCGAAGCCTGGGAAGCGACTCATGACGGGCGCCGAGCCCGTGTAGTTGAAGAGCATGAACGCGAAGGAGAGCGCGAAGCCGAAGACGGCGCCCGAGAGCATGGCATGGCGCTTCCCGCACCAATAGCCGATTGCGATTGCGGCAAGCGCCCACGGCACCAGAGTCCAGATCCCCAGGAACAGCATCCGGGTGCCCGCCCATCCGAACAGCGCACCGGCGATTAAGGCTGTTGCAAGACGTGCGCGCATACTTTTGTGCAGTCCAACGGATCCAAACTCACCGGCGTGGCGCCGCACGCGAAATACTGCTCTCGTCCAGATGCCATGACCACCACTACCTCGCCAACGCGTCCGCAAGAATCCTTGCAAACGCCTCGGCCGGGCTGTCGCCTACGCGGTAGTCCTCGCGGGGCATTACGTACTGGAAGATCGGGCGGCCGTTCTTTTTGATTGTGGCGTTGCCGGAGCGGCTCTTGCGGCCGAAGCCGTGGGAGTTGACGGAGCCGGTGAAGCGGATCTCGATTGGGGCGCCTTCGCTGAGGGTGACGCCGCGCCCGCGGAGGGCGTCGGAGAGCTGCTTGATCATCTCCGCGTCGCCGCCGGAGAGGTAGACGCGCGTGGTGCCGGCAAGTTGTTGATGCAGTGAGGCGAGCGCGGCGTCGTTGGCGTTGCCGTCGCCTTTTTCGCGATACGTCAGCACGCTCGAAGGTGCGGGCTCCGGCTCCGCTGTCTCTTCCACCGGCGCCGGTTCTTCAGGCTGCACCGGCTTGGGCTTAGGTGCGTGCGTTGTCGTTGGGGGCAGGACGAAAGGTGTACCCGATGCGGACGATGTCGTCGCCGGCGGAACGGTCGAGGAAGCGGTCAATGGTGTGGTGGCCGCGGTCGTGTTGTCGATGAGCACCGGCTGGGGCGGTGTCACGTCGACTGTCGTCGCCGAGGGTTTGGCAGACGCCGTCGTGGTCGTTGCCGTCGTCGAAGTGGTGCTCGTCGTCGTCGCGGTCGAATGCAGCCAGAACCGCCACGCTGCAAAGCCGGCCAGCGCTCCGAAGAGGAGAAGAGCGAGGAGTGTGATCGCGATGATGATGCCGGTGCCGCCGCGCTTTGGTGCGGCACCGGGCATCGTTCCGACGATCGTCGGCGGAGCGGGAACGCTGGGTTGTGGCGGCACGCTTGGCGGTGGCGAATAGCTGGAAGGGACAGTTGATGCAATCGTGGCGGGAGCAACGCCGGCGGCGGTGATGACGGTTGGCCGTTGTTCGGCTCCGGGTGCGGCCGGCGCAGGAGCTGATGGCGCGGCTGGCGCCGGAACGGTTCGCGCCGGAGGAGCGATATCGCTCGCCATCGCGGCTGCTGCCGCCGTCCGTCCGTTGCTGGTTCGTTCCGTGCGCATCGTCGCGTCGGCGTCGAACGTTCCGGTGACGGTCTTCCCCGCTTCGTCGGGGAGATCGCGCTCGACTGCGATCAGCGCATCGGCGAACTCGCGCGCGGTGGCGAAGCGTTTGTTGCGGTCGCGATCGAGCGCGCGCGCGAGGACGGTCTGCAAGGCCGGACTGCCGGTGATCCGGTCGAGATCGGGCGAGCTCAGGTACTCATCGCGCGAGTGATGAATGATGTATGCGTGCGGCGACGTGGCCTCGAACGGCGGCCGGCCGGTGACCATCTCGAAGAGAACGATAGCCAGCGAATAAAGATCGGCCCGGCCGTCGATGTGCTCACCGGCGCCGAGGAAGCCGAGGTGATCGGGGGAGGCGTAACGGAACTTGCCGACGAACATGCCGGTCTGCGTCATCGCCACGTCGGACTCCGTCGCCTTGGCCACGCCGAGGTCGATGATCTTGACGAACTCGGAGCCGTCGGCGGCGTGTGTGATCATCAGGTTCTCGGGGCTGATGTCGCGATGGACGATGCCGGCGCGATGAATGGCATCGAGTCCGGACAGCGCCTGGATGGCGATCCGCACTGCGTGCCGCGGCGAGAGCGTTCCGCCTCTGCGGATCAGTTGTGCGAGGTTCTCGCCTTCGATGAACTCCCAGACCATGTAGTGCGAGCCGTCCGGGAGCGCCGAGAAATCGTACAGCGTGGCTACGTTCGGATGCTGAACCTTGGTGGCCAGCCTCGCTTCCCGCAAAAACCGTTCATTCGCCTCGGTGCTGCCGGAGATCTGCGCGCGGATGATCTTGACGACACGGATCGAGCCGAGAAACGTGTGCTCGACCTTGAAGACTTCGCCCATCCCGCCGATGCCGAGCCGCTGGATGATGCGGTACTTGCCGTCGATCGGCTTGTCGGCGTACTCGCGGAGGAAATCGGTGATCGGCTCGCCGCAGTGCGGGCAGGCTTTGAAGTCGCGGTCAATCTCGGTGTTGCAACGGATGCATGCGAAGGCCATGAGCGAAGGAATGATAACGCGAGCGAGTGGGCCGTGCCGCCGGGGAGTCGAGGGCGGTATCTAATGCGCCTTCTCACACTCTTGTCGCGAAAGCACTCCAAAGAAGAAGGAAGAGGTGCAGCAAGCAGGTGCACCAAGCGTTTGAGAAATGGCTGCTAACTCTTGGCTAACTCGGGATCTATCGCGCCTTTTGCTCGGCCAGAAATGCGCGGATGAGCTTGCGCTGATCCTCATCCTTGATGCGGGTGAAGAGTTTCTCGCCGAGGGCGACGATGGTCGCGGGCTGGTCGAAGGGGCGCTTCGCATACATCTTGCCGCCGGCGAAATGGCAGGGCTTGCACTTCGCTTCGAGGATCGGCTCGATCTGCTTTTCGAAATCGACGGGAGCGGCGGGTTTGGGCGAGGACGTCGTCGACGCGGTGAGTGCCAGCGTCATGCACAACGCGAGGGAGAGAAGTAGGCCGCGCATGGAGAAAGTGTAGAGGGTTCGGGGTCTTTTGGATGTCACATTTGGCGGCGAGACGCCGCCAGGCCAGCCGGCGGGACGCCAGCGTTCCATGCGCGTGGGTTACTCTTTCTCCATGACTGCATTCGTCTGTCTCTTGCGCGGGGTCAACGTCGGCGGCAACAAGATGCTCAAGATGGACTCGCTGAAGAAGCTATTCAGCTCGCTCGGGCTGGAGGATGTGAGCACGTATCTGCAGAGCGGCAACATCGTCTTTCGCAGTGATGTGACCGATCGCGCGGTTCTCGTCCGGAAAATCGAGGAGGCGATCCGAAAGGCCACCGCCCTCGACGTCCGAATCATCCTTCGTACCGCCACCGAAATGAAGAAAGTCATTGCCGCGAATCCGCTCGATCCGGCCGAACGAAATCCCAAGGCCCTCCTCGTCGCCTTCCTGAACGGCGACCTCGGCAAGGGAGCGAAGGAGCTGTTGTCGGGTCTGAAGATTGCCTCCGAGGAGCTGCACTTCGGCAACCGCGAGCTCTACCTCTATTTCCCCGAGGGCATCGCCGGCTCCAAACTCTCCAACGCGCTGACCGAGAAAAAAGTAGGCGTGACGGTGACCGCGAGGAACTGGAACACGGTGAACGCGCTGCTAACGATGGCGGAGGAGGTTGAGGGGTGATCAGGGTTCCTTGATCAGCCGCAGGTCGATCACAAATGGCTGCGGCGTCGAGCGTTTTACCCGTTTGAAGTCGGGATGCAGTGGGTTCAGCAGGTAGTTGCTTTCGTGTTCGATGATGCTGCTCGGCACTTGCAATACGACCGACTGGGCAGTGCGCAGCCACTCGTCGCCGATCGCCTGAAGCCGCGCGGGAGCTGGTGATTGCCGCCAGTTTGTTGGCAACTCGGAAGGCTCGACGCTGGATACGAATGCATCGTCGAACGCACACGAAAGAAGTTCAAAGCTAGCGAGCAGATCTTCCCGGTGGAAGTTTGCGAAAATCTCGAGCACAGCCAGGGAAGCGGTTGCGGAAGTATAGACGACCGGCGTTCCTGGCGAGCTCCAGCGGCCTCCGTAAAGCCGGGCACCTTCACCGTCGAATACGTGCTCGACGAAAAGCGACTGCACTAGACGCCAGGTTCGGATCGTGCTCACGAATAGACGCCGTGCTCAATACGGCCAACGAGATTCTCGACCTCCCGCGAGCCAAGCTCGGTCTGTGCAACGTCGATCGGCGTTTCGCCTCCGAATGCGCGTTGCGGGCTGAGCATCCACTCGGATGCAGCGTCGCGATCGCCCTCGAACAACTCCAACGCCTTTCCGAATACGCGTGAGGCGCGCAACAGGCGGTCAGACTCCCCTGGCAAGAAACGTCTCTGCTGTTTTCGCCGCGCCATCGTACGTGGCGAGATCTGGACCCATGCGAGCAGTTTCTCGTAGGCGATGCCAGTGTTGCGCTGAAAGTGCTCCAGTGCGTCGTACGTCAAGCCACGAGCGGCGATTCGCATCAACTCTGCCCAGTCGGATGCCTTGACGCCCAGGAGCACAACATGGAAGTGTGCGCCAGCACCTTCATTCATGAGGCTCGTGAAGTGAGCCAGATCCTTCGATGGTTTCGGACCCGGCTGGCGATGCGTCGTCGAGGTTGCCATATGTCAACTGGCGCAATTATCTTCGCCACATGGCTGAAAGTCAACTTGCTCGTTTTCGGCGCACTACGCCGTCAGCTTTTCCCAATCCTCGTCCGGGGCATCGAGGGCCAGCGCCAGACCGCCGTCGGAGCCGACGAAGACGGGGTCGCGCATGTGCGTCACTTTGCCGCCGCCGACCTGTTTGAGTGCGGCTTCGAGCGTCGTGGAGAGATTGCGAATCAGGCCGCCACCGCCGGAGAGGATCACGTTGTTGCGCACGCGCTCCTGGAACTCGGGCTCGACGCGCGAAAGAAGATCGAGCATCGTTTCGATCGTCGGCGGGACGAGCGTTTCGCAGGCCGCTTTCATCTCGTTCGTGATGTCGAGCTCGGTCGGGACGCCCTTGACCGGCGCGGTGACCAGCACACGCGATGGCGGATCGCCGACGAAGCTGTGTTTTTCCTTCCACTCGCGCACCATGAAGATCGTCACGTTCGCCTGCGGATAGCGCTCTTCGATCAGCTTGAGCAGTTGCGTGTCGAGCGAATCGCCGGCGTTCGTCAGCGTGCGCTGATCTTCTTCTCCCGGGTAACGGCCCTTCATGACGCAGAAATCGGTCGTGCCGGCGCCGATGTCGATGATCATCGTGTGCAGCAGCGCGTTCAATCCATACGCGACCGCGAACGGTTCGCTGACGATCATCAGGCTGTCGACGATGCCCTTCATCGAGTTGCGCAGGTACTGCTTGTTCGTGCGCAACGACGCGGCAGGCACGCCGACGACCGCACGCACATTCGAGCTATCGACCCTGCCGTTCGAGCTGACGCCGACGAGGCGCAGCAGATGCTTGAGTAGCTCGCGAACGGCCTCGACGTCCTTGTCGGAGCCTTCCTTCAACAGGCCGCGCTCGAGCGGGCGGTGAAGATCGAGCATCGTCCGATTGGCCACCGCTTCGTGGCCGATGAGGACATCACGCTTGAGGACTTTGCGGGCCACCATGTCGGCGGGCCAGCCGACGAAACTGTCGACGACGAAACGCTCGCCGTTCGATGCGGAGATCGCGCTGCGGGACGTGCCGAGGTCAATCCCGACGTGGAGGATCTCGGATTCGTTGGACATTAGGTTCCTTTCCTCTGCGGCGCGTCGTTCGCGCGGGCGTATGCATTGATTCCGTGAAAGAGAGCCTGGGCGATCTGTTCGCGATAGGCGCTGCTGCGCAACATTTCCGCCTCGCGCTCATTCGACAAACACCCCACCTCGGCGAGGATGGCCGGCATGTCGGTGGCGACGAGCACGATGAACGGCGCACGCTTGACGCCCCAGTTCTCGAGGCCGGGATCGACGCCGCGCAGGCCGCTGAAAAGCTGGTGCTGCACGACGCTGGCGAGCCGCTGCGATTCGTCGCGGCGCACATCGGCGTACACGCGGTCGAGCAGCTTGCGCAGATCGGCAAGCGCGTATCCGGAAGTGAGGTTCTCTTTTGCGGCGAGCTGCGTGAGCGAGGGATCGTTGGTCGGGCCGAGGTAGTAGGTCTCGACGCCGTGGTTGTTCCCCTGCGGGATGGAGTTGACGTGAATCGAGACAAAGATGTCGGACTTGGAGCTGTTGGCGAGGTGGGCTCGCTCGCGAAGCGGTATGAGGCGGTCGTCCCCGCGCGTGGACACGACTTCGAATCCGTTCTTGCGCAACATCGCGCCGAGCCGCTGCTCGATGTCGAGTGTGATGTCTTTCTCGCTGACGTTCGACGTAGATGACGCGCCGGGATCGGTGCCGCCATGACCGGCGTCGAGAACGACGCGGCGGACGGACAGCGGAAACGCCGACGCGCTCACGGTCTCCAGCGAGTCGGTCAACAACGCCGGCGCGGGCGTGACGACCGATGCGCGCTGCACAGGTTGCGAGACAAGTGGTTGCGCCGCAACTTTTACTGTTGCCGCAGCGGGGACGCTGCTGCTGGTGAGATACGCGAAGCCTGCGAGCATCAACGGAATGATGAGCAGCGGCGCGCGGCGCAGGAAAACGCGGAGCGTCCTGTGTGCCGGACGCAGGCTGCGGGGAGGGAGGCCGCGAATCGTGTCGAGATTCTCCGCTACCGCCTCGCGCAACGCCTGCCGCTTCACCCGCTCGATGTTCCCCGCTCTCATTCCGCTCATTCTACGGGATTTGGGGGTGGGGGAGTGGGTTGTGGGGAGCGGGGGGTGGGAGAGGGGTAAGAACTCCAGTGAGGGTTTTGACTACCACGCCCCACGCCGCGCTCTCAAATGGAGTGGGATATGGGGGTGTTTCGCGAGGGGTTTGACTACCACCCCCCACGCCACACACCCCACTCCCATATTCACTATTTCGGCGCTTCAAACATCTTCTCGTCCACCGGCGCTCCGAGCTCGATCGACGTGTACTTGCGCGTCGCGCTCTGGCCGCCGTTGATGCTGGCGACGCGAACCGTGAACGGCACTTTGACGCCGGCTGCATCGCGGTAATCGTCGAAATCCGTCTGCGTCGGGAGGCGGCCGACGAGACTGTCCATCGACACGACGCGGCGCACTACGAGGCCGGTGGTCGCATCGAAATAGAGGCGCTGCCGCGTGTGCTCGTCGATCGACGCACCGACGATCCACGTCTCATGTCCGTCGATCGTTTCCTTGCCGACGACGCGCGCCTTCTCGGGAAGCGTTCCGTCGAATGGCTCGTACGCACGCGCGGAGGCGAGGGCCGTCGCTGCGTCCCCGCCTGTGATCGCATGAACACCTTGCCGTCCCGTCATCCATCCGCCTTCCGGGCCGTACATCTGCGCCACAGCCGGACCTTCTGCCGGCGTGCCGCGCATCATGAACTTCCCGCCGGAACGGTAAACCTCGATCGGCATTGCCTGTCCATTTCCGCCGACGCGCGAGGCTTTTGCGGTCATCGGAGCGGTGGCGAGCTTTTTCGCTGCCGCCTCGCCGCCGATTGCGGCGACGTATTTCGCAGCGACGTCCTTCGCCGCGGGATAGGCCTTGCGCTCGGCCGTTTCCTCAGCTTCGGACTTCGTGGGCGGAATCGGCGGCACCGGCAGCGCGGCCATCAGCGCCGGACGCTCCTTGCCAAGGTGGCAGGTGTAGCAGCCGACGACCGTGTGGCCGTGAAAGCTCTTCTCGTTGAGGTCGATGACCATGCGGATCATTTCCCGCGCGGTCTTCTTTTCCTCCTTGGCATCGCTGCGAAAATCCATCTGCTTCGTCTGTTCGTTGCGAACGTGGCATGTGTCGCAATGAACCCCAAGCGAGGCGGTGAAGTTATCCATCACTGCTCCGAGCTGCCAGTCGGAGAGGTTCGTCAGCACTAGCAAGTTCTTCTCTTCGGCGTGTACCGCAACCGCGGCAAATAAGGCGATGACCAGGCTGAATTTCCGCATGAATGCTCCTTCGTTCTTCCGTTTGCGCGACGGAGGATAGCGCAAGGTCTCGCGCAGCGGCGTCTGTTCTGCATTACGTAACATGGTGCCCGATCGATCCCGATCCTCCCGTTCGTCGCGGCATGCCCGATCGTGGAGCGTCTCTGCCTGCGCGATCGTTTGCCTGAGGACACTGCGGCGCGGCACGAGGAGCTGGCGAAGTAGCAGGCCGGGCTGGGGTCGAATGTGCATCCGAATTCCAGGTGCTTTAGAATCGCCAAAATGGAGGAAACGATGCCGAAGTTTGTGATCGAAAGAGAGATCCCCGGAGCCGGAAAGATGACCCCCGCCGAGCTTCAAGCTGCTTCAAAACATTCGAACGATGTCCTCTCGTCCCTCGGCCCCGACATCCAGTGGGACCATAGCTACGTGGCCGGCGACAAGATCTACTGCATCTATTCGGCTCCCAGCGAGGAGTTGATCCGGGCACATGCGAAACAGTCCGGCTTCCCGGCGAACAAGATCACGGAGCTGTCGGCAGTGATCAGTCCGAAGACGGCTGATAGCAACGCGTAGAACCGGCCGGGTTACCGCGAAACCCATACAGATTCGCCGAGGCCAAGTAGTGCAGGTGTCCACACCTGCAACCGACGGGCGTCCCTGCCCGTCGGTGTTGTGGCGCCTAACCCTAACAGCCGACGGAAGCTACGAGTTGTCGTTCCATTTCGAGGACCACCGCCGGGGCGAGGACGCCCGTCGGTTGCAGGCAAGAATGCCTGCACTACATCTTCCCCCGCTCGTGACTCTTCGACCGTCCAACGACCTGTCCGTCGGGTTGGGATCGCTCCTCGGTCTACAATCGCGCCGCCACTCAAAACCAAGGAGCAATTGATGAAACGGAAAGCATCAGCAGTTTGGAACGGAAATCTGAAGGAAGGAAAGGGGACGATCTCGACGGAAAGCGGGCTGCTCAGCGATGCCCAGTATTCGTTCGGGACGCGCTTCGAAGAAGGGAAGGGAACCAATCCTGAGGAGCTGATCGCGGCCGCGCACGCCGGCTGCTTCTCGATGGCGTTGTCCGGGCAGCTCACCACTGCGGGTACGCCGCCGTCGCGGATCGCCACGAGCGCGACGGTGACGATGGAGAAACTGGAGGCTGGCTTCACCGTGACCTCGGTCCATCTCGATGTCGTCGCCAGCGTTCCTGGCGCCACGCAGGAGGGTTTCGATACGGCCGCTGCCAATGCCAAGAAGGGTTGTCCGATCTCGCGTCTTCTGAATGCCGAGATCACCATGACCGCTCGTCTGGAATCGTAGCGATTCCTGAGGCTCGCCGGGTGACGGCTGCCCGGCGAGCAATTGACGTCCGTCCTTAGGGGCGCTAACGTAGCTCCAATCAGTGAGGTACGTATGCCGGAACAGGGAACTGTCAAGTGGTACAACGATGCGAAGGGCTATGGCTTCATCATACGGGAGCGCGGCGCCGACGTGTTCGTGCACCACGCTTCGATCATCGCCGAGGGGTTCAAGTCGTTGGCGGAAGGCGACAGGGTGTCCTTTGACGTCGTCGAAGGGCCCAAAGGGTTGCAGGCGAAGAACGTCGTCAAGATCTCGTAGCGCGGCGGTGGGCGGTGCGGCGAGGCAGAGATCAGAGACGAGAGACAAGAGACAAGAGATCAGGGCATTGTCAGGACACACCCATCTGGTCCCTGGTCCCTGATCTCTTGTCTCTGATCTCCGTCAAGGATCGCGCAGTAGTGCGATTCTTCGCGCTACTTTGCTCGCCGCGGCCTTGAACCGGGGATTGGCATTCAAGAGCCGGTGCAGGCGGCGTGCGATTCTCCGAGTCAGCGGTCCGAACGAGTCCCATTCCGCTTGCGCCTGCAACGCGCGGACGTAATCGAACGCGATGTAGCGATCGCAGACATTGGCCGGGCATCGCAACAGATCCGCCCGTGCTGTGTCTTCGGCGCGGACGTAGTAACGATTCCAGAGATCGCTTCCGGCGAGGACGTATCCGGCGGTTACGATGATCGGCGCCCACGCCTCGGCCTTGTACCCCGCTTCGATGAGGATGACGCGAGGACGCCAGACAGAGAGATCGATCCCGCGCAGGATCTCCAGCTCGTGCCCCTCCGCGTCGATCTTGAGAAAATCGACCGTCCGGCCGTCGGCGCAATGCTCACCAACGATATCGGCGAGGGGGCGCGTGGGAACCTGGATCCGTTCGAGACGGTGACCGGCGCGCGCATACTCATCGGCCAGTTCCTGCGTCATCGTGCTAAGCCCCGGCTCCGTGTGATCGACGATGAGGTCGAGCGTGCCGGCATTCTCCGAAACCGCCACGCTGAGATTGATGTCGTTTGGCCGCGCAGCGACGAGGCGCTGAAAGAACGCCGGTAATGGCTCGATATTGATCCCGCTCCAGCCCGACAGGAAAAAGTGCTGCGTCACCGACCCGATCAGCGGATCGTGCGCGCCGATGTCGATGTAAAAGCCCGCGGCCTGGTCGCCAAAGAAGCGGCGGAGCATGACATCCTCCGCGCTGCCTGCGTAGGACACCATCATCCCGTTGTATTGCAGAGGCGTATCGATAGGGGCCATCGATTTCACGGCGGCAATCGGCGCGGGTTTGCGGGCTCAAAGGCCTTCTGAATATCCTGCGACGTCATGTAGTGCAGCCCGGCGTTTTCCTGGTAACCGGCGCTGTCGCTGACGATGCGGTTCAGCACCTTCGTGTAGCGGCGCTCGAACATGAAGCGTTTCATATCGGGATACAGAAAGCCGGCTGCCATAAGTGCGAGGGCGAACATATCCTCGAAAATGGGGATGAACGGCAGCGCGATGATGATGCTGCCGATGAAGAGCCCGATCAGCGCAAAGACGAAACGTGCCGCCAGGTCGCCGCCGCGCCAGATCATGAAGTTGCTTCGCTCCAGTTCGGTCATCTCCCGTGCGGCGCCCAGGTAGCGCGGAATGACGACCTCCTCGACCTCTTTGTCGAGCGCTTCCCAATAAGCGGCCGAACCGCCGAATTCATCGTACGCGGCCTTGATCTCGGCCATCTTCTCCGCGGCACAGGCGCGGATATCCTGATCGAATTCCTCTTCCTCGAAGCCGCGCCGGCGGTGCTCGCACTCCTGCAGCACCACGTACACGACTTGCGCGTAGTCGTATTCGCTCCCTGCGATATTGAGCATTACTGGTCGTTCTTCTTCTGTTCGTACTGGATGACGCCGAGCTGCTCCAGAAGCTTGTTGCCGTCGATGATGATGTTGCCGTTCGGCAGCTTCGGAATCTGGCGAATCTCTTTCTTCTGCAATGCGTCGATCAATTGCAGGCTGACATAGGCGTCGCCGGCGCTGCCATTGAGCGCGGCGCGCTCTTTCTTGATGCCCTGCGCTACAGCGCTCTTCTCGGAGAGCGTGGCCTGTGCGTCCTGCTGCTTGCGGACGACATAAGCATCGGCGGCCCGCTTGGCTTGTTCGAAATCGCCCTGCGAGTGCGTGAGCTGCTCCGTCAAGTCCGCCACTTTCGACTGCAAATTCGCTTTGTTCGATTCGAGGGTTGCGAGAATCTGCGACTCCAGTTTCTCGGCCTGCTTCTCCGCCTCTTTGCGCTTATTGATCAAGTTCTGGTAGTCGGGTTTGAACGAAAAGTCGCCGAGGATGACCTGTTCTACGATGACGCCATAGGGCTTCAATTGCGTCGCCATGACCTTCGTCGCGTCGGTCGCCGCCGCGAAGCGCAGATCAGGGTTGTAATACTCCTCGGAATCGAGGCGGTTGAGCACGTCGCGCACATAGGCGCGCGCCAGCGGGCGCACGAGTCGTTCCTTCAGTGCGACCGTGGTTGGTGCAACCGTGCGCCAGATGTAATCGGCTTTCGTCGGATCGATCCGCCAGCGGATCGTGACGTCCGTCTCGATGTCGTTTCCGTCGCGTGTCTTGAAACGCAGATCGTCCTTCTCTTTGCGATCGCCTTCCGTCGCCTTTGCTGTCATTACGAGGTTCTGTGTCGAGGTGTCGTAGGTCGCCCAGTCGTTGATGAATGGCGCGAAGAAGTAGGTCGCGCCCGGATCGGACGTCTCGGTCGTTTGGGTAATCTTGTTGAAGCGGACGCCGACCTCGGTGGCCTGCGTCGTGTGCGGCGTACAGGCGGCGAAGAGCGGCAGGGTGGCGAGCAGTGCAATCAGTCGTATTTTCATTGTCGCCTCAGTGTTTGCCCGTCAGCTTGCCGATGTCGGTTGGGTCTTCGCTGATGTAAATCGGACCCTTGATGCCGTTCAGAATCGCCAACCCTTTGCGCAGCCGCAGGAGCTTGTCCGATCCAGCGCCTTCCATGGCCCGGTTGATCTCCTCGGTGCCCTGCGCTTCGGCACTCTTCACAAGCAGATCTGCCTCGGCATGCTTGGAGCGCTCGTAGAAGTCCTTTTGCGCATTGAGCCCGGTGATCTGCGCCTGAAATTCAGCGCTCCGGATGTTGATCGAGTTCTGCCCTTCGGCCGACGTTTGCTTCAATCGCGTATCGACTTCGGCCTGCTTCGCCAGAGCGCGGTTGGTCAGCACGGACTGATCCTGAATCTTCTTCTGCTCCGTCAGTTGCTGGAACGTGTCGGGATAGTCGTATTGGCGGATGAGGACATCGGCGAGCTCCAGGCCGTTTTGCTTGAACTTGTCGGCGAGCTCGCGTCTCAGATCGTGCACTTTGGCGATGCGCTGATCGCGATAGAACTCCTCGGCGCGCAGTTCGCCGAGGTGCTGCTTGATGGCAGGGTCGGTAAAGCGGAGCACGACGTTGTCTTCGTAACCGCGCCCGAAACCGAATTTCGACACGACGAGGAAAGGATCGGCGATGCGATAGAGGACCGTCACGTCGACCGCGACGGGGTAGCCGTCGACAGTCGGAACGTTGATCGCCGCGACCGTGCGATGGTCAGCACCGCGCTCGGTCTCATCGTTCGTGAACTCCACCGCCTGAATGTTGCGCGGAAACGTGCGGATGGTCTCGTAACCAGAAATGGCGCGCCGGTAGCCCGGCTCCACGAGCTGTTTCTGCAGGCCCTTGCTCATGCCGAACGAAACCTGCCGCAGGCCGATCTGGTCGAGCGGCACGTAGGTGATGAGGCACGCCCGCATGAGGATGAGCGGGACGATGATCACGCCGGCGCGCAGCAGGAATCGAACGAATCCTCCTCGCAGCGGCGGCAGTTTGAAGGGGAACGAGGGCTTGAAGCGGGGAGTGGATGGGCCGGATGTAGCGGACTCGAACATGAATAGACCTGCTTTCCCCGAAGGGACGACGTGCCTTTGATTCTACGTCGGAACGGGGGTTAGGGTTTGGGGGTTGGGCTGGGCACTACGCGGGCGGGTAGTTCAGAGACAACGCGCGCGACTGTCATTTCGAATCGGCGAAACCGCGGGGGAGGGCGGGATGAGGGAGCGGTGGAGCACGATGAGAAATCCCCCGCCTACAGAGCGCTCATTCTCTTCTGCAAGGGGATTCCTCGCCGTGCTCCACCGCTCCTCCCGCCCTCCGCCCCCGCGGTTCCGCCGGCTCGGAATGACAGAGCTCAGTCCTGATCGCTGAATCCGTTGCACGGTCTTCACCGCCAGGTCGACTCGTCGATCACGCGTTGTGCGGCGACCGCTTCCTCAACCTGGGCGAGATCGTCAGACGTCCATGTGGCATATCACGCCAGCCGTTCGCGGCGAGCATCGGAACCTACGGCCTGGCGGAGAATCGCGAGACCGTGGTGTTCACGCTCTGCCCACGACGCTTGCTCAGGCGCTGAAGTTTCCCGGCGACATCGTCCGGGACGCCGCGGATCGTCCATCTGCTTTGCCATGCCCGAAGCGCTCCTGATCTCTGATCTCTTGTCTCTGATCTCTGCTCCCTCACTTCACGCCGAGGTTTTCCTCGATGAACTTCCACATCGCAGCCCGCATGTGCGCGACGAGGGCCGGATCCACGACCCCGTGGCGCGACTTCGGATACACCTGCAACTGATACGGCTTGTTCGCCTTTTCCAACTCGTAGATGAACTGAATCGTGTTCTGCATGTGCACGTTGTCGTCGATCGTGCCGTGCAGCAGGAGGATGCTGCCGTGAAGGTCCTTCGCCGCCCAGCGCGGCGCCGTCGCCTTGTAGCCTTCCGGGTTGTTCTGCGGCATCAGCATCACGCGCTCGGTGTAGATCGAGTCGTAGTCGCGCCAGTCGGTGACCGTGCCGCCGGAGATTCCCGCGCTCCACATCGTGCTGTGCGTCAGCGCATACGACGTCATGAATCCGCCGTAGCTCCAGCCGCTCAGCAGGACGCGTGAGGAGTCGACATATGGCTGCGACTCCAGCCACTTCAACCCATCTTCGAGATCGCGGAGCTCCCCTTCGCCCATCCGCTTGTACGACGTCCAAGCGGACTCCATCCCCTTGCCGCTGGCGCTGCGGTTGTCGCAGATCCAGACGATCACGCCGTGCTGCGCCAGGAACTGGTGCCAGAGATACGTCGAAGCGCCCCACGCGTTGCGCACCTGCTGCGCGTGCGGACCGGAGTAGGTGTGCTCGTAGACGGGATACTTCTTCGCCGGATCGAAATTCGGCGGCTTGATCATCATCGCTTCCATCACGAAGCCGTCGCGCGTTTTGACCTGCACGAACTCGGGTTTGGAGATGTTGAGGTTGCGCATCAACGGCGCTTCATTGGCGTCGACCACGCGCACGCTCGTGCCGTCATGGCGATGCAGCGACGTCGAAGGGGGAGTGGCGGCATCCGAGAACGTATCGAGATACGACGTCAGCGATGGATTGAAGTTGACGTTGTGCTGGCCGGGCGCCTCGGTGAGCCGCTTCAGACCGCTGCCATCGAGATGGACGCGATAAAGATCGGTGCCGAGGACGCTGCGCTCGGTGCCGGAGAAATAGATCCAGTCGTTATCTTTGTCGGCGCCATGCAGCGTGCGCACTTCCCACGGTCCGGTCGTGATCTGGCGAATCAGCTTGCCGTCGGCGGCGTATTGATAAAGGTGCTTGAACCCGCTCCGCTCGCTGAGCCAGAGGAATGATCCATCCTTGAGCCACACAGGATTGCCGGTCGGCTCCGTCCATGCTTTCGAAGAGTCGCGGAAAAGCGTCTTCGGCGCACCGCCGCCACGAACTTCGGCGGCATCAAGATCGAGCCACGTCTGCTCGCGGTTCTGCACCTGGTACATGACCTTCGTGCTGTCCGGCGACCAGTCGACGAGAACGATGAGGAAGTCGCCGCTGCTGTAGCTCTCGGTGCTCACCTCATGCGGCGTCTCGCCCGCAGCGCGGACCGTGAAGAGCTTCACGCCCGGATTCGGCGCGCCCGCCTTCGGATAGAGTTCCGACTCGACGTTCTGTTGATAAGGAATGTGATCGACGACGGCGAAGTGCTTCACCGGCCGCTCGTCGAGCTGCAGGTAAGCGATGGTGGACGAGTCGGGGCTCCACCAATACGCGCGGAAGTTGCCGCGGCCGTATACCTCCTCCTGATAAACCCAGTCGAGGATGCCGTTCTGGATGTTCTCGTTACCGTCGGTGGTGAGCTGCCGTTCGCGCTGGGTAGCGACGTCGACGACGTAGATGTTGTTGGCGCGCACGAACGAGACGGAGCGTCCGTCCGGGCTGAAGATCACTTCCTCTTTCGCGCCAGGCGCGGAGGTGAGGCGCGTCATCGAATCGCTGTCGAACGCGTAAAGGTAAACGTCGTTCGCAATCGTCAGCAGAACGCTCTTCTTGTTCGGGCTGAAGTTCCAGTTCCGCTGTTTCGTGAACCCAGTCGCTTCCTCCGCCGTGACTCCGGCGATCTTCTTCGCCGCCGCTTCCAGCTTCGCGGCGCTGAAGAGCACGCGCTTGTTACCCGTCTCGCTCTCGATCACCGCCTGCTCGACGACCTTCCCCTCTTCGGTGCGAGGCCACGCAAACGTCTTGTCGTCGAGCCAGACGAATCCACTCTGCGGCGTCCCGCCAAACGACACTTTGCCTTTCGGATCAAAAACATTCTCGAGCGTGAGCTCGCGAATCGCCGGCTTCGGCTGCGGCGTGGTCTTGACGTCCTGCGCAAGGACGAAGGAGGCGGTGAACAGAAGTAGGGCGGCGATGCAGTTCTTCAGCATGACCGCGCGTTATATCGCAAGGGGAGTGCGGTCGTCTCGACCGCGGCCTCGGCGGCGTCCTCGCCGCCGAGGTGGTTTCAGAAAATCAAAACGTCATCGCGACTTTTGCCCCGCCCGCTCCCTAGCATTCGTCGACGAAAGCGACTTGACATTACCTCGTCACTTCGGAGGACGCGTCAAAGGCGGGAGCCATCCTTCCTCAGCGGCTCGCTCGCCGCGGGCGGACAAGCTCCTCGGCCTCCTCCTCGCTCAGTTGGGCGGTCGTCTTCTCGAGCAGCATGGCTGCAAGCTGCATCGGCTGGACATTCACGCCACCGTGTTCCCGAACCATGGCCGTGAGCTCTTCGAGCCGCTCGAGCGTTTTCGACGCGAGCGGGACGAGCCGCCGCTCCGTCCAACGCGGGTCTGTCGGCCGCCCGCCGCGGGCCGGGACGCGGAACCGAGCCTCGATGGCCGCCCGCAACTGCATCGCCCCAAAGAAGCCGCCCGAAGCACCGGTCTTCCCTTTGCGTTCGGCGCCAAGGCCCCTGGCGATCCTGTTCATATCGAGCTGTCTCTTCTTTCTTGGGCCATGCCTCCGCGAATTCGGGAACGTCGGCGTCTCGCCGGCTGGCACGGCGGCGTCCCCGCCGCCGGGCGAACGGGTGTACGATACGGCAGCAATTCCACACAACCTGAAGGGCCGCGCCCAATCGCGCCAGTTTCGCGGGTGACGACTGTCACAGCGATCCATGACACGTGTCATCAGTCGATGGCCGCCTGCCGAATACCATTTTTCCATCCACCGAAAATTGAGCAGAGAGAGAACGAAGGAGCCCGTCATGATCCACGTGCGCCGCTTTGCGATTCCGATCGCCATCTCATTCATTGCCTCCTTCGCCATTGCCCGCGGAAGCCTCAAAGAGCTGACGGTGCCGCTGAAGTACGTCCCTCAGGAGGGAGTCCACGCCACCTCGGCTGACCTTCCGCCCGCTCTTCTCGGTCAATCGGTCGAGATCCGCGTCGAAGACGCCCGCAAACTCGACGACCCGCTCGAGATCGGCCACGGAACCGGCGGCGACGACAAGCGTTTCCCGATCCACGCCGATCACGACGTCATCGCCTTCATCCAGGAGATGGTCACCGGCATCAGCAAGGAATGGACGCTCAAACAGGAGCATCCCGCCGCCCGCACCCTCATCCTCCAGGTCACAAGATTCGACATCGACGAATCCAACAAAGCCCTCGGCTCCGTCTACGGCACCGAGGTGAAACTGGCCTTCACCCTCAAAGACGCACGAGGCAACTCTCTAGCCGAAGGAATGGGCGCCGGCACCGCCCACCGCTACGGAAAAGCTCACAGTCCCGAAAATATCAATGAAGTGCTGAGCGACGCGCTCAAAGAAGCCTACGCAAACGTCCTCGCCGACCCCGGCCTGCTGAAAGCCTGGATCTCCGGCGTCAGCTCCTCTTCGGCCCCCAACGCCGCCCGTCCAGCCGAATCGGCCGAAGAGCGCCTTCGCAAGCTGGACGATCTGCTGAAGAAGGGGCTGATTACGAAGGCGGAGTACGACAAGAAGAGGGCCGAGATTCTGAAGGATATGTGACCGTCTAATTGAATTCTGTCTGAATTCGGCGCTGTGAGGCCATTCACGACAACAACGACAAACAGACAAACCGGGGTCATTCAAGGAGTACGCGATGATGTTATCTGTTCGGCCGGCCGCATTGATGTTTTTCGCTGTTGTCGCTCTCTGGCCCGCCAGCCTTCTGGCAGCCATTCCAAGCGCGCCCCAAAACCTTCAAGCATCTCCAGGCAATGGGCAGAACTTTCTTGGCTGGCAAGCGCCATCGTCCAACGGCGGCGCGACGATCACAAGCTACCGCGTCTTCCGC
>OLLN01000206.1_pt1 | contig 34961 bp, 37 predicted proteins | sample 1604281 | NCBI WGS metagenome assembly OLLN01 (sample SAMEA104055716, study PRJEB20765) | soil metagenome | biome: Arctic tundra; feature: Polygonal ground; material: soil | place: USA | collected 2011-09 | depth 0-0.5 m | reverse complement strand
AGCCGTTCTCCCACTCCCCACCCCCCACTCCCCACTCCCTCGAGTCGCTCATGGACTTTCGCCGGCCTCGCCCTCGGGCGTCAAACCCGGCGTGAAATGGTACCTGCTGTCGACGATGAAGAACGTCCGTTCCCAGCGCGTTTTCGTGAAGAAGTGAACCACGACACCGGCCAGTTCCTTGATCCTCGCGGACGACGGTGCGTCGGGCGACGGCGGCGTTCCTTCGAATGACCAATAGACCATGAACGCTTTGCCCTTGATCATGGAGCGGGGCACGGTTCCCCAATACCGGGAGTCGCTGGAGCGGTCGCGGTTGTCTCCCATCGCGAAGTACCGACCCTCGGGCACCAAGTACGGCCCGAACTGATCGCGCGATCGATAAGGCTCCGGAAGTTGCGGACGCGGAGGATAGACCGTCGGATCGACATGGATGACGTACGGCTCCGCGAGCGGTTTTCCGTTGACCGACACGACCTTGTCGTGCACTTCCACGGTGTCGCCGGGCAGGCCGATGACGCGCTTCACGAAGTCCGTGTCGGGTTGCAGCGGGTAGCGGAAGACGATGATGTCGCCGCGCCGGATCTCGCGCAGCGGCAGCATCCCGCCGAGGTTCGTCCCAGGTCCGTAGATGAACTTGTTGACGATGATGTGATCGCCGACTTTCAGGTTGTCCTCCATCGATCCGGTGGGGATCTTGAAGGCCTGGAAGGCGAAGATGCGGGCAAAGTTGACGAAGATGACGGCGATCAGGAGCGCTTCGTAGTACTCGCGGATCGTCGATTTCTTGTTGGTTTCATCGACGGCCATTCGGCGGGGGTGTTCCCTTCAGGTCGTCCGCAATCCATGCGGCGGCAAATGATTGTACGACAGCGGGTGGGGTGGAGACGGTGTTTCCGGCGCGGCGGTAGCGCCCGGCAGGAATGCGCGAGTCGGCGGTGATGAGGGTTGCCGGGTTGGCGGGTTGCTGGGTTGCTCCGTTGCTTGGTTGCTGGCGCGACGGCGCGACGACGTACTTTCTCGTGAGGTCGATCCAGGCGGCCTTCGCAATCTCGTCCCAGAACGTGTCGTTTCCTCGGGGGGCGATGGCGATGGCCACGCGGGCGTTGCGCATGAGGGCGGCGCGGGCGTCGCTCCAGGCGAACGGATGGCGGTCGAGCCAGAGGACGATCGGTATTTTTTCGCCGTAGTGCAGGTCGTTGGGACGCATCACGAGCGCGCCGCCGATCGGCTCGATCGAGACGTCGAGCCGCGCCGCGGGCGGAATCACTTCCCTCCGCTTCTCGCCTGCATAGGTCATCTCCTGAAGACTTTGCGACGTTTGCGGCGATTCGACAACGACCGCATATCGCTCCGCCTTCGGCTCCCAGGCGAGTGCGGCGACCTGGGTTTGCGGAAAGTCGACGGAGAGCGGCGTCGCTGTGGGGATGTGAACGGTGCGAACTATGCTGCCTGTTAACGTGTGCAGCACGAAACTGACCTTGTTTCCGCGCGGCGCCCATTGGACGCCGGTCTCATCGGCCGGATCTTCGGGAACCCAGTGGATGTCGCTGCCGTCCATCGACACGAGTCCGATGTCGAAGTTGTCCTTCCGCCGGGCGGAGAAGACGACTTCCTTCCGATCGAGCGAGACATCGAAAGAATCGATCGCAGCAAAGGGTGGGGTCAGGCCTTTGGCGCCGTTGAAGATTCGGTTTTCCACCACGTGAATCGCGGTCTGGGGCTTCGCCGCACACGAGACGTGCGCGCAGTAGTCGCCAACCAGCGCAGCTTGCGGCACAGTCTGCCAAGCGGCCGGAATCGGAATCGACGAGCTTGCGCACCCGCTGAGCAGAAGCAGCCCCATCGATAGCCTTGTCTTCATCGTGGCGGATTCTAGCACGCGGCTTAAATGATTGATTTTACTAGTGTAAACCGATGTAAACACTTGGCTGCGATATTGCTCAATAACTAAACGAAATCGAGTGAGGAGACACAACGATATGGATCTCCAAGACGAACTGTTTGTATCCCGGAAGAAAGCAAAGCGAGGGAAGGCGACGATCGCCTCCCTGGCCCTTCATGGCGTCATCATCGCCCTGATCGTTTTCGTCTCGACGCAGGCCGCGCAGAAAGTCGCTGCCGAGAACAAACCGCTGCGCGCCTATCTGTCGTCGTCGGCCCCTCCCCCACCGCCGCCTCCACCCCCACCACCCGCGGCCTCGCATGCAGCTTCGACACCGAAGCCGGTCGTCAAGCCGGTTCAGATCCCTCAGCAGACCTTCGTGCAACCGCGCGAGATCCCACAGGAGATACCCAAGGTTGATATCCCCACACCAACCACGACCGCGCCGGTCGATACCACGCCGACCCAGCCTTCGAATGATCCGCCGGGCGCACAGGAAGGTGGAGTTCCCGGCGGCGTCGTTGGCGGCGTAGTCGGCGGACAGACGGGCGGCACTGTCGGCGGCGAGGTCGGCGGCCAGATCGGCGGCGTCCTCGGCGGTGAAAAGGGCGGCGTGCCGGGCGGGCAGGCCGGAGGCACAGGCGAAGGCAACGCAGCACCACCTGCACCCGAGCCATCCGAAGGACCGCTTCGTGTCGGCGGCGACGTCAAAGCGCCGGTCGCGATCAATCGCACAAAACCGAACTACACCGAGGCCGCGCGCAAAGGACGCATCACCGGCGTCGTCGTCGTGGAAGCGATCGTCAACAAGCAGGGCCAGGTCGAACAGGTGAAGGTGCTGAAAGGACTACCCCTTGGACTCAGCGACGAGGCGGAGCAAGCGGTCAAGCAGTGGCGCTTCCATCCCGGGACGCTGAATGGCCAGCCGGTAGAGGTCATATTCACGCTGACCGTAACGTTCACGCTGGACCAGTAAGCAATGCAATTGAGAATTGACAATGGACAATTGACAACGAAGGCCCGTGGGTCGCGCTTTTCTGGCGAACCACGCAACGTCAGGGGAGGAGAGCAGCGAAAACGATGCTCGTGCTCTTTCCATGGTGAAAGCGCTTGCATCAAGAATGTGCCAGACCTCTTCGATGGGGTTGTCCGACCTCATGAATGAGGTTCTCGACCTCGTGAATGGGGTGGTTCGACCTCATGCATGAGGTTGTCCGACCTCGTGAATGAGGTTGCCCGACCTCACCCGGATGATCGACCTTAGGGTCACGCCTTCGGTTCTCGAAAGTCCCCTCGGACGCGGCCTAACTCGCGCACCTCCTTGGACTTACGTCAGCACCCACAGAAGCCGTCATCGTTTGCTCCGCATCGAATGCATACCTAAGTGATTGCAAGCGTGAGGCTTCTTCGCTCAGGCGACGAAATCGCAGGGACTTGCCGTGAATTGTGTCCGAGGGCTGTAAGTCATTCGGAGACCGAAGCTTGCGAGAGAATGAGCCTGACCGCCGAAAATACGAAGGTGTGGCCCTACTGGCTCTCAACAAGCGAGGCGAGGTCGAACAGGTGAAGGTGCTAACAATTGCGCTCGGCTGCCCACCGTCACTCCAGATAGAATCGCGTTTCATGAACGAGCTCGATCCGGCCGTGCAGCGCGAGATTGATGCACTCGGCATCCCGCACGAGGTTCTCGCCTGCAATCCGGAATGGGCCGACACCGATGTCTTCTGCGCGAACTACGGCATCCCTCGGGAAAACGCAGCGAACACGATTCTCGTTGCGCTGAAGACGGAGCCGCGAAGCTACGTCGCCTGTCTCGTTACGGCGTCGACGAAGCTGGATGTGAATCACAAGGTGAGCAAACTGACCGGCGTCCGGCGCATGTCGTTTGCGTCCGCCGAGGAGACAGCGGCGTTGACGGGGCAACTCATCGGAGGCGTCACGGTTTTCGGTTTGCCCGAAGGCGTGCCGCTCTACGTCGACGCCGAGGTGATGCGGCGGGAGTACATCGTCGTCGGCGGCGGCAATCGGTCAACTAAGATCAAGCTCGCACCGGACCATCTTCGAAAAATGGCTCGGACAATCGTGTCCGAGATTGCCGTGCCGCGCACGGCGTAACCATCCAAAGCGCCACGGACGGCGTAGGTATTACCAAAAGGAGGAGGTCGCATGAAAATCCGCATTCTGACTCTGGGTCTCTGTCTCGTCACGGTGGCCGCGTTTGGCCAGGCCAATCCGAAGCTGAAGGACTTGAATTACTTCGTTGGTACGTTCCAGTGCACCGGAACGGCGTTCGCCTCGCCGATGGGCCCGGAGCATCCTACGAAGGCCACCGTCACCGCTGCCTGGATCCTCGGCGGAACGTGGCTCGAAGCAGACTACAAAGAGGCGAAGACGGCCAAGAACCCGACTCCCTTTGAACTGCGCGCGTTCTGGGGCTACGACGAGGAGACGAAGTCGATTGTCGCTGGCACCGTCGACAACATGGGCGGCTATTCGACGGCGTCGGCTGCCTGGGATGGCGACAAGCTCACGTTCACCGGTCCGATGCACGGCGGCGGCATGACGGCGAGCTCCCGGGACGTGTTCACGAAGGTCTCGAAGGACGAGTTCCACCACGAAGCCGAAATGGAAGACAAGGGCAAGTGGATCAAGCTCGACGAAGAAACCTGCAAGCGCTGATTCGGCGCACGTGACAAGGGGCCGGCTCGGCGCCGGTCCCTGAGTCACTTGACTCGTTGCTACTACAACTGTAGTATGCCGCGCGATGAGCAAAGAACGCATCGCGCTGACGAAGTTCGAGACCGAGGTCATGAGCGTGCTCTGGCGGCTCGGCGAGGCGTCGGTTCGCGAGGTTCAGGAAGCGATCGACCGCGCAGACCGGCCCGCCTACACGACGGTGCAGACGATCGTGCAGCGCCTGGAGCAGAAAGGCGCGGTGCGCCGCACGCGCAAGACCGGCAACGCGTTCTTCTTCGAGCCAGCGGTGACGCGCAAGTCGGTCTACCGCCGGCTGGTCGAGGAGTTGCTCGATCTCGTCGGCGGCTCGCAGCCGCTCGTCGCGCATCTCGTCGAGACCGGCAAACTGTCGCTCGATGACCTGAAGGCGATCGAGAGCAGCGCCAAAGCGCCGAAGCGAGGCCGGAAATGACCGGCCAACGCAATAAAGGAGCGAATCATGTTGAAGATTCGAACGCCTCAGATTCTGACATTCGCGGTCGTTTTTACAGTTCTTTCAGCATCGCTCGTGAATGCGCAGGACACACCGAAAAGGACCGCAAAGGACCTCCCGTCCAGTGCGGTGACATTAAAGGTGGATCCGCTGTTGATTGCGGAAGCGGCAGAGGTATGGGCGCTGATCGCCTCTCCACATAACTCAGTTTGGCCAGGCTGGGACGCGTCCCGCACGCCCCTGCTCTTCTATTTGCCGGGGAAACAGGACGTGCTCATCAATCACCCGCACCCGCCCGATGGGTTTCTCCCCTATACCGGCCCGATCAGCTTTCCCGGCGGCCGAATATTTGTAAAAGACGGTCCAACCATCATCCAATGGGACGGGCAGAACACCTCGAAAGACATCGGTGGGGTCCGAACCCTCGTTGTCGCTGACACCCTGTCCAATTTGAGGAACCAAGTAAGAGCCCTGCTGGAGGACACCCGGCCGGCTGCTGAGAAGATTCAGGCGCTGGACTTTTCGGACTTAGCTCCTGATCCATATGACCAACTCGCGATGGTGGTCCATGAGGCTTTTCACGTTTTCCAACACGCCCAGGCGCCCAATAAGGGCGCCAATGAAATGCTGCTGTTGCAGTATCCGGTGCTTTCCGTGGAAAACAACGTAGGTATGGCGCAAGAGGGTTCGGCGCTCGCGGAGGCCCTGCGCGCTACTGACGCTGCGGCAGTGCGACGCGCTGCCGTGCGCTGGCTGGCCCTGCGCAAGGATCGCCGTGCCAGCCTGCCTGCCAAGGCCGTGGAATACGAGGACGGCTGCGAGTTCAATGAGGGACTGGCGGAGTACACTCAATATCGTCTTTCCCAGGTACTGGAGGGAAGGGTTCCAGGAGCCGCGATGTCGTGGGCACAAGGTTTCGGCGGCTATCCGGACCTGGCGCCGCGGCGCGAACAGCTAATCGAATCCATGCTCAAGAACATGAACGGCGCGGTTGTGGTCAACAACGATCCTTACGGAACAGCCCCGCTGCGTAGGCGACTGTACTATTCCGGCATGGCAGTAGGCGCGATGCTGGACAAGTTGTCATCGAATTGGAAAAGCCGGATCTTCTCGCCTGATGCTTCTTTGACCACAATCGCTGAGGAAGCGCTGAAGCCCTCATCAACCGAGCTGGCAGACGCGCTTCGCGAAGCCAGGAGCGACCCCGCCTATGCTTCTCTCGTACAGAGCAAGACGAAACTGGCAGACGAGGGCAAGGCACATACTCAGGCCGTGCTCAATGAAATCGAGAAGGGCCCTGGGGTCGGTCTTATCGTGGACTACTCGGGGCTCGATTCTTCGTCAAAAGTCGGCATGAATTTCACCCCTTTCGGCATTACAAAGGTCGATGGGGAACGCACCATTTTCTCCCAGGTTCCTATAGGCGTCACATTTGGTCAGGAGGGCGAGCTCAAACAAAAGGTGCCAGCGCCGTTGCTGCGAGACAACGGACGGCGGCTCGTCCGATTCCGCCTTCCTGTCAATGCCACTCGGGCGGAGGTTGAGAAAGCCTTGGCGTCGCTGCAAACGCAAGACGGCGCCGTTACGAACTTAGCGCTCGATCTTCCCGGCGTTTCGGTAAAGGCCTCCAAAGCTCAGATCCGGTGGAGCGGCGAAGATCTGATCATCGTCCTTTTCAAAGGCAACGAGGCGAAATGACGCGCGCCCGGACCGATGCCAGCGATGAAACCGATGCATCGTCTCTGGCGATCGAAAGCAGCGCCAGAGCGGCGAAGCGAGGCTGGAAATGACCGGCCACCTTTTCGAGTCGACGCTCGTCCTCGCCATCGCCATTCTTCTGGCGCAGATGTCGCGGCTGGCCGCGCGAACGCGCTACGCGATTGTCTTCGCGGCACTGATGAAGTTCGCTGTCCCCTCGGCGATCGTTCCGCGCGTCCTTGCGTTCATCGGCATCGATCTGGCGCGCATGCCGAAAGGCACGATGGTCATCGAAGCGCTAGGACCGCTGAGCGCCGCGGATGGAGCCGCAGCTCCCGTTTCGCGCTGGCCGGCGATCCTGATCTCCCTGTGGCTGTTGATTGCAGCCGGCCTCCTGGTCCGCGCTCTCCTCCGCGGACGAGCGGCACTGCGTCGAGCGCTCGCCGATGATCTCGAGGCAACGCCCGGCGAACTGGCCGCCCTAGGGCGCGCGCTCGTACAGACCCGCCTCGCGCGGCCCGTACGCCTCGTCCGCTCGCAATCGATATCGGCCCCCGCCACTGCCGGCATGCTACGCCCCGTCATCCTCATTCCGGCCGCGACGCACCTTTCGGCGAGTGAGCTGGAGACGATCCTGACGCACGAATGCGCTCACATCGCACGGCATGACAATCTTCTCGGATTCATCGAGTCGATCGCCGGCTGCGCGCTCTGGTTCCACCCGCTGGTCTGGATTGCACGCCACATCCTGGACGCCGCACGCGAGGAAGCTTGCGACGCGGTCGTCGTCGCATCGGGCGATTCCGGCACGTACGTAAACGCGTTGCGCAAAGTCTGCGAGGCCGCTATCGGACCTCGCGTAGCCGCGGTCTCGTGCATCGTCAGCAACACTATCCGCGAACGAATGGAGGCAATCATGACTTTTGGATCACGTCGTCTTCTCAACCACCGCGCCGTCTTTGTCGCTGTCCTCGCCGCTTTTTCGCTGACCACGCTAGGACTCGGCGTAGCCCGCGCTCTTCCCTCGGGAGGCAGTCCGGATTCGAAGTACAAGGTCGACGTGACGTTGACGCGCGAGTCGTCTCCCGACGTGTTCAACTTCGCCGTGACCGTGAGCGATCGAAACAGCGGCGCAGTCGTCTCAACGACCAACCTTCGGAGCGGCGCCGAGCAATGGGCGATGGCGACGTCCGAACAGACTTCGAAGAAGACCGGGCACCATACAGCGGTCATCCGCGCCATCGGCCATGCGGATGGCACCGCTGAGGTTGAAACGACGGTGGATCAGGAGCCGCCGATCGTCGCGAAGATCATCGCGAAGCGCGTCGAGTCGCCGTCGAAATCGTCCGACGGCATCTCACTCGATCTCAAAGACGCCGACATCCGCGACGTCCTGAAGACCTTTGCGCAATTGACGAAGACCGAGTTCGTGGTCGACGACGACGTCAAAGGACAGGTAACTATCGATATCGCTGACGTTCCCTGGATGGATGCGTTTGAGACCCTCGTCAGACAAAACAACCTTCGGTACGAGCGCGACGGCAACACGATCCGTGTTCATCGCAGGTGACCCGCCGGGCAACTGCTAGAATCGGCGCATGGCTCTCGCTCCGCGGCAAACGCGGTTTCTCATCGTCTTCGCAGTTCTTCTCATCGCGTTCTATGCGCTCATCACCATCGGCTGGGTGGACACTCATGCCGTGTTGCCGTTCACCGGCGCTCTGGCTCGTATCTCAGGCGCAGCACTGAACCTGATCGGCGAGCGCGTGCATGTCGACGGCACGATCATCGCCGGGCCGAAGTTTGCGGTGGACATCCGCGGTGGCTGCAACGGCCTCGAGGCGGTCGTCTTCGTCTGCGCGGCAATGCTCGCCTTTCACGCTCCGATGCGGAAGCGTTTGATCGGCGCCGCCGCGGCGGCGGTCATCCTCGAAGCGCTCAACATCATCCGCATCGATTCGCTCTACCTTCTCGGCGTTTACCACCGCAACATCTTCGAGACCTTTCACCTCGCCGTCTGGCAGACGCTGATGTTCGGCGCTGCGGTCCTTCTCTTCCTCATCTGGACCTCGAAGGTCACCCCGCGCGATGCTCCTGCGAGTCTCTAGGTTTCTCGCCGGCCTCGTGCTCGGTGTGTTGCTTTGGTGGGCCGCTACACCGGCCTACAACTACGTGCTGGCGCCCGCAACGCAACTGCTGCTTCACGCCGATCGGCGGCTGGCGCCGCTGGTGCTGGTCCCGCAAGAGCGCAAGATCTTCGTCACATCAGCGACTCCGATCCCGACGGCGACGATTCCTGCCGATCAGCTCACCTACAACATCATTCTGCTGCTGGCGCTCTTCGCATCGAACGAGCGCGCCTGGAGTCTCGCCAATCTTCGCGGGCTGGCCATCGCGCTGGCGATCCTATTCGCGTCACACTGCGTGAGCCTGTTGATCTCGATCGAGTCGACCTATGCCGTGCGGCAAGGCGCGTGGAGCGAAGCGCACTACGGCGATGCCGGCGCGAACTTCTGGCTCACCGCGGAGCTGGTTTTCCGCATCGTCGGGATGTTCGGAGTCGTCTTCGCCGCGTGGTGGGGACTGAGTCACTCGAAGAGCGTATCGACATAGGCTGCCGGATCGAACGGAATCAGATCCTCAGCGCTCTCACCGACCCCGACGAACTTCACCGGGATGTCGAACTGGCGCATGATCGAGAGAATCACGCCGCCTTTCGCCGTGCCATCGAGCTTCGTCACGACCATTCCTGTGACATGCGCAGCCTCGAGGAACGCCGCCGCCTGACTCACGCCGTTCTGGCCGGTTGTGCCGTCGAGCACGAGGAGCGTTTCGTGCGGCGCGCCCGGCAGCTCCTTCTCGATCACGCGGCGAACCTTGGACAACTCCTGCATCAGGTGCGACTTGTTGTGCAGGCGGCCCGCGGTGTCGATGAGGACGACGTCGGTGCCGCGAGCCTTCGCCGCGGTGACTGTGTCGTGCGCAACGGCCCCCGGATCGGAGCCGGCCTGGTGCTTGACCATATCGACGCCGATGCGCCCGGCCCACAGTTGGAGCTGCTCGATCGCGGCGGCGCGAAAGGTGTCGGCAGCGCCGAGGAGGACGGTCTTGCCTTCGCTCTTGAAGCGCGAGGCGAGTTTGGCGATGGTCGTCGTCTTGCCAGTTCCGTTGACGCCGACGACGAGGATAACGAAGGGCTTGGCGCGCGTCACATCGATCGTCGAGATCGCGCGCTGCGGGATGAGCGACCGCGCTTCCTCGCGCAACACCGCGGTGAAGCGGTCCATCGACGTGATCCGCTCGGCGCGTACGCGCTGTTCGATCCGCCCGACCAGCGACATGCTGAGCTCCGCGCCGACGTCTGCGCCGAGGAGACCTTCCTCGAGGCGGTCGATGGCGGATTGATCGATCGGAAGGTCGGGAGTCAGCGACTCCTTCACCTTCTCGATGATCTCGGTGTGGCTCATGAAGAGCCCACGTTTCAACTTGTCGAAGAGCGATTTCCCGGGTTCGGCCATAGGGCGCGCATTGTAGCCGGGGTCGATTGCACCGCAAGAGAGCAGCGGCCGCGTCATGCTCTGACGTGAGGACCAATGGGTCTTGAGGGTGTTGAAACAAGGAGCGGTATCGGAACGCTTCAAGCTCCGACACCCGACCCCCGATAACCGGCTCCCGCCGTTAGTGTCTCGACGCGCGGTTCCGCGGCGGCGCTGGCACGACCGCAGCCGGCTCTTCGTCGTAACCGACCTGCAGCAAAACGTAGGTCACGCCGGTGACGCCGGAGAGTGAGTACTGGCCGTTCTGATGCGTCAGCAACGTGCGACTCCAGCTCGGAGCGCTGTCGCCATTCTCTTCACGGAACGCCAGTGCGTAGACGCCGCGAGCCAGCTTGGGGCCGTCCGCGTTGCCAAGCGACAGCGTCAAGGGCGACGTCTCCGTCTCGAGCGCCGGCACCGTGTTCAACTTGCCGTCTCCAGCGGTCGGACGCAAGCGCCGCACGACGAACGTGAGGCCGGTCGTCGCCAGCGCGGGCATGCGAAACGACACCGGGCCGGTCATCGCATCGTTTGCAGCGGACCAGAACGCAAACCGCGGAAGCTTGCCTGCTTCGCGGCCGGTGATGGGGAAATAGGCGTCGACGCCGATTCCGCCAGGGGTATTCGCGTACTGTTTCGCGCGGGAAGCGCCAAGGACAGTGATCCTCGCGGCGCGGCTGATGAACGTGGGATCGGGGCTGAGGATCGTTGACGCATCGGCCATCGGAACCGTGAAGCCATCCTCCGGCAGCGAGGCCGCATAGCCGACTCCGAGCAGCGGCACGATGCCGGAGCTGGTAGCCGCAAATAATCGTCGCTCGCTGAAGGCAACCCCTACGGCGGCGACGGATGCGATCTTGAGGAATTGACGGCGATGGACGGCTGGCAACTTCATAGCTGACTTCCTGCCTAACGTTATTAAATCTAATGTTTTCTGATACTTGCGGCACGGCAAGCTGAATGGGACGTATCGTAACACGCTTCCGTCTCCGCGTTATTGTGAAGTACTAAGGGCAGGTTAAATTCGCAGAGATAACCCCTTCGATGACGACCGGGGCGCCGCCGTTTGCGGCCGTGATTGCTGCCGCAATGGCCTTGTTGTCGGAAGCCACGGCGCCGGTCACTACAAACTGTGATCCCGGTGCGGCACCGAGGCGAACGGCGGTCCCCTCCGGCGCCGTGAAACGGTTCGAGCTCACGTCGGCGCAGACGGATGCCTTGTCTTTGCCGTCGATCTCGATCCAGGCGCGCTCGCGGACCGCCGGCGCGGCAAACTGGCTGCCATGAATCGCAATCGCGAGATGCGAGGACTGCGTGGCCGAGCCGGTGATGATGCCGTAACCGAAGTGCTGGAGTGTCGTGTCGGCGACGGAGAGAGCCAGCGAACTGCTCTCCGACGATGATGCCTCGATCGCGGAGCCGATGCTGTCGCGCAGGTCGGAGTTGCGCACCGCGACGTCGAGCTTCGCTCCCCCGGCCACCTGAACCGACAGAAGCTGCTTCGCGACCTCGGGACGCTGCGGCGCGGAAAGCGTGCAGCGGTCGAGCACCAGCCGGCCGGTATTGAAGCGTTGCTCGACAAGCACCTCGCTGCCGGCGTTGTCGGAAAACGATGAAGCGCTGAACGTGATCGTTCCGCCCAGTTCCTGCAGCAACACGCCGCTCTCGAAGGTCTCGTCGCCGGCGCGGTGGACGTCCAGGCCGGAGAACGACACGTCGCGAAGGTTGTTCGCGTTGATGCCCATCGCGCCGCCGCCGTCGACGACGATGTTCTCGAATGTCGAATCGGTCACGTGCCGCAGGTAGAGCGCCGCCCGGCAGATCGCCGTTGAGTTGACCGCAAACGCCCCTGCGCAACGAACGCCGCGGGCCGGAGTATTCACGCCGCTATCGGTCAGGGTGATGCCGGCGATCCGCACGTTGGCCGTCTGCGCGACGCGAATACCGTTGGCGCGTGCGTGAAGGATCGCGCCGCCGGTTCCCGCCTTGCCGTCGACACCGGTGATCGTGACGTGCCCGTGTACGCGATCGACGACGATTCCCTCGTCGAGAGTTCCCGGCGCCACGCCCGAAGCCGAGACGGATTCGAACGAAAGCTCGACGCCCGAATCGCGAACGTCGAGTGCAGCGCCGTTCGTCGTGCTGAGGGTCGAGCTCCCGCCCAGCTTCACGCTGCCGACGTTACTGGCGACGAATCCGCAGCGGCGGCCGTGAACGGTGACGACATCCTCGAACACGATCGGAGCGCTTCGCTCGACATCGCGCAGGACGATTGCATCATCGCCTGCGTCCGCGACGCGGAGCTTTGTGCCGCGGCGGAATGTGATCGGGCCAAGTCGCCGGCCGCTGACTCGCAGAGCCGTCATGAAATCGCCGGAGATCGAGCAGTGATCGACGGTGATCTCGCCTTCGCCGCCGGAGAAGCCAAGGCCGCCGCCCTGTTGCGTAGCGTCGACCGCGCCGCCCGTGATCGTCACCTTGCCATGCTGATCCTGAAGAAAAAGGGCGAACCCGCCCAGCGAGGTCTTGAAGTAAACATCGCGCACCGTCAGCGTCCCGACTGCACCTGACCCACTGATTCCCGCCATCCGCTCCGCGACGATCGTGCATCCGGCGATAACGTTGTCGCCGCTGGTCGAGACCGTGCCATGGATCACCGGTGACGCTCCCTGTCTCGCGGGAAGGTCGACGCCGGTATCGACCTTAAACTCCGAGCGCACAGCATCGAGGCCAAACGCCGAGCCGACGAGAATCTGTCCCTTCTTCAATACGATGCTGTCGGTGTACGGCGTGCCCGAATCGGCGACGTAGATCACATCGCCCATTGCGCTGGCGTTCGCGGCGCTTGCCAGCGTCGCATAAGGCCACTGCCGCGTGCCTTGTCCCGGCGCGACGGCCACACTGTCGACGAAGATCACACTCGCCGATGCGCTCGAGGCGAGGAGGCAACTGACAACCGCGAAGATTGCGAATAACGTTCGCGTCATTGTCGCCGGGCCGTTCCCTGCTCGCGGCTGGCGATCGACTGCTTGACCATGTTCTCGTCGATCGTGAGCACGCGCGTGCCAGCGTCCGCGGGGTCAAACTCGAGGTTGCCGATCACGCGGCGGAACGTCTCGCGCAGGGCGCGGGCGCCGAGGCGCTTCTGCTGGGCTGCATCCCAGGCGATGGCGATCAGCGCTCCCCGTGTGATCTGCAGGTCCACGCCAAATCGCTGAAAGTACGCCCGCGACGTCCGGAATATCGATGCCTCGGGCTCCACGAAGATGCGGGCCAGATCGGACTCGGCGAGATCGTTCAACACCACGATCGATTCGAAGCGGGAGACGAACTGCGGCGTCATGCCGTACCGGAACAGATCGTCGTACTTCAGGTAGTCCCGCAGATGAAACGGCAACTCTTCGCGAACCTCGCCGGAGGCGGAAACCACGACGACCGGCTTCATCGGCGCGACGTCCTGCCCGATCGTGGCGCGGCGGAAAACAGCCTCGTAGAGCTCCTCGAAGGCGCCGCCGACGATGAAGAGAATGTTCGATGAGTTGACGGCGAAGCGCATGCCGTCGACGTCGAACTCGACGTTCTCGTTCTCCATCAGCGTCAGGAGAGCTTCCTGCGCCACAATGCCACGCACGTTCGGTTGACCGCTCACCTGCGCACGAATCTTGTCGACTTCATCGATGAAGACGATGCCGTGCTCGACGCAGCGAAGCAGATCGCTCATCGAAGCGGTCGCGCCAAGAATTCGCCGCGCGTTGGCGAGCAGCCGCCCCAGCACCGCCCGGCCATATCCCTGGTGCTCTTCGGCGAGCACATTCGCGTTAATGCGAATGACGTTCGCGGATTCGATCAGATCGGCGTGTCCGGCCAGAAACTGCTCGACCGCGCGCATGAGCGTGGTCTTTCCCGAACCGGAGTTGCCGACGAGCAGTATGTTCGGCGCGGGATGCCCGACCAGGTGCTTGACCACGGCGACGGAGAGCTCGCGGATCGCTTCATCCTGACCGACGACGGTCTTGCTCAGCTCTTCGAAGACTTCGCGTGGGCGGAGTGGAAAGGAGTCCATAGGTTCCGATTGGAAGGCGGTTGGAATCGCGGAAGAATAGCACTCCGTCTCAGCAGTTAGACGGAGCGCAGGCCGGCAGGCTTCCGGCTCTTGTCGCGATACATCGCCTCATCCGCCGCCCGCAACGCCGTCTCCGCTTCGCCACCTACGGGAAGATAGGCGTGGCCGACCGAGAATCGGATCGGAGGACCATCCGCGCGCTCGAACTTCAGCCGCTCGCGAAGGCCGTCGATACGATCGAGCACGTGTGCCGGCTCCGCGCCCGGCGCGACGACGACGAATTCGTCTCCCGCGTAACGGATCACGTGATCGTCAGGACGGAAGCTCGCCTCGAGCACCTGCGCAAAGCGCTTGAGGCATTCATCGCCCATCTGATGGCCGTACGAATCGTTGATCTTCTTGAAGTCGTTGAGGTCGAAAAAGAGGATGGTCGCGCCTGTCGGGAGCACATCGGCGAGAACGCCGGCAAGAGCGCGGCGGTTGGCAAGACCGGTGAGGGAATCGCGGTCGACGAGCTCCTGAAGCACTTCCTGCGCGGCGGTGAGGTTTCGATTCGATTGCGTCAGCTCCAGTTGAATCGTGCGATAGAGAATCAGGACGCATCCGAGGGCGATGACCCACTCCACGCCGGTGTCGAAAGATGAGTAGGAGGCCAGAAACAGGCCGAGCGCTGCGTCGGAGACAAAGCGGGTAAGCACGACGTGGCCGTGCGCGAGCGTCTCGATCACTGCCAGCACGGCGCGGATCGCAAATCCCGAGGCCAGCCAATCCGCGCCTGGAATCCGTTTCAGGAAGAGCGCGATGGCGCCGACGCCGAGGATCAGTGCGATGACCGCGGACTCCGACACGCCGATGCGGTCGATGGTGCCTGCCAGGAACGCGGCGATAACCGCGTAGAGAACCACGCAGGCAATCGCTGCGCGACGCAACGCCATGCTCGGCCGCTGACGCACGAATCGAAATGCGCCCGCAGTCAACAAGACCACGAACATCGTCTTGCTCAGGAAATACCCGCCGCGAAGCACGACGAATGCGATCTTCGAACTGGGCTGGAAGTACCAGAAGATGATGGTGACGAGGAGCGCCGCGAGGTTCCAGAGCCATGCTCCTACCCACGGGCGCATCTCCACACGGCGGATCGATCGCTCCAGCACGACGAAGAAGACCGCGATCATCAGCGCCGAGGTGATCTGCGCCGTGGTGCTCCAGCGCCAGAGGAGGAGTTCCATTTGGCGATTGTAGAGGGCGGGTCAGATGAGCCTGTCAGAAAGTGGCAACAGGAGGGGGTTTATCGGTGGGGAATGCTGGTTCCGCGTGGGGTGAAGGTCGCCAGCGGGCCGCTGGCGGTACAGCCGGCGAGCCGCCGGCGCTACGCTTGCGGCGCGCTATGATCGCCAAGCCGTGCGCCTCTGGTCGCTGCATCCGCAATACCTCGATTCCAAGGGGTTGGTCGCGCTCTGGCGCGAGGCGCTTCTTGCGCAGGCGGTTCTTTGGGGGCTCACGCGCGGCTACACGCGGCATCCGCAACTGGAGCGATTTCGCGAAGTGCCCGACTCGCGCGCAATGATCGCCGCGTACCTTCGCGAAGTGGCGTGCGAGGCCGGGCGGCGGGGATATCGGTTCGATCAGTCGAAGATCATGGCCGAAGGCGATGCAGATCCGGTTGCGGTTTCAAGCGGACAGTTGCATTTTGAATGGCGCCATCTTCAGTCCAAACTATTGGCTCGTGATCCCGCGCGCCACGAGCGTCACCGGGAAGTCGGTGAACCGCTGGCGCATCCGATGTTCACGGTGATCGCAGGACCAATTGCCTCGTGGGAACGGGACCGCGCACAGAAGAAAAGGAGCGTTCGATGATCTCTGAGTTCCGTGCGTTTCTGACCAAGACCAATGCTCTGGCACTAGCAGTCGGCGTGATCGTCGGCGCCGCTGTCGGCAACGTCGTCACATCGCTGGCGGCCGACATTCTGATGCCGCTCATCGGTCCTTTGCTAAGGGGCGGCGACTGGCGCTCAGCGAGGATCGTTCTATCGACGGGGCTCGATGCCAACGGCAAGATCACGGAGAACGCCATCCTCTACGGCCACTTCGCCGGAACCGTCCTCGACTTCGTGATCATCTCGTTCGTCGTATTCCTGATCGTCAAGTGGCTCGTGAGACCGGCGCCGGCGGCGCCTCCCGCTCCGATGAAAACGTGCCCTGAATGTCTGGAGATGATTCCGGCCGCGGCCCGGCGTTGCCGCGCGTGCGCTGCCTCGATCGCCTGAAACGACTGCTACTTCGTCCGCCGCTGCGACAACAACCAGCGCCACATTTCGGCGTCGCCGTACGCGCGATCCCACGCATTGTGACCGACGCCCGCATATTCGTTGTAGTGCACCTCGGCACCTTCGGCGCGCAGCAACGCCACCATCCGCCGCGACTCGTCGACCGGGATGACCGGATCGGCATCGCCATGGCAGATCCAGATCGGAAACTTGCGAATCGCATGCGCGGTGAACGCGTAGGGATCGGACGCGTTCATCGTCAATGGCGATTGCTGCACCGCCGTCGTCGTTGGGTGCGGCAGCAGACCTCCGCAAACGACGACAAGCGCGGCAAACGTCGTCGGATGCGCTAACACCAGGTGATAGGTTCCGTAGCCGCCCATCGACAGACCGGTGAGATAAACGCGATCGGGATCGCCACGAAACTCAGCCATCGCTGCATGAAGCGCGGCCATCGCGGCATCCGCCGGCTCGCCGAGCCAGCGCGTTTCGAGCGGCGCCTGCGGGAAGACGACGATGGCCGGAACCCGCTCGGGATTGGCGCGGATCGCCGCCCCCGCTCCGATCTGCGTCGAGCGCAAACCATCGCTCCCCCGCTCCCCCGAGCCATGCAGAAAAAGAACGACCGGCCAGCGCTTCGACGGCTCATACGTGTGCGGGACGTAGACCGAATAGGGATAGCTGTGCCCTCCGACGACGACGGATCGAATCAAAAAGCCGGTTTCGTGAGGAGCCATCGTGCGGCAGGACAAAATCGTGGCCAGCAGAATCAGGGAACCCTGTCTCCAACGAGTCTGCATCGAGCGCGGAATGATACGGGAAGAGTGAAGAGTGAAGTGTGAAGAGTGAAAGGCGGCCAGAGCCAATCTTCTTTCACTCTTCACTCTTCACCCTTCACTCTTCGAACACTCCGTTACCGCAAGTTTCCTATGAGAGAAGCGTTTCGGTGCGTTAGTCTCGCCGCTTCAAGAAATCAGGGGGGGACTACGATGTCAGCGGATTCGAATGACGCGCGCACCGCGCCAACCCATCCCTTCTCCGCGCTCGTCAAAGGAGGACTCGTCGTCGGCTCGCTCGACATCGCGTACGCGATCATTTGCAATCTCCTGGTCCACGCGTTCTTGATCGGTGTTCCTGAGGCGCTCTTCGCGCGGAAGGCGCGCATCGGCTAACCGCAGCGCAGCGTCGTGGTAGGCTCGGCGCAATCCAAATCGGAGCACACATGCACACTGCCGCGGTCAGCGCCGTCGTCATCGTCGCGTTCCTTCATTTCGTGTTTCTGGTGCTCGAAATGTTCCTCTGGGCGACGCCCCGAGGCAGGCGCATTTTCGCGCTCTCGCCCGAGCTCGCGGAAGGCTCGAAGAAACTGGCCGCCAATCAGGGGCTGTACAACGGGTTCCTTGCGATTGGCCTTTTGTGGGGCGCGTTCTGTCCATTTCCAGGAGACGCCGGCCTTCGCATCCAACTCTTCTTCCTCGGATGCGTGATCGTAGCGGGAGTCTTTGGCGGTCTGACTACCAAGCGCTCGATCCTCTATCTGCAGGCGCTGCCGGGTGTGATTGCGTTTGCTTTGGTGTGGCTGACGCGTTGAGCGCACGACATTGAATCCGCATGAATCTCTGCTCTAGATCACGTACGGGATGAACCGCTTTCTCGTGCGCATGAAGACCGCGTACGGCTCGCCGATGGCGCCGAGTAGCGCCTTTTCTTCGACCGCGATGCGGTACGAGTAAACGGCCACCGAGACGATGATGAGAATCGCAAGACTGGCCCAGTTGGAGAGCGCGACTCCGATGCCGGCGAACATCAGAATGCCGCCGGTGTACGAGGGATGGCGCACCCACCGGTACGCGCCGCGGTCGATCACCGGCTGATCCTCGCGCGCGCGCACATCGCCCGTAAAGTTATCGCCGAGGATGCGCCAGCAGTGGCGGCGGAAAAGGGAGCCGGCGATCAGCAGCGCCGTTCCGATGAAGAACGCGGGCAAATTCAGCGCCGGCGCGAAGCGAAGCGCCTTCACGAATGCGATCGGAAACGAGATCAGGAGACCGAGCCACATCCCCAGCACGATGAAGCGCAGCGAGCCGGAGTCTTTCGAACCGCTCGCCGAAGCCGGCGCCGTCGAGCGCTGGACCATCGCGAGCTCAGGCGCGAACGCCCACAAGTAGACCAGCCAGAAAAACAGCGCGTAGGGCCAGACGAAGACGAGTGATCGCAAGCGCTGAAAATACTACGGCGCCGGGTGGGAAGGAAGGGGGGCGTGGGGCGTAGGGGGTGGGGCCCACCCTGGTTCGTGCACCTCGCGCTTTACGCGTGCACCTGACGACTTTTCGTATGCACCTGATGGCTTTCCGTGCGCACCTGATGAGTCTTTGCGTACACCCAATGACTCTCCGTGCGTACCCGATGACGTTCCGCGCACACCCGATGACTTTTCGTGCGCACCCGATGACGTTCCGAGTACACTCGATGACTCTCGGTGAGCACGTGATGGTTTTCCGCGCGCACGCGGTGATTCTCCGCGGACACCCGATGAGTGTCCGCGCCAGCCAGACGATTCACCGCCCGAGCTGGACGTTGCGAAGAGCAGGCCGGGTGTTGCGCAGAGCCGGCAGCACGTTGCACAGATCGGGCTGAGTGATGCACAGACCCGGCAGCACGTTGCACAGACCCGGCAGCACGTTGCACAGAGCAGGCACGACGTTGCACAGAACCGGTACGACGTTGCACAGGTCCGGCAGCGCGTTGCACAGACCCGGCAGGACGTTGCACAGGTCCGGCAGCGCGTTGCACAGACCCGGCAGGACGTTGCACAGGGCCGGCACGACGTTGCACGGAGCCGGCCGGACGATGCACCGGTCCCCCTCAGCGGCCTGGTAGGTTGGGAGTCCTTCGGCGGCCTACGCCTCGACGCTGAATCAGTGATAGCCGATTGGATCCGCTGCGAAGTGTGATGTGTCATCCAGGATGACACCGGTCTCTTTGTCGCGACCCGGCCAAGGCCTCCATGCGCGAGCGATTACAGCCAAGACGCTGTCACCACTCCCCACCCCCTACTCCCCACGCTGGCGCCGATCTTGTAGAGTCCGTTCACCATGAACTGGCTCGTATTGCTTGGATTCGCAGTCGTCATCGTTGCCATCGCCGCCGTGACCGGCATCAAACCGAAGGGAACGCGGCCGGTGTCGCACTCTCGGATGATGGGAATGGGACGGATCATGTTGGTCATCATCGCTGTCATCCTCGCCTACGTCGCCTTTCGCGCGCGCAACGGCGGCTGACCTCTCCGCGTCCACCGCGTCTCCGCGTGAAACGCTTTTCACTCCCCAACCCGATACTCGCTCTGCACCAACCCGCTCGGAAAATCGCGGGTAGCGACGTGTGTCTGGCAATGATGTCCGCAGGATCTCCCGCCATCTGCTCGACAACACCGCGTGCAGCTGACAAGTCAACGGGGCTGCTGCTCAACACCACGACGCGCTTGTTGCCATAGGGCCATGGGTCAAACGCCAGCACAGTCTCAAACGTCTTGCGGCCGATGACGAGCGCGTCGACGCTCGCGAAAAACTCATTGCAGCCGTGCGGCTCGCCGCCACCCTCCGGCAACCAGTCGAGCTCCCCGTTCGCCCGCGCAATGAAGCCATCGACGCTCGCACCGACAAAAACTGACACCGTCATTGTTGCTCCTCACTCTTCAGGCAGCCCTGCCGCATTGTGGCACGCACACGAGTGAGCACGATCACCGTTTTGCGCGATCGAGAGGCTTCGATTCGGAGGTTCTCGCCCGGCGCAAACCGTCAATTAGACGAGTCAATCGTTGTATCCTCAGACCGCTCTCAACTCATACAACCAGGAGGCCAACGATGGCACTCGAAATTCGCCCTAACTGCGAAAACTGCGGCAAACGGGTGGCGGCCGGATCTGCGAAGGTCTACATCTGTTCATTCGAGCGAACCTATTGTGCTAACTGTGCCGAGACCAAGCTCAACATGAAGTGCTCCGGATGCGGTGGCGCTCTGGTTCAGCGGCCCGTTCGCAGCAGGGCGCTGCTGGCCAAATACCCCGCCGCAAATAGAAACGGCCACAAGGCTCCGAAAGCGAAGAAAATCAAGCCCTGACGCAACGGGCGATCATTGACGGCTTTTCCAGTAGTCTCGGAACGCGCGCAGGCGTGGCAACGACTCGCGATCCTTGGTCCTGTTCGCTGCAACCTTGCTCGCGATGATGTCGTCGAGGTGGCAAACCGGAAAGTTCTCCACCTCGACGCGCCGCGCCCAGGCGTCATCGAATCGATCGATGCCATCCGGAGCGAAGATGAGGTCGAGGTCGAACGGACCATTCTTCAGTTGCACGAAGTCCTTGCCCCGCAGAATCTCCGAAGCCTGCTCTTCGCTAAGTGCGAATCCAAGCTCGCGCAGTGCAGCCACCAGCGCGGAACAGTTCTTCGCAGACTTATCGGCAAACAGATCCGCGTCCTGCGTCGTATCGGGGAAGCCGAGGAGAATCGCGCCTGATTTTCCGATGAAGAGATAGCGGATGCCTTGGCGCGCAAAAACGTCGCGGATCTCCTCGGCTTGCCGGTATTCGAACGCAGCCATCTATCTCCCGTATCCGAGCCATTCCGGAAGGTTGGCTTCGCACCAGGCGCGGTAATCGGCCATCGTGTCGAATGCCCGAAACGGGGCGTCGTCGAGCACCGGTTTGTACGTCTTGATGAACGCGTACTTCATGCGCTGCTCTAATGGGCGGCGTGCGGCGGCCTCAAATTCTTCCAGCCATTGTTGGCGTTCGGAAGCTGACGGTTGATCCATATTGGAATTGTAGCCGCCTGGAGTGCGGACGTCTCGTCCGCGGGCACTTGGGCGTCTCGCCCAAGTGCTTCTCATCGCGACTCCTGCTGGAATCTCCAGGATCACTGGTCCCGCGCGTCCGAACTGTCTTCGCTCGCGGAGACCATTGAGGCGGGACGCCCCAATGGCCGCGGGCGAGACGCCCTCACTCCTTGGGCAGCAATCGAAAACCGCGTGGCGTCGTAGCGCAGCCTCGCGGTCAATGCAGGAACATCGGCATGCCCATCACGTCGGCAACCTTTGGCCGGTAGTGGGCGACGTCGTAGAAGCGATCGACGTCGACGCGTTTGGCGGCGGCGCTGCCGACTTCGATCGGGACGGCGGTGTAGCGGCCATCGACGACGGCCACCATCTTTCCTGTGTCGCCGCGCCGCATGAGGTCCGCGGCCAGGCTGCCATAGTTGTTGGCGACGAGTTGATCGAGTGAGTCGGGAGCACCGCTGCGCATCAGGTAGGCCAGCCGTTGATAGATCGCCTTGTCGTGCGTCTTCTTCTCGAGATAGTCGCCGATGATGCCGCCGATGCCTCCGAGTTTGCGATTGCCGTAAGCGTCCGCTTCGCCGCTCTCGATGGTGCCGCCGCCGATGAGCCGTGCCCCTTCTGACACCGCCACGACCGCGTAGCCGCTGGGGTTGTCCTTGCGATCGGCTTCGAGCAACTGGTAGAGCTTCTCGCAATCAAACGGCACCTCGGCGATGACAGCACGATCGACACCGGCAAGATAGGACGCCAGCAGGCACGTCTCACCTGAGTAGCGGCCGAATAGCTCGACGACGAGAAACCGCTCGTGCGAGCCGGCGCCGGTGCGGAGATCGTTGATGAACATCACCGAGCGCGTGATGGCTGTGGAAAAGCCGAGACAGTAGTCGGTGCCGAAAACGTCGTTGTCCATCGTCTTGGGGATGGCCACGAGAGGTACGCCTTCATTGTGAAGACGCCGCGCGAAGGTCAGCGTGCCGTCGCCGCCGAGGGCGACTAGGCCGTCGAGCTGGAGGAAGTCGATCGTGCGGAGAGCGGCGCTCGTGAGGTCGTACCGGCCGCGCTCATCGGGCGCACCTTTCGACGATTCCAGGTGCTCGGGGATGTGCTCCTGTTTGCTGATCTGCGGATTCATGCGCGAGGTGTGCAGCATCGTGCCGCCGAAGCGGTCGATGGCGCGTGTGTTCACCCGGGTCAGCGGGGTGATCCATCCCGAGTTGTCGGCACCAGCCTCGGGGATGATGTTGATCAACGATGCCCAGCCGCGGCGCAGCCCGAGGATTGTGCAGTCCTCGTTCTCGAGCATTCGCCACACGAAGGATTTGATCGCTGCGTTGAGTCCCGGCACGTCGCCGCCGCCGGTGAGGATGGCAATTCGTTTCATCGGTCAGCGAAACAACGTGAGCAGCCCGCGAATGCCGCGACGCTCACTTCCTCAGCCGCGCATTCGCCGCGCTCTCTCCTTCAGGAAAGAAAACCACTTTCAGCGCTTCGTGCCGATCGAAACGGGCAACGCCTTCGTGAAACTCGTTGAGGGAATCGAACGCGGCCTGGACGATCCACTCGACGTCGAGGCCCGACTTGAGCAGCGCCAGCATGCGCTGCCACGTGCCGTACATGCGCCGCCCGATGATGCCCTGCATCGTCACTCCTTTGAAAATGACGTTGCGCGTGTAGTCGTTGATCGTGACCGCGTGGCCCGCGGGAAGGCCGAGGAGGGAGAGCGTGCCGCCCATGCGGACGATGTCGAGTGCGAGGTTGATCGCAGCGGGCGCGCCTGACATCTCGAGCACGAGATCGACGCCGTCGCCGTCGGTCACGGCATCGACTGCCGCTTTCACTTCATCGGCCGCCATGGAGCGGACGTTGAACGCGTGGAGATTCTTGAAACCGTGGCTGGCCGCCCAGCGGCGCGCGGTCTCCAGCGCGTGATCGCTGACGTCGGTCACGACCACCGTGCTGGCACCGCTGTGTTCTGCGATGGCCGCGGCCATGGCGCCGATCGGGCCAAATCCGGTGATGGCCACCGACTTGCCGGCGAGATCGCAAATCTGCGTCGCGTGAACCGCGTTGCCGAGCGCGTCGAGAAACGCGCCGACACGCAGCGGGACGTACGGCGCAAGCTTCACGACATTCGAGGCAGGAACTTTCACGAACTCCGCGAACGCGCCATCTTCGTGCAGACCGTAGATGCGCGTGCGGTCGCAGATATGACCGTTGCCAGTGCGGCATCGCGGACATTCGCCGCAAACAACGTGCATCTCGGCGGAAACGTAGTCGCCCGCCTCGAGGTGGCCTTCGTAACCGCGCTGCGCCCGCGCGCCGATCTCTTCGACGAAGCCGCAGAACTCGTGGCCGTAGATTCGCGGCGGCGTGACCTTGTCGCGGATCGAAGGATCCCAGTGGTAGATGTGCTTATCGGTACCGCAGACGGCTGCCGCTGAGACGCGGATCAGGACCTCGTCGGGGCCGGGTTTCGGGACGGGGCAATCACGGACGGAGGTACCTTCGGGGCCATCAACAGCAGCCGTTTTGACGACAGCAAGCATGGTGCGGGCAAGCTATCACAGCGGATGCTGGACCAAGCGTCGGCGATGCCGGCGGACGTAGCGAAGCGCGCGGTCGAGAAGCATCTCCGCCGGACGCGGCTCATTTTGCACGACGTGCGGTGTGCGAGGAAGATCGGTGGCGAAGCGATTGATCGTCCACACGATCTCCTGCGAGTCGTCGCGAGCGAAGAGATCCTTGTGCTGCCCGCCATCGACGACCATCAGTATTTTTGAATCCGATGCACAGTTGTCATGAAGCTGCTGCGCCATCCACGCGGGACAAACGTCATCCGCGGAACCCTGGATGAGCAGCATCGGCACCTTCAGATGGCGGACGACGCCGAGCGTATCGAAAAGGCGCCCGCTGACGAGATGAAGCGGAACGCGCGGAAACGCCACGCGAGCGAGATCGGGCAGGTTCGTGAATGTCGACTGCAGAATCAGCCCATCGAAAGGATAACGGCGGATGATCTGTGCGGCCACCGCGCCGCCCAGCGAGAAGCCATAAAGGATCGAGGGAACGTTCTTGGGGCGGATCTTCTCGTGCAAACGTGCGGCCGTGATTCCGTCGTCGATGACGCCGGAGAAGGAAGGCGTGCCTGTGCTCAGCCCGAAGCCGCGGTAATCAAAAAGAAGGATGTTGATTCCGGCGTCCAGCAAATAGGGCATGACGTGCGCTGGGGTGGACAGGTTGCCGGTGTTTCCGTGGCAGTAGAGCGCGGAGGCGATCGGATTCTTCGCCCGGCAATACCAGCCGTACAGCTCCTCGCCGTCGTCCGTTTCGAAGCGCAGGACCTCGGTTTGTCCGTGAGGGATCCCGTAATCCTCCGGATTCCAACTGATGACCGGATCGGGCTGAGGGCAGAAAATCTGGGAGCGTCGGAAAAGGCGGCGTCCGAGGTCGAGGGCCAGGACCAGGACCGTCGCACCGCCGATCATCAACGAGTTTGCGATCTCGTTAAGCCAGTCGTTCTTTCGTTTTCGCCACACGTTCCATTCGAAGAGCAAAACATCTGCCGGGTTAGAATCGCGCGCGACATGCGCACGACCGAAAGCCGCACCCGTGTACGGTACAAGGAAACCGACCAGATGGCTATCGCTCATCACGCGAATTACGTCGTTTGGTTCGAAATCGGACGGACGGATCTTTGCCGCGAGGCCGGATTCCCGTATCGGGAGATCGAGGAACGTGGCTTGATCCTCGTCGTCACGGAGATCGTCTGCCGCTACCGCGCCCCCTACAAGTACGACGACGAGGTCGTGATCCGCACCTCGGTCGCCGAAGCCGCGAGCAGGATGATGCGCTTCGACTACGAGTTGCGCGATGCCTCCGGCGAGCGGCTCCACGCCACCGGAAGCTCGTCGCACGTCTGGGTGGACCGCACGTCACGCCGCCCAGTGGTGGCGGACACCGAGGTGATGAAGGGATTCGAACCGTGGCTGGGTTCAAATGGCGGCGAGTGAGTGACTCGGATTGGCGAGGCCGACGGGATTCGAACCCGCGGCCTCCGGCGTGACAGGCCGTAGGTTAACGTTAACAACCAGTAGGAAGACCGCGTGCTCCGCGATCCGCAGCCAAATCATCAGCCCAATCAGCTGCCGTGCTTTGTGCGAGCCGGCCACGTTCGGCACTTCATCCTTGACCGCGATGGGCCGGCGGCGAAGCGGCGTCTCGCAGAATCCGCGTCCGTTTGACGACGGCCACGCGCGCGTCGAGCTCGTGCACGCGCTCGATCGTCACGGATGGTGGGAGAGGTCGGCCACATGGGCGCGCGTAAGGAACCGTCGGACACCGCGTCGGTCTGGTGCCGGTATGATGGCGGTCAAGCCTCTAGCACGCCATGACTGACCCACACGCGATCGTCACACCGGATGATAGCGGAAGCGATACGCTCGCGCGGTTTCAGTATCAGGCGCACGTCACCTTCCCCTACTGCCTGAAGCTTGCAACCGGCGACTGTGTCACGGATGTCTACGCCGAGCACATCGAAGACATCGCCGTGCGCGAGTCGGATGCGTGGCGCTTTCTGCAGGTGAAATCACGAAAGCCGGAGCGCGGGCAATGGACGATCGGCGAGGTTATCAAATCGGGCGCGATTGCGAGTCTATGGCGCGCATATCAAGCCGCGGGGCGCTCCGTCGTAGCGACGTATGAAATCTGCCTCGAAGGCACGCTACGGAAGGACGATCCGCTGAAAGCGCTAGCGGAGGAAACGGAGCTGCCGGACGACACGCTCGTGCGTCTGGCGGACGAGTGTGGCGTCGCGGTCGACGAGGTTTTCGACTTCGCTGGTCGGCTCCGCGTGCTGGAGTTACCGGAGCTCGCGTCGATCGCCGCGCAAAACCTACGTCTGATGATGAAAACGGCGCCGGACGTTGCGGCACGCGAGATTGAAAAAACGTATTGGTCCGCCATCGAGGTTATCGAGACGGCAATGACCGCCGACAGCCTGGCCGGCGACTGGCCGGCGGCTCTCTTCCTCACGCGCAATGAGCGTCTGGAGGCTCGTGTTGAGAAGAAACGCATAACCGCGGAGCGTGCGCGGGCGATGCTTGCGCCGATTCTCGCCACCGCTACTTCATCCGCGGCAACAATTCAAGACGCCCCCTTCGTCCTTCCGCAGGTAGACGTGCCGACCTTCACCGGACGCTCCGCGGAGTTGCAACATCTCGAAGCTATCCTGCTGCGTGAGAGCGGGATCAAAGTGAGCAGTATCGCGGGTATCTCCGGGACAGGCGGACTCGGAAAGACTGCTCTCGCCTGTCACTTCGCGGAGTTACACCGACGCGATTTTGCCGACGGGGTGATCGGTCTACGCGTCGACGGCAAAGAGCCGATCACTGTCGCGCGCGACTTCGTTCGCAGCGCATGGGTCGATCTCGATCCGGATGATGAGCGCGATGCGCCGACGTTGATGCAGGAGGTTTTCCGCGACCGGCGCGCGCTCCTCATTTTCGACAACACCCGCGACGGCTCGATCCGGTCGCTCCTTCCCGGGGGCACGCGGTGCGCAGTGATTATTACTACGCGCGATCGTCAACTTCCTGCGGCTTTGGGGCTGCCGGACGAAGCACGCCTAGATGTTTCGCCTCTCTCGGGCGATGACGCAGCGAGACTCTTCAAGATGCTGCTGCCGGAACGTGTAGCTGCACAACCCGATGCAGCCGCACGCATTTGTACTCTGGTGGGAAATCTCCCCCTGGCGATCCAGATCGCCGGCGCCACGCTGCGAATGCAGTCATGGCTCACGCTCACGGAGTTCGAAGCAGACCTGCGCGAAGAAAAGGAACGTTTGACCCTTCTCACGGTCGAGGGCGATTCGACGCTCGACCTCCGCGCGTCTTTTTCATTGAGTCTGGATCAACTCGATACAGCTCATGCAGAGTTTTTCGCTTGCCTCGGCGTCTGTGCGCCTGACGGGTTCTCGATCGTTTCCGCCGCTGCAGCCAGCGGCTGCCCAGATCGGGCCGCGCGCGACCGGCTGACGAAACTATTCCGGCTCTCTCTGGTCAACCGGAAATCGAATCGGTTCGTCATGCATCCATTGCTGCGTCTCTTCGCACGCGAGCACGCGGCGCAACTGGGAGTTCTCCACACGGCAGAGTCGCGGCACCGCGACTTCTTCTGTGCTCTCGTCATGCGGCAGGATCCTGCGGATCCCGCCGCTGCCGCACTGCTGGCCGCCGATATCGAGGACATCCTCACAGCTGCCGAATCCCTTGAGCGCGCCGGGAAGCTCGATACGGAGTTTCTGCTCCGCGTAGAGCCGTTGTTCCGCAAACAGGGTTACTGGATCGACAAGTTCGGTGGGCTGCTGCTGCGTCCGGATGAACCAGAAGAAGTCGCGCGACCGCTGGCGACGATCGAACCCGTGGCGCACGAGCCAGCTTACGATTCAGCTGCACTCCTGACTCAGGCGGATTTGCTCCAGCAGGCGGGGAATCTCGCCGGCGCGGCGGAACTGCTACAGCAGGCCATCATGTCTGCCGATGACGATGCGCGACCCAGAGCCATGGCCCTCCATAGCCTCGGCGGCGTACTACAGCGACAAGGCAAGTTCGAAGAGGCGGTGGACGCATATCAGCTCAGCCACGAGCTATCACGCGAGTTGGGCGATCACAGGGCGGAGGCGATGACGTTGATCAGCATCGGCGGAGTGCTGCAGAGACAGGGTCAGTTCGACCGGGCTGCGAACGTGTTCCGCAGCGCGTCCGCGCTCGCCGAAACGCTCGCCGAACGAGGCTTGGCGGCCATGGCCCTGTCAGATCTGGGTGGGGTGCTGCAGCGGATGGGGAGCTTCGAAGAGGCAGTGGTCGCCTTCCGTCAAAGCTATGAAATTCTGGTGGAGCGAGGCGATTCGCGAGGCCAGGCCATGGCGCTGAGTAACCTCGGTGGAGTGTTCCAGCGTCAAGGAGACTTCGATCGCGCAGCCGGTGCGCTTCGTGAGAGCTATGCGGTTTTCGAGCAGTTAGGCGACACCCGGGGTATGGGAATGAGTCTGAACAGCCTGGGTGGCGTGTTGCAACGGCAAGGAAAGTTCGACGAAGCCGCCCATGTCTTTCGAGCCACGTTTGCAATACTCGAACAGTTGGGCGACAGGCGCGGGCTGGCAATGGCGCTCAACAATCTGGGCGGCGTGCTCCAGCGGCAAGGCAGGTACGATGAGGCTGTCGAGACATTGCAGAGAAGTCATGTGATCGCGGCGGAACTGGCGGACGTGCGCGGCCAGGCAACGGTCCTGTACAGCATGGGCGGAGTGCTGCAACGTCAAGGCAAGTTGGACCAGGCAATCGACGCGTTCCGCAGAAGCTATGAGATCTCGGTGCGCCTCAATGACGCGCGTAGCCAGGCAATGGTTCTGTACAGCCTGGGCGGAGTTCTGCAACGTCAAGGCAAGTTGGACCAGGCAATCGACGCGTTCCGCAGAAGCTACGAGATCTCGGCCCGCCTCAATGACGCGCGTAGCCAGGCGATGGTCCTTGTTAGTCTCGGCAGTGTATTGCGGCGCCAAGGCAGATTGGCCGAAGCATTCGACGTCTTCCGCCGCAGCATCGCGATCGGCAAGAATCTCGGCGACCAACGGCATCTGGCGATCGCCCACATGCAGTTCGGATTGGCGCTCTTGCGGACGGACAGGAATACCGCTGCAGAAGAGTTCCGGGAGGCTTTCGAACTCGAGGCCGCGTTGCACGACCGCAAAGGCATCGAAAAGGTTGCGCGGATTCTGGTCGAGACACTGATCAAGCTCGGACGAGTCGACGAGGCACTAGAGCTCTGCGAACGTGCGCTCGCGATCATCCCGCGCGATCAGCGCCTGCTCGCGCTGAAGGGCGATCTCACGTCTCGAAACGGACGAGGCGCCGTCTGACCACCGGTCCACCGGGCCTGATACGAACGATAGTTCGCTTCCGCGGCGCACACCGGCATGACCGACACTCGCCGCCCCTTGGCGCTCTGCTCATCACGCTCGCCACTTCTCACACTGCGGCGCATGTGAGCTTTCGATTTGGCGGGGCCGACGGGACTCCAACCCGCGGCCCCCGGCCTAACAGACCGGCGTTCTAGCCTCACTCCGGAGGCTGGCCCTTCTTCGCCTTCTTCTTCCGCACGCCCTTTCGGCCTAGGTGCCGCCGCATGTTTTCGACTTCGGCGGCCAGGTCCGCGTTCCTCGGATCCTTGGCGTAGATGCTTGCCATCGTGAACGCGAGCATCGCGCCGGCGACGACTTTGGCCCAGCGGGCTTCGATCGTATATTTCAGGCTGGCCAGGAACATGGCGGTGCGTTCGGCCGTGAGGCGATAAGCGTCTTCGGATTGCAGCACGGACCGTGCCTCGGCGCTGTCGAATTTTGCGAAAAAAGAAAGGTCCGGCCGGCGGTCCGCCGCGGCCATGAGCGACAGCACGAACTCCCGCGAGACTGTCCGCGCACCTCGCACACGGCGCGCCGTCGACGGGTGGGGAGTCTCGAGCTCCAGGCGTTCCGCGATCAGGTCCAGCACCTTCGCAACCCCCGCCGCCAGTTCCTCCGGCGGACGGACGGCCAGCTCCTGCGCGGCGTCCGTTTCAGACGGCGCACTGCTTTCCAGCGGGACGATCGCGTGCGTGTCTTCGTCCACAGGTACCTCCTCAATTACCTCAGACGGATTGCGATGCGAAAGGTTACGCTGCAGAGGCGGGCCAACAATGGCGTCGCGAGTGTCTGACGGCCACACGTTCGCCATGCCGCGGTTGCTTCACGAGGCAATTTCGCAGGATCGAATATCTGACGCTCAGACGTTCGCAGCGACGCGGAAGGCATGAATATCGGATCGTCAGACATTCACAGCGCCGCCGGAGTCGCGAATGTCTGACGATCAGATATTCGTTGTGACGCGGTAGCATCGCGAGACAATTTCGTAGGATCGAATGTCTGACGCTCAGACGTTCGCTGCAACGCGGAAGGCATTCAAAGCTCGCCGCGAGTCATGAACCTCTGAGCGCCGGACACTCGCAGAGTCGCAGGAGCCACGAACGTCCGGCACGCAGACACTCGCGGTGCCGCGGCAGCTGTTCGAAGCTGGCTTCGAGCCGGCCCGTGCCTCATCGCGATAATGCGCACTTCTAAGTGACCGATGGGACTCGAAACCGGCGACGTCCGGCGTGACAGGCCGGGGGGCTAACCGATCAGGCACGCGTAACTTCCCCTGCTGATCGATGAACGGCGCTACTCTGGTCGAGCCGGTGATAAGCTGGATTCGATGAACGTTCTCACCTACGAGGCAATCGTCGAGCGTGGCGAAGTCAAACTGCCGGAAACCGTGAGACTTCCGGAGCACGCAAAGGTATACGTCGTCGTCCCCGGCGTCGAAAATCTGCCGCCTTCCAGGATTGAAACTCCTCGGCTCCTGCGGCCCGAACAGGTATCCGATTTCGCAATGGAGATCCTGAAAAACGAAGATGCCACCGTACGATGATCGTCTCTGTACGCCGCCAGCGGCGGTTCTGAACGCGCCTTCGCAATCCGCAAAACGGCGCGATCATTCCGGATGTCTTGCTCCTGATCGATACGGGCGCTGACGTGACGCTGCTTCCGCTCGGCGCGGTGAACGCGGCGGGGATCGAGCAGACCGGCGCCTCGTACGAGTTGCTAGCGTTCGACGGCAGATCGAGGGAACAAGCTACCAATACGCGGCGAGGCCGTACGCTTCGAGGCGGTTGGAGAGCTTCCGGTCGAAGGTCGCTACCGCTTCGTATCGGTTCGCGGCGGCGACGGCGACGATCGCCGCATCAGCGAGGCCGGGGAGGGGTTCGGGCCAGATTTCCAGCACGCGCTTCCACGAGCAGTCATCGACGATCCGCATGCCAGGGAACGTGACGACGGCGCGGACTGTGGTCGCCAGCCTCTGCCCCGTCAGCCCGTACTGGCTCTGCAGCACGTACACGATTTCGAAGACGACGGACTGCGGGATGATGCCGGCGATTTCGCCGTCTTCGGCGGCGGAGAGAAGCGCTCGCGCTGCGGAGTGCTGTGCCGCGTTTCGCTCGACAAAGAACGAAACGAAGACATTCGAATCGACGACGACGCTGCGCACCTCAGATGCGTCCTCTGGTCTTCCGAGCTCGAGCGACCGCCGTCAATGCGTCAGGGCCGTGCTTGATGAAGCCTTCCAACTGGTAGAGCGCGGGCCGCGCTGTCGTGATCACGACTCTGCCACCTCGGACTTCCCAAGTCAGTTTGTCACCAACGTCGACGTTGAGTGCATCGCGGACCTCTTTCGGAACTGTCGTCTGACCTTTGCTGGTGATGGTCGAAGTAGGCATGGTGTGTGTGTGTCCTTACGAAGTATACGGCAGGTAAGGAATCGCAGCGCGGACCCTGTTATTTCGGCAGACCCGGTCCGTGTTGTCGAAGACACCGCGAGAATTTCAAGGATAGACCTCAGTCGTCCAAAACTTGCCGCGACGTCCGACTCGCATCGGCACATGCAATAATCCCTCAGAGATGCCGGCACTTCTCCACAAGCTCAATTACACGTACGCCGAGTATCTCGGGTTCGAGGCGTCGAGCAACGTCAAGCACGAGTTCCTCGGCGCCCAGATTTACGCGATGGCGGGCGGCACGCCCGAGAACGCAGCGCTCGCGGCGGCCGCCATCACCTTGCTGGGCCCTCAACTCCGCGGCGGCGAGTGCCGTCCGTACAACTCCGATCTGCGTGTTCGCACACCCACCGGTCTTACAACCTACCCCAACGTCACGATCGTCTGCGGGCCACGTGAGATCGATGGCATTGACCCGTTGGCGGTCACGAATCCGGCGCTCATCGTGGAAGTCCTGAGCCGCAGCACCGAGGAGTACGATTCGGGCGACAAGTTCGAGCACTACAAGACCTTCCCGTCCCTGCGTGAGTACGTGCTCGTCTCGTACCGCGAGCGCTCCGTGGAGGTCAGGTCGCGCGGAGAAGATGGTTGGCGAACGACTGTCGTTCAAGAAGGTGCGATCGCAGGGCTTTCGATCGGCGCACGGCTCGATGTCCACGAGCTCTACGATGCCGCAGCAGAGCCGTCTGCGTAGTGCGCATCGCGCTGAGACCGTTGCCGGTCGTTTGTCCAACCGCAGCCGCGAAGAGGCGTAAACTTCAGCGCAAGCCCGGTTGCAATGCAGCGTCCCGGACGTTCAATCGAACACGGAGGACCTCATGAAGCGTTTCGATGCTCTGGTCGCCATCGTCCTCCTTTTCATCGCTTCGCTCGCAATTGCACAGGAGCCGCCACAACCGAGCGAGGGGCCGGCTGCGAAGCTGGCCCTCGTCGTGACCGATTCGAAAGGGGCGCACGTTCCTTCGCTATCAAAAGACGACGTCCAGCTCTCCATTGGCGGCGTGCCGGTGGACCTCGCGACGTTCGACGAGAGAGGAGCGGGGGGATCGCCGGCGCGTGAGGTGCGCAGGATCGCCGTGCTGTTCCAGGTGAGCTCTTTATCGATGTCCGCACGGCGCCAGGCGTCCGAGGGGATCCACGGATTTCTGGCGCGTACGCTGCGGCCCGGCGACCTCGCAGTCGTCCTCGCCGGCGATCAGACGTTGCGCGCCATGACCACGTGGACATCGAAACTGCCGGTAATCGACGCCGCATTGGAGCGGGTGTCGGGCGAGTCGGCGCCGTCGCTCACAGACGGGCAGACCGCCGCCGAAAAACGAATTCGCGAGATCGCCACAGACATCCAGCAGGCGGATGCGAAAGGGCACACGCTTTACACGTTCGACGCGTTGATGGATTCTGCGCGTACCTATGCCGCCGCCCGCTACCGCGATGCGGAGCTGTCGCTCAGTAACATCTCCTCGGCGATCAGTCTCTTCACGCCGCGCACGCGCAACGTGCTGATCGTCGTAGGCGCCGACCTTCCGCGCACGCCGGGCGCCGGAGTGTTTCAGTACGTCGAGGGATTGCGCATGTCGGCGTTGCGGGGCGCCCGAGGGGCGGCAATGCAGAAGGGAGCGCAGTTCAGCTCACCGATGGGAGAGTCCTCCGCTTTCGATCTGACGTCTCTGTTCGACTCCGTCGGTACCCGCTTCTGGCGCCGCGGTGTGGCCGTCTATGCGATCAGCTCCGAGATGCGCAAAGACTCGGGCGGCGGCAGCGAGACCAGCCAGACCGTCGATGCCCTCGCTGCGTTCACCAACGAAGCGGACCGCGTTGCCGGTTACCGCCTTCTGTCCGGAGCAACCGGCGGCATCGCCTTCATTGGCCGCTCTCCGGCCGATGCACTCGATCGCATCGCCTCGGACCTCGAGTCGTTCTACACAGTGGGCGTTCATCCGACGGCCCCAATCTCCGGCAAGGATGCGCTGTCGGTAAAGGTCCGCAATGGCTATTCGGTTCGCGTCATGCGCGGCAGCGCGGGATTAGGAACACCGGCGGATGAAATGGAAAGCCGCGTCATTGCCTATCAACAGGTCAATCCCGCGGATGACAATACACTCGGCATCTCCCTTCATGCCGCGCCGCCCGTATTCGACGGCGAGAGGCGCCTCGTTTCCGTCGATGTCATCATTCCCATTCGCAAGCTGACAATGGTCAAGGTTGGAAACGACGTCGCCAGCGCCTTCACCGTCTTCATCGCCACCGGCGATCCCCTCGGCAACTCCTCGAGCGTCAATACGCAGCGAAAACTGATCCGCTGGCCCGACGGCGTGACGCCTGCAAGCGCGCTGACATTCCGCGTAAATGTCGTTCTCGAGCCCGGCCGCTCCCAAATCTCCATCGGCGTAATGGACGAGCACTCGCACGAAAAGGGTTTCGATCGGGTGTCGATTTAGCCTTTACGGGTGCAGGGAGTCCGACTTTTGCTTGTGCATTGCGTTATGTTTCGCAAGACACTTCTCCTTTCTCGAAAGGTTTGGGGTTGATGTCGAAGGCACGGCCGCGCGCAAACGCGGCCGTGCGGTTTTTCAGCGAATCGTCAGTTCGTGCCACCTCCTTCCGCCGTCGGATCGGGCGTGCCCGGTTCCAGCTCTGCCGGCGGCTTCGCAGGCTGGGCGGTCCGCTTGGGACGCCGCAGCTCGGCCTTGAGATTCTCCACATGCACCTTCACGTGCGTGTTGTTGGGGTTCAACGCCACGCGCTTTGCGATGCTGTAGATGGCCAGCGCGCTTCGTCCTGCCCTTCCTTCCTTCGTTCGCCTCATCAAATCGAGACGTCGGGCCGTGCCGAGGAGCAGATCGGTGAGCGACTGGATGCCCTGCGAAAACTGCAGCGTGTCCCGGCACTCCGTCGTGTCGAGCTGATTGACGCCCTGCAGCTCGCTGATGGCCTCCACAGCCGCCACCGTCATCCCGATGAACTTTGCTGTGACCCGACTGCGAAGGTGCGGGGGAGCATTGGACAGATCATCGTTGTAGCCCGGGATCTGCGCGATGGCGTCGTTGATGGCGACACCGAGCTGTTCCGCGATCTTCTCGTACGGCGTGATGACCGGATCCGGCACGGGC